>Ga0163179_10001821_pt1 | contig 14956 bp, 7 predicted proteins | sample AtlANTMetagenome_FD_109643 | JGI IMG/M metagenome (GOLD analysis project Ga0163179, IMG submission 109643) | Marine eukaryotic phytoplankton communities from the Atlantic Ocean - Atlantic ANT 2 Metagenome | ecosystem: Environmental > Aquatic > Marine > Oceanic | place: North Atlantic Ocean...
AAAAACAACAAAGAGGAAAAACAAAAAGTACTTCCCCTAAAAAGAACATAAACTATGGAATGAAATTCGTTCCAAAAAGATTAACAAATCATCTAATAGACGAAGCAAATGAAAGAATATTAGGAGCAGCAAGTCTATTAGGAACAAAAATAAATACCGCTAATAAAAATAGAAGAAAAAGTAGAGAAAGCGGACAAACACAGAAAGAGTTAAATAAATTAAGAGCAAAAATCAATCGTAGACTTGGTGCAGAAATTAGAAGAAATATGGGTAGACCTGCACTAATTAATAGAACAGGCAGATTTTCAAATAGTGCAGTTTTATTGAATTTACAACCAAGAGGAGAAACTCAAATACAAGGAGATTTCTCATACTTGCTATATCCATATGCAACTTTTGAAAGAAGTGATAAATGGGATCCGAACTACGACCCTAGACCACTTGTAAAGAAAAGCATAAGAAATTTAGCATTGGAATTAGCGGAGCAAAAATTTACTTTCTATCTTAGGAGAATATAATGTCAACAACATATAGAACACAAAGAAAGAAGATAGCTGATGCTCTTGCTAAAAAAATAAAAAGGATTGATGGAAATCACCCATATCAAACAAATATATTTGAAAATGTAAGTAGTTCATTAACATTTTTAGATGAAATTGAACAATTTCCAAAGGTGTGTGTTGTTGCTGGAGACGAAAGTAGACAATACCAACCAGGCGGATTTAAATGGAGATTTTTATTGTTATCAGTACGAATTTATGTACATAATGAAGAAGATCCCCAAGAAGAATTAGCATTATTAATCGAAGACTTAGAAAAAGTAATTGACGATAATGATGTGTTAGTGTACGATGACAGTGTATCGCCAAATGAAGCTACAACATCAATGACAATACAAAGTATTACAACTGATGAAGGAGCGATTGTTCCACTAGGAATAGGAGAAATTACTGTTGAAGTACGATATTAGGAAACGAAAACGCTCATTAATGTGATGCGGAATCCTTTCCAAAGATAAATATAGGAGAAAGCAATGGCTTTAAATCTATCGAGAAATACCCAAGTATTTATAAGCACAGTAAATGGTGTTCATACAAGTGGTGGTGGTGTAATAGAAGTCGATAACATAACAGGTGGCTCAGGTCACGCTGTTGGAGATGTTATTACTGTCGGCACTGGCGCAACAGCTGTGAATGTCGTTGTAACCGCAGTTAATAGTGGTGCAGTTACTGCTGTAACATTAACTAATAATGGTAGAGGCTCTGGAGCAAAAACTGATAATGCAGATTTAACACAATCAGCAACTTCAGGTACAGGCACAGGTTTCGCTGTTAAAATTGATGGTGCAAACGCTGCAACAACAACTACTTTAGACGGTGGTAGAGCTGCGCTAGGTCTTTTCAAAGGGAACGAAAGAGACGCAAATACTTTTAAAATTGGTGTACTAGATGGTTATAGTTTTTCCCAAGCAAACGAGAGTACCGATGTAACAATCAACGAAGCTGGTACCGCTCCAAATAGAGGTTCTAAAAGGTTTAATGACTCTTTAGCACCTGCAGAATGGTCTTTCCAAACATATGCAAGACCTTTCACTCATGGAACATCAAGTTTCAGAGCGAGCGGAACGCAAGATTTTGCAGAAAACATTCTTTGGGCAGCACTGTCTGGCCAAACAATGACTTCTGCGGATAAAGATACTAATAGTGGTAATACTACTAATTCCGGTATAAGCTATCCAGATGCGAACCAAGTAACAGTTGATTTTTCAGCATCTAATGCTCACGAATTGCTAAAACTACAAATCTATTTTGCACTAGAAAATACAACTTACAGACTTAATGAATGTCAAGTTAACCAAGTAGAGATTGATTTCTCTATTGACGGAATTGCAACTTTGAGTTGGTCTGGTAATGCTACAAGTATTGACCAGTTAACCGCCTCAGCCGCAGGAGCTATAGAAGATCCTTCTAAAGCCAACAATGTGTCTGGTTCAGGTACAGGAACTCAAGCAATAGTTACAACTGACGTAGAAAAATTCAACTTTGTTGATGTTAGCGGAACAAATGATGCAGATTATCTTAGAAATAAGCTATCTTCATTAAAACTATCTAACCTCGTACAAGGTGGAGGCTCAGCTTCAGGTGGACTAGATGCAGTTACTGACTACGACATCGCTATTATTGGTGGGTCTATAACTATAGCCAATAATATTACATATTTAACTCCAGAAACTCTTGGAATCGTTGACCAACCAATTGGTTCGTTTACAGGAACAAGACAAATTTCTGGAACATTAAATTGCTACCTTGATACAAAAAGTGATGGGTCTAATGACTTATTAAAAGCATTACAAGGAGCAACAAACTTAGTTACAAACTCATTTGATATGAGTTTATTCATGGGTGGAGACAACACTGCATTATCAAGCAGAACTACTCCTGTGATCGAGTTTGATGTACCAAAAGCACATATACAGATACCTGTCATTGAAGTAGCAGATGTTATTTCAACAAATATCGAGTTTATGGCATTAGGTACAACCATTTCATCAACAAATGAAATGACAGTAAAAGCTAAAGGACTGACTTCCTTCAGCGAGACTGGTTACGATAAAGTTAACAGTAACGCGGTCTAATTATGTCAGGGTTTAACTTTCTAAGAGAAAGCGAAATCCATATAGTTTATGGGAGTGATCGATACAATGTAAAGGTTACTCCCGAACTATCGTTCAATCAAACGTTTGCGGAAGATGCGTACTCAGTAAAGACTTTGCACGATCAAACAAAAATGTTTAAGGGAACGAGTATAACAAAAGCTAATCCTGCCGATTTTAGTTTTACAACTCATCTTACTACGGAGAAAGATGAACAAATTGTACTTGAACTTTTAACAGATATAGTAGCTACAACAGGAGACCAACAATTAAAGTCTTTTGATTTATATGTAGTATCTACTAATGGCACATTCAAATTAGAAGGTTGTGTCATGACTCAAGGAGAGTTTTCATTTGGAAAAGATTCACACTTACTATTACAGGTAAGTGGACAAGGTAAAAAACTAAGTAGAGTAGGAAATGAAGCTTATTCACTTCCTGGAAACTTGCAATCTGCAAGTTCCACAAGAACTCCCACTAAGCCTTTATTAGACGTGCTAGTAAGTAGTAGTGCTGTTTCAAATTTAGTTGCAGCAACTTTACAAGTACAGAATAATATCCAATGGACTCCATATGAGACACTGCAAAATAGTCTGAGTGTTACAAATGCAACAAATGCAATATATCCCTCAGAATATAGTTTGACAGATAGAAATGTTAGCGGAAATATTACACAATTTCATAGTGATGCTAATGCTTCAGAATATCAAACATTTAACAAAAGTACTTCTGTACAGATAAGAACAAAAGTAAATAACAGTATCTTTTTTAATGCAAATTTAACAGACTGTATGTATACTAAACGTTCAAACCCTGGAGAAGTATTTACACAGACCTACGATTTTAGATTAGTAGGTACACCAGACGATTTAGGAAACCAAATAACATATTAGGAGAAAACATGGAATTAAAATCATTACTAGTAGATAGTAAAACATCTTGGGTAGAATTCCCAGGATTAGAAGGATTTGAAGTAGAACTTGCAAATCTATCAAGAAAAGAATTACAAAATATAAGAAAAAATTGTTTAAACAATAAGTTTAATAGAAAAACTAGACAGTTTGAAGAAAGTCTAGATGACGATAAGTTTGTAAGAGAGTTTGCTGAAAAAACAGTAAAAAATTGGAAAGGATTAAAACTTAAGTATTTAGAAGATTTAATTTTAGTTGATTTAAAAGGACAAGATGTCGAAAGTTCATTAGAATTTAGTCAAGATAATGCATTTCTTTTAGTTGAAAATTCTTCCGAATTTGACAACTGGCTCAACGAGGTAGTCTTTGATTTAGATAACTTTCGTAGTAGACAACCAGCAACTCCTGTTAAAAAAGCTGAAAGTCCAACTGGATAATGCTGATTTAGGCATGACTAAGGATCAATACCTTATGATGTGCGAACAAACAGGACAACAAATAGATTGGGATAAGTGTCCAGTAGAATGGGTAGACTTTCCCCAACCTGTGTTAGATGCAATAAACATTTATCACTCATTAGGTAATCGTATATACTCAGATGTAGGATTTGTAGGTAAAGATTATACTAATTTTAATTTTTTATTAAAACAATATGACATAAGCAATTATTTAAAAGATTTTATTTTTGAAATAATAATGTTTATGGAGACAAGACAAGTAGAAGAGTCTCAAAGAAAGCTTAAGGCTGAGTATAATAAGATAAAGAAAAAATAATGGCAAACCAAACAGAACAAACAACCTTTGTAATACAAGCAATTGAAACTGGCTTTGATAAAGTTGTAAATAAATTATCAAAAGTTGAAAAACAACAGAAAAAGGTTACTAAGGCTTCTCAAAAGGGTGGTCGGTCTCTTGATCTTTATGGAAGAAAGATGCGTGGTGCGGCAGATATGTCATCAAACGCAACTAAAAACTTTTCTAAAATGCAACAAGGAATGGAAGGCGGAGGGTCTGGAGGACTTGTTCGTGCCTATGCATTACTAGCTGCTAACGTTTTTGCTTTAAGCGCAGCCTTTGGGCTCTTTTCAAGAGCAGCTCAAGTTGATACTTTAGTAGAATCTATGAAAACTCTTGAGGTTGTTTCAGGACAAGCCATAAGAGCAACAGCTAGAGAACTACAACAAGCTGCTGGATTTGGTATGGATTTCGCCAACTCAATGAGATCTACCTCACTAGCTCTTAGTGCAGGTTTTGAAAGTGAACAAATATTCGCACTCGGGGAAGTAGCAAGAAACGCTGCTGTGTCTCTTGGTAGAAATGTACCAGACGCTCTTGATAGAATATTCCGAGGGGTTATAAAAGTCGAACCTGAACTCTTAGATGAGATTGGTTTATTTGTTCGTGTTAACGAAGCTGCAGCAAAATATGCTTCTAGCATAGGTGTAGCTGCAGGAGAACTTACAGAGTTTCAAAAACGACAAGCTTTTTTAGAAGAATCATTAGAGCAAGGTAGAAGAAAATTTGAAGCATTTTCAGATGTACCTATTGATCCATTTGCTCAATTAGCTACAACTTTTGCTGATTTAACTCAAGGTGTATTAACATTTTTAAATAAAGCGATAGGACCAACAATTAAGTTTTTAGTTAATAATCAATCAGTTTTTGCAGGAGTATTTATAGCATTAGGCGGAGTTTTATTACGAATGATAATTCCTGCTTTAGGGCAGTTTGCTTTACGAGCAGCATCTAATGCAGAGCAAGCTAGACAAGATGCATTAGAAAACTTTCAACAATCACAACAAAAAATTAAAGGGTTACAAGAGCAAACAATTGCATTAAATCAAGTTACAATAGCCGAAAATAAAGCTGCAGCTGCTGCTAAGCAAAAAATAGCAACAGAAAATAAACAAACTTTAAAAGTAAGAGGTAGAAAAGCTTCAAAAAATTTAGAAGTTGCACTAGAAAAAGAGTTAACCGGTAAAGCAAGAGTAGCAGCAATTACTCAAAGAATAACCGACTTAGAAACTAAAAGAGGTTTACAACAAAGAAAACAAAAAGCAGGGTATGATGAAGAACTAAAAGCATTGAGAGAAGAACTAGTACTCAGAAAAAGCATAAAAAATTTAGAAGAGCAATCTACAGCAGACATTGATACAAAACCAGCTAAAGGAAGTTTTGCGGAGGTAAGTGCAAGGGCTTCAGCAAAGAAAATGTTTAGAGCAGATGCAATAGGAGCCGTAGCTGCTACAACAGAAGTAAAAGGATTTAGAGCAGGTATAAAAAGTATTTCAGGGGCAGTAAAAATTTACGAAGCTAATGCAAAAGCAGCAGGTATTGCAACTGGTTTCTTTGGAAGAAATATGCTAAGAGCCGGTATGTTTGCTACGGCTATGGGTATAAAAATTCAAGCTGCATTAGCTCCTGTAATGCCTTTTCTTATACCACTTATGCTTTTGGTTTCGTTAGGGCCAGCAATCGCAAGATTTTTTGGATTTTTTAGTGAAGAACAAAGTGCTTTAAGTGATGCAAATAAAAATGCTACCGAAAGTTTTGACATGCTTAATAAAAAAGTAGAACATGCAACTGAAAGTATTGCAAAGTTTGCCAAAGAAGGCAACTTTAAAGGAATAGTAGCTGCAACACTTGCATTAAAAGAAACAACTCTTAGTACTATTACTGCATTAGATGAACAAGTAGATGCATTCACTGAATATGAAGAAAATACAAATGGATTTGTAAAAGGAATAAATAAATTCTTCTCTAACATATTTGGAGATACTGCTCGACAAAAAATAGCAAAAAATACTAATAAATTAATACAACAATTACAAGTAGAAGGTAATGATTTAACAAAAGAAATGTCTGCTCTTGTTGCAAAATTAAGAGCAGCTGAGGACGCAGATACATTTTTTAGTAGTACTGATGCACAACAAGATAAGATTAGAGAACAAATTAGAGAAAGAGCAAAAGAAGAAGTCGAAGGATTTAAAAATGTTAAATCTGCAGTAGACGGAGCAAGAGATTCTGCAAGAGCATTTTCAGACTCTTTAATAACAAAAACACAAGTTGATAAGCCACTTGCAACATTTAAACAAATAACAGCAAGTGTACAAGACGGAGTGTTAAGTCAAAGAGAACAAAAACTTTTATTAGATGATATTGTAACTGATACCGCAATTCTTAGCATGTTAACACAAGATCAAAGAAAAGAGTTAAAATTAGCAGGACAGGATACAAAAGCAAGACTTAAAGTATTAGAAGACATAGAATTAACTTTCGCAAGACAGCAAGAGCTACTTATAAGACAAAAGACTGAATTAAAACAACTAGTTGCCTTACAAAAATTATTTAAAAATCCAGCAAAATTTTCTGCTGATGCTGCTCAAGTTCAATTCGAAATAACTAATAAAATAAAAAAATTAGAACTTGAGGGACTGCAAGGAGACTTTGATAGAAAAGTAAGTCAAACTAGATTAACAGAAGAAAGAGTTAGACAATTAGCAACAATGGGTAGCCTTGTTGGTAGAGAAAAAGAATTAGGACTAACAACAGAACAAATAACATCAGTTCAAGCAGCTATTACAGCTATGATGGGAGTTCAAACTTTTGAACTTGATGAACAAGTAAGAAAAGCAACTGAGTCACTAGATATTCAAAAAGCAAGACTTTTAGCAGATCAAAAGATTCTTAAAACTCAAATAGATTTAAATAAAGCAAAAAGTAAATCAGTAAACATAACAGCAAAGATAGCCGCATTTGATGAAAGAGGAACAACAAGACTCACACCTCTAGAAGAACTTAAAATAATAGTAGATCAAGAAAATTTACGTCAAGAGACAGCAGAAAAAGAAAAAGAAATAAAAATGGGTTTAGCTAAAGTAGAGTTTGATATTGCAGAAGCTCAATTAAATGTATTAAAAGAAAGAGCCGTGTTACTTGCAAAAGAACAAGAGGTAGCAAGAAAGGCGGAAAAAGAAGCACTAGCAGAAAAATTAGGACTTAATTCATCTGATTTTACTAGACAAGGCGCTAGTGATTATGTATCCATGTTGAGATCGCAAGGGCTAGGGGCTGATGTAGACAGATTCCTTGAGTTAAGCGGTGAGATTACTCCTGATACTGTAAGCATAGATGCATCTCTTAACACAATTAAAGAGGCAGGAGAAAAAGCAGCAGAGGGCATTGAGCAAGCCTTTATAAATAGTGCCGATTCTTTTGAACAAAAAGTAAAAGATTTATTTACTAAAACAATATCAGGTTCTAGTGCAGGGGCAGATGCAGCTGTATTTGGAGGTATTTTTGATGTTTTTCAAGAAGGAATAAGTTTAAAAGGAGAAGATGGAAAACCGCTTTTTGATACAGAAGTAGAAAAATTTAAAATGTTTGAAACTGTAATATTAAACTTTGCAGAACAAATGAGAGGTATTTTTGGAGAACAAGGAGCTTTTGCAGCTGCCTTAGGTACTGCTTCTGCTAATATACTATCAATAGGAACTTCTTTTGCTTCTTCAATAGAAAGTGCAAAAAATGGTGGAGAGGTTGTAGAAGCAATAGGAACTGCTGTAGCAGCTTCATTAGGACAAGTTACTCAACTATTTTCAGCGTATACTCAACAACAAATAGCTGAAGTAGATACATTAATTGAGGCAGAAAAAAGAAGAGATGGAAAATCAAAAGAATCTTTAGCAAGAATTGCTCAAATGGAAAAGAAAAAAGAGAATCTTAAAAGAAAAGAGTTTGAAGTAAATAAAAAATTAATGATGGCACAAACTGTAGCAGCAACTGCTGCAGGTATTGCAGCAGCTTTACCTTTATTAGTTCCACCTACAACAGGATTAGCTACAGCATTAATAGGTATGATAGGTGCTATGGGAGCAGCTCAACTTGCGATTATTTCAAAATTAAAATATAATTCAGCGCCTAGCTCAGCAGGAGATTCAATGCCTACTTCATTATCAATAGGAAGTAGAAGCAATAGTGTAGATGTTTCTCAACAAACAACAGCAGGAGAACTTAATTACTTAAGAGGAGGAAGGACTACTGGTGGAGGACTAGGTGGAGCTGGTGGTGCTATGGGGAGAAGAGGTTACGCAGATGGTGGCATAGTAGTAGGAGAAAGAGGTCCAGAGGTTATTTCTCCTTCAGGAAGCGTAGATATAATACCAAACTTTGCACTTGGAGGAGGAACTACAAATGTAAACTTCTCAATCAATGCAATCGATGCTTCAGGAGTTGAAGAAGTACTTACAAATCAAAGAGGAAATCTTATAAGAATGATTCGTGAAGCAGCAAATGAGAATGGAGAAAGATTTTTAGAAACAGTCGACACACAAACATATGGGAGTAGTAGATAATGGCAGCATTTAGTAGTTTTTTAGATATATTACCAGACCCAAGTAATCCAGTTGGAGAGGCAGGACAAGCGCTTTCAACTGGAAGTGGGGGAGTTGCTGGGCCCGGCTTTGCCAGTGTAAAATTTACTAGCGAACAACCTGCATCGATTTCAAGAACAAATAGTGGAAAAGTGATAACTCGAGCGATAGTAGGGCAACGGTGGAAAATTCAAATTTCATATAATCCAATGACTCGAGAACAGTTCGAGCCCGTTTACGCATTTTTACAAGAGAAGCGTGGTAGACTACAGCCATTCTTCGTTATATTACCACAATATTCTACTCCAAGAGATTCTTCACTCAATCGAACAATTACGAATAATGCGGCTATATCCGCTGGGGATAATCATTTTGTTGCTACAGGGTTTGGCTCTGGAACAGGAGAGTTAAAACCAGGTGATATGATAAATGTATCCGATAGTAATAATAGTACACATAAAAAAGCTTACCAAATAACAAGAGTTATGACAAATTCAAATTATTTAACAGGGGGCACACAACCTTCAAGTAGTCAAAGATTATATTATGTATCTCCACACTTTGAAAAAAGTGTAGCTTCTGGACAAAGCATTGTGTATACAAATCCAAAATTCAGAGTTATTCAAACTTCAGATGTAAGAGAGTATGATTTAGGTACTAATAACTTATATCAGTTTTCTCTTTCATTAGAGGAGGCTCAACCATAAATGGCAAAAAGAATAATTCCTTCTGCATTAGAGACTCATCTTGTAAACAATGAGAGTTTTGATTATGCACATCTAATAAAATTTGAAAGACCTTTTAGTCCTTTTCAAGGAGCTTTTCGTGAAAATCAAAAAAGATTTGCTTATCTCACAGATGGTGCTAGAGATATCGAATTTCAAGGCGATACGTATAATGCTCATCAATTACTCACCGTAGGAAACTACTCAGAAACAACTCAAGCTAAAGCAACAAATATGAACATAACAGTTCCAGGTGAATACTTGGGATTGAAAGTTACTTTATCTGCAGAATTAACAGGAAACAATGCAGCAAGAAGTCTTGATGGAACTTGTACTTTAACAGCTGCAAATGCAGTAGTAGAAGGGTTACCGTTTAGTTGGGTAGAAAGAGGATTTAAGATAGGTGATAAAATATCTATTAAAAAAACAAATGAAAGTTTATGGGCAGGTGGAACAGATGCAGCAGGTGTAGTAAGAGACTCTGTTAGTGAAAAAATATTCATTATTTCAGGAATTACTGACACTGTATTAACACTAAAACAAACAGGAATCGACTTAGATGATTCTTCATTTTTACTATCAAATTCAGGTAATAAAAATGTAATCGTTGGACTTTTAAACGAAGAAGTTCTAGCAGCAACTTTAGATAAGGGAACTGAAGCAACAGTAAATACTACTGTTTCAAATTCAAATCAAATAACACTCACAGCTAATAATACAAAAATAAAACTAGGACAATTAGTTTCAGGAAAAGGAGTAGAAACAGACTCTGTTGTAATCTCTATTAGTGGAACAACTTTAAAACTAAGTCAATCACAAGAAAGAGTACTACAAGGTACTAAATTAGTATTTACAAATCCTACTTTTGTTAATAGAAAAGTAGAAGTTTACAAAGCATTTTTAAATCCGGATACAGGAGCAATAATAGGAAGTCCAATACTTACTTTTAAAGGATTTATTATTTCTACAAATATACAAGAAGCTCCAAACTCAAGTAGAGTTCAATGGAATATGTCAAGTCATTGGGGAGACTTTAGTCAGATTAGTGGAAGATTGACTTCTGATGAAGTTCATAGAGCCCTTGATTCAAATGGAAGTCCACAAAAATTATTATCAATTAAACCACAATATGCAACAGACTTAGGATTTTTACATTCTGAAATGTCTTTAAATACTATAGGTACTTATCAGACTTCAGAAACTAGATATAGAAATAAAGAAAAAAGAAGAGGGGGTTTAGCTGGACTTGTAGGATTGAAAAAATACTATGTTGAAGAATATCAAGAACAAGTAGACCATGATGTAGATTTAAGCATATATTTACAAGGTAAGTTTTTACCTGTAGTATATGGAGTTATGAGAGTTCCTGGTATTCCTATTTTTGCAGATACTTTAAATAATGACCCAAATACAATTTATGTTGCATATGCACTATCAGAAGGAGAAATTCAAGGTATATATAATTTATATATCGATGGTAATTCTTTACTTTGTACAGATGATCAAGATGCTTCTACCAGAGGTACAGGAGCAACTGGTAATACTGCACTTACTTGTTACGGTCGTATGGACCAGGGACAAGTATTAGGAGGAAGTACTCTTTCTGGAACTCTTTCATTTAATGAATGGTTAGATGAAAATGATTTAATGGGAGATTATGAAGAAGCTGCTGACTATGATAGAGAAGCCAGATTTGAAACTATGTATGATGACTATCTAGCAGTAAATGAGAGTAGTATAGCAAATGCAAGTGCTGCTGATTTACAGGTAGGTATAGGACATGAAGTTTCAGCAAGTATAGATTCTCCTCATGATATTGATTTTACTTTTCATACTGGAAGAGAGTTTCAAAAAGCAAGTAATATACTTTCTACAGTAGCGGCAGGGGATAATTTTAAAAGACAAAATAGTTATTATACAGGAACAAAACAATATTGGTCATCAAATCATACACTTTTAGATACGGCATATGCAGTAGCAAAGTTTAAAATTGATGCAGACTCTACAACCGTTCCGGAAGTTGAGTATGTAGTAAAAGGAAAAGGACTAGAGTGTTTTAACTATGACGGTACATTTACTCCTGATCCAGTGTATCAAGCTTCAACAAATGCAGCTTATGGAGGAGAAGCAGATTCTGCAACAAACTTCTTAGAAGGAGATGTAGTATCAGTAGAAACTTCTTTTGACGGAAATACATGGCAAGCAGAAACTGGATTTAGAATACTACACAAATACGAATTAGTTAATACAAGAGCAGAAACACAAACTCGATTTATTTTAAGCAAACAACCAAATTTAGGAATTCAAGGAGTTACTTCTATTGAGGTAACAAATTCAGGGTCAGGATTTACAAGCGCCCCAACAATATCATTTTCAGGTGGTGGAGGATCGGGAGCAACTGCTGTTGCAACACAAGAAAAAAGAAAAGGTGGCATAGCAGGATTACTTGGAAGCACATATAATACTCCAACTATAGAAGATGGAAAATTAAAGAAAGTAATTGTTAAAAATCCAGGTGCTGGGTACACTTCTACTCCAACAATATCAATTTCTGGAGGGGGAGGTTCAGGAGCAACTGCAGTAGCTACTGTAGGAGAGAACGGAGTACCTTCTAGAAAATTTATAAGATTAAAGTCTAGTGCCAATAAATACTGGCATATGCTTCCTTATAATTCAGGAATACAAGATACTCCAACAAATCTACTAGCATCAAATAACATTGAAATTACTAATGCTTCAACTGATTCAAACGGCGTTTTAACTTTAACTCTTACTAATGCTGCAAAAACTAAATTTTTACAACTTTATCCAAATACTACAGCAACTTCAGATACAAGTGAAGGATTTATTCAACTATCAGGAACCTTACCAAATGTTTTAAAAGGTGCAAAAGATAAAACTTTAAGAGTAGTTGGACTAAATGGCAGTAGCACAAATCTTAGTATACATAACCAAAGATTTACAGCAAGCCAGAGTAACTTACATACTGGATTAAGAGTACAACCTGCTGATGCTTTTTTCATTGGTAGTACTCATGAACATAGAAGTAGTACAGGCGGACACAATACAATAACATCTAATGAATTAGTAGGTTCTAGTTTAGAACTATTTGAAACTGAAGAAACAAGAAGAATAACATCAGTTGATGTATCAAACAATGTTATAAGATTAGAAGCTCCTTTAATGTTTACTCCTAATATTACTACTACTACAAGTAGTAATGATACATATGTAATACAAGGAAAAGGAAGAGATATAAGAAGTAGTAGTAATCCAGCTATACAAACAACTGATTTATTAATTAATAGGGGATATGGAAAAGGATTAGATGTTGAAGAAGAAATTGACATTGCCTCAATAAGAGAAAGTGCAAACTTATGTGACACAAGAGCAGATGTTACAGTTCAACTTGGTTCTACAGGAAATGTAACTGCAGGTGATATTTATAAACTTACTTATAGTGGAAGTCATGTTGCATCTGGAGAAGTATTAACTACGGGCTCAGGAGTTACAAGTGTTGTATTTACAAATGTTTCAGGTAAATTCTTAAGAGTTTATGCACCTCATATTCGATATAATACAGGAGACATTATATTACGTTATGCAGGTACTACTCCTTATTACTATCAGTATGAAGGAGGAGGAGGATATGAAACAACAGAACCAACTCATACAACAAGCAATCAAAAAGTAGGAAACTGGAGAGTAATTACTAGCATATCCTTAACAAAAGTTTCAGGAAGTGGAAGTAACACATTATCTATGAGCACATCTGGAGATGGTGTAGGATATAGTTTATATGATGGAGATTTTGTAAAATATTGGAGATATATTGGGTGGGTAAATTCACAACAGTTTAATGTTACACGTCATCAAACTAATTTTTATTTTGATACTTCTAAACCTTTATTTGATAATGTAAATGCAATCTTATCACACTACAATGGAATACTTTCTTACTCCAATGGCAGATATGTATTGTCTGTAGAAACTGGAGAAAGTACTCCAGCTGCAAGTATTACAGACGGAGTACAGACAAATCCAGAATACATAGATGAATCAGATATTATTGGAACTATATCTTTAAATGATAATAGTCAAAAGACTTCAAAAAATACAATCAAAGCAAGTTTAAATGACCCACAAAATCACTTTAATTCAAGAAGTGTTTCCTTTTTTAATGCAGACTTTTTAAAAGCAGATAGAGGAGTGCAAAAAACAGGCAGTTTTCCTTTTACAGGAATAACTAGTTATTACAATGCTAGAGTTAATGTAGAAAAAGAATTAATACAAAGTAGATTCAGTAAAGAAATAAGTTTTACTCTTGGACCAAAAGGTCTTTTATTAAAGCCTGGAGAAGTTATAGCACTTACTTACTCTCCTTTTGGTTTTGATAGCAAACTATTTAGAATAGAAAACTTGACATATAATTCGAATTGCAACACATCTGTAAAAGCAAGAGAGTATGACGATTCGATATATGCAATCACTCCTCAAAGAGCAAGTTTAGCACAAAGAGCAGCTTCAGGACTAGGTCAAGAATTACCTGTTCCTAGTAAACCAACAAGCGTATCTGCTTCAACAAATAAACCAGGTATTATTACGCTAAACTGGACAAATGGAACAGGATTTAAAGAAGCAACAGATTCTACAGAAATCTGGAGAAGAGCAACTACAAATAATAGATCAGCAGCACAACTTCAAGCAGTTGTTGATAATGCTACAACATTTAATGATGCTCTTGGAAGCGCAGGAACTTTTTATTATTGGTTAAGACATAGAAGAAATGCAAAAGCAACCGGATCTCAAGCAATAAGAGTTGTACACAGTGACTTTCATACAACCGATACTAATGGGGCACAGGCACTAGCATTAGTACCCTCTCCTGCACTTGATGTAGATGTATCAGGAGCACAAATAAGATTCAATGCGTCTAACACACTTACACCAGGTGGAGCTTCTCAAGATGTACCGTTAACAGCAACACTAAGAAATATTACTGCATCAAATGTAACTTTTACACTTGTAAATGCAGATACAACAACAACTGCAAGTGATGTAACTTTTACAAATAGTAGTTCAAGTGTAGTAGACAGTAGTGCACCTTTTACAGCAACTATTGATGCTTCTACTTTTGCTCATGATACAACAAATAGATTTGTAAAAGTTACTTGTACAGATTCAAACTCAAATGAAACTTTTACAGAATTAATTCCAATTACAGTTAGTAAAGATGGAAGCTCAGGAAGTATTGGGTCTGATGCAAAAGCAATTAAACTAATACCAAGCACTCAT
>Ga0163179_10001822_pt1 | contig 14952 bp, 14 predicted proteins | sample AtlANTMetagenome_FD_109643 | JGI IMG/M metagenome (GOLD analysis project Ga0163179, IMG submission 109643) | Marine eukaryotic phytoplankton communities from the Atlantic Ocean - Atlantic ANT 2 Metagenome | ecosystem: Environmental > Aquatic > Marine > Oceanic | place: North Atlantic Ocean...
CTGGGCGTTGAGGTCATCACAGTCGCCATCACAGCCCGACAGTCCGTCGTGATCTTTGTCCAAGACGCTCACATCTGCGTTGGTGTCATCGCAATCGCCTGCACAACTCGAAAAGCCGTCCCCATCGGCATCATCAATGGTGAGCAACGCATCGGTATCGTCGCAGTCTCCATCACAGGAAGAGGTGCCATCTTCATCCGCATCCGCCGGGCTCATGGATGCATCCGTGTCATCACAGTCCCCATCGGCAAGCGAGAATCCATCCCCATCCGCATCCGCAAGATTCGGATCAATCTCCTCCTCTTTTCCACAGCCAGAAAGTCCGAGAGCGACAAGCCCCACGAACAATCCCAATGCCCGAATAGACCGATTTACACAACGCATACGACAACACCTTGTTCCAGATTCGCAAATGTACCAGCACCGATTCTACTCCATAGACTGGTCTCCCCAAAAGCTTTGTGCGTCAAAGCAGCTTTATGAAGAAGATCTGGCCATAAAAGAAAGCGCTTGACGCTGCGTTTTTGGTGCTTTTCTTTTGCCGCAACACTATCTGGTACATCCAGTCTGTATCGTTACCTGAAAAACGGGGTCTCCATGTCCAAGTCCGTCGAATCACGCGAGTTTCACGCCCAAACCCAAAAGCTGTTGGATCTGATGATCCACAGTGTGTACTCCGAGAAAGAAGTATTCTTGAGAGAACTCATCTCAAACGCTTCTGACGCCATCGACAAAATTCGCTTTTTGGCGCAAACCGACGAACAACTTGCCAAAGGCGATCACAACTACAAAATCAAGCTGATTCCTGACGCGACAGCCTCCACCCTCACCATCACAGACAATGGCATTGGAATGAGCTTTGACGAGGTGGTTGAGAACCTCGGAACCATCGCCCGATCTGGCACCGAGGCCTTCTTGGAAGAACTCAAGAATGCGGATGGTGCAGAGGTGACGCCAGATCTCATCGGCCGATTCGGACTTGGCTTCTACAGTGCATTCATGGTTGCCGATTCGGTTGACGTAAAGACCTACAAGAGCGGTGAAAAGCACGCTGTCCACTGGGTCAGCCAAGGCGATGGCACCTACACCGTCGAACGCATCGATCCCGTTGAACGCGGTACCCAAATCACCCTCTCCCTCAAAGCCAACACCGTCGAAAATGAAGATGAAGCATCGACCCCCGATGCAGAAGACGACTTTGCCAGCGACTGGAAGCTTCGCTCCATCGTGAAGAAGCACAGCGATTTCGTACGCTGGCCCATCGTGATGAATGTGGAGAAAACCGAGTACCCGGACAAAGAAGACGGGGAAGGTAAGGATTTCGAGGCGGAGCCCAAACGCTGGATGGAGGAGGAAGTCCTCAACTCCCAAACAGCGTTGTGGACCCGCGAAAAAGACAGCATCAGTGAAGAGGACTACCACGGCTTCTACAAGAGCCTCACCCACGACTGGAACGCCCCCGCCGCCCATCTCCACTTCAAAGTAGAGGGCATGCGCGAATACACCGCGCTGATGTACTTGCCCGAAAAAGCGCCTTCTGATCTCTACACCCGTGAATCGCGCCGGGGCTTGTCACTCTATGTGAAGAATGTCTTCATCATGGAGGACTGCCGTGAGCTCATGCCCGAGTATTTGCGCTTCATTCGCGGACTCATCGACAGCCCGGATCTACCGCTCAACGTCAGCCGGGAGATGGTCCAGCAAGACCGCGTGATCCAATCCATGCGAAAGATGCTCACGAAGAAGTGGCTGAGCCACTTTTCAAGCATGATCAAAGCGGATCGGGAAGCCTATGAAAAAGTCTGGATCGAGTTTGGTGCTGCGATCAAAGAAGGCTATCACTACGATTCCAAGAATCAGGACAAGCTCTCAGAAATCGCCCTGTGGCAAAGTACCCACGCGGCAGGCTCCTGGACCACCCTCGCAGAATACGTCGAGCGCATCAAAGAGGGCCAAGACAGTATTTACGTCCTTTCTGGCAAGAACATCGACACGCTTCGTGAAGCACCGCAACTCGAGGTATTCATCAAGAAAGGCATCGAGGTCCTTCTGTTGGCCGATCATGTCGATGAGTTCGTCTTAGGCGAGCTCAGCGAGTTTGGAGAATTCAAACTGGTCGACATCTCGCGCGGTGAGGTAGATCTCAGCGCAATCGACAGCGACGATGACGCCAAAGACGACGAGGAAGAGGACACCACCACCCTCGCATCACTGTGTGATCACCTCAACAGCACCCTTGAGCTTCCCATCGAATCCGTCCGTGCCTCCACGCGCCTCACCGATAGCGCCGTGTGCCTGGTGACCCCCGGCGACGCGCCGAGCCCACAGATGGAGCGCATGATGCGCGCCATGGGACAAGAGATGCCGCCGATTAAAAGAACGCTTGAACTCAATCCAAAACACGCACTGATTCAGAAGCTGCAAGCCCTGCACGAAAAAGATGCCGAGGACAGCCGGATTGGAGAGTACGGCGAACTCCTGTATGCCCAAGCATTACTCAGCGAGGGTGGACAGCTTGAAAACCCCGCTCGTTTCGCGAAGAAAATGGCGTCTGTGATGGCTGCATCCATCGATTAGCAAACAAAGAAAGGGTTCGCTGCTCGAACCGGAACAGCGAACCCTTGCTTTGAATTGAGGGCGAATCCTTCCGGAAAGCGCTATGAAGCTCTCAGGACGTTGCGAGGATAGAACCCATGCCAGCAGATAGCCAACACGCCAACCCGCTTGGGGGACTCATCCAAGCCAGTGCATTCTTTGTTCTGGGCTTGGCACTTGCCTTTTTTCTCGACGGTAGCGTCTATTCAGGCATTGCCGGCGGCGGATTCTTAGCCACACTCTTCTTTGGATTCAAGCTCATCACCGAAGAGTCCTATCCCTTCAAGCGCCTTCTCCCACTGGGCACATTTGGACTGCTCGTCATAGTGGCCCTAATCCCCATTGTGTTCTCATCCAACGACACAAGCATGCTCGGGCCCATGCATTTCTTGGGCACCCATACAGGGCTTTTCGCACTGTGGGTTTGCACCCTTCTCTTGCTGCTTTCGTTCACTGTGTTTTTGGGCATCTGGCAGTACGTAAGTGGAAAACGATCTGCAGTGGATGCCGGGTCGACAGAGAACAACGAAGCAACATCCAGCTAAAACCGAGCTACTGTCCATCGCCTGCTCCCACAGGGTCAGTGCAAGATTCTACTTGAGGCCATGGCCTGATTGCCCCTACACTGTCGCCAGTGTGCAACACAAGGGGGCACCATGCGGTACTGGGGAATAGCGTGCGCATCCATCGTCTTTGTCGGGTGCAATGACGCCACTGAGCTCAAACTGGGCAGCTTTGACGACGAGGACACCGGCTTCATAAAACCCACGGATACCGGAGACAGTGACATTCCCACGGTCGAAGACCTCGACGGCGACGGATTCACAACCGAGGACGGGGACTGCAACGACAACGACCCAAGCATCCATCCAGAAGCCATCGAGATCTGTGATTCAATCGACAACGATTGCGACAGCCTGATCGATGACGCCGATGACAGCATCGATCCGACCAGCCAAACCGCCTTCTACACCGACGAGGATCAAGATGGTTTTGGCCGAGATGACTCCATGATGCTTTCTTGCGAGGGATTTGTGGGCATGAGCGCGAACGGAGGTGACTGCGAGGACCAAGACGCCACCATCCACCCCGAAGCCATTGAGATCTGCGACAACATCGACCAAAACTGCGATGGCATCGCCGACGATGGATTCGATGACAACGACGCCTCAGGCACCCCCGATTGTCGAGAAGTGGCACTGATTGTGAGCTTCGGATTCCAATACCGAAGCGAGGACGGGCAGTGCGATGAGATTCCCTTTGTCGACCGCGAGGTCAAAGCCGTTTCAGCACTACTCAATGAGATGAACCTCGAGGTCGTCACACTGTACGAACAGGAAGAAGAAGGCATCACGAGCGCACAAGTTGTCGACTACTCCGCGATGATCTACCACAACGGCGGATGGGCCGACCCCATACGATCCGAAACCCTGGCGACCTTGGTGTCATCGCACCGAAAGGGTCTACCAGTCTTGGTTATGGGCGACGATGTAGCCAATCAAATCAATCGCACCAACAATGACTACGCCGTGCCCGAGTTCTACGATTTGGTCGGCATGACTGCCTACTTGAGCAATTCCTGTGGCGAATACACCGTCACAAGCAGCAGTGACACCTCCCACCCCTTTCTAGCTGGGAGCTATGGCGTACCCACTGACTTTGGCTATGTCGCCGACATCGACGCCCTACAACTTGGCGAATCGGAAGACATTCAGGTAGCCATGCAAACCGACACGACTGGATATCCCGTGAGTTGGTCTGTGGATCGGCAAGGCCCCGGACGGGTCGCTGTACTGATGACCTCCGCCTATAATTCTCACGACTGCCCAATCGCTGACGAAGACGGTCTGAACCAAATCGCAGTGCTATTCAAGAACACCATCGAGTGGCTCCGCGAATAGACCATGTAAACGCAGGCACCCTGCCTAAAACATGATCGGATCCGCATCTCCAGATGCGTTGAGCAATGTGCCCGTGGTCTTCCGCAAGCGACGACTGATGTCTTTGGCCAAGGAAGTCATCAAGGCCAGTGCCACATGCGGGTAACGTGCTTCAAGCTTCTCCAGACCTTCTTGGTCGAGGATCAGCACATCGGTGTCCATGGTCGCCTCGCAGGTCGCAGAACGGGGCTCACCATCGATCAGACTCATCTCGCCCAAGGTCTTTCCACTGCGCAGCTCAATGAGTTTTTTAATCTCACCCAAAGCATCTTCTTTGTAGACCGAGACAGCCCCCTTCACCACAAAGCACACAAAGGGTATCCGGTCACCCTGTTTGAACAAGGTATGCCCTTTCTTCAAACGATACGCCGACATGTGCTTGGCTAAAACCAGAATCTCCTCAAACTCAAAGATTCTGCCCCAAGGCCCATCTTCTAGTTCATTCAACACACTCGGTTCAGTGGCTTCGATCTTCTCGAAACGATTGAAATGGCCTTCACTCATCAACGTTCTCCCGATGTGAAAATGAGTGTAGCGCAGTCAAGCGAAGAGTGCCCCCTGGGATACAGTTCGACGACCTCAAACTGGCCCGCCAGGTTTCCGAGGGACCTCGACAGTTTCTCGGCTTAGGCGCCAACGTCTCTAAAGCGGAAGGAAAAGCGATAAACGAGATCCAGGAACTCATCCAAAAAGTCTCTTAGCTACAAAGCGAGTCCCGACGAGCCCCTATTCTATCTGGCCGTTCTGTTGTAAGCTCTCCTGAGCACAACATCATGCGGACGTTCTGCGTCCAGTGGAGAATTCAATGGAATGCAACGCATGCGGCGCACCGCTAAGCGAAGGAAGTCTTATTTGTGAGTTCTGTGGCGTGGCCCAAAAAACCATCACAGATCCAGCCGATGAGGTCCGGGCAATTCAAGAACTCTCCTCTGCCTGGAGCAGAATGGGCCAGAAAAATGCCAAGAAAGCCGGCGGCAGTCTCTTGGCCGCAGCGCATGGAAAAAACAACCCCACGGCAATCATTCAACGCACCAAAGCCTTCTGGGGATCGGCGTATATGCCTACGACCACAGAAGGCCTCTTCGCTGCTGCAGAACAGGCCGCAATGCTGATTGCCGACGCGAACTTTGGCGATATGCAGGCCGCAACGCTCAACCCCATCATGTTGAGCAGAATGGACAACTGCATTGAACTGCTGGAAGTCAAAGCGCCGGGTGACCCCCGTCTACCAGGAATGCAGCGACTTCTTGAGAAGAAAAAGGCTGAAAATAAAGGTGTGCTGAAAAAAATAGGGATGTGCTTCCCAATCTCCACGCGTTTCTTGACACCCTATGGTTTCAAAGCTCTCGCAGATCTCGATCGTGGCGACGAAGTGCTTTCCGTGGCACCCGATGGCGGACTTGTCACAGAACGCGTGTCACGTCGAGTCAGCTACGGATCTTCTCCCATTCTTCGCCTTGAATGCGATGGAAAAGTTCTCCGTACAACGGGTCACCACAGCCTGCGAACCGCTTTAGGTTGGCTTCGAGCCGAACAACTCAAAGAAGGTGATTCACTCGTCTGTGTGAATGAAAATGGGGAGCAAGAACTCAAGCGTGTCCTAGCCATTCAAGCCGAGACTGCAGAACCCGTTTTCAATCTTCATACCACCGGCCCACATACAGCCATCGCTGAAGGGGTATTGACCCACAACTTCACGAATTTTCGCCTTCTCCGGACGCTGTGGCACCGGATCGCAGTCGATCCATGGCTTGAGAAGATGAACGGTGAAATCTCAGCTACCTGAGCCCCACACGCGCTTCATCAAAACCGCACTACTTGGTGGCTTTCAACAAGTCCCTACGCTCCGCCATTTGAGCCTGTAGCGCCTGCATTGCCGAAATCGCTGTGGTCTTGTCTCCAAAATCAAGCGATTCCAAATTCGACACAATGGACGTTTCCAATGCGGCGCTCTCCTCAGTACCCGACCGATCCGCATAGGAAACGTCATCCATAAGACCGGCAAATGCGGCCTTCAACTCCGCATCACCCGCTGGAAGACGTCGCTCGGCGGCCTTAGCCGCGGCAAGCATTCCATCTCGACCGACACCTGCTGCCTGTTGTTGCTCGTCTTCGGCAGCGATCATCGACGCTCCGAAGTTCCAAACAACCAACAAAAAGAGCACACCACAAAGAAGAATCAAGTGGAAGCCTTTCGCAAAGCCGGCACTCATAATGGGTGAGAGCAACCAGAGCCCAAAGGCGCCCATGGTGTAGAAGAATGGGAAAATGGGGCCCGACAAACGTGCCACACCGCCCGCCCCGTTTTCATTGGGCTTCGACGCAAAAAACGCCAACCCGGCGGTCAAGGCTACACCCACCACCACGGCTCCGAAACCAATACTTCCGGCTCCTTCTTGATAGGCATCCGGAAGGAGAAACTGCTGTAGCGCATAGGCGATACCCACGACCAAAATGGCCATGAGCGCCAACGAAGCACCTGCGATTTTTGAGAACATTTAGCCTCCACTCGGGAAAGGAGGAGGACCACCGGATCCACCACCAGGCATTGGCGGCGGACCGAACAGGCTCGCAAGCTCAGGAACCTGACCAGCAGCAACCCACTGCGGCATCCCTTCTCGCCAAACCATGGTCTCTCGTGTGAATTGTCCAGAATCGACACCCTGTTTCAGTACATCCATTCCATATGGGCCCATCTGTTGGCCATTCAAGTGGATGTGGAAGCTGACGTTCGCAGCTGGCGCGGCGAAGGGGTTGTCCGGGGTCGCATTCGGATTGGGCGGCGGTCCACCTCCACCCTGCTGTCCCATCTGCCCCATCATCTGACCGGCCTGCGCTCCAATTCCCACACCCATTCCGAGACCCAGCCCAGCACCCATCAGGTTGCCAGCAGTACCGCCTTCATTCCCAGCAGCCGTTTCCATCACATCGAAAGAACGTTCTTGCTGATAGGTGATGCCTTCAATCTTACGGCGGGCCGCGTTGGCTTTCGCTTCTCGCAGAGTCACGTAGGATGGATCGTCTTCCGGCACATTGATCGACATGATCCGGAAGGATTTAAAGGAAACCCCGTACTCCGAGAACTCGGGAAGCAATTCCATTTCGACTTTGTTGGCGAGCGTCAACAGCTCCGTACTGATCTCCAAGATGCCGATTTTCTCTTTGACCATTGCACTGGCCACAGCGACTTTTAGGCGAGAAATCAGGATGCCTTGGAAATAGGCATCTAAGGATGCGCGTGTGAAATTCGAGGTCGCACCCACCAGCTTGGTCACGAATTTTCCGGAGTCCTCAATCTGAATGCCGAACTGACCAAACGCCCGAACCGGCACCACCACTCCGTATTGCGGATCTTCCAATGGAATCGGTGTGCGCGTTCCCCACTTGATATCCAACGCAATCGCACGATTGACGAACCAAACTTCAGCCGCAAAGGGCGAATCTCCCCCAAAGGGAAGATTGATCAGCTTGTTGAGGATGGGGATGTTCTTGGTAGAAAGGGTGTATCGCCCTGCACCAAAAGTATCGCAACGCTGCCCATCCTTGAACAAGAGCGCTTCTTGACTCTCGTTTACGATAAGCTGAGTCGCTGTAGAAAGTTCTGTGTTTGGAAAACGCCATGCGAGCAAATCGCCAGGCTCGTCCCATTTCAAAACATCGATCAATGCCATTCTAAACTCCGAAAATGTGCCGAGGCTGAGTTCTACCACAAGGACTTACCCAGTGGAAGAAGCCTTCTTCACTCTCTGCCAAGGCGAACCACTACGGCAATGCCTCGAAACTATTGCACCGCCATTGAACAACCCTGCGAATCGTGTTCGATGGCGCATCCGATTACGCGCCGATTCCCTCCTCAAACCTCGGAAACCTCTACTTCCTCCACCCATCCCGCAGAGCTGTCCACAAAAGCATCACAGTACGGCACATAGGGCTTGATATCCAAAATGGGTGTGCCATCGATAAGATCCAATCCTCGAACGTGAATCACATGCCCTTCAACGGAATCCAAAATCACGCAAGACAGCCCAATCCGATTGGGGTGATGTGGCGAGCGGGTCGCAAAAACACCTCGTTTCGTTCCACCCCGAGGTGGTCGAACAAGCGGCGCCCAATCCTTGTTGAGATGAAGCACACTCAACACCCAGATACGGTCAAATCCCGCTAGGTCTCGCAGTGCGACTTCTGGCACCCGTTCCGGAAAAAGAACAATTTGCCCCCGCTCCAGTACCTCTTCCCGACCCTTTCCTTGGATCACCGGTTGACGAGGCGTGCCGTGACGTTCGAGATAGGGCGAGCGGACAACACCTATCGCCTCCATCTGCACCTCATCCGGCATCGGCACAACACCGCGATAATCCCGTGGTGGTGGCTCATTTTTTTTCGAAGACATCGCTTCCCACCTAACCCGTGATGACCGCAAAAGGCCGCTCAACCCAACCTGTCTCGGATACTACTCTCGAACGACAGGCACTGCTGTCGCAGGACAGACTGGCTTGAAGACCACGTCGTCCACGTAAAACTCAACACCGGGTGCCGGCCCCTCGACATAGACAGAGGCCTCACGAAGGGTTCCAGTGGTCAGGTTCGCCGAGAAGTCCAAGTTGCCTCGCAGCTCGGTCCAACCACTCGAATTGGCGGTGCCCGACGCAATAGTCCGCCAATGCTCTCCCGCATCATCTACCCATTTCAGCGTCATCAGCATCTTGTCCGAAGAGGCATTCTTCAGCTTGACTTGAGCCACGCCTTCATAGACAAGCCCATCCCCAATCCGGTCAAAAACAGACTGCACAGGTCCCTGCCAGGCAGAGCTTCTGTCCTTAGAGAGCAAGGCATTGTTCCCGGAATAGGTCTCCGTGGACACAATGCTGTTCACGCTTCCCCACGTGAACCATTCCGCATCCCCATCCTCAAATCCCCCATTGAGCATGCGACTGTCCTCACAACCCGACATGGGCTCCCCTAACAGTGCCTCATGAACCGCTTCACGGGCTGCCTTCGGCAGGAGTTCCTCGTCGTACAAAAGCGGATCGTCCTCACCGAACCAACTGTCGATCCACGAATAGCGATCGGTGTATCCCCAGAAGGTGATCTGCTCGCATGCCGCATTCTCCACACATGCCGCTATGACATCGTAGTAGGTCATCGCTTGGGCCAAAAGCCGTTCCGACTGAGGGCCCTCCAAGTGGCGAATCTGAACGTCCATCTCGCTGATGTGAACCAGTAGACCTAAGTCGCCAAAACGCTGAATATTGGCCGAAATATCTTCTCGCGAAGGCCTATTCCCATGGGTCAGGTGCATCTGCAAGCCCACCCCATGTACAGCGACACCCGCTTTTTGAATATCGGCCAACAGCTTCGCGGCGGCATCTGATTTCGAGTTGACGCCCTCGATGCTGTAATCGTTGTAGAACAAGCGAGCATGAGGTGCATACACCGCAGCCAATGCAAATGCATCGCGCACATAGGCTGCTCCAAACTTGGAATAAAAGATGCTTTCCCGCATCGCCCCATTCCACTCCAAAGCCTCATTGACCACATCCCAGTCCGCCACGCTCGTTCCGAAATGCGGCAGGATTGTAGAGAAATGAGCGTCTATGGCCGAGGAAAGCTCCTGTGCAGACATGCTATCGGACACCCAGGCCGGCATTTGGCTATGCCATACCAACGTATGACCTTTGACGCGGAGATTGTGCTCTGCTGCCAAGTCCAACATGGCATCTGCTGCTGAAAAGTCCCAGGTCTCCGAATCAGGCTGCACTGATCCCCACTTGGTGGCATTCTCGGGAGTGATTCCTCCAAACTGCTCCACAAGCAGAGCGACATAGTCCGGATCGTTGTTCATCGCGCCTGCGTTCAAGGCTACGCCGACGATCCGACCTGTACTCTTTGCAGCACCACGCAGCGTTGTACGATCGAGAGGCTCCCCGGTATCCACAGGACTATCCGTATCGGTTCCTGAATCCGTATCGGTATCCACTGCAGAATCCAGATTTCCGCTGTCCTGACTCACCACAGCACCACTATCGTTGCTGTTGTCACCGGAATCGGATTGAACCGCCACTTGATCCGAGGATCCCAACATTGAGAGACAGCCCACACCCAAAAACGAGCATGAGCCCCAGACCGCTACCCGTGAGATTCGACGAACAACAAGCGTTCGATTCAGTCTAAAAGTCGCCATAGCCGCAGTATAGAGCCAAGCGTCCACGAAAAGCCAGCCAAGCTGCATTCCGCATTGGAAGAGCGCTGTCGCGACCGAGGTCAGTCTAACGCCACAATCGCCACTGGTTCACTCACACCTTTGAGTGGAAAGTTCCCCAGCCGTTTGCCTTGGGCGCCCGCCAAATCCACGAAGACTTGGGTCGCGAGAATCGAGCGCTCGACATGCGCACACATCGACTCGACCCGACTTGCCACATTGATGGCATCACCAATCGCAGTGAAGTCCAACCGTGAACTCGTACCGATATTCCCATAGTGGAACTGGCCCACATGGAGCCCGATCCCAGCACTGACCCAAATCGACTGGTCACGCCCAAATACGATCGGACCCGCGAGAAGTGCCTCTCGTCCTTTTTTTGCCGCCAAAATCGCTGCCCGACAAGCTTCCTCAACTGGCCGAGCATTCGCGGGGAAAATGGCAAAAACCGCATCCCCTACAAACTTGAGAATCTCGCCGCCCTCTTCCGCCACAGGTCCACAAATCCGGTCGAAAAAACCATTGAGCAATTGAATTGTGTCACGCTCTGAGAGCGACTCGCAGATACCGGTAAAACCGTTCATATCGCAGAAGAGCACAGCGGCTTCTACCACCTTCCCCTGACCACGCCGAACCGCGCCACTCAACACCCGTCCACCACTCTGCTTGCCCACATAGAGTTGAAGGAGAACTTCTGCGAGGCGATGCACAGCGAGCACATCGACCAGCAGTGCAAGACTCGCCCGGAACTCATCCAGTACAGCCCACTGCTCCTCCGAAAACCCATCCTTCGATTTCGTAGCCAATGAGATCACGTGAACGCGGCTATGAGCCCCAACCATCGGGAGCACGAGATAATCCGTGAACCCCTCTTCCTTCAGGTCGTCCCAGAAGGGAAAGTCGGAATCCACTTTCTGCCCAAGCCGCCAACGCAAGGCACGCTTTTCTCGCACTGCATGCTGCAGTGGGCTCTTGAGATAGACGTCTTGCTCCAGGTCCTCATGCCGCACCTGGACCACGGTCAACTCATCCCCATCTGTGGTCCGTTGAAAGGCTAGCCCGGCAAGCTCCGGATGTAGAATAAAACAGCCCACATTGAGCCGATCCACCGGATAGTCCAAACGTTCGAACACATCCATCAGGCCATCTGTCAAAGACTCTAAATCCGGGCTCTTCAAACCTTCTTTGAAAAGCCAGGAAGACAGGGCCTTACTGGAATCGACCATCACTCACCGATCTCAGCGACGTTGAAACTCCACGTTGCGCTGACTTGATTGGGTGTGTCCGTCAGTGTGACTTCCGCCTCACCTGCATCGATGAAGTACACCGTGGAGGGAGAGGATGTGGTGTAGACACCTTGCTCAAAAACACCATAGACATTGCTGCCTGGTACCACCATCGATTCATCACTCACTGACAAGTCTGCAAACAAGTCCCCGGCTATACGATTGCCACTCGCATCAATGGGAACGGGCAAGAAAGCCACCTGTGTGCCCTCGATTAAGGCATCGCCTGCCTCAATCGCTTCAAAGTCCTCTTCCCATGGCGCCCTCGCCCAGCCGATCAACTCAAGACTACTCGGCGCATCAAAAACCATCTCGATATAGTCGTAGAGCGAGCCCTGTCTCCACGTCTCAAAGGTGTAGCTCCCCGGATTCTCCACAGTGACATAGAAATCCCACGGATCACCTTGCTCACTTCCTTGAACCACCGTCACACCCGACTCCGGGGTGACCACGTGAGAAAAGCCGTCTTCGTCACCATAGTCATTCGAATCCACGGGGATGGTCTGAATCTGCTGGGTGTGACCCACCAAAAGAGAGACTTCATCCAAGGCATCACCGGAGATCTCATAGTCGGTATGCAAGGCATACAACATGTTCCCCATCTCACCATTCGAGACTGAGAAATCCCCGCAGCCGACCATCATCACGCCGGCCCATGCCGTACACGCGATACCGAGTTGTCCATTCCAAGTCATGCGCCGTCCTCCTTTGATGACCATCGGTCAAGAAGGTAGCACCTCGACACCCCTTTCGCAGACGCCCGTATGGAGTTTTCGATTTACTTCTCGCGCAACCGAGGAATCAGCTCGGCGAAATTACACGGCCTGTGCCGCACATCCAACTGATCTTTCAAGATGCCATCCCATGCATCCTTACAAGCACCCGTGGAACCCGGTAGCGCAAAGATATAGGTGCCTTTCGCAACGACGGCTGTTGCTCTTGATTGAATCGTCGACGTCCGAATCTTCTCATAGCTCTGCCAGCGAAACAGTTCGCCAAAACCAGGAATGTGCTTCTCCCCCACCGCATGCACTGCCTCGGGAGTGATGTCACGACCGGTCACACCCGTTCCGCCTGTGGTGATGACCACGTCCACATCCTCTCGGGCGATCCATTCTTCCAGGCACCGCACTAAGCGGTCGCGATCATCGGACACAATCCGACGCTCCACCACAGAGTGTCCCGCCTCCTCAGCACGTGCTTGGAGCGTATCGCCACTCTTGTCGGTTGCAGCCGTCCGGGTATCAGAAACCGTCAAGATAGCGATCTTGAGCGGAAGAAACTGCCGACTTGTATCAATACCCACCAAGAATCACCTCACTGGGTGTTTTGCTAACGCATTTGAGGCTTCGCTACGCGCACTCCACCCAAGAAGCCCTTTCATGCACCTAAAAGGATACGAACGCGAAAGCGTTCGATTAGCTATTCAGCTGATACGCCTGAGCGGCTTGGCTTGGAGAAGCCGCAGCCTGATCCATACCGAGAGTGATTTGCTGGGAAAGCGTTAGTGCCGAGGTGACACCCGAGGTCGCCATTTGATTCACATCCAAAAGGAAGGGATTCGGCGCTTGGTTGACGGCTTTTACCTCCGTCATGGCAACCTTGTTGCGCTGCTGAACCATGGTGCTGATACCGGTAGCATAATCGGTGAATGCGCCCGATCCGATAGGTACGAAAGTCATTGTTCTTACCTCTAAGTTGTGGCTCTGAAAAACGTGACTTCCTGTCACGCTGCGGCGCAGATAACCGGTCACAGCGTCAAGACCAGTTTTTTCACTCAAACTAACCGCTGGATTTGAACAAGAAATTTGTTTACTGTCACACTCTCTAGCGAGTGAGAATGCAAATTAAAACTACCCTTTCACTGCAGTCGGGACACGTCGGAATTCTGAACTACACCATCAGAAGCGCCGACGGCGAAACCCTGGACAGCACCGTGGGACAAGGGCCGAGACCTTACTTACACGGCGCCAACAACATGCTTCCAGGCTTGGAAAAAGAGCTGGAAGGCAAGACCGCAGGTGACCAACTCACGGGCGTACTCGCCGCAGAGGATGCCTTTGGTGCCCATGATGGAAGCGAGCCCCAGCGTGTAAAAAGAAGTGAGTTACCCAAAGGTCGAGACTGGCAGAAGGGAATGCCTTTCGCAGTCAACGCCAGTGACGGCAATCGTGTTCAACTCTGGGTCACGGATGTGCGTGGGGCCTGGGTTTGGGTCACTCCCAATCATCCGCTGGCGGGTACAGAAGTCCACTACGAAGTGGAGGTGATTCGCGTGCGCACGGCTCGCCAGGTCGAGATCGACCACGGACATCCTCATGGCCTCGATGGAACCCAGAGCCACCATTAGGCCCGCTCACAGCAACTCGAGGTTGGGAGTATTCAAAACATATTGCAGTCGAACGCCACTTCGGATGGACCGAATGCGCCATGCAAACTGCACATCTCATCGGGGTGGGTCAGAGTCTTCCCTGTTGGATTGTCCCAAGTGCAATTGACCTTGAACTTGTCGCCTTCACTCACCAGGAATTCTCCGGGCGCATAGTGGTCGGTAATGTTGCGCGGGTTGTCCCGATACTCAGACTGCCAATCCGACACCTCGTAAATCGTGGTGCTTGTGCTCCCCTGCCTCCAATCCACCGAAAAGTGCGTGCCTCGCTCGTGCATGTGACCGAACACAGTCAACACTTCCGCATCCTGCGGCCAGGTGCAATCGAAACTGTATGTGTACTCCCCACCGGGAGGGATACTCGGCAAGCCACGAAACTCGTATGCTGCCACCCAATGTTCCACCTCCGATGCCGGGACTGTCCCGAAGTTCATCGCGTCAGTGGTCAAAATCATTTGGTCTGTCGGATTGATGAAGTGGGTGTCCAACAACCATCGCTGCCCTTGGCTCAGCTTCACCGCATACCCCTCCGGCAAAGTCAGC
>Ga0163179_10001825_pt1 | contig 14943 bp, 21 predicted proteins | sample AtlANTMetagenome_FD_109643 | JGI IMG/M metagenome (GOLD analysis project Ga0163179, IMG submission 109643) | Marine eukaryotic phytoplankton communities from the Atlantic Ocean - Atlantic ANT 2 Metagenome | ecosystem: Environmental > Aquatic > Marine > Oceanic | place: North Atlantic Ocean...
ACTATTGGATAACTACCAGCTGATATTGTACCGGAAGATTGTAAAAGACCACCGGCAACACCACCACCACCACCATCAAATCCTCCAGCACCACCACCAGCTACTATAAGATACTCATAATCACCACCTATTGTAACTGTTAAAGTTCCTGATCCTGTAAAAGTATGGTATTTATATCCACCTGTGGTAATTTCTGTACCTCCACTGGCTTGTACTGTGACTGGTCCTACAAATTGAGAATTCCAACCTTTTGTAGCGTCTTGATATATTAATGTAGCTGTAACATTTTTAGTAGAAATGATAACATTGTCAATAGATCCTTGAATTTTTTCAGAACCATTTGCACTTATTGTAACGCTATTAGTATCAAATGTTCCTGCATAATCTTGTATTTCAATAATATCACCTGGTACACCTGCAGGTAAATTAACCGTTACTCCTCCAGCTGTAGTGTTGACTATATATCCTTTACCAGGATTAGCTGAAAATGTTGAGGTATATATAGTTGTTTGCCAATCAGTACCACCACCTAAAGTGTTAGCTATGGTAAAGTTATTAGGTGAATTTGTAGTTACATTAATTCCAGTACCACCTGTTAAAGTAGCAGGAGCTAAAGTACCACCTGAATTTAAAAAACCTACAGATCTTATTTCTATTATAACACCACTAGGTGGTGCTGTTGCGAAAGTAAGAGTATTGGCAGATAATGTAAGAGTACTTACGTTTTGATATAAACCGTTTAAATATACTTCAATAGCATTTAAATCAACAGGTGTTATACCTAAAGCATAAGCTACCGTTGAGCCATCACCTGTAAAAGTATCTGTATATAAAGCATTAGTCGATGCTGAGATAGCACCTAATACCATTACTTCTATATTATACCCATTCTGTGGTGCTGTAGCAAACGTTAAAGTTGTTCCTGATATACCATACGTACTTTTATCTTGGTATATACCTTCTAAAAATACAAAGGTCATATTCTCTTCGTTAACAGTTGTATTTAAAGTAAATGCTGTTTGAGAACCTGTACCTACAAAGTTATTCTTATTAAATCCACTTAAAGCTAAAGCTTTTACATGAACTATTTCTATATTAGCACCATTTGGCGGTGCTGTTGTAAACGATACTACATTACCTGTAGTTTGATATGTTAACTTAGATTGATAAACACCACTTACAAATACTGTTGTTGCATCTTCGTTAATTATAGAAAGTGATGTAGAAAAATTAGTTGTTGTACCATCACCTACAAATTCATCAACTTCAATAACGCCATCGACTGCAACATAGTGCATTATTTCTATTTCAGTGCCTGTTGGAGGCGCTGTGCCAAATGTTACTGTAGTTCCTGTAGCTGTGAAAGTGTCTTTGTCTTGATAAACACCGTCTAGGTATATCTGTATATTGTTTTCTGATACTACCGTAGATGAAACGCCATAAGCAACAGTTGATCCGTCACCAGTATAGTTATTTCTTTGTATTGTTACTGTACCACCACCAGATCCTCCTGTAGATGCAATTGTAAGCGTATCTGTTGCAGCATCTGTAGTTAAGCTAATGTTATTACCAGCAGCTACAGTTAAAGTGTCTGTAGGACCATCTGCAACAATATCGCTTTGTCCTGATACGGCAAATGTTTTAAATGCTTCAGTAACAGTACCACCGCCACCACCTATTGCACCCCAAGCTGGAGTTGAGCCAAAGTAACCTTCAAATTCAGCTGTAGTGGTATTATATCTAAACATACCAACTGTAGGCGAACCTGGGCGCTGGGCAGTAGTACCATCTGGTACTTGTATCCAGTTCCCGCTTGATACTGATAGATAACCATCAATTTCTACTGAACTTTTAAACTTTGAAGCCATAAATTATATTTCTTGAATAAGTACTCTTATATCATTTGTTGTTGGTGCTGTTGTAAAGCTTACTGTGACAATATTAGCACTTGTTCTTACAACATCAGCATATACTGTATCATAAGTTGATAAATCATAAAGTTGTACTATAACATCAAAAGTATTTAAATTGTGCGTAATGGTATATGATGTAGCTGATCCATTACCTATTGATGCTGTAAATGTTTTATTTGCAAGTTGTACCCAACCAGCTGTATCTACAGTAAAGTCTGCTGAGTCATAACCAGATATACCTTTTATAGCAGCACCTGAAGTGGCCGCTGCGGTAGCTATGTCTATATTACTCTGAACAACTGTCCAATTAGCCAATGCGCTACCAGCTGCTGCGGCCGTTGCTACTTCCGCAATTAAAAAGTCACCTATTCTTACTTGTTCTGAGAAAAATAAACCATCTGCAGTTACAGTATATGTGTCACCAACAGCTATAGCTATATTACCACCACTAACGCTATTACCCATATTTTGATGGTAGTAACATATATAGTTTAAACTTGGAGCACCTGCTCCCAATGTAACTGTAAGTCTTCTTTGAGTTGCTGCTGCAAATCCACTTATATAATTAGTGTAAGTTACTGTAGAACCATCTAAAGTATATGTTACGCCAGTACTATAGTTACCAGCTGCAACAGCTGATGTACTTAGTATTAAAGGATGAGATGCATTACTAGCATCATCTTGATTTATAGTATATGTAGTTCCTTCTATTAATGTTAAAGTTTGCTGCTGTATGCCATCTACATAAAATTTATTAGCACCAGAAGCGTTTGAGACTGTTATAGTATATGTAGCTGCACTTGTTGATGAATCTAAGTCAGGTGTATTTGTAGTGGCATCATAACCACCTTTATAAGTTAAACCACCAACTACAGCATTGTCAACATATGCTTTTGTAGCTGCATCTTGTGCTGATGAAGGATCAGTAACATTAATAATTTTGTTACTATCCATATTTACATTAGCAGTTGCGTCCGCTAATGAACTTATAGGTGTACCTATTACAAAGTCATATATTTGATCACCTGTAGCAAGCGCCGTACTGTTATTTGCAACTGTAGCTGTAACTATAGCTAGTTGAACTATAGGCCCAGCACCATTTGTTACAGTTAATTGATTTGCCGTACTTGTTGTTATCTCAGTAATATCACCAGAGAATGATGTCCACGCAGTACCATTATAGTAATATATATTATTATCCGAAGAGTCATAATATATCTGGCCAGATACAGGGTTTGAAGGCGCTGTGCCTAAAACCTGTATTACAGCATTTTGTAGCTGATTCTTGTTTAGATCAAGATTGTTTAAAAAATTTATTGCCATTTTGTTTAGTTTAAATATGCATTACCACTTGTTGCGGAATTGAATACTACTGTTATTTTGTTTTCATTGTTATAAGTTACAGCGCCAGTAATTTCGCTACCAGCTGAATCTACTGTAGTTATACTTGGAAATCTACCTAAATTATGATTTATTTCCCATGTTGATGCTGCTACTGGTATTTCTTCATCATATTCATAGTCTTGACCACCAAAAGGAGCTATAGATATAACACTGTTTCCTACGGTACTTGATGCACCTTTAAAAGCTAGCGTAAGTAAATATGCACCTCCATTACTTAATGTTGTAGAACTTTTTACTTTATATAAACCATAACCTAAGCTTTCAGATGTACCTATATCAGTAATTTTAATAAGTTGATTAACTAAAAAAGGTATTATAGGAGTTGCATCCTCACCGTTTCTGTTATATCTACTTATAGCAATACCAGTTATATTAGCCCACCCATAAACAGTTGGTGCTGATGGATCAACTTGATATCTGTATTCGCCAGTATCAATAGTCTCGCTAGTATATGTACCAGCAAAGTTATATTGAAAAAGCGCATTACCTGTTTGTTCAAAATATTGAGCAAGTTCTTCTATCTGGTAATTTTTTGTAGCATTACCGTTTATATCAGTCCCAACTAATTTATCACCACCTTCAATAGTGGTATCGTTAGGATATAATTTTATTCTTGCCATATTATTTTATTAAGTCCAATTCCAAGATGTAGATACTGCTGGTGATGCATTTCTAGTTGTAGAATCTGCTATATATGCTGCTGCACTAATTCCAATATTATTTGCTATATTTATAGTATAAGATCCTGAACCTGTTCCTGGATAATATTGATAATATCTGTTTGTAGGTTGTGTTGAGTCAGGCGCAGCGTTTTGTACAAAATTATAAGGGCTGCTATAAGAACCTCCTGTAAAATCAGTATAACCCCACCATCTTACTCTACTGTCTATTGCTTGAGTGCCAGATCCAGTTCCATAATTTACATTAAGATAACACTGTATATTATCAGATGGATTAGTGTTCCACGGTGGTCCATTTATTTGCATTATAGGTACTCTAGCTATAAATGTACTAGGGCTACTATAACCAGCATTTAAAGAACATGTAGCTGTACCTGTACCCGCTATTGTCCATGTTGCATCTGCTGTTATATACCATTGATTTAAACTAGTTGTTGATGTACTTGTAGGTGCTTGACCGCTTACAGTGATTACAGTTCCTCCTGTTGCTTGATAAAGCGTACCAACTGGCGCTGCTGCTTGAATACCTGAAGAAGCTTGACTTCTACTATCAACAGATTGACTAACTGATAATCCTACAAAATTAGATGATGTTTGTGTCACAGAAGCATATTGACTAGCGCCACTAGACCAACTAACGGCTATACTGCCCCAAGTTGTTTCAGCTATCGTAGACGTTAAAGATGCTACTGTTATAGATGTATCTGTATTTGGAAAATTGCCATCTGTTGTTGTTATTGTCCATGTACCTGATTGTGCACCAAGACTGCCTGAAGCAGAAAAAGTTGCTGTAAAACCCGCTGGTAGACCAGTAAGTGTAGCTGCAGCTATTTGAGCATCAGTCCATCCATAATTGCTAACATTAGAAGGTGTTACAACGTAGATAAAAGGATTCATTGGTTGGCCAGGAGTACCTGACTGACTAGATGCATTTGCACCATCAATACTTACTGTAACCTCATTTGGGTAAACTCTAATTATACCACTATATATAGCCGTCAAAGCATTCTCGCCTATTTTAAGTGCGGATACAGCTGTTTGTGCTAAATTTAAAGGCATATTATGTTATAAAGTATAATGTAGTATCGTAATATTTGTCAACTTGATAACCAGAAGTGTCTGTATTAGTATACCCAGCGTCCATAGTTATAGTAAGACTTGTTGCACTATTTACAACAGCTATAGAGCCTTTTGTTCTTGTGGTATTGTTAGATGAACCAGTTACATAAACAACATCGCCTACTGTCCAGCCCATACCAGCAGCTGTTGTAAGACCTGTGAATACTAATGTTGTTAAGTTATTTGGAGCTGGTGATATTGCACCACCTGTTCTTTTAAGCGTAGCTGAATCATACTGAGCTTGTGTGCCTTTCCAAAAATCAAGAAGATTATTGTCAGTATCTACAGGAGCATTTGTTACTGCTGCAGCATATGGTTGACCACCTATTATAGTTGTTAATTTTGCCATTTTTTAATTTTTATATGGTATTTTTTTATTTAGCCATTCTTGACGTTCATCACACCCACAATTAGGTGTAATTATTTTAACTATCTTAGCTATTCCAGTAGCGTTTGTTATTTTAGCAATAGTGTCGCCTAATCCTCTACTTGTGTCTTCTAATTTCATCAAAAAGTGTATTTATAAATTGAGGATCTATTATTTGAGCACCATTGTTAAATTGTAAAACAGGTACTTGCTGAGGCATAAGTCCTTCATAATCTCCACTATCAACATATATTATTTCTAATTTTATATTATCTTTTAATATTTGATTACAAGAGTCACAATCTTTTTTTACAAATAATTTCATTTAATTTAATTTAATTTATTATTTATGAACTTGGACAAGGATTTGGTATTTGGTAATTACCTCCACCATAAGTTGCTGATGTTACTAACGTACTTTTAGCATAACCTACAACATACTGTCCAAGATAGTTTTGTGCATTAGAATTACTCGTTACACTTTGATTATAATTACCAGAATTATTTGGATTAATATTAGCAAGGAACTGATTTATAGGACCAGTACCCGACCAAGCATAAAATGCTATATTACCACCAGTGGCACATGTTGGTCCACTTTGAGATGCATCAGTTGCTATATCAAAAGTATTAAGTTCACCACATCCAATAATTTGTCCACTAATACTTGCTACTGCAGTAGAGTTATTTGACGAACAAGAACTACTTCCACCAGATGAACTAATAGAAACATTACATCCTTGTGTACAACCCCCATTTCCGTATGCTCCAGTTCCAGTTGCATTAGATGTAAAATAATAAAAAGTACCAAAAGTTGAAGATGCTAGTGTATCACTGCTCACAGTACAAGAAGTTCCTGAAAAAGTTGTACAACTTGTTGAATTAGCAAGATTTCCAGTAAATGTGTAAGAGTAAGTAACTACAGCAGTAGTTGGTAAACTTATGGTTAAAGAATTATAATCTACAGAAGTACTAGTACTAGGAAATACCGCTGCATCAAAACTAACACTAGGAGTGGTAGTTGTATAAGAAATATTACCTTGTTGTCCACCAGTAAAAGAAAAACCAGTAGGAACACCACTTGCTGTTTGTGTTCCGTTATATGCACTTCCTGAAGGAGCGGTCTCTGTCCAAGAAACAGATCTTGTAGCTGATATAGTAGCACCTGGTGCTCCTGTTATAACATAATCCGCTTGTCCTGGGAAGTTTAAAAATGATATAGATATTTCATTTACATAAAAAGAGTCAGTAGCTTTATATCCGTCTTGAATCTCAGTTGATCCTTTATATAGGTTTCCACTGGCAACTTCTGTACTTCCTTTGTATATTGGCATTATATTACGAAATAAAGTGTATTTGCATCTTTAGAGCCAAGAGCTGCATACTCAGCAGCTGTTCCTGTCCATACTAATGCGTTTGGAGTTTGGTTTTGATCATCTACAGAATTACCAACAGTTGATGTTACTGAATCTGTAGAATTATTTATTGGATTACCAGCTGTAGCACCTGGATAAAATGTTTTAACGTCTGGCATAGCTTAAGTTATTAACCAACCAAAGGTAGCATTGATATATACAAATCTTACTGCTTGGTTGTTAGTTATTGTTAGTGATTGATTAGTACCCTCGATTAAAGCCGCGGTTACTGTTACAGTTTGCGAACCTACTTTTTTTACAAGTACTTCACCTCCATCAGCAGTTACTGTTGTAGGAAGTGTTATTGTAAAGTCTGGTGCTTGTTTACAAACGTATATCTTGTTAATACCCATTGTGGTATTAGCTGTTATTTCAAATGCTTGTGCGCCTGATATCCCTAGGAGTCCAGCGCTTGGTAAATCTATTGTTAGTCCCATGTTATTAGTTTATTACCCATCCATTAGTAGCATCAGTATAATAAAGCTCAAAATTTTGTGTTGATGCATCAAGTGTTAATTGTGATGCTTTCATTATTTTTTCTGAACCATTAGGTGATACTGTCCAAGTGTATGAGGATGCTGAATAACCACCGGACGAATCTAAATTAGATAAATTACTTATCTTTATACTATTACCTGCAACACCTGCTGGTAAAGTTAATGTTTTATTAGCTGTTATATCGCTTAATACATAATAATTAAAATTAACAGCAGTTGTATCAGCTGTTAATGCACCACCAAAAGTATAACCTTGTTTTAAAGTTACAACACCATTAGCAGGCGCTGATATAACTAAGTTATCAAAATCAATTGATACAACGGGCACATCAGTATTACCACCATAATCATATGTAGCACCATTAGCAGATCCAAGAACATTAAGTGGATTATGAGACAAAGCTTTAGTAGCTGTATCATAATACATAAAGTTTGACTTTGCGCCTGTTGGTATAGCACTTAATTTAACTACTTCAGAGTCAATATTAAATGTGCTTGTTGAAACATTAAGCGTACCATATCCTTGTCTACCAAATGTAGCTATATATGTACCTGTGTCATAAGCAACAACTAAATATATATTAACCGATGCATCTAATATTTGACCTCCAGCTGATGGAAAAGCAGTTGTATATGTACTATCAACAAAATATAAATTCTGACCTGTAGGTACAGCTGCAAATATTGCTGCAAAATCTGTTTGATTACCAGTATCTACCGTAAAAGAAGTAACGTCTTGCGCTATACTTTCTGGTGTTGTTAAAGATGTTGGTGATGTTGCTGCTTGGAAAAGAGCTCCTGCAGCATTTTGAATACCGTAAAATAAACGGCCTGTTGTTATAGCAGTTGGTGGACCAGCTAAAGTTTCGCTAAGTCCTGGTAAAGCTTCTGCTACACCTGATGATAATGCAGGTAGTTGAAACCAGTTATTGTCTACTTTTATAGATGTAAGATAACCTTGATTTGTTAAACTACCTTGAGGTGCATTACCTGATACTTGTTGTTCAGATAAAGCAACACCTGAAGAATTTTGTAATTCAACTCCTTGATTAGAAAGCACACCTCTTGTGCCATCAGTGTTAATAGCTGTAAATGTATTTTGACCCATAATAGTTCTACCATCAGTAGAAATAGCATTAGTGTCTTTTACAATATCTTGTGTAAATCTAGTAGGATTAGTAACAAGGTTAGATCCAGTTCCAGTAGCTGAAACAGTAAGATCATTACCATCTGTGCTCATAAGCACATTATTAGTGTCACCACCAAATTTTATACGACTTTCAGATGTAGGCAGTTTTATATCGCCATATACTGTAAGATTATGTGGATCCGTAGTAGGTGTTACTGAGCCTATTGTTACATCGCCATCTGGAACTTCAATATTACGAGTTACCTTAAGTGTACCTACAGCTTGAGTTTCTATTTGTGTAGCACCTGTTAAAAAAGTAAATTCTGTAAATGCTACTTGACCGCCTGTGTATGTTTGACCTGCATCTAATGTTATATTAAATGCCCAGTCTGTATATTTAGTTGAACCAGAGCCTACGTATTGAGTATCATTAGCTGCTGGACTAGCGTTTGAAAAATTAGGTGCATTAAATGTAGTTACAGTTCCGGTGTGTGTAACACCTCCTATAACGCCAGTAAATGTTGCTGAGTTAGCTGCAAAATCTGCTAAGTCATAATCAACAGCAAACTGACCATTATTGTAATCTCTTATAATTAAAAAAACTTGACCGGAGCCAAGTGTATTTAAATATATATCTGAACCTGTATTAACTGTAGCACTTTTAAGAACAACATTAGTAAGAGTAGATCCCGCAAGGGTTCTTACTAAAGCTCTTTCATACGCTGTACCTTCTCTATTTACAGTAAGTGCAAAACCTAAAGGTATTGTATCTGTAATATTAGCAGGAGATCCAGTTTGAATATAAGCCTTTAAGCTGTCAATTGTATAGTTTCTTGTAGCAAGTGCTGAGGTTGATGCAGAGTCAGTACCTAGTAACTTGTCGTCACCTTCTATAGTAGAGTCTATTGTGTATGTACTGATCTTTGCCATCTCTTAGTAGTCTTTTGTTCTTCCACCGCAACCAGTGGCTTTGTTAACCTTACATGTTATTCCAGTTGTAACAACTGAATTATCTGAAGGATTGTCTATTTGAACTCCGGGTATACCATTCCATAAGTGAGGTATTTGTGAACCGCCTGTTTTTGTTTTCTTTGCCATCTTTTTGTTTTTATGCGTCTGTTATTAATGCTTCTACCACTGCGTTCACAGTACCAGCTGTTGCTACGAACTTAGGTTCTTGTGCTAATATACCTTCATTCCAAATAATAATATTATAAGGTGTATTTGAAACTGTTTGAGTCATAACTCCTCTGCAATTGCTTGGATATATAGGTGTATCATAAACTAAATTAGCCCCAACAACGTCATAGTAGCTATAATTTAAAACACAAACTTTATTAGCACCAGTTAGCGCTGTAGAAAAGTTTATTTGCTTAGGTGTTGTACCTGTTGCATTTCCTATAGTAAAATCTATTCCTTCTTTTAATGTTTGTTCAGCTTGTGAATCTGCGCTGTATACAAATGTAGCTGCAGGTCTTACCGTGTAGTCTGTTATAGGTTCTGGATCACTACCTCCTAATGTTATTTGAGTTACACTACCATCTGCTACTGTTACAGTTAAAGCGTTTGGCAGCATACTAGCTCCTTTACACATCTTAGGTCTTATAACTACAGCTTTTAAAGTATCAGCTGTTGCTACTCCTGTGAAAGAATATGTAATTTTACCTGTTTGAGCATTTATCGCTGCTGTTGGTGTTATTAATGCCATTTTTTTATTTTTTTTGTTTATTGAACTTTTTTATAGCCTCGCTGTATACTTTATCTATATACGTTTTGCGTTGCATCACTTTATTTCTTCTTGCAGACGATGGTAAATCTTCTTCACCTATCAAAATGCGATATATTTTATTTATTAATAATTTACCTTTTCTACTAACTATATACTTGTTATGGTCACCTTTTATACCGCGACCGTAATGAGCTTTTTCAACCCATCCGTCTCTTTGAAGCCTATAAAACCTGTCTTTGTCCCAAGTGTAGAACAATGTACCTGTTTTAAAGTCATCTATGGTAAAATATATTATTGGATCTAAGTAAAACAATAGTTCTAGATCAGCAACATTTAAGTCATTGTTTTTTGTTGCCCATCTAGACACTAATCTATAGTATTTTAGAAAGTCTACCTTTAGCTCACCACGCTTAACAAAATCAGAACGTTCCATTACAACACTGCAACTACATCTCGTAAGCTTATTACTTGATATACGTCATCTTTGTACTCTATAGCATGAGAGCCTACACGGTCGTAGACAATGCTCTGATCATTTCTAAGAGCATCTGGCCCAGAAGATATAATAATACCCTTTTTGTATCTATTACCTTCTCTATCTTTCTCTATTAATTCCAAACCTCCACTAGTTTTTGAAGATTTTTCTTTTAATTCTTTAATTATGATAAAATTTCCTATTGCTTCCATTATTCTCTTATGTTTGATATTACACAATCAGTAGATAAAATGGTTGTAGCTACAGAAATAGCATTATTTAGCGCACTTTTAGTTACAAGCAACGGATCTATAATACCTTTTTCTATCATATCTTCTTTACAACCGCAAGTTACGTCAATTCCTTGACCCCATTTAGATAATTTATAAGATTTTGGGTCTAAACCTGCGTTTTTGAGTATTTTGGTGTATGGTGCTACTAAAGCATCTTTTAGTATTTCAACTCCGGTGTATTCTCCTTGTGTTAATTCCATTTTCCAATCAGAATTTGCTGCATAAGCTAGAGATACGCCGCCTCCTGGCAAGATACCTTCTTTTCTAGCAGCTTTTACCGCGTGAATTGCATCATCAACTCTATCTTGTTTTTCTTTTAGCTCTACATCAGTGTCTGCTCCTACATAAATTATAGAAACACCACCGCAAAGTAATGCTAGACGATCATTTAGATGCTTTGTTAAAACAAAATGATCTTCTTTTTCAAGAGTAGATTTTAAATACTCGATACGTTCTAATGCTTCTTCAGATTTTTCCTGAATAACTAAAACTGTACCTTCTTTATCTGAGATAGCTTTGTCAGCTTCTCCTAACATGTCGGGGGTTATCGAATCAATCGAGTCCCCGAGGCTTTCGTCAAAAACTTTAGCCCCGACAAGCAATGCTAGATCTTCAAGTATGTCCTTACGCTTAAGTCCGAAGCTGGGTGGATCTATTACATTGACCTTAATATTGCCCTTAACCATGTTCATCGCTAGTGCCGTTAGCGGCTGCGACTCTAGGGGAGCAATAAGTAGTATGCTACGATTTGACTTAATAGCATACTCTAAGATGTCCTGAATTTTTCTTACATTAGGTATATCCGATGCGCTTATAAATACAAGCGGCTTGTCTAGCTCCGTTACTTCTTTTTCTTTATTAGTAAAAAAATGTGGTGATTTATATGTAGAACTTAATTTAGTTCCTTCTACAACATCTACATACGTATCACTATTAGCAGAGGTTTCCATAGTTACAATACCATTTTCACCAGCTTGCCTGAAAGCATCAGCTATAAGTTTACCTAACTCTTTGTCATTATTAGCAGAAATAATAGAAACATCATCTAACTTTTTATCGTCAACTTCTGTTGCTTTCTTTTCTAGTAACTCTATTATATGAGTTTTAAACTTACCTATACCTTGTTTAATGTCTCTAAAAGAATGTGTGTCTCCTTTTAGTTTATGATAACAGTCGATTATGGCCTGAGTTAGTACTATAGAGGTGGTGGTACCATCTCCTGCCATATTCGCTGTTTGCTGCGCTGCCTGCTTCATCATAGAAACACCTAGATTCTCAACCGAGTCTCCAAGCATTATAGAGTTAGCAACTGTCACACCGTCTTTAGTAACGTGTGGGTTGCCGAAGTCATCTTCTATAACTACAGTTCTACCGCTAGCTCCTAATGTAGAGCTAACAGCGTCAGCTATTTTATTTATACCTATTGTTAATTTGCCTTTAGCCGTATCATTAAAGTGTAATGCCTTAAGTAGCTTAGGTCCTCCAAATTGTGCCATTTAATTTAATTTAATTTAATTTTATAATTTTAGCATCTCCATCTGCGTCTTGCAGCTCGACCTCTTTTACCGGTCCAGCCTCTTGATCTTGCACAGAATGACTTACGCCTTTTAGCAGCTTTACTACCTCGTTTTACCTTACCAGTAACTGCTGTTTTTAATTTACTACCTGGGTTTTTAGATCTGTATTTTTTTACACCAGCTGATGTCATACCAGCCCCTTCTTTTACAGTTCTAAAGTTACGCCCTTTACCTTTAGTAGTTTTTCTAGGTTCTTTACTTTTTCTACGTAAAGTAGGTGAGTGATTATTATTAGATACATCAATGTGTTGTATCGGTGGTGTTTCTTCTACAGTATAAAGTGATTGACCTGAATTAGCCTGCTTAAAAGGATTAGCCTTTTGAACATATGCCATTACTTATAGCAATTTTTTTTTAAAGTAGGTGCTGTAATTTTATCTTTATCTTTATTCTTACCACTTCTTGGTGTTATAGTATTAACAGAAGCCTCCTTGACGTATCCGCTTCCATCTTTTCTAAAACCAGAAGATCCAGAAAGTACAGTTCTTTTTGTAGTATCACTACCAAATGTATCAACAGTTTCAGTTCCTATTCTGTTAACACCTTTTCTAGAGGCATCTGGAGTTCCCTCTCCTTTAACTCTTTCTACTGTAGTTGTTTTACGTGTACCTTTTTGTTTTCCTCCTCGTCCTGAAGAACGTGTTATGTCTTTAGTTTTAGATTCTCCAATAGCAACGTTATCTTCTTCATCTGGCTTAAGCGTAGGAGCTGTTCCCATCATATATGTCCCACTGTCATTCATAGGCATTCCAGCACCATCTGCTCTACCTTCAGGATCTATTTTCTTTTGCACGCTTTCAGGAAGTGATTCAAATCCTTTATTAAAATTACTAGGCGAACCAGCGCCTGACTCATTAACGGTATTATAGTACCCGTCTTTCATAACATCAGTTCCTATCATTTGAGAACTCATGCCTTTTGCTTTAATCATGTTTAATGACTGCTTTAAGCTGAAGCCAGTGCTACCACCGCCTCCGTCTTTTCCAATGTTTAGTTTAAATCCCATAGTTTTTTTATAATGTCAGAGAGATATAGCTGTCGTCGTAGTTTTATGTTTGTCGCCGAACGCGAGCTTAACCACTAAGCTTTGAATCTGTGCCCTGACTGATTAATTATTTATTGTGTGTCCAGTGTTTAGATAAGAAAGAAGCATCATGCTTGATGTCTCCTGCTAGTTTAGAGATATGTTTCTCGTCTGCAGTTTGGTTTCTATCTTTGTATCTTCCACCAGATCTCTGGTCATCTAATACATCTCTTTTTAAGTAGTCAATATGTGCTTTGTCATCACGTATAGCTGCTCCTGCGTTTGCTTTAGTTATTTTTGTTTTCATTATTCTTCGTTATTTTTACAGTTACATTCTTCTTTTCCGCACTCACATTTAGCTATATCGTCTAAAGGAGTTAAGTTCTTTATAATATTTTGTTGTATTTGTATGATCATAGACTCTAGCTGATCATTTCTGATCTCCATCATGTCCATACTACCTTGTAAGCTCTCGTTTTTATTACGTAAGCTTTCTAATTCTTCTGGGTTCTTGCCGATGATTGTGTATATAACTACTGATAGAGAACCTACCATCATACCTACGACAGACACAAAGACATCTTTGTTAACTGGAGGTATCTCGTTATACGACAAGAATAATAAAAGGAATACTATAAGTATAAATATCCCCGCGGCACCTACGTAGTGCCTTAAATCTTTTGCTGATCTTGCTGACATCTTTATGTTGTTTTTAAATTTTCTTATTGATTCAGTCATTAGATTATATTAAATTACCTTTTCTTCACGCAGTTGTTGACCATTTTAGTTCTACCGCTTCTAGTCTTCTTACCACTAGGTGATTTCTTTTTACCCTTAGCAACATACCCCTTCCAGCATGATGCAGCTTTCTTTTTTCTACCCATTATTTTTTATTTTTCTTTCGCTTATCTTTTATTAACGTGTGCTTATCGCCTAAGTATATCTTGTACCCAACCTTAAATCTAGTACGGTACCTGAGGTCCTCATTGTTTTCAAAGTCGATGTTTTCATTCACGTCTACATAGGCTTGCCCTTTCACAGACACGCAAGACATTAATAAACTGGATATAGTTAACATTAAGGTAATGTATAGTGTTCTCATTTTTTTTTTAAGCCCATAAGGCTTAAGTTAGAAATAAGTGTTTTATATAGAAAGTATTTGTGTAATATATACCATATTGATAATCAATCAATTAGGAAAGTCAATATAAAAAGTACCCCCATATTAATAACAATAGTATCATTTTGTTATCAAATCTGCAATAAACTTATAGTTTTGCTGTCAATGTCTCAATGTCATGTCATATTGTCATGTTATTAT
>Ga0163179_10001826_pt1 | contig 14937 bp, 15 predicted proteins | sample AtlANTMetagenome_FD_109643 | JGI IMG/M metagenome (GOLD analysis project Ga0163179, IMG submission 109643) | Marine eukaryotic phytoplankton communities from the Atlantic Ocean - Atlantic ANT 2 Metagenome | ecosystem: Environmental > Aquatic > Marine > Oceanic | place: North Atlantic Ocean...
ACTATGCAGGTACTGCCTTAACTGTGCCCTATGATTATCTTCAAGTTTAGTTGAATATTTTGTTTCAATTATGATTGGTGCTTCTAAAGTAAAGAATTTATTTTTCTGTATGGGAAAGAAAAAATCTATTTCCCCTATGCCAACCATTTGATCTTTGTAAAATAATTCAATTACAGTTTCTCTTAAGTAATCTATCTTATTAGCTCTAAATTCAACCGCTAAAGCTCTCTGATATATGTCTTCAGAAAAACCATCACCTAAATTTGTATAAACTTCTAAAGCTAATTTTTCTATTGTTGAAAGAAATTTTGTGTGATTCTTATCCATTATATTTTCAGTGCGGTTTTTTTGTTCTTCAATGCATCTGCTATCTCATCAAGATCAGCTTGCATAAATTTTTCGTTGTCTTGAAAAACCATATCTAGCATTTCTTCTATTTGCTGGAAATGGTCTGCAACTTGCGCATCTCTAAGTGTTTGCATAAATACTCTTTTAACCCAATCGATATCCGAATAGCTTGAGCTACTTGAGATCGTTTTTAGTGCTTGGATCTTGGTATTAAAATTATGATTTTCATCCAATTCAAAAACATCATCTTTTGCTTGTAATAAAGTATATTCAGGAGGAATTGAATAGCCATCGGAATTAGATAATTTAACTTCGACATTAAACATAGCGCTTAGAGAATGTTCCAATTCTCTGACCGTAAGATTGTCCTTAAGTTCAAGACTATCAATGCGACTAGGTTTATAAGGTGAATTTCTATTAGTAAAATTGCACCCCAAAGAGTAGGACTCTTTGAGGTGTTTTTTTATCAGGTCTAATGAAGTGTCAGTTTTTACTAGCACTAATTAGTCGTCTGATGGCTTTGGTGTTGCTTCAGCTGTATAGGTCTCAATAGGAACAAAAACAGAAGCAGTTACATTAATTGTACCGTTCTTAATTTTCCCTGGCTTTAAACCCCAGAAACTTGGAGTAAAAGTCATTGATGATTTTGCAGGAAGCTCTCTGTAGTCATAAGTATCTTCCAGCTGAGCATCTCTTTGATCCATAAGCTTAAGAGTAGTCTGAGCACGAGCAATATAAGAATCAGAAGTATTTCTTATGCTAGAGACCATTTCAAATTCTGCATCTCCATCATCAGTATCCTTCATTCTCAAAACACTCATTCCCATAAGCTCAGCAACGCCGCCGATTGAGATATTTTTCTTGATCTCACTCATATCGCCTTCTTTAGCAGGAATATCTAAAGTGCCAACTTTTACAAACTCTCTTCTGTAAGTTGTCATATGAACTACAGCTTTACAGTCTGCTCCAGTGCCAGAGCCAAACTTGTCTTTATGCACACTCTGCCAACTCAAAAGTTCAACATCTCCTGAATCTTTAGAAGCAATAAATAGCCTATCATCTTCGCCTTCTGAGCCGCCTACAGCGACATCATTTTCATTTAGCATGATTACAGAAGTCTTAACAAACTCTACATCATGGTCAGATTTATTTTCTAAAACTCCAGCCATATCAAAGTTTATGGTTCCGTATTCATTATCCGGTTTATCGTACGTAAATTTAGTTACTTTCATTAGTAATCTCCTATTAGCCCTTTTTAGGGGCGAATCTCCATTTTATGTATTTTATAAGTACATTGCAATAAAAAATGGATAAAGTTCTTTGTTTATGGGGCTTTAACCTAAAAGTTCTTTAGGATCTTTCTGTGAAACTTGCCAGCGAGCTTTTAAGTAATTGCAATTTTCACAGGCTGGTGCTGATTTAGGCATATCGCCTTCCAGTGTAGTTTTAGCATCAATAATAGCTTGCTCTACCCAATCAGTATTGCAATCAAGCTTTATAAGATGCAAATCAAATTCTATTTTTTGATTAAACATAGGTGCATCTTTCTTTCCATTGTAATAAACAAGGTAACCTTCTGGGACAACCTCAAACCCATTTTTTTTAAGTAGCCATTGGTACATTTCAATCTGACGTCTATATCCTTTTGCATATTCGTATTTTGAATAGGTATCTTCCCAGTCAAATACTTTCTTTGCAGTTGCTTTAACATCAACCACTATTAGCTCACCATTTGGTTTTTGCCATATATCATCTACAGCTCCACCAAAATTAAAGCCATTTTCTTCATCGATATACCTTAAACCTTTAAAATTTTCTCTCCACTCATCCATCTTTTCATGGGCAAATGGAACAGCATCAATATTATGTTCAAGGAATAAAGGGTGTGGCTCTTGCTTGGCACGATAATAATCGAATTCTGACTTCACTATATGATCGACTGCAATATTTAGAGTAAATGGCAAAGATTTAGGCCTTATTTTGTGCTTATATTGTAAATAAAAACAACGTTGGCAACCCAAGTGTAATTCTACTGCTGACCTACTTATCTTTAACATCTCTTAACATCTCAATATGAGGTATATTATCCTCTAAGTATTCCTCACTGCATTTAACAAATCCAAATTTAGAATAGTATTCTTCTAAATAGCATTGTGCTGAAATCCTAGTTTTCATTTTATACTCTGTATCAATTATATCTAAAGCTTTATCAATAATAACTTCGGCTAAACCTCTTTTTCTGGCAGTTTCTTTAGTAACAATTCTGCCTAATGAAGGTTCTTTAAATCGTGTCCCTGGTGGAGTTAATCTCAGATAAGTCAAAACCTCTCCTTCTTCTTCTATCCATAAATGCCTAGATTCTAAATCTAAATCATCGAGATCTGGATAAGGGCAATCTTGTTCAACTATGAAAACAGCAACTCTCAACTGTATGAACTTATAGAGTTCCTGCTTGTCTAATTCTTCAAAAGTTTTTATTATTACCGGGCTTAAATTATTAGGCATTTAAAGAGTATGGAAGAAAGTTTTTACGATTTCAAAGCAAAAAACATAAATGGAAAGGAAGTTTCCATGTCTAACTTTGAAAATAAAGTTGTTCTCATTGTAAACGTAGCGTCAAGTTGTGGATTTACACCACAATATGAAGGCTTACAAAAGCTCTATGATGAACACAAAGATCAAGGTCTAGAAATTCTAGCGTTCCCATGTAATCAGTTTGGAGAACAAGAAAAAGGTGAAAAAGAGGAAATAAAAGACTTCTGTGAGAAGAACTACTCAATAACTTTTCCCATCTTTGAAAAAGTAGAGGTAAATGGTAAAGATGCACATCCACTATTTAAGTTTATTAAAGAACAGAAAAAAGGCTTTATGGGGACTAAATCCATAAAATGGAATTTCTCAAAGTTTCTTTTAAACAAAAATGGTGAAGTAATTAAAAGGTATGGCTCTTTAGATGTACCAGAAAATTTAGAAGAAGATATTAAGCAACTTCTAAGCGCATAATAACTGCGTTTTCTCTGCCCTCTTTTGTTTTGTAATAATCTTTCCGAGTAGATATTTCTTCAAAGCCATTATCTTGATAAAACTTTCTTGCAATTTTATTTGATTCTCTTACTTCTAGAAGAACGGTATATAAATCTGTTAGTTTTGCTCGCTTCAAAAGGATATTTAGTATAAATGTGCCAATACCTCTACCTCTAAGCTCTTCTGCTACAGCTATATTCTGTAAATGGCATTCATCTAATACTTTATTAGCGATACAAAATGCGATCACTTGACCATCAGAAGTAATGACAAAGCTGATGGATCTATTTTCTAAAGTTTTAAGAAATGTTTGTTTTGACCAAGGTGTTGTATTAGAGATTGCCTCTATTTCTAGAACATCTTTCAAATGATGTTCAGAAAAATTCTCAATCGTATAATTATTCGCCGGTGAATTTTGGCTTTCTTTTTTCGACAAAAGCTTGAACGCCCTCTAAATTATCTTTGCTGCCAACTAAATCATCTTGAAGCCTAGCTTCTTCTTTTAGTTGATCATGGTATGACCTATCAAAGCTTTCTCTCATAAGTTTTTTTGTTCTCATTAATGCTATTGGTGCAAAATCAGCATAAACTTTTGCCATTTCTAGAGCATCATTAAGGGCATTACCATCATCAGAAATCTCTGCACACATACCTAATTGCTTACATTCTTCGGCCAATACTCTCTGAGCTTCTGACGCCATTCTAAATGCTCTCGTATAGCCAACGATTCTTGGCAGTAGCCAAGTTGAGCCTCCATCCGGAATTAGGCCAATTTTTGAGAATCCAATTTGGAAGAAGCTTGATCTTCCCATAATAACGATATCTGAACTCATAAAATAGGCACAACCTATACCTGCACATGGTCCTTCAACCGCTGCAATGACAACTTTATCCATAGAGATTAGATTGTTAAGTCCTATATGGTAGCCTTCATTAAGTGCCTGTTCGACGCTCTCCCAACCCATTGAATTTCCAGTAGGAGTTAGGTCTGCTCCAGCACAAAAAGCACCGCCATTGCCAGTGACTACAACTGATTTATACTTTTTGTCTTTAGCTTTTTCGGTAAATTCGTTAAACAGTAGTACTGTTTCTGGATCTAATGCATTCCGTTTCTCTGGTCTATTAAGACTGATTACAGCGACAGATCCATGTTCTTCAAATAAAACTTTTTTTTCACTCATTTACTTTTTCCGCAATTAAATAATTATTTGTTTTGGTTAAGATTACGCCTAGCCTTTGTGCATCTTCTCTTTGAAATTTTATTACAGGATTAGACTCTTGTCTTGACTGAAAGAAAGATTTCTCTATTTCTTTCATCTGGCTTTCATTAGGTGTACTGAAAGATTGCTTATCAAGCCATATTCTAATTATTTCTGCTCTTTCAAAATAATCTAAATTTTTTAGTTCATCTAACTTCAGGCCATCATCATCTGAAACTTTTTCAAGAACAGCTGCAAGATAAGATTCATAAAGAATATTTTGCTTTCTTAAAATATTGGCCATTCGACTAATATTTTTTCTAGCTCCAGGCCATTTCTCATAAACTTTTGGTATTACTGTGTTCCTCAGGTAATTCCTACTAAATGAATTGTCTTGATTAGACTCATCAGTAATATAATCTAGTTCTTCTTGATCCAATAGCTCGATAATCTCTTTTTTAGTTAAATCAAATAAAGGTCTCAAAATAGTTTTTGAATCTAATTTACTTTGTCTCTTTATCCCAGATAAGCCTTTTATGCCTGTTCCTCTAAAAATTCTAAATAAAACCGTTTCAATCTGATCATCCATATGATGTCCCAGGACAATAACTGTATTTTCATCCAAAGATTTTAATAATGCTAATCTTGCACTACGAGCTGCTGCTTCAAAACCCTCTCCTTCAATGCTTATTTCTATTTTTTTAGCCTGAAAGTGAATTTTTCTTTCTTGGCAGAATTTTTGACAATGTTCTTCCCATTCATTGCTAGCAGATTGTGCTTGGTGATTAATATGTAATGCCCTTAATTTATCGACAGACTTGTTTTCACTTAAAAAATTAAATGTTTTGTGTAATAACAGTGTTGAATCAGCTCCCCCACTAAAACCTACCACTACTTGTTCAGCTTCAAGTAAACAATCTTTTTCTGCATTGTTAAAGAAATCCATACTAGATGCCTATATCAGCAAATTTTTTATATCTTTCTTGAGTTAAGTCTTCAATAGAATGATGAGAAAGGCTTTTAAGTTCATCAAGGAAATAACTTTTTACACTTCGATAGGTTTTTTCATGATTTCTATGGGCTCCACCTACAGGCTCATCAATAATTAAATCAATGACATTTAGTTCTTTTAAACTTAATGCATCAAGTTTTAAAGCTTCTGCAGCTTGTTCAGCATTTTTTGCGGTTCTCCAAAGTATTGAAGCACATGCTTCAGGTGATGCAACAGAATAAATAGAATACTCTAGCATTCCTATCTTATCAGCTAGACCAATACCAAAGCCTCCTCCGGAGCCACCTTCACCAATAACTAAATTTATAATGGGTGTTTTTAAATCAGACATAACTTCTAAACTCTTAGCTATTGCTTCATGCTGTCCTGAATGCTCAGCTTTTACTCCAGGGTATGCACCAGGGGTATCAATTAATGTAATTACTGGCAAGGAAAATTTTTCGGCGAGCTTCATTAATCTATTTGCCTTTCTAAAACCTGATGGATGGGGCATGCCAAAATTTCTGATGACCCTTTCTTCAGTTTCTCTACCTTTTTCATGCCCTATAACAACAACTGGATAATTATCGAGAAAAGCAAAACCACCAATAATAGCCATATCATCATCATTAAGTCGATCTCCATGGATTTCTTCAAATCCATCAAAAACGTTTTCTAAATAATCCTTGGTATGTGGTCTATTAGGGTGTCTTGCAACAAGAACTTTCTGCCAAGAGCTTAAGCTTTCATAAATTCTTTTAGTTTCTTGATGTGCTTTTTCTTCAAGCAATGCAATTTCTTCAGCAAGATTGCTTGGTGCAGGCACAACTTTCTTTAATTCCTCTATTTTTTCAAGGCATGTGTAAATTGGCTGTTCAAAATCTAAGTATTGTTCCATTACTAAAATAAAATGTAATTATCTTCGCCAAAAATCTCATCAATTTTTTCGAACGTACTATCGTCTAAGGAAATCTTGAAAGTGTCAACTTTTAATTCGCTAGATATATTTAGCTCCTCATCCAATAGATTCAAAACCACTTCCATGCCATCAGGGTCATTCAAGCTTTTAAACTCCTGAAATTTTCCATTGCCCAACTGTTTTAATTCTGATCTCGGAATATTAATCTTTATCTTAGATGTAACTATGGTTCTTGCTGCATCCATAGGCAGAATATCTGATGCTCGTATTTTGATCCCTGCATCATCTAAATTACCCTTTCTGTAGTCATCGGTAATAATGTTTCCCTTTAACATTACTACAGAATTTTCTTTAAAGAATTCTTTCTTTGCATCATATAATTCAACTGGCACAGAAACATCTATCACTCCTGTTTCATCTGAAACTTCAAGAAAAATAAAAATGCTAGTCCCTTTTTTTACTATGCGCTTACTATTAATTAATGCGGGGATAAATTTTTCTTTATTCGAAGTCATCAGCTTTTTTATTGGAGCAAGTCTTGAAGAAAGTGTTTTTCGTAGCAGTGAAACTGGATGCTTACTGTAATAAAAACCAAATGACTCTAATTCCATTTTTAATTTTTCTGAATCTGAAAATTTACTTAATTTAAAACTAGGAACATCAATATCTTGGGCAGTATCAAACATATCAATTACACCAGATTCTTTAGATTTAAATTTTTGGTCCGATACTTCAAGATAAGACTGTATCGAGCTCACTGCTTCATCTCTTGAACATATACAATCAAAAGCACCTGCTTTAGCCATACTTTTTAGCGATCTGATGCCACCTTTTCTTAGATCCACTCTTGATGCAAAATCCATCATAGTTGTAAACAGTCCTTTTTCTCGTTCTTCACAAATTTCATCAGTAAATTTTTTGCCTACGCCCTTTAAGGCCCCTAAACCATATTCAATTTGATTTTTTTTATTGACTACAAAACTAGAAAAAGAGCTATTAATGCTTGGAGCTAAAATTTCTACTTTCATCAATTCGCAATCTTTTACATGCGGCTCTAATTTATCAGTTTTATCTTGTTCTGAAGACAATACAGCAGCTATAAAATGAGATGGATAATGAGTTTTAAGATAAGCAGTTTGGTAAGCTATCAAAGCATAAGCAGCCGAGTGAGATTTATTAAATCCATACCCAGCAAACGTTGCTATATTGGCAAAAATTTCCTCAGCTTTTTTCTTAGAGATACTATTATTTTCACAGCCTTTTACAAATACACTCTTTTCCTCTTCCATAACATCAGCTTTCTTTTTACCCATAGCTCTTCTTAAGTTATCTGCATCGCCCAGTGAGTATGAAGCAAGCACTTGGGCTGCTTCCATAACCTGCTCCTGATAAACAAATACCCCATAAGTTTCATTGGTAATCTTTTTCAGTGATGGATGTTGATAAATAATACTTTCTCTGCCATTTTTTCTGTTTATGTAATCACTAGCCATGCCTGATTCAAGTGGTCCAGGTCTAAACAAAGCTACTGCAGCAACAATATCAGCAAAATTTTCAGGCTTCATCTTCTTCAGAACATCTTCAATCATGCCTCTCGACTCTAGCTGGAAAAGCCCCTTCGTTTTCCCTAGGCTTAATAATTTGTAAACATTTGGGTCATCGTAAGGGATATCTTTAAGTTTGAAGTTAGGATCAATACTTTCTATTGATTGGACAGCATTATTTATGACTGTTAATGTTCTTAAGCCAAGAAAATCAAATTTTACTAGTCCAATATCTTCAACATCATACATATCAAGCTGTGTTGCCATTGAGCTTGTTTCAGCATCATAATGCAATGGAGTGAATTCATGGATATCATTTGGCGCTATTACAACACCAGCTGCATGCTTGCCAATGCTTCTTGCACAGCCTTCTAATTTCAAGGCAAGATCTAAAACTTCTGCTGCTGCTTCGTCTTGTTCTTTTAAATTTTGCAATTCTGTAGATTGATTCTCCTTGGAAGCGCTTGGATCTTTATCTACATTCAATACTTGGCCTAATTTAATGCCAGGTGTAAGTGGGATCATGTTAGCTAACATATCTCCGAATCCATATGGTTTATTAAGTATTCTAGTTACATCTCTAATAACACCTCTTGCTGCCATTGTTCCTATAGTCCCAATCTGAGCTACTGAATTTTCTCCATATTTTTTTTGGACATATTCGATAACTTTGTCTCTCCCTTCTATGCAGAAATCTATATCAAAATCAGGTAATGACATTCTTTCTGGATTAAGAAACCTTTCAAATAACAATCCATGAATAAGCGGATCAAGTGTTGTTATAGATAGTAAATAAGCAACCAGAGAGCCAGCTCCTGAGCCTCTTCCAGGTCCAACTGGTATATTTTGTTCTTTAGCCCAACTTACGATGTCCATCACAATTAAAAAGTATCCTGGATATCCTTTATCAATGATAATTTTGAGTTCTTTTTCTAGCCGCTCTCGATAAAGATCCTTGTTAAGCTCTGGATTCTCTTTCAGGAAATCTTCCAGTTTACTTTTTGATATATCTTCAAGATATTCTGCTAACGATTTTTTTTCTTCTATTTCATATGAAGGTAAATAATATTGCCCTTCTTCAAGAAAAACATTACAAGACTTTGCGACTTCACTTGTATTGCTTAAGATATCTTCGTTATGTATTAACTGCATTTCTTCAGCTGTTTTAAAAAATTGTTCAGATGAAACATTTGGGTCATTGATCTCATCTTTGAGTAAAGTTGACTTATTTATCGATACTTTTGCTTGATGTGCGAGGTGGTCTTTATGTGATAAGAATAGAACATCATTTAAAGCTACAATGGGAATGTCCTTTTTAAAAGCATGGCTACATAAAGTTTTTGCTGTAGAGTTATAGCCTTTCGCATCAAAACATGAAGCACCAATAAAGAAATTATCTTTAAAAATTGTCTGATATTTATCTACTTTAATATTTAATTCGTCTTTATCTTCTTTCCCCGCTAAAAAATCAAGATGCTTGCATGCGCTTGGCATTATACAGATTAGATCATCTGCATTTGCAAGGATACTTTTTTCTGGTAAACATATTTTTCCTTTTGCTGACTCTGTAAATCCTTTAGTACTAAGCTTAAAGAGAGTTTCTAGGCCAGTTTTATTTTTTGCTAATAGGACGACATTAGAATATAGATTTTCACTAATTTTAATATCAAAATCCACTCCACATATCGGCTTTATTCCTTTTGAGATCGCATAGTTATAAAACTTAACGAGACCAAAAAAAGAATTCTTATCTGTAAGAGCAATAGAGTCCATATTATTTTCTAAAGCTTTATCAACTATTTGGTTTGTTCTGGGCAAACCACTAGAGATACTGTAGTGAGACTTAACTTGAAGATGGACGAAATTACCCATTATTAAATTTTAAAACTTTTTTGGAAGTATTTTGATTAGTCATGAAGATTAGTTGCCTTTTTGCACACTTTAGGTACAGATTTATTGTGCTTTTCTTCTGTAATCCTCATATAGCCTTTCTGAGAATGCTGAAAAATCTGTTCTAATAATCTTTCTTTTCACTTCTTTCATTTCGCTTATTTTCGCATCTAAGTTAATCAAATTGTTTTGCAAGTCATTTGCTATAGAATCTTTAGTTGCTTGGTTTTGAATCAGTTCAGTAAAAATTTCTCTTTCTGCAAGAATGTTTGGGATTCCAGCAAATTCTGATTTCATCATACTTCTGAAAATTAAATAATTTAGTAAGCTTGTTTTGTAAACAATAGTAGTTGGCACTTCTGCTAATAGACCTTCTAATGTTGCTGTTCCAGAGCATATAACCGCTGCCTTAGCTATTTTTAATATTTCTGATGATTTTGTTTGATGGCAGCTTATATTAGCTTCATCTTCTATATAAGTTTCAACTAATTCTTTAGCGGAGCTATCATAAACAGGAATCAAGGCAATATAGTTTCCGTCATGTTGTTTAGAAAATTTTTTATATCCTTCTATCATGACTGGCAAATTTTGCTTTATTTCTGAATCTCTACTACCTGGCATCAAACAGATAATATTATCTTTTGCATGAGGAGATGTATCTTTTTTATTTCCAATATACTTATCTTGTTCTTCTGCTAAAGGATGTCCTATATAAAAAGATTCTTTCCTAACATTGGAGCAATACTTTAATTCAAAAGGGAATAGACAAAGCATGTAATCTATAAACTTAAAGTTCTTCATTCTCCCTGATCTCCAGGCCCATACAGAAGGACAGACTACTTGGACTGTCGTTATTCCCTCTTCTTGGAGTCTCTTATGTATGCCAAAATTAAAATCCGGCGAGTCAATGCCTATGAATAAGTCAATTTTCTTATCTATAAGATCATCAATAATGCAATTTTGAAATTTTTTGATATCAGAATAATTCATTATTGGTTCAACAAAACCCATTATTTTCAACAATGATCTATCGTTAGAAACACCATATTTATTTAGCCCTCCATCACCAATACCATGGACCCTTAATTCTGGAAATTTTTGCTCTAGTGCATCAAGTATTTTTCTACCAAGGAGATCTCCAGATGGTTCTGCGGATACTATTCCTATTTTCAACTATCTTAATACTCCCCTTGAAGAAGATTTAATTGAATCGACGAATATTTCAACATTTTCATCTTGTTCACATTCATTAGATATTTTTTCTAATGCATCTTCGGACCTTAAACCTTCTCTAAAAAATATCTTGTATGCTTTCTTTAAATTTGAAATCTGTTTTTCAGTAAAAGATTTTCTTTCTAATCCAATTGAATTAAGCCCTGCTTGTTTTATTGGGTTACCGGCTACTCTGGTAAATGCTGGCACATCCATAGTGATTAATGAGCCCATTCCAGTAAATGAGTAAGACCCCAAAATGCAAAATTGGTGAACCAAAGTATAACCGCCTAGAGTGACATAATCTCCAAGCCGAACATGTCCTGCTAGCGCTGAATTATCTACCAGTACATTGTTGTTCCCTAAAATACAATCATGAGCAATCATAACTCCCGGCATTATTAAATTTTGATTTCCAATTTTTGTGTAGCCTAGATCTGCGCCTGTACCTCTATGCACTTTTGAGAATTCTCTGAAAATATTTTTATCGCCAATTTCTAACGTTGCCCTTTCACCTTTGAACTTCAAATCCGGAGTATCTTCTCCAATAACTGCAAACGAGAAAAACTTATTTTCTTTTCCTATGTTTGTTGGTCCTCTTATTACAACATGGGAATTCAGTTCACATTTATCCCCAATACTAACCTCTGCTCCGATTACACAATATGGTCCTATTGATGCTGATTTACTTATGACTGCTGTTTCATCAATTACAGCTGTTGGGTGAATGTTACTCATCTAAACTTCCGTCTGCGCATAGTATCTCTGCAGAGCAAACTATTTCATCGCCTTTAAAAGCCTTAGAATCAAATTTCCAAATTTTTCTTTTATTGGCCAGTAATTTAGTTTCAAATCTGAGGGTATCACCTGGCAAAACTTTCTTCTTAAACCTCACTTTTTCAACTCCACACAATAAGTATACTGATTTTTCAGAAGCAGCCTGTTGCATGATATGGGATCCTAAAAGACCGCAAGTTTGCGCCATAGCTTCTATTATTATTACACCTGGCATAATAGGAAAATTTGGAAAATGGCCCTTAAAAAAAGGTTCATCTGGCGAAACATATCTTTCAGCAACAACATGATCCATATTTATTTCTATAATTTTATCAATAAATAAAAAAGGGTCTCTGTGAGGCAACAACTTTTTAATTTCTTCAGTGTTCATCTTATTTCTTTAATTTGGCAGCAAACTTTAAAGAATCTTTATGCTTCTGAATTGGCATGACCCCACTATAGGCCCCAGGTTCTGTTAATGACTTAGTAACTAATGTTTTTGCTAAAACAGTAACATTATCTGCTATCTCTATATGATCTACTGTTCCTACTTGGCCGCCAAACTTACAGTTTTTTCCAATTTTTACGCTGCCTGCTATGCCTACCATGCCAGCCATAGCTGTGTTTTCTCCAATAGATACGTTATGTGCTATATGAATATGGTTATCCATTTTGACACCATCTCCAATTTTAGTATTGCCTAATGCTCCTCTATCTATTACAGAGTTTGCTCCTACCTCTACATTTACTCCAATTTCTACTCCACCGAGATGTGCTATCTTCTCCCAACTCTCACCATCTGGAGCAAAACCAAAACCATCGCTGCCGATGACAGACCCAGAATGAATTATAGAATTATCGCCAATCTTGGTACATGAATAAATTGACACATTATCATGCAAAATAACGTTATTCCCAATTACACAACTTCCGTTAATAATGGTATTTTTTCCAATTTGGACATTCTGTCCTAAAACTGGTTCTACCTGTTTATTTTTTTTGTCATAGTTCTCAAAGAATAATTGAGAAGTTTTTGCATAAGCTAGGTATGGGTCATCAACGAGAATAAAATTCTCTGTTTGATTAACTTTTTCAGAGAGTTCTTTTGTTGTAATTACTGCTCCAGGATTTGAGCTCAGTTTCGTAAGATATTGCTTGTCTTTTAAATAGCACACTCCAGCAATTGAGCATAAAGAAGAATCTTCAATAGAATGTATTACGAAGCTTTCTTTTCCCAAAGTTTCACCGCCAATTGCTTTGGCTAGCTTCTCTAGAGTAATTGATTCCATTAAGTAAGGTTACTACTATTCAGACTTTTCTGCTAAAGATACGTCTAGTAATGCAGTAACTTCATCGGTAATGTCTAAATCAGGATCAGCATAAAATAGAGCCTGAGGAGTAACCACCATATCCATATCTTTAGCATTAATAAGTTCACCTAAAATTCTCTGGAAATCTGGTGAAAGTGTTGCAATTACTGCCTGCTGAGTTGCTGCAGCTTTATTTTGCAATTTTTCTGTTAAAAATTGGATCTCAGTCTGCTTGTCTGCAAGTTTTCCTTGCATCTCAGCTATCTGTTCATCAGAAAGTGTTTCTTGATTTTTTTGAAAATCTTCAAGAATTGCCTGACCTTCGGTTTGTAGTAACTCAAGTCTTTCTCTATCCGCAATGAAATCTGCATCTTCATCTAGTTTCTTAAATTCATCTTGAGCGTATTGAGTGCTTAACATAGCTCTCTCTGCGTTTAAAACAAATGTACCTTCAGCAAATAATGGTGCTGAAAAGACTGCAAGCAGACCTGACAGTAATAGATATTTAATTTTATTCATAATAAATCCTTAAGTTTCGCTATTTTAGCCGACTTTTCGACAAGAATCGAGAGATTTTTTAGAACTTATTACCAACTGTAAATTCAAATCTCTTTACTCTGTCTAGAGGTCCATTATTAAAAGGAATAGCTACATAAACACTTATAGGTCCAAATGGAGTAATTGCACTACCCCCAAGACCGTAAGAACCTCTTAATTCTTTAAAATCTGGTGCAAAACATTCAGTTTGATAAGCAGAACAATTTGTAGAAAATACATTACCTAAATCAAGAAAAACTGCTGTTCTAAACTGGCTCTGATCTTCGATAAAGGGAATCTTAAAAATAAGATTGAGGCTTGTTTCCAAAATAACATTACCACCAATTGGTCTATTTATCCTATAGGATGCATATTGGTTGTAATAGGGTGTGTCAGGTTCTCCATCATAATCATTATCGACAAGAGGTGGACAATAATCATCAGCAGATATATAGCCATAACAAGGGACTGGGGTTATTCTTGGTCCCAGACTATTAGCTTCATAGCCTTTTACAGAATAAGGACCACCTGCATAGAAATTTTCGTAATATGGAGGTATTTTTGAATCTCCAAAAGCACCTGTATAACCTATTCTTGACGTTGCCTTAAATACAAGATCATCTCCTATAGGTAGAGGCTGATAGTATTCATTTTTGTAATCTAACCTAAAATAATTAAGAGTCGAACCAGGTAGGGTAGTTTGTAGTTGAAGTTGGTTTAGGTCTCCATCAGTCGGGAATAACCCTCTGTTCAAAGTAGATCTAGTCCAGTAACCTTGGAATTTTAAAGTATCAAATGTGTCTCCTTCAGATTCAAGAAAATCAAGAATCTCTCTTGCAGCCATTCCTCCAGACTGGAGTTCCGTATGATCAAAACCAATATTAAACCCAAGTCTCTGAATTTCAGAAATAGGGTATCCAAAAGTTACTGATAGACCATAGCTTGATGTATTGTAGTCTGTTATTCCAAATGACGAGTAATCGAATTCTCTATAGTTGAGTGTATAACCTCTACTTACCCCATCAATCGTGTAATATGGGTTTTCGTATTGCAAAAAGATGTTTTTGGCATAATCACTGATCTGAGTCCCTACTCCTACGGTATTACCACTTCCTAAAAAGTTTTGTTGTTGAACGTTAAAATTAAAAGAAAATCCAAATTGTGAATAACCAAAACCTCCAATAAT
>Ga0163179_10001827_pt1 | contig 14931 bp, 13 predicted proteins | sample AtlANTMetagenome_FD_109643 | JGI IMG/M metagenome (GOLD analysis project Ga0163179, IMG submission 109643) | Marine eukaryotic phytoplankton communities from the Atlantic Ocean - Atlantic ANT 2 Metagenome | ecosystem: Environmental > Aquatic > Marine > Oceanic | place: North Atlantic Ocean...
AGATAAAAATGCTAAATTTATTAAGGGAGATATTCAGGGATGATAATAAGTAGAACTCCATTTAGAATTACTTTAGCTGGTGGCGGGACAGACCTACCTTCATTTTATGAAGATCATGGCGGATCTGTTATATCTATGGCTATCGATAAATACATCTATGTTAATTTAAAATACAGGTTTTTTGATGATAACATTAGAATCAGATATTTAAAAGATGAATATGTCAACTCAGTATATGATTTAAAACATGATAGAGCTAAAGAAGCATTGATTAGAAACGGTATTCTAAATAATGTAGAAATAACTAGTATAGCCGATTTACCTGCAAAATCTGGCATGGGTTCTTCTGGTAGCTTTTTAGTAGCTATGCTGTCAGCAATTAAGGCTCTAAAAAAAGAAGAATTAGATTTATCAGCTATATGTGAAGAAGCATGTGACATAGAAATCAATACATTAAAGTTGCCATCAGGTAAACAAGATCAATATATTGCGGCCCACGGCGGGGTTAAGATATTAGATATTAACAAAAAAGGTAATGTTGATGTAAACTGTATTATAAATGAGTTCGATACAACATCATTACTAAAATATATGAACGTCTATAAGATTGGGGTTGATAGAAATGCATCTGATATACTAAAAGATCAAAATAACAAAAAACCTCAGACAGTTTCTTCTCTATCATCTATCATGAGTATGACAGATGATTTCCTAAATCACCTAATAGAAAACAATTTTTATGAATATGGAAAACTGTTAGATATTTATTGGGCTGAAAAAAAGAAGTTGTCACATAAGATGTCAACTGAGAAAGTAGATGCAATGTATAAAATATCAAAGAATAAATTTGGTATTTTAGGAGGCAAAGTTATAGGAGCTGGAGGAGGAGGATTTTTGATGTTATTCGGAGAGGCTAATAAAGACTTAGATAAATTTATGCTACAGAATAATATGTCAAAATTAAATTTTGCAATAGACACTGAGGGACTAAAGGTTTATGAATTATAAGATCGGAGTTATTGCTGGATGTTTTGATTTAATACATCCGGGCTATATTAAAATGTTTCTAGATGCTAAAAGTGTATGTGACAAACTAGTTATTGCTTTACATGAAGATCCATCTGAAGAAAGACCAGAAACAAAACATAAACCCATACATTCTGTTTCAGAAAGAATAGAAATACTAAATGCAATAGAGTGTATAGATGGTATCTTTATATATCGTACAGAAAAAGAATTGTACGAACTATTAAAAGAAAGCAATATAAACCTTAGAATTTTAGGATCAGACTACAAAAACACAGAATATAATGGTCATGATTTAGATATGGAAGTGTATTTCCACACAAGAGATCATAACTATTCTACTACAAATCTTAGGAGAAAAATATGCGAGCAATTGTAACTGGGGGTTGTGGGTTTATAGGTAGCCACGTAGTTGATAGATTAATTAAAGATGGTCATGAAGTTTTTGTAGTAGATAACTTAAGTGCAGAATGTAATGAAGAATTCTTTCAGAACCCAGAAGCTACTTATATAAATGAAGATATATCTTCTGATAATTTAAGTGAATTACTTCCAGATTCCTGTGATTGGATTTTTCATCTAGCTGCTGAATCTAGAATTCAACCAACAATTGAAAACCCTTCATTGGCCTGTAAAGTAAATGTATTAGGAACTTCTAATCTACTTGAGTACGCTCGCAAACATTCTGTCAAAAGGTTTATGTATTCATCTACTTCTGCTGGTTACGGGCTAAAGAATGAAATACCACTACAAGAAACTATGAAAAGAGACTGTTTAAATCCTTATTCAGTAACTAAGTTGGCAGGCGAAGATTTATGTACTATGTATTATTCATTGTTTGGTCTTGAGACAATTTGTTTTAGATATTTCAATATCTATGGCGAACGACAACCACTACAGGGTCAATATGCACCAGTTGTAGGTTTATTTCTAGAGATGAAAGAAAATAATAAGTCGATGAGTATTGTAGGAGATGGAGAACAAAGACGAGACTTTACATATGTTGGAGATGTTGTTAACGCTAATATGTTAGCGGCAAATACAACAAATAAAGAAGCATTAGGTGAAGTATTTAACGTAGGATGTGGACAGAATTATTCAATTATAGAATTAGCTGAAATTATTGGTGGTGATTATCACCATATTGCTGCGCGAGAAGGAGAAGCAAGGCATACTTTAGCAGATAATACTAAAATACGTACATTACTAGAATGGGAACCAACAACCACAATTAAGGAATGGATTAATGAATATCAGCGAAAAAATAAATGAAATTGAATCTAAGATTAGATCTGATGCAGAAGTATTAACAGTATTACCACTAGATGCACATAAAACGTATCACAAGAAATTATGTGAACATATAGACATTGATGGATTATACTGCGAATTCGGAGTGTATAGAGGAACTAGTATCACTACATTCTCCGAAAACATTAACGATAATATTATCTATGGATTTGATTCGTTCGAAGGGTTGCCAGAAACATGGAATGATGAAAATCCACAGAATTGTTATAGTTTAAATGGTCAAATTCCAAATGGGCCTCTAAATAAACTAATACAAGAAGATCCGGGAATGTATACTACTCGAATGCACACAGCATTAACTGGATGGAATTCTAATATTAGATTGATTAAAGGTTTAGTAGAAGATACTGTACCAACATTCTTAGAAGAAAATGAAGGCCCGATAGCATTTGCTCATATGGATTTAGATTTATATTCTTCTACTAGATCTGTTTTTAATAATATAGCTCCGAGAATTGTTGATGGAACCGTCATTGCCTTTGACGAGCTATTAGATTATCCAGAATATAGAGAACATGAAATTAAAGCTTTTGCTCAGCTACTACTAGAAAATGATTTAGATTTTACTCCACTAATTTACCATAATAATGGTTATACATATCAACAAGCATGTATCAAGATAGAGAGTAAGTAACATGGATGCAAATATAATCAATCAAAAAATTAAAGATGCAATTATTGAAAATAAACCTGTATCTGTTGGTAAATTAGGTAATGTAGAAGCATTTCATTTATTAACTACTTTAAAGGGCCATCCAAGTATAAATCAGCAATTGTTTGTAAATGCTGGTATATACGTTGAATCTCAAAAGAATTATTTAGATTGGTGTCAAGATTTACTATTGTCTGTTCAAAATTTAGATTATATATTAGAATGGTGTCCCAATAAAGAAGACAAATTAATTGTTGATCATTATTGTAGCGATATAAATAAATTCCATACGTTTGAAGGACTAGAACCTTTTGTACTAGGTGATGATGGATGGCATCATTTCTTGTCGGATAAAACAGTATTATGTGTATCACCATTTAGCGAAACCGTAAAATCACAATCTCTAAAATTTGATAAGATATGGAATGGTGCAACAATTGGAAATGTAGTCACTGTTACTTGTCCTTATTCAGAAGCATTGACTGGGCAACAACCAAAATCTTGGCAAGACAAATTGTCTTATATGCTTGAGCAAATAGACAAATTAGATTTTGATTTTGCAACAGTTGGATGTGGGGGGTTATCATTGAGCGTATGTAGACATATTAAACAAATGGGTAAACCATGTGTGCATCTCGGAGGAGGTAATCAATTACTTTATGGTATCCAAGGCCGAAGATGGGATGATGGATTTGCTAAATATGATTGGTATGGAACAGATGATTGGGTAAGACCCTTATCAGAAGAAACTCCTATGGGAATACATTTAGTCGAAGGAGGATGTTACTGGTGAAAATATTATTAACAGGTGGTACTGGTTTTTTGGGAACCAATCTTACTAAAATTTTACAAGAAACATTTGGTAATAGTAATATTAGATCAATAAGTAGTAAGCCTTATGATTTATGTAAAGCTAGATGTACTGATGATGTTATCAGTAGAAATGCTCCAGATGTTATTATACATGCCGCTGGAAGTGTGGGAGGCATTGGTGCAAATCAACAAAATCCCGGAAAGTTTATGTATGAAAATCTAATTATGGGTACAAACATTATCCATTCTGCAATGAAAGCTAATGTACCCAAATTTATTTTACTTGGAACAGTATGTGCATATCCCAAATTCACACCTGTACCTTTTAAAGAAGAAGATTTATGGAATGGTTATCCAGAAGAAACCAACGCTCCATATGGTATTGCTAAAAAAACTCTTATGAGACTGGTAGAAGCATATCACGAACAATATGATTTTAATGGTATTAATTTAATTCCAGTAAATATGTATGGGCCTCATGATCATTTTAATCTAACTAGTAGTCATGTAATACCAGCTTTAATAGTAAAAGTTCAACAAGCAATAGAAAATAATAATCCATCTGTAACACTATGGGGAACTGGTGAAGCTTCTCGTGAATTTTTGTTTGCTGGTGATTGTGGTAGAGCAGTTGTAGCTGCTATTCAAAATAATGTTTCTCCAGAACCTATCAATATTGGTACTGGTAAAGAAATCAAAATTAAAGACTTGGTCGCTGAGATTGTAGACATTATGGGCTATAATGGCGAAGTACTATACGATTCCTCAAAACCAGACGGTCAACCTCGTAGATGCTTAGATGTATCAAGAGCAAAAGAACGTTTGGGATTTGAGGCTGAAATTGACCTCAGAGAAGGTCTAGAGAGAACCATTAAATGGTATATGGAGAATAAACATGCGTAAGAATATCGGGTTTTATATAGATAAAGTAAATAGTGCAAATCGTAATATTGATATTTTCAAAACTTTAAATTGGCATGTACGTAGGAGGACAGTGGACGATGCTAGTTTATTTTATAATGACATAGATTTCAATCCTTTAATTCCAGCTTTTGGCATGTTCAACTCAGCAGATGTCTGGGGGTTCACAGGAACTCTATTCACTACATCGTTAAGTAATGCTTTAACAGCACATAATATTGTTAATAAATTTAAATTGTTCCACATCTATAATAGATGGGACGATAAAGAAATTATGAAGGTAATACAAGTAGCTAACAATGTAGAAGTAATTACAGAAGATGAAGGTGACTCAAAGGAATTCTACAGAATTACTGGTAAAAGACCAGTACATCAATTTGAAAAAATAGATGCTGCAGAATTATTAAAGGTATTGACATGAGTAAAATAGATAATAAAATTATTTCTATGTACGAAGATGGTCATAGTACACATGAAATCGCGAAAAATCTAAAGACATATCCAAATAAAATACGAAGGACATTAATAAAAAATGGTATCCGCGTAAGAAATTCAAGTGAAGCTCAAAAGGTTGCACTTGAAAAAGGAACGTCTGAACATCCCACAAAAGGGAAAACCAGAACCGAAGAAGAGAAATTAAAAATTAGTAGTAGTATGGAAGATTATTGGGATGATATGGATGTTGATGTAAAACAAAGAAAGACCGAAGAAGCTAGACAAAGATGGGAATCTATGTCATCGGAACAAAAAGAAAATATGATTTCTGCCGGTATAACAGCTATCCGAAAAGCAGCTAAAGAAGGATCTAAATTAGAGAAAGAAATTTTAAAGGGATTGTCTGCAGCCGGGTATTCTGTAGACTTCCACAACGAAAATCTAATTCCTTCAGAAAAATTAGAAATAGATATGTACATTCCCGATTTGAAAACTATAATAGAGGTAGACGGTCCATCACATTTCTTGCCTATTTGGGGAGAGGATCATTTAAAAAAGCAAGAACAGTTTGATCTAAAGAAAAATGGAACATTGCTATCAAGAGGATTTGTTATTGTTAGAGTAAAGGCATTAAACTCTATGTCTTTAAATAGGACTAAGAAGTTAATAGAAAAGATTGTAGAATTGTTGAAATCTATTGAGGACCGTTTTCCACCAAAAGCTAAAAGGTTTATAGAGGTTGAATTATGAATGAACAACAGGACTTGTTTGCTGATATAGCATTGGAATCACCCATGAATACTAATACATCTGTTAGAGATGTTATATTGGATGATGGGCCAGACATGACATCTCCAGAGTGGAATGAGCATGTTATGGAACTATTTGAAGAAAATGAACTAATTGATGGTATGCCACTATCTGCTGGTCTACGACGAGTTTCAGAATTGGTTCTTGGACCAGTAAGAAGTAGTGGACCTGTACAAGTGTTTCCACCAAAAGATGATCATTCTCATGGTAGAGCCACAGTTGTCTGGAAAGTAGACTTTATGAACGGCCAATCTTTCTCTGATGTAGCAGATTGCTGGGAGGGCAACACAGATGACACATTTTGTGCCTATGCCGTTGCTACTGCTGGAACTCGTGCAGAGGCTAGGGCTTTAAGAAAAGCTCTTAGGCTGCGTTCTGTGGCCGCTGAGGAAGTGACCAAGAAAGATACTGCTCAAATCGTTAGAGGTATTAGTCATGCTCAAAATGCACAAAAAACGACTGTTGGAGAATATGAGGATACATCTAGGATGACACAACCACAAAGTAACTTTGTTGATCGAAAATGCGAGGAGTTAAACATCAATGTAGTAAATCTATTCAAAGAAATATTTAATGTTTCAGTAACTAGAAAAGTAAACAAAAAGCAAGCTAGTGCAGCAATTGAAAAGCTGAATAGCTTTCAACGTGATATGTCATCAATCCCCAAAACGATTATTGGTTATAACAGCGACTGGAGAAGTTAATGAGAGTGAATTATACAACAACAAATGGTAGATTAACAGTAGAACTAGAAGGTGATTCTGCAAAGAATGTATTTGAAGATCTGGCTAAGTTTCAGGAGGTTTTTGAAGAAACCAAATGTGGCAAATGTGGATCAGAAAATGTACGATTTGTAGTGAGGAATGTGGACGACAACCTATATTACGAGGTTCGTTGTATGGATTGTGGTGCAAGGCTTGCATTTGGTTCCCACAAAAAGGGTGGTGGATTGTTCCCACGTCGTAAAGATGCTGAGGGCAACTGGCTACCTGATGGTGGATGGACCAAGTGGAATCCAAAGACTGAAAAGAACGAGTAATTTTTCTCTTAAAAGTACTGGGATTCATGTGCTTACTGCGGCTAGATCGCGGTTCATCAGCTCATCCCAGACTTTAACACGGGGACCGGGATTCATCTTCTCACTGCGGTACAGTCGCGGTTCAAGCGATCATCCCGGCCCCATTTTACAAAGGACAGTATTATGATACAACAAACATTAGATTTTGCTGACACAATGGATGAAGGTCAAATTACCGAAGATATTACAATGGAAGATATTGTGGATTATCCATCTTTTATGACGGAAGCTCTACAAAAAGACAAAAACGAAGTCAAAATAGATAGTGTTATTGACTTTGGGGGCGGTAAAATTTTTATTTATTTTCCGAATGAAGATAGATATGTCGAGCTTAACAGAAATACATGCGAATGGTATGATCTTAGTAGTGCGTTGGCTGAAAATTTGGAACCCGGATCAGTTATCGTAACTGAAAATGCTCATCTAGGGTGTCCTAGAGTTACATCTAAGGCTCAGTATTTCATTGAATCTGATTTGCTTAACTTCTACGACGATCTAGAAAAGAATGGTTTAATCCTGAGACTATTTCCTGAAAAACAAACGACTAAAGCTAAGCACTATGCTAATCTCAAAAAGACGGATAAGAATGATCCAAAATCTATATATGTGTATCTCAAGGATCATCCTAAAGTATATGGGTGCTTGAAAAAACCACTAAAAGACTTTCATGGAACAGGCAAGCTCAAGAAGGAAGAAGGAATTCGATTCCAAAATGCAGTTAGTGATCAGCTAAATGTTGCAAGGGCATATGATTACTCAACCAATTGGGTTAAGTATGCAATAATTCATCTTTACAACGGAACGATTCCCGCTATCCAATGGATGTATGACAATCTTGACGAAATCAAAAGCAGACTTAGTCAGGACGCCTTGAATGCATTTCAATTGGATGATGATGGAGAGGATAAATTGGTTGATGTCTACACGATTATTTCAGCTCTGATGAATTCGGACGGTACTCCAAGGTTGCGTCACTGCGGAGATGTCGCTGGGTGGAAGTTCGTTAAGCAATGGATTATCTGTGCTAAACCGAATAAATCAAAGAGTGGAACAGCTAGTAGCAATATCTATTATCATAGGATTAAAGCTTTTATTGCTAGGATTCTGAATAATAAGATCAAACAAAGTGTGAAGGATAAAGAGACGGGAGAGCCAAAAATAAACAAAGATGGATCTGTTAGAATGACTAGTGTTTATAAGAAACTTTTGGATTATATTGGCACCGTCCTCGATAGTATGGAAGATCCTGAAAATCCAAAAAGAAAGAAGTTGAGAAATCTGTACAGCAGTACTTATCTGAAAGAACTGTACGTAATTACTAAAGATATGATGCGAAGAGACTGGGGTTCAGAGGGTCATCACGGCTAGATCGTGATTCATCTCCTTACCCTAGCTAAGTATCCCAATTCAATCCGTTATTTAGGCTAGATCTAAATTCACTTCGTTATTGGGGACAAAAAACCCCCGTCCTTTTGGGCGGGGGTTTAATAATAACCGTCGAATAATAAGAAATAATGGTGACGGATTACAGATATTCGCAAGTAAAGTACAAGCCGTAATCTGTTTTACTACCAATACTATCTGGAGAAGCAGTTAAAGCTAAATACCAGTCATGTCGTATAGATTCGTGAGCAGAGCCTTCATTTGTCAACCAGTTATGATGAGCACCATATCCACTAGGTAAAGTTTCACCAGCAACAGTATTTAAGCCGCTGAGACCCGGAGAAGCTGTAATAGCCATGTCTGTCATAGCTTCCGTGGGATCAAATTCATACCAACCATGAGTAGCTATACCCCTATGATCAAGAGCACCAAGGTTAGCATTATCCCCCTCAGTGGGATTTGGATGTCTTATTTCATAGACTTTAGTGGTTACACCACTCGCCTGTTTTGAAATGTCATTTCTGTCAAAAATACGCAATTTACAGTTTTGTACACGTACCGCTGAGCTATGAGTAAATCGAACATTCAAAGGAGCATAGTAGTTAGGCGTACCAGAATTGTTAATAGCGGTGCTACCATTATGAGATAAGCCGCTAATTGAAGCGTATTTCGTGTTTTGACCTTTAATACCGGATGATGTGCCATTTGAGCTGGTAACAAAGGTTGTATCGTTATATTGACCAACAGGTACTGAAATACCAAATCCACCACCATAAAACCCAAGGCCAGAACCTGCGGCATGGGAAATAAGTGAAGGATCAGCAGAAGATGCAGAACCGTGTCCGTTTAAGTGAAATGTAATACTTGCCATTGAAAATCTCCTATCAAGAGGTTATTATATTTAATTATACACATAAAAGCCTATTCAGGCAAAATTGTTAAGTCTACCATTTGTGGTTTTATACTCATATTCCCATATCCATCAGATTGCAACATACTATGTGATATATCATTATGATAATGTAGAAATACATCATATTTACTATCAGAACTTGGATTAGCTATTTTAGCTGATATTGTTTGTTCAGCAAATATGTAGCGTCTTTTGGGTTGACCAGTACCGCCAGAGTTCCTACTTCCTAATTTAGGAGTAATAGTTATAAATTGTTCAACAGTAGCAGATTTAGGCTTAGCAACAATTACTTCTTCTTCATAGACCTTACCAAACCTAATATAAGCTTGTAATCCAGCACCGCCTACACTGTCAGTGGGAACAATTCTAACCTTAGAACTAGCATAAGCATCTTTGTCATCATTGATTTCAGCTCTAGTAAAGAAATCTGATGGTAAAAATGAACGCCCTTGATTAATTGTGGCTGAATTTGGCGAATTAGCAATTGAAAACCCTGTAATAGTACCATCCAATCCAGTTGCTGGTACTAATAATACGCCACTACCAGCACCGCCTCGCGTTGTAAATCTATCTGAAAGGTTATAACCTTTACCACCTTTAGGTATACCCTGATTATCTTCTTCTATTTTGATTTGTAAATCCGGATCAGTAATACCAATAGCAGACATGCTTACTTTAGCTGGCAATAAAGACCCGCGTGCATCTTTAATTATCCAATCATCTGGATCTCTCCAAACAGATGGCAGATCGGGGTCATCCTTAACAACATCTGCATAATAAGGATCTACAGTAGCAGCAAGTATCGCTGTGACTCCAAATGTATCTGGACCCGCTCCAATCGCATCCTTGTAGGTTGGTTCTGAAAAATCAGTTTTACTATATTTTTTGATTCTCTTTTTCCATGCTTCATCTTTATATTTATAACTTAATTGTGTACCATCATCTAGCGTACCACTCTCATATTCGTCTTTTGTAATTTCAGTAGTACCATTATAGTATTTTGTTTCTATCTCTTCATTTGCACCTTCAGCAAAATGATGTATGGCAAAAAATCGCGGATCATATACGGTTAATTCTCTTGGATGATGATGGTAAATCCTAGCACATAAAACAGTGTTATTAGGTGTATCATAACTAGCTGGTGCATCACCAAAAGAGCTATGATAATTTCCAATTTTAGCTCCCCCAGAGTGAAAACTACTCAAGGTACTAACCACAGTACCAATTCCTGTTGTAATGCTCGTCGTGCGTGATTCTGTTGTAACTCCTACATCATCCTGACCATAATGATTCATTGTATAAAAATTAATACTTGTATTAGCAACCACCTCACACTGAGCACCAATAATACCAAATGCTCCAGCAGGTCTTTGTGGTTCTAATTTCCACGGTATGGGTGCTTGAGGATGTCTATTCCACGTTCCACGTAATTGATAAGCTAATTGAGGAAAAGCTGTATTACTAGCCGGTAATTTATCATGATCTATAACCGTCACATTATAAGATAAAGATAAGGGGGCACTATTATATCTTGGTGTGAAACCTAATTTTTGTGTAACATGAGTCTTATTCACCACAACACCCGCTGCTGCTGCTTCAGTTGTAGAACTTCCTACTGCCCTTTCAATCACTTTTCTAGACATTGGTGCTGTCGTAAGGTCAGCATTGGCTTTGGTTTGATCTAAACTTCTCCAAGCATTAGCTCCAAAATCACCATATTCATAACCATTATTATACCCATGATCAGTAACCTCAAAAGAAGCATAAGTTTCTAACAATAATGATCTAAATTGTACTCTTCTTGGGTCTATGGGTGGAAGATCAAAAGTGGCAGTATTGTCTATGCTATTAATTAAAGTTGTTGATCTGTTATTTGGGTCTAAAAATGAACCAATAGCCGAAGGATTAAAGTTGCCTGTAGCAAAAGGATGATTATCATTCGGGTCGGGCAAATCTAAATAATCTTCAAACTTTCGCATAATAGGCATAGGCCCACCTGTTGAGCTATCAGGTAAAGCATTTGTTGCTATATCCGCAGGTAAATTTTGTAGAGCAGCACCGTCTGAAGAAAGCAGAAACATATCTTTCTTATAGAAAGCGGAACCGCCCGGAGCAATCGGCCCCTCAACTGGAATCTTTGAGTCATATATAGAAAGACTATTACCAGCACCAAAAATAGCAGTGTCAGCATCAATATTGTTAATATAATCGTTATAATTTAATCCGTTCTGTGAAGTCTGACAAACACCAGTGACCATCATGATAGGAACATTTGTTCCATTTAGATAATTTACAAACTTTTCGCCGCCAACATAACCATCAGGAAATACACAACCAAAAAATGGAGCTGTATCTAAAGGAGATATATTCGATAACTCTTCTTCACTACCATCTGATCTTTTACCTAATTGCGTATCTGCTAATGCATGTCCTAGTAACCATCCACCAACCTGTGGACCCATTGAATCAAAAGATGAACATTGTACATAACCAGCAGTATTATGTGTAATATTTTCAATATCATCTACTGGTAGTGTGCCTCCGCCACCCGGATTATTTTTTACATAACTATAATAATTAGAAATAGAAGTTTCATAATCAAGAAATGATATCTTGTCTCCTTTTGAATTTCTAAAATAATTGTCTACATTTGACATTAAATACATAAATTGCCATCGAGCAACAGATCCTGCAACTGTTGGAGTCTCAGCACCTTCAGCCCTAATAGGGAACCATTGACCTTGTATCCTTTGCAAAAGGACCGTTTCACCTTTTTCAAAAGGAATAGCAAACATATTATGTACTGGTACAGTATCAACTTCTATTTTTTGATCAGCATCTAAATCACAGCTATCAAAATATTTATATTCTGGCCCCCAATTGTGAGGATTTCCAGTTTTTTGATGTAAAGGCATAGCTTCACCATGAGATAAGCCATATCCTGTTTCTTTATCTAAGAATTTTTTAACTAAATCGGTTGTACCATCTGGCACCAGTTGATCTGGTAGTGTAGCAGCGGCTAAAGGAGTCGTTAAGATACCCCACATTTGCGTAGTACCAGATTCATATCTACCAGTAAACTCATTATATGTTGTATCTAATTCGCCCGTTTTCTTTTCTGACTCATCACCTGTGGGAATTGCTTTCCTTTCATCATCATTTCTAGCAGTTATTTGTTGACCAACTGGATTTACAGGAAGGGCATTGATATTAGGTGAACCATTTAAAGCAACCACTGGTTCTTCTATATCACCTTCATTATAAAAATGTAAAGACCAATCTACCTCAATATTACATACTTTACTACCAGTCATAGTTGGAATTCTAAGGCCAAAATTAGATTTCCATTTCAAGCAACCATCATAGCTTGTTATAATATCTCTAATCAAAAGAGATCTAGCTTGATAAAGCGTAGGATAATTCTCTTTATTTGTTTCAGAAGTAATCCATTCATTTATTTCAATTAATTCAGCAACTACTCTATCATTCCAAGGTTTAGGATATGGTAAAGGGGTGTCATTGTTTATTGCATTAATGTATGCGAGATCATAGGATGAGACTTTTTTTTGTATTATTGAATCATCTTCAAAAGCTTCGTCAATATCAACATCAATACCGCCCGCGTTCGCTTCAACTATATAGTTCCATAAATCTTCATTTTTAAAGCCCCATATCCCACCTGTGTCATACTTCTGTAATAGCGGTATATTAGAAGTGTTGATAGATTGATGTGATGGAGGTGTTATTGTTTTAACTGTACTTCTATCAGCAATCCATTGATAAGTAAATTTTTCAGATGTCCTACCAGTGGGTCTATAGTTTTTAATATATAATTGATCAACACCATCAACTAAATCATTCGTACCCACTATATATGTCATAGCTTTATTGACACAATCAGGTTCCAATGGAAATGGAACTCTTCCTTTTTTAGAATTGTGCTTAGCAGATCCACATTCAGTTTGAGCATCAAAACCTGTATAGTTTAAATTAGCGTGATTATTTTTCTCGACCCATTCACGTAATGTGTCTACAGTAAAAGATCCCAGACCTAACTCAGTTAGAATCGGATTATCAGTTTTAAAAGCATGAGTATCCATATATTTTATCCTTTATTCTCTTGGCAATTTTTCTTGTCGATTCTTACCCTGTGAATTTCCGGGTTTTTGCACAGCTCGCATTAATGTCTCCCAAGGAGCCATTATACCCTGAACGACTTCCGGAATATCTATATCTCCATCTTTATCTACATCAAAACCTTGTTTAATTTTCTTAACAGTTTTTTCAAGAATATTACCATCCGCATCCCTACCTTTAATTTTCTGACTAGATTGATATTCTTGTATAGTATTCGTACCTAATAATGATTTCCTTAATGTGCGTTCGCTTTGATCAGCGGCTGTTTGTAAAATTGCACCAACATCCCGAATTGGTGCAAGTAAGTCTACGTTAGATACTGATTTACCAATACCTTGTTTCATCATAGAATTATTTTGGTCTATAATCTTTTGTCTTTCTCTCGCTATTTTAGCAATCAAATCTTCTTTTTGTTTCTGTAATTTTCCAAACTGTGAAGTATATAAGTCCATCTTTACATCTGTTTTAAATCCACCATCACTAATAGAAACATTTATAGAAGTTACTAATGGTCCTCCCGCGATTAAAGCACCAGCAATAGAAATACCTGTGGGTGCTTCTGGTATTGTAAATCCGCCCCTTTCGCTAAACAAAAGCAAGCTATTAGAGAATTGTGCTTTTAAAGAACCAGCTTCATTCATTAATTGATAACCGGCAAAATTCCAAGGGGCTAAATTTTCATCTTTAGCAAATTCAATACGACCACCGATATCTGTATATCTTACTCTATTCTCAGATGTTAAAATACTGGCCGACAACCAAGGACCATAACAACGCTCATTAGACCTTAAAGGTAAGGCCACTAAATCTGGGTATACTGGAGATGGTTGAGATTTACTTACATTAAATGACAAATCATTGTTTGAAGCAGCAGACATGGCTTCTTTTTGAGCATGTAAAGCTGTTGAAAATTGTTTATACATATCTGGATCTGGTAAAAATGTTTCTCCAAAACCATCGTTTGCAAGACCATTTGCTAACCTGAATTTATTTCCCGGAGTATTAGTATCTTCTCCGGGACAAGGAAAATCAAATTCATCTCTATTTATTACTGGAGCTGGTTTTTCAAACCCGGCTGGACCCCGAACAACATCTTGTGTCATCCTATGTTTAATAATTTGTGGATTTACAGTATAAGAATCTGCATCCAAATACCTTGAATCTATAACTGGCTTAATTCTACCCGGCACAGTAATCAAAGCATAAACATGGTCAGAATCTAAATTTTTCTCCTCAGTATCTATAATCCAAGCGTCTAACTCTTTTTTATACACTCTTTTGAAGTCAGTATTATTAGCCATATTGCCATCAGCACCACCACCATCCCCCGGACGAAAAGTTTTCCAAACATCTTCTATGAATGGTTTAATTGCTTTACAACCATTATCATCAGTTGTTTCAATTAAATCAATTGGTTTTTCATTATGGACCCACTCATATGTTCTACCATGC
>Ga0163179_10001829_pt1 | contig 14926 bp, 15 predicted proteins | sample AtlANTMetagenome_FD_109643 | JGI IMG/M metagenome (GOLD analysis project Ga0163179, IMG submission 109643) | Marine eukaryotic phytoplankton communities from the Atlantic Ocean - Atlantic ANT 2 Metagenome | ecosystem: Environmental > Aquatic > Marine > Oceanic | place: North Atlantic Ocean...
ATGAATGATGGACTATTTCAGTTCGAAATAATTGTATCACTACTATTCTTGAAGCATTTTTTATTTGATTATGTATTACAAAGTAAGGCAATGTTATTTTCTAAAGCTATCTACGGAAGATGGTCAGGAATATTACACTCAATTGCACATGGCGCTGGCACGTTTTTTGTATTAATAGTAACATCTTTAACCTGTGCTCTGTTCTTTGCGGTACTAGATGCCGTAATACATTATCACATAGATTGGATAAGGGGCAGATTCGGAAACAAAGATGTGCATTCAGACACATTTTGGTTCCATATGGGACTTGATCAATTGGCCCATGGATTAACATATATAGCTATTACTTCCATGGTTGTTCATAATTTGATGGGTTTTAATCTTTAGGCTATCCATTCTTAAAGGTTTCTATTAAGTAGTGTATGCAAGATAAAATCGAAGAAGCATTAAGAGAAGTATATGATCCAGAGATAAGCATAAATGTCTTTGACCTTGGATTGATATATAACATCGACGTCTCTAAATTACCTCATGTAGATATTTTAATGACATTGACAAGTGCATTCTGTCCTTATGCAGATGCCTTAATTGAGGACGTTGAGCAAGCCGTAGCTTCAATAGACGGGATTGATACCTGTGAAGTCGAAGTTACCTTTAATCCTCCTTTTGGTCCTGAGATGATGACAGAAGAAGTTAGAATGGTATTAGGTATCTTTGAATGAGGAATTGGGAAAAGAGCTGGAAAGATAAACTTAAAGAAGTAAAAGATCCAGTACAAATTGATAGGATGTCTCCTGACGAGATTGAACGTATTAAAAAAGACCACCTACAAAAACGTGGTGATGAAAATGTTCTAGAAGCAGGTAAGTTTAAAAGTGTTTATCAATCAGATGCAAAAGCAGTTTTTAGTAAGTTAAATCAGATATCTCCTAGCTTCTGTTTAGCAAAATGGTTTAGTGTTTCTTTACATATACCAACTGGTAGAACACACTCTTGTTATCATCCTCCTGCACATTATATTCCTCCAGGCGAGCTTATAAACAATCCTAGTGCATTACATAATACAAAACATAAAAAGAAACAACGAGAAATGATGCTTAATGGCGAACGCCCTAAAGAATGTTTCTTCTGTTGGAAAATTGAAGATTCTGGTAATGAGTTAAGCGATAGAGCATATAGAAGTAAAGATGTCTACCGCCCCGGAGTATTTGAAGAAGTAGCAGAATTAGGATCAAGCGGAGATGCTAAACCTAGATATGTAGAGGTTAACTTTAATCAAGCATGTAATTTAAAGTGTTCATATTGTAGTCCTCATCTAAGTACAGCCTGGCATAAAGAAATAGATAAAGAAGGCCCTCTAAAGTTAGCTGATGGCAGAGTACATAATTCTACCGATTGGATGAAAAAGGATAATATGTGGCCTAACAATAGTCCAGATAATGTTTATCTTAAAGCATTTTGGGAATGGTTTCCTGACATCTATCCTACATTACAGACATTTCGTATGACCGGCGGAGAGCCGTTAATGGATAAAAATACATTTAAGGTTTTTGATTATGTATTAGAAAGAAACGACAATCCTAAGTTACATTTAAGTATTACTAGTAATTGTTGCCCTCCGGGTAATCAATGGGAAAAGTTTATAGTAAGTTTAAATCAGTTAGAAGAAAACAATGCTATTGACCACTTTATGCTATATTGTAGTTTAGATAGCTGGGGTAAACAAGCAGAGTATATTAGAACTGGTATGGACTTTAATATGCTACACAAGAACGTTACAGAGTACTTAAATCGCGGTGTAAAGCATAGTTTATCCTTTATTGCTACATTCTGTGCTATGAGTATACCAGGATTTCAAACCTATTTAGAAAACATACTTGCATTAAGAGAAAAACATAATACAAATAGGCAACTTATTTGGTTTGATGTTCCTATGCTAGTAGATCCAAATTGGTTAAGTTTAAAACTTCTAGACAAAGAACAGTTAAATACCTTACTTACATGCATTGAATACATGGAAGACAATAAAGAGATTGTTGGTAAACAGTTTAAAGGATTTAAAGATTTTGAGATTGCTAAAGTGAAGCGATTATATGACTGGGCAATAATTCCAGATGACAATGTTGATCAACTTCGTGCAAATTTCTATTCGTATATTGAGCAACATGATACAAGGAGAGGGACAAATTTCTTAGAAACTTTTCCAGAGTTTGAGAAACTTTATATTGAATCTAAGAAACAGTTTGATAGGTTAAAAACTTGAATATAAGATTAAAATCAGACAAAGGCGGAGAACGGGTTTACAGAACCGACTTAGAAATTAAAGAACTTCTCGGTACAGTTAGTCCGTCATTCTGTATGGCTAAATGGTACAATGCTACAGTATGGCTTGGTTCAGGTCAGACTACTAGCTGTCATCACCCTTTACCTCATCAAGCTGACTTAGAAGAAATTAAAAAGAATCCAAAAGCATTACACAATACCCAGCAAAAGAAAAAAGAACGTGCTATGATGCTAAAGGGCGAAAGACCTGCTGGATGCGAATACTGTTGGAAAGTAGAGGATATTGGTCGAAATAATATTAGTGATAGAGTTTACAAAAGTGCAATTTATAATATGCCATTATTGGAAGGTGCCGCAAAATTAGATCCTATGGAATCTGATTTTAATCTTCGTACTATGGAGATTAGTTTTGATCGGACTTGCCAGTTCGCATGTAGTTACTGTAACCCTGCTTTCTCTACAACTTGGGTAAAAGACATTAGAAAAAACGGCCCTTATAAAGGTCTTAAAACAGACGGAGCGGGCCATTACGATCACGAAGCAGGTGATGCTGGAAAGTACGATAATAAAGATGATAATCCATATGAAGAAGCATTTTTTAAATGGTGGGAAAGTGATTTACATAAGACATTAAAAGAATTAAGAGTTACAGGCGGAGAGCCGTTAATGTCTAGGGGTACATGGAGATTATTAGATTGGTTTGCAGAAGCATACCAAGACAAAGAAAAATATCCAGACTTTAATAGACAGATGAGACTTGCAATTAATAGCAACCTTTGCCCTAAGGACGACTTAATTGATAAGCTCGTTGCAAAAGCAATACACATTCCTGACCTTGACATTTATACGTCTAACGAAGCCACAAAAGAGCAGGCAGAATATATCAGAGACGGCTTAGATTGGGATCAATGGCTTAAAAATATTGAGAGGCTATGGACAGCAGGCCGTTTAACAAGATTCCATATGATGTGTACAGTTAATGCCTTGTGCCTAGAAAGTCTACCAGAGTTCTTAGAAATCTGTGTAGATATTAAAGAAAAATATAACAGAGACTTTCCTACGTTTACATTAAACATTTTAAGATTCCCTTCTTTTCAATCAGCGGTAGTTTTGCCAGATGAAATTAGACAGAAGCATAAAGTTCGTTTAGAAAACTTTCTTAACAAGTATAAGGAGCATCCGTTACAACATGAAATGGAGTGCAATCAAGTACAACGTTTGATAGACTACCTCGATGTAGTAAAAACTCCACATGCTGATTCATATGAACAAGCACAATTACAAGTAGATTTTAAACGTTACTATACACAATACGATAAAAGACGTGGTAAAGACTTCTGCTCTACTTTTCCTGGCTTAGCAGATTGGTATAGAACTATACCAGACCAGTATAGAAAGCCTTTAGACCCTAGTATAGAAGCTAAAAGAAAGAAGTCAATATTTGGTAGTATTTGATGACAGCAAATGATGAAATTAAAAATGATGATGTTGTACTTGCAATAGAGTCATGGAATATTAAATATAACGTTTTCTCTCCTAATGCTTGGCCAAAGAATTGGATTGTTGATGGAGTTAAAACAATTCCTCCACTTGAAGGAAGAGACTGGTTTGATTTAAAGCCCGGCGATACTACACTAACAGATGTAGAAGTAATGGAAAATAGAAAGCCAGGTAAGCGAATGTTTCTATCACATTACAAGGACGAATTTAAACATAAATTACTTGAAGATGTTCCTTATGGTAGAAAATACCTATACCCAATTGAAATTAACCGTCCTGGTGCAATAGTTAGCAATGAACATCTTAATGATTTTATGCATGTCAGCACAACTGTTAAACAACATGTAAGAGACGGTCGTGCTAAGATTGTATTGCTTATGCCTTATGAAGGTGACTATCCTGTAGAAGTATTTGACAAGTTACATAGTTGGTGTACAAATTGTAATTTTAAAAAAGATGATGTATACTTTGTCAATGCAAATATAAAAAGTGAAGAATTAAGTAAAGATTTAAACTTTTCTGTAAAAGTACTTCCAACTATATTTACATCTATGTTTCCTATGTATAGACAGAACTATGATGAGAATATCTATACTAGTGAATGTACGTTTGAACCTACATCTAACTTGACAAATTTATATGTTTGTTACAATAGGCGCCCTAGATACCATAGGCTTTTAATGCTTTGTTCTTTGTTAGCAAATAATATATGGCATAGAGGACTAATTAGTCACAGGCCAGATAACTTTAAACAGGATCTTACTCAAGTTCATTGGGAGTTTCAAAGTTATGTAAAAATGCTAGAAGCAATAGGTCCAAAAGAGCTTGACATGGATTTAGCAGATAACAATCCTGCTATCCAGTATAATATTGATCATTACAGTCAAACATTTTTAAGTCTTATTCCAGAAACTGGGTTTTCAAACCATAGTGTTTTCTTTTCAGAGAAGATTTGGAAATCTATTCGTATTGGCCACCCTTTTATAATTGTTGGAAATCCTGGAATGCTAAAAGAGTTACATAAACTAGGCTTTAAATCATTTAGTAACTGGTGGGACGAAAGTTATGATGATGAGATAAACTTAGAGAAAAGAATTAAAAAGATATCGAAAGAGTTGGTAAAGCTGTCTCAGGTAAGTATACTTGAGTTAAAAGATATAAGACGTGATCTTAAAGATACAGTCGAATTCAATCAAAACTTAATTAATTCCTTTGGGCTAGAGAATCCAATGGATAAAATAGCAACAGTGGTAAAAGAAATAAATGATTCCTTTCTTCCAAGAGGTTAAAGATAAATTAGATGCAGTTAGTCCATCATTTTGTATTGCTAAATGGAAAACACTTACCTTACATTTAGGATTAGGTGAAAACCATTCTTGCTACCATCCTCCTATGCATAAAATTGATCCTTGGGCAATAAAAAGAGATCCAAGTGCATTACATAATACAGAACATAAAAAGCAAGTTCGTAAGCAGATGCTTGAAGGTATCAAACCAAAAGAATGTGAATACTGCTGGCATGTTGAGAGACTGCCTGGTAACCAAGCAAGTGACAGAGTTAGGCATAGTAGTAGTCCTGATATGTTTGGTGAGCTAGATAAGATTAAAAGTTCTAAGTTTGATGTTAACATTAATCCAAGCTGGCTAGAGCTAAGTTTTAGTAATCATTGCAATCTTAGATGTAGTTATTGTGGTCCAGGAGCAAGTAGTCGCTGGAGAGACGAAATAAAACGTTTTGGCGGATATCCTGTAAGAAACGATGCACAAGGTAACGGACCTGATGCATTACATAAACAATATAAAGAAGAAGAAAATCCATACGTTGAAGCATTTTGGAAGTGGTGGCCTGACTTATACCCAGACCTACGCACCTTGCGTATTACTGGAGGCGAGCCAATGATGACTACAGGATACTTTAGGATATTTGATTATGCAATGGAACACCCTAATAAGGAATTGTCGTTTAATGTTAACACTAATTTAAGTGTTCCAACAAAAACAATTGAAAAGTTTATTGATGTTGCCCAACGTTTAGAAGCGAGTGGCAATGTAAAGAGTATTGGGTTGTTTACTAGTATTGACACAGGAAGTAAGCCAGCTGAATATATTAGAGACGGATTATCAAACGAAAGATATTATAAACATTTAAAAATGATTATGGACGCAGTACCTAACATAGAAGTTAGTTTTATGATTACATTTGGTCCGTTAAGTTTGTTTAACTTTACAGAGCTTTTAGATTTTATTGTAACATTAAGAGAAAAATATCCTAATAATAAAATTGGAATAGGAATTGCTGTTTTAAATTATCCTAGTCACTTTGATCTGAAAATACTGCCTGAACGTTTTAGGCCTTGGTTTGATAAAATTACAGCCCATTTTGAAAACCCAATGAACAAATGGCCGCAGTACGAGAAGGACTACTGGAAAACTTTATTAACACATTGGGAAACAACTAAAGATGACAACGGGCATCTTGAAGACAGAATTGATTTTTATAGATTCTTTAAAGAGCATGACTTGAGACGTAAGACAAGTATAATATTAAGTGTTCCTGAAATTGAAGAATTTTATCTCGAATGCGAGGAATTAAGTTATGCAAGAAACTACTAGATGTGTTAATGCAGAACACGGAATTTCTTTAGAAAATCACGGAGCGGCAAAACCTTGTTGTATGGTAAACAAAAACTATAACTGGTTATCTGGTAATACTAAACATTCTATCACTCAATCAAGTTTACAAGATTGTTATACTAACGAAGTATCTAACCAACTTAGAGAAAATTTAAAAAATGGTATAAGAGATCCTAATTGCTCAAGGTGTTGGGACGAAGAAGATGCTGGTAGACTTAGTAAACGTATGAGAGACAATAAACGTTATAAAGATGTAGAACTAACAGGACTTGCAATACTTGAGTTAAATCTTGGCAATACATGTAATCTTGCATGTAAAACTTGTGGTCCTGAAGTTAGTACTGGATGGATTAAAGAAGCCTTTGCACATTCCAAAAAACGTGAACAAAAAGAATTTAATAGGCAATTTAAAAAGTTTCAAAGAGCATATGATGATGACGCAGACTTTTGGAAGCAACTTGAAGATAATTTGCCTAATGTAAGAGAGTTACTATTCTACGGAGGCGAACCTTTTATGATTAAGAGAATGTGGAAAGTACTTCAGCTCTGTGTAGACAAAGGATATGCCAAAGATATAGAAATACATTTTAATACTAACGGAACACATTGGCCTAAAGAAACAAGTGTATTCGAACATTTTAAACATGTTCACTTGTCATTTAGCATTGATGGTATAGGCGAACGTTTTAATAGTATGAGGTTTAACGCAGATTGGAATTTAGTTTGCGACAACATGAGGAAAGCATCTGCAATAAGAGATAAGGTAAACATTAACTTATCATGGTGCATTACTGTTAGTAGTCTCAATATCTACTATATTGATGAGATTATAAAAGAGATAGAAGAAAATTGGGAAGATTTAGGATTTCATTATTACCTAAATTTAGTACATCAGCCTGCACATTGGAACGTACAAAATATTCCAAATAATATTAAAAATAAAATTAAAGAGCATTTATCAAAGTTTAATAAAGGCATGTCCACAGATTCCTATCAAGCAATTATTAATTTTATGATGCAAGGAAATAGTGATCCAAAGCAATGGGAGTTATTTAAACATAACATTGACAAGCAGAATAAGACTCGTAACGAAGATTGGATTGCTATTAATAAAGACTACGGAAAGTTATTAGAAAATGAATAATTTTTGGAAGTATACTAATGTGAGACAAATGCATATTGAATTAACAAATGCTTGTAACGCAGGTTGCCCAATGTGCGTTCGTTTTTTTCAAAGTAGCCCACTTACTAGGCCCGATATGGATATAGGGCAAATAACATTAGAAGATTTCAAAAAATTCTTTCCCCCTGAATTTATAAAACAACTGACCACAATACTTTTCTGTGGTGTATCTGGTGATGCAGGAACAGCAAGAGATACCTTAGAGATAATGGAATACATTGCATCTTGTAATAGTGAGGTAACAGTAAGAATGAATACCAACGGAGGTATGCGAAAACCAGACTGGTGGGAGAAACTTGGAAAAATATTTAAAAATAATAAAAAGTATAACTGGGGGTTAACGTTTAGTGTTGATGGCCTAGAGGATACAAATCATTTGTATAGAAGAAATGTTATTTGGCAAAATTTAATAAAAAATATAGAGGCATTCACATCTACAGGCGCTGATACTACATGGGATTATTTAATATTTGAGCATAATGAACATCAAATTGAACAAGCCAAAGAAATAGCAGATTCAATGAACATACATTTTAGACCTAAAAGAGCTTTAGGAGTTGACGACGGTGAGTATTTAAAACCAATTGCCGTAAGAAACAAACAAGGAACTATAGATTATTTTATTAGAGCTCCAAAAAACCCAGAGAACAGAAATTTAAAAAATCCTAAAGGTATAAGAGATGACATGTTTAATACTGCTCCTAAATTTGATGTAGAAGAATATTGGAATGTTAGAAACAAAAAGAAGCCTTTACTAGGAAATCACGGACTTACTGAAGAAGCCAAGTTAGCACATAATCAAGTTACATTTGAAGACAATAAAAAGGTTGTTTATGAAACGTTATCAATGATAGATACAAGCAAACAAGATAATATAGAAATATCATGTAAAAGTGCAATGGACATGGGAGGTACTGAAATATTTGTTGATCAAGCTGGTATAGTTCATCCTTGTTGTTATATAGGTACACATTTAAATAGTAAGTTTTTTGAACCTGTTACAACTCAACTACATCATACTATGAGTAATGATGACGGTTGGAAGAAAGCAAGTCTTTATAATTATAGCTTAAAGCAGATTTTAAATTCAGGTCTGTTAAATACAAAGTGGGCTAATAGCTGGAGCAAGCCAACAGTACAAAAAGGCAAAACAATGTTTTGTGCTGATACATGCCCTAAAAATAAGTTAAGTGCAGTTGATAAAATATTTAGACATAAAGACGATCCTCGGACAACCGAGTCAGACTGGCAAAAAAGATCTGCCCATATAAAGGAGTAATTATACATGACTACAAGACCAGAACTATATACTTGTGAATGCGGACGCATTTTTGGAGCAGAGTATTCAGGAGACATAGGAGTTGATCCAGATTTTTTGCCAAAATTTAAATGTGATTATTGTTTAAAGGAGGAAGAGGAGGAAGTTGATGTACATATGGCATGATGTTGTTATAGTAGGAGATAGTTTTTGTATGTCTCGAAAAAGAGAAACTGATTGGCCACAGTTAGTAATGATGGGTCTCACTGGCGAACCTTTTGAGGAAGGTAAAGTAGTTAGAGGTAGAGGCGTTGCCGGAGCATCTTGGTGGAAGGCTAGAAGAATATTAAACCAAGAAGCCTTTAGTAATGGTCGTCCTAAGGTAATCATATTTTGTCATACAGATTCTGGTAGAATTAATCATGATGGCAATGAACCGTATAATGCCGCTACTATGGATTCTTATCCTGAGGTTAAAAGTTATTACGATCATATGTATTCTCCTGATTTTCATAAGTGGGCAAAGGTTGCTTATTTTAGAGAGCTAAATGCAAGATGGGATACCTCGCAGACTTTGCATTTTCATTGTTTTGATGAATTTTTAGAGGATGAAGTTCAACTTAATGGTTTGGTTTATAAACAATCTTTAGTTAGTCTAGTAGGCGAAGAAGCATTACATACAAAAGGTCCTGGAAGATCAAATCATATGACCATTGAACAAAACAAAACGTTCGCAGAAAATATTGTTAACATAATCAAAAATAATAAAATTGATAGTTCTATTGATATTGTTAATGGCGATGATAATGATCCGTTGGGCTAGGAATAGATACATGATTCAATTTTTTATAGATATGTGGAAGGACTTTAAAAGGAAACGCCGTATTGCAAAAAATATTAAAGAAGCAAAAAAACGAGATCCTTTTATATACTAATGAAAATACTTGGCATTACAACTCAAAACCACGATGCTAGTTTAGCACTGGTAAGTGGAAATAGAATTCTTTGGGCTGGTCACTCAGAAAGATACTCCCGTAAGAAAAATGATAAAGTTCTAAATCAAGATATGATTGATGAAATGCTAACCTATGGAAAGCCAGAAAAAATTATATTCTTTGAAGATGTAGTTGAAAAAAGCTGGAGAAAATGGAGAGCAAGTGAAACTCCTTTTAATCATCACAACTTAGTTAAAGATGAACTTAGAAAGTTTAACTTATTAGATACTGGCTGGAACTATGTAAAGCATCATAGAGCTCATGCCGCTGGCGGCTTCTATACATCAGGTTATAAAGATGCTCTTATAATGAGTATTGATGCAATAGGAGAAAGAGATACTACTACTTTTTGGAAAGCATCAAAAGGGTTATTAGCAAAGAAGCCATTTATACATCAGAAATATCCTGATAGTATTGGTTTGTTTTATAGTGCCTTAACAGATTTTGTTGGGTTAAAAGCAAATGAAGAAGAATATATTTTTATGGGAATGGCGGCTTATGGAAAAGTTATTCCACAACTTAAAAAACTTATGCTTAAGGATTTCTTTAAGCAGTTTAATCCTCCTTACTTTAAATTAAGGCACAACTTACATAGAGGTTGCCGCTGGTGGGAAGTTCCAAAAGAAATTAGTTTTGGACATTATGATGTTGCGGCTTGTGCTCAGTCTATAGTAGAAGACTATTTGCTGGATTCAATTAAATATTTACAAGTAAGTTATCCTTGGATAAGATCAACTAACCTAGTGTTTATGGGTGGTGTTGCATTAAATTGTGTAGCAAATACTAAATTATCTAAATTATTTAAAAATACATTTATTATGCCTAACCCAGGAGATTCTGGTAGTGCTATTGGAGCAGTAGCCGCTTACCTAGACAAACCATTAAAATGGAAAGGACCTTACTTAGGAACAGACATACCGGGAGAGCTCGATATACAAAGAGCAGTAGAATCTTTAATGCAAGGAAATGTTATTGGTATTGCTAACGGTCGTGCTGAGTTTGGCCCTAGGGCATTAGGTAACAGAAGTTTGTTATGTGATCCTAGAGGTCCAGATGCTAAAGAAAAAATGAATGAAATAAAAAAGAGACAAAAATTTAGGCCTTTTGCACCAGCAGTATTACTAGAACATGCTAATACATATTTTGATATGCCAATGAAAGAAACTCCTTATATGCAGTATGTAACACAATGTAAACAACCTGATAAGTTTCCTGCTATATGTCATGTGGACAATTCAAGCAGAGTACAAACCGTAAACAATACAACAGATAATAAAGTATTTAGAGCATTACTTGAAGAATGGTATAGAGAGTCGGGTTGCCCAATGTTAATGAATACTAGTTTAAATATTAAAGGAGAGCCATTAGTAAATAGCTGGGAAGATGCTAAACGTTTTGAAGAATTACATGGTATTGAGATATTCTAATGATAGTAACAAAAAGAAATAAAACTAAAAAATATGATAAAACTATTATAATATTAGGAGACAGTTTTGGGTTTGGACATGGATGCTCAGACAGGACTTATTGGGTTGATGAAGATGGAAACGAGCATGGCGAGAGATTTGATTTTAGATATCCAAGCGAATATTGTTATGGTTCGTTAATTGCTAAAGATAATCCAAGTTGGAGGGTAATCAACAAAAGTAAACCTGGCTTAGATAATTCATCTATGTTCCAGGATCTATTAAAACTTAGAAAAGAGTTAGAACATATTGACTATGTTTTTATTTCTTTTAGTTTTGATGATCGTATGCTAGTTAGAGATCCTAGACTTGAAGAGGATAAAAGTAAGTTTCTTTCTTGGCCTAGGTTTGGGCATAAGCCAAAAAGAGATGAAGATCATATATTTGGTTATCCAGAACCTATGGTTTTTAGAATGGCATCTAGTGATGAAGAAATACCTCAAGTAGGAGATACAGAACACTATGAGGCATTAATAGCATTTAGGAACGAATTATTTAATCCAAGAATAGCAAACCTCATGTCGTTAAGTTTAGCTCATGCCTTTTACTCAATCTGTACTACTAATGATATAGGGTATAGCTGGTCTGCTCCAAATAACTCGTCACTTGCAAAGAATAGAATGTATGACCATATATCAGATATAATTAGAAATAAACAAATTCCTGGCATTGTCTCTCATTTACAGTTAACTAATACGCCACCTTTCTCACAATACAGGGCACCAGATGGCCATGCAAACGACTTAGGACATAGTAAGTATTATATGGAGGTTATCAAACCAATTACGGCCCAATTACAATAAATAATGTTATGTTTTAACGAAAGGTAACATTATTATGTATGAATATAAGGCAAAAATAATTAAGGTAATAGACGGAGATACAGTAGACGTTGACATAGATTTAGGATTTGGAATGTGGATGAAAGACGAAAGAGTTCGTATTATGGGCATTGACACACCTGAATCAAGAACAAGAGATTTAGTAGAGAAACAGTTTGGACTTGCCGCTAAAGCCAGACTAAAAGAACTACTAGGTAAGAACTGTATATTAAAAACTCAAGTAGGCAAAGGCGGAGAAGATATGAAAGGAAAGTTTGGAAGAATATTAGGCGATTTCTTAGTTGAAGAAGAGGCAGTACCAGCAGGTCAGATCTTAATTGATGAAGGTTATGCAGTCGCTTATGATGGACAAGCAAAAGAAGACATTGAAGCCGCACATTTAGAAAATAGAGAAAGACTTATTTCAGAAGGAAAAATTGTACTAAAATGATAAACAAAAAACACCCGTCAGACGTTGGATTAACTTACTGGTCACATCTTAAATTTGCTTGGGGCGAAAGTATAAGAAGTATTTGGGTAACAGTTTTTATGTTTGTTCATGGATTAATTCCATGGATATGGGACTGGAAATTTGATGCCTATTTAAAAGGAGCACACAAAAGAGTGGAGCCACAAGACAATTTTAGAAACAGGAAGTAAAAATGCAACATTGGAAACAAAGTATTAACAAAGAAAATAGAAAAGATGGATTTCTTTTTGTACACGGGAAAACAGATGGACCTAACAATCCAATTTGTGGATATATGAATGAGATAGATGAATTTTGCAAAAATAACCTAGTTGATTATAGAGAGTATCCTTGGGGATATTCAGATCCTTATAGTGAAGACTTTTTAGAGTCTATGAAGTACATTGATGATGCTAAAAAATCTCTCATTGAAAGAGGAGCAACTCATATACATGTTTTAGGACATTCTCTAGGTTGTACAGCCATATTACTTTATGCAACTCAGGTAGTTGATATATCAAGTTTAATAATGATGTCTCCAGGACACAATGCACATTTACCTAGTATTAGAAAAAATGTTGTTTGGTCTATTGAGGAAGCAAATCGTTTAATAGAAGAAGGTAATAACGAACCTACATATTTTATTGATTTTAACAACGGCATGATTATGCCAATAAAAGCTAGACCTTCAAATTATCTAAGTTACTTCCACCATGATGGTCCCGGAAGTGCTACTAATAGTGCAATAACAATTAAACAAAAGTATGGCAATAATCCTCCTTTTGCTATGGTATTAGTTAGCGGAACTGATGATATGACACAATCAACAGTTAAAGGTGGTATCTGGGATATACTTCCTAAAAACAAGAAAACTAAGTATATTGAGAAGATTGGATACGATCATTTTCAAACTGTACCGTTTACCTTCAATTTTATGCCAAAATTAATGGAGATGGTTGATTAAGTACCAACAAAACCCCAAAAACTAAGCGATTTAAAGCCGTATGATATTATGCCTAACGGTGCTTTTCTGGTTGACTTCGGTTAAATATTTTGTTATAATAAAATCATAATGAAGGTTATAAACGTTTTATCAGGGCCGGGTGCTGGAAAATCAACACTAGCGGCAGGACTTTATTATACTGCAAAGTGTAAAGGATTACACGTTGAACTAGTCACCGAGGTTGCAAAAGATCTTGTGTGGGAAGGGAGAGACAAAGCATTAAAAAATCAGGCATATGTATTTGGCCGTCAGGTACAACGAGTAGACAGAGTGTCTCACAATGATGTCGTTATAACTGATAGTCCGTTTTTACTAAGTGCCATCTATGCTCCTAAAGATTATCCAGAATCTTGGGAGGACGTAGTCGTGCAGATTTGGAAGAAATATAACAATCATGTAATACTTCTTAACCGCGGTCACCAATACGAAGAAACAGGCCGTCTGCATAATTTCCAAGAGTCGTTGGAGATTGATACGATGATAGTAGACTTGCTGGCGAGACATGATATACAGTATACAAGTGTTAATCATGACTATAGCAATCTAGACGAATTGCTCGAAACTGTTTTACAGAAACGAGCTTAGTTAACTATTAAGATTGAGATTGAAAGGACAATGTTAATGAGACGATTAATTAGACAATCAAGTATTTTACTTTCTGTTATGGCATTAGTGCTAGTAGTTTTAGTTTTTGCTAATCAGAAAGAAGTACCAGCTGAAGCTGAGAAAGTAGTAGAAGTACCTACAAAGCAAACAACGAGTGTTTGGATTGTAGAGAGAAATAAAGAAACACATACAGAAACGTGGACTAGATTAGAAAATCCGCAAGAGTTTGACAGACATATCAAACCTCCAGCAGTTCCTGTAGCAAAGGTAAAATATACCAAAACCTACGTTGACAAAGAAGTTAAAAAGAAAGAAGTTAACGTTCCAAAGCCAGTGCAAAAACCAGAAGATAAAATTAGGCATGAGACTATTACTAAGACCATAGAATTTTATCTAACAAGGTTAGACGAGTTAGGCGGATCAGCTCAAATAGCATCAGACGAACTATATTGCATGGCAGAAAATATTTACTATGAAGCAAGAAGCGAACCTCTAGAAGGTCAAGTCGCTGTCGCTTTAGTAACAATGAATAGAGTTAATAGTCCTGATTACCCTGGCACAGTCTGTGGTGTAATTAAGCAAGGACCTATGGTAGAGTCTTGGAAGACTAGAGGTAAAGATATTCCAGATGAGGAAAGAAAGTATTATCCTAGACGTCATAAATGTCAGTTTAGTTGGTGGTGCGACGGTAAGGCAGAAGGTAGAAAA
>Ga0163179_10001830_pt1 | contig 14922 bp, 9 predicted proteins | sample AtlANTMetagenome_FD_109643 | JGI IMG/M metagenome (GOLD analysis project Ga0163179, IMG submission 109643) | Marine eukaryotic phytoplankton communities from the Atlantic Ocean - Atlantic ANT 2 Metagenome | ecosystem: Environmental > Aquatic > Marine > Oceanic | place: North Atlantic Ocean...
ACCACCCGGAGTCCTTGTACGGGACCAACCGCTGGTAGAAGCCCCCGTTCCAAAGGATCTCGACGCGTTGCCCTGGCCAGCACGCCATCTCGTCACCCATGAGCGATATCGCTACATATTTCAGACGCATCCACGCTTTACCACCATGGTCAGCTCTCGTGGCTGTCCCTTCCGCTGCACTTTTTGCGACAAGACCGTCTCAGGCAGCGCCTGGCGAGCTCGATCGGCCGAAGATGTAGTTAACGAGCTTGAAGAGATTCGCTACCGCTACGACATCGGTTCCGTGTGCATCTTTGATGACAACTTCACTCTGCGTCGCAGCAGGGTCGAAGCCATCTGCGAACAAATCATCCAACGCAATCTAGACATCCACTGGAAGTGCGAAGCCAGAGTGGATGGTGTCACCCCGGAGTTGGCACAGCTTATGGCGCGAGCTGGTTGCCGCACCATCGCCTTTGGGCTGGAGTCTGGAAATCAGGAGAGTCTTGATTTTCTGAAGAAGGACCAGAAGCTGGGCGCCGCTCAGTCAGCCATTGCTGCCTGCCGTAGTGCTGGTATTGAAACCGTGGGTTATGCCCTGGTCGGTATCCCTGGAGAGACGCCAGAGAGCAGCCAAAACACACTGGATTTCGTGCGCAACGCCCGCCTTGACTTCATTCAATTCTCCACTTTATCGCCGTTTGAGGGCACCGAATTGTTTGAGCAAGCGACCAGCGCGGGTTGGTACCGCGAGACCGTTGTGAGAAACCCCGTCGACGCCGAAGAGTTGCGTGCGACACTGCTCCCAGAAGGCTGGAGTGAAGCTGATCTGGACCGCACACTTCGGCAACTCTACAGCGGCTTTTATCTACGACCCCAGTATCTGGCACGACAAGCCCTTCGTGCGGGGCGCGGAGGACTGCTTCGCCCGCGCGCCAGGCTGGGCCTTGAGGTCGCCAGATGGTGTCTTCGCGGCGGACGAGTAGGGGAACGCGGCGCAGCTTAAGAGCGCGCCTCAGAAGCAAAGGCTCAGTCCGCCCGGACCAAGGTCCCCTTCGGACCGATCCGATAGTCTTCACCTAGGTGTTGGGTGACCTCTTCTCGACGAGCCAACACCTTGAACTGCCGGTCAAACAGGGCTGAGACAATGCCTCGTCGCACTCGGATGCTGTCCTCATCTTCGTTGTTCAGGCGATCGATGAGAGCGTCACATCCCGTGTCGCCACCGATGCGGCCCAGTTGCTGAACTGCCTCCCAGCGAACCTCCGCGTCAAAGTCAGCGAGCGAGACGATGGCTGCCGCCTCAATGCGAGGATCCTCAAAGTCACTCAGTAGCTGCAGCAGACGTGTTTTCTTTTCGGGCTTGAAGCTCGCCAGTCTGCGCTGCTCGGCATCAAGCACTCGCAGAGCTTCATCAAGAACCGCGTCCTCTCCAGAGACCCTGCGCAACACCTGTAGCGGCCATGTGACGTTAGCGGAGCGGTCATTGTGCGCCTTGATGTGCACAACAATATCTGCCCCCTTAGAGCTCAAGACATCAGCTAGGTACTCTTTTTCTGCAACATCTTCACGCTTCTTATCTGCCATCATGTCCCAGCGACGAAACAGAGCAGCGTCGGCCTCGGGGCTCTGCATGCGTGCAAGCTCCTCGATCACCGCCATGCGATCTTCGCTCTGATGATTCCTCGAGACCAGCCTGCTCACCAGGCGATCGAAGCTCTTCTGACGGCGCTTCTCCGAATCAAATAAGCCGAAGAGATCTTTTACTGCCACGGGGCCTCCCGGTGCCCTGGACGACACTCTCATGCCAGGTATTCTTGTCTTGTCGTGCAAGGTCCGCTTTAGATCAGGCACGCACATTCACTAGGGGCCTCTCGACATAAGAAGCCTCTAATCAGTGTAGGATGGCGCTTTGATAACAGGGCCGATGCCAAATCGCAAAGGCTCCGAGACACCGTCTGAAGGAATACCTATGACTTCGCCGCTGCGGAATCGCCGTACACCGAGCCGGTCAGGACCTTTACTCCGGTTGGCGTACTGCGCTCTCTTTATCGCGTTTTTACCGCAGTGCGATGGCACGACCTACACGCCAACCACCGTTGAGCGTCCGGTAGCAGTCATAGCCGATCTTGGTGAGGACGCCGCTATTGATGCTGGCACCTCGATTACCATCGATGGCAGCGGTTCACACCTGGGAGCAGGCACCGAAGGCCTGACTCTTAGCTACCAGTGGTCTGTGGCTTCGTCTCCAGTGACCTCTTCGCTTGCCGACACTGATCTGGTTGCCTTGGAAGGCGACCCGAGCCGAGTGCAGTTCACGCCAGATCAGTCGGGAATCTTCGCCGTCACCTTGCAGGTTCATGACGGCAACGACAGTTCAGATCTTGCTCATGTGTACATCGAAGTCGGGGGTGGCAACCTATGCCCAGAGGCGGATGCCGGCCCTGATCTTACCGCTCGGGTGGGTCTGCCCATCACTCTCGACGGCAGCGAAAGCAGTGACGTAGACGAGGCCGTCGGCGACGACGACGACTCAAGCGACGACAGCTCGGGTGACGACGATGACTCCGCAGCAGACGTGGTCTCAAACCTGACTTATCTCTGGCACTTGACGCTGGTGCCCACCGACTCCGAACTCGATGACAGCAACATCTTCTATCAGGGCACAGCCAGCCCCATTCTCATCCCAGACGTGCCAGGCACCTACATCATTCAGCTTCGAGTCGACGACGGTGACTGCATCTCAGCCCCTGACTACCTGACCATTCTCGCTGAGACCGGCAATGCACCTCCCATAGCCAATGCAGGAGAGTCCATCATCCTCTCACCCTGTGCCCCCACCGAAGTAGTGCTTGACGGTTCCTCTTCCTACGACCCAGAGGGCCAACCGTTGAACTTTCACTGGGAGTTCACTTCCGTACCCACGTCGTCGCTGGTCAGCGATGCACAACTGCAAGGGCGCTACACCGCCAACCCACGCTTCAACCGAGATGTGCCCGGCATCTACACGCTGCGGGTCACCGTCGATGATGGCGAGAGCACATCTCCCCCTGACTATGTAGCTGTTCAGGCGATACCGAGCGAACCCAACGAGGCGCCCTTTGCCGATGCAGGAACCAACATCACCATCGACGCCGACGCGGCCTGCAGTGGCTTAAGCAGTTCGACCACTTGTGCGCCGTGCAGCCAGCGCACAACGACCCTTAACGCAAATGCTTCTACCGATCCTGATGGCGACACACTGAGCTTCAGCTGGGACCTTCGCTCTGGCAATGCCACCCTTCAGGGCGTGGATTCTGACGTCGTCGATGTGACGCTACCTGAGCTTGCTGTCAGTCCTGGTGGTTTTTCCTCTGCAAACGTTGAGATCGGACTCACAGTGCACGACTGTCGAGGCGCAGACACCACCACTGTCCACATCACCTTTAACTGCCACGGGGATTGAGGGCTTCACTATGACTACCGACTCCCGGCCTGCCCACAGACTGCGAGAACTCGCGAGGCTCTTTCCTCTGTTACTGCTGGCTGTTGCCCTACCGAACTGCGAACAAGTAGGTGGTGACCAGAGCTTGATCCTGGCGCAGAACAACACCCGGCCAGTAGCGCGCGCTGGCGAGGACGGCGAGGCGCCTGTTGGTGCCGTGCTCACCCTCGACGGAACCGGTTCTTACGACCCCGACGGAGATGAAATCAGTTACCACTGGAGCGTCGAGGCCAAGCCTGAGACCAGCCAACTGTCTGACTCACCCTTTTCGATCAACGGCGACAGAAACTCCGGCAACACGACGGTCATTCCCGATGTCGAAGGCATCTACGTAATCGCTCTGCAGGTGCAAGACCCAGCCAATGTCCGCTCGGATACCGAGCGTGTCATCTACCGGATCAAGTCGACTCTCGATCTGCCCATCGCCGACGCAGGGCCCGGCGTCTCAGGGCTTGAAGGAGAGAGCCTCTGCCTGGACGGCAGCGAGTCCAATGACCCCAATGGCTTAGCCCTTGAGTTCCAGTGGACCATCGTCTCAGCGCCTACGGGATCGACTCTCACCGATGCCGACCTTCAGATCACAGACTCAGCATGCTGCGTCGTACCGGACGCCCCAGGCACCATCGCCGTCCGTCTGGTCGTCAACAACGGGCTGGAAGACAGCGAGCCGGACTTCGCGTTCATCGGAGCCGCCTCTACGAACGAGGGACCCGTTGCCGTAGCTGAGGTCACTGAAGCGGCGTCTTGTGACTTCATCCGCCTCAGCGGTGAGGGCTCTACTGACCCCGAGTCCGATCCCCTTAACTATCGCTGGGAGCTGCTGGCGGTCCCCCTCAACAGCACCGTCAGCCCAGGCCACCTGGCCTTTGACGACGCCACCTCGCCGACCCCCTCTTTTTATGCAGATGTCAGCGGCGAATACACCATGCAGCTCGTCGTCGATGACGGCGAAGCCTTTAGCATCCCGGTCTTTATCGACGTAGAGGTCGAGATGACCCAGAACAACACGCCTCCGATAGCGGTGCCCTCATCCGATGCGTATCTCAGCAACATCGGACCCAGTTGTCCTACGGGTAGTTCCGGGCACTTTTGCCCTGAAGCTGTAGTCCCCCTTGACGCCCTTGGCAGCGTCGACCCCGATGGCGACTCTATGACCTACAGTTGGCAGATAGTCGACGACTCTCCTGAGTTAGGCACAACGGCTTCTTGCTACATCCTGGCGATGCGCGATTCCTACGGTGATGGCTGGCACAGCGCCTACATCGATGTCCGCGTAAATGGCTCCTCTATCAGCCAACACACCTTCCCGAGCGGGTCCTCAGCTACGGGCAACTTCTGTGCCCAGACGGGCGATACCGTCGAGTTGTACTGGAACCCCACGATCTGGAACAGTGAGGTCAGCTACGACCTGATCGATGCGGCGACCAACTCCATCCTCTTCACTGACTCTGCCCCACCCTCGGGACTGCGCTACTCCTTCCCAGTAGGCTTCTCAGTGGTTGGGAGCATCTCACAAGAAGAAGGGCCCCACACGGAATTGACCATTGCCGGCCCCTCTTCCTGTGCAGGCGACACAAACACCTACGAGGTAGAGGTGCTCCTGACAGCTACGGATTGCAGCGGAGACTCATCGCAATCCACCGTAGCAGTGGTCTATCACTGCGGCCCCTGAGCTGCGGTATAGGGGCCCAGAACGAAGAAGAGCCGCCCATACAGGCGGCTCTTGCTCATTCGAAAATTGGTGCGAGAGGGGGGACTCGAACCCCCACAGCCAAACGGCCACTAGACCCTGAACCTAGCGCGTCTACCAATTCCGCCACTCTCGCAGCGGTCACCACCTCAAGGCAGCGACAGGCGGCCGGATTATACGAGCCAAAGCGCGCCGGTCAACCACACCTGCAAGGAAAGGCTCAGGACTCAAAAACTGGCCGTAGGACTGGCCTAGTTGGCTACGTATAGGAAGAGCAGGATGCCTATGGAGTACACAAGCCCCACATTCGACATGTTCGAGGCAGCCAGGTTATCCAGGCCTACCTGGCATGCGTCATAGCCCGTAGCATCCTTACGAGCGGCCGCGAACACCGCAAAAAACGTCGTCATCTCAGGCAGAGAGGTCACTACTCCCAAGATCCAGCCGATTGCCCACTGAGGTACGTTCATCACAACTACGATGACCTCAGCCACGGCTCCCAAGGAGTGGCCTATGAAGACGATTCCGACCACACCGACCACTAACATGACAATGCCGAGAGGTCCTCTAGGACGGCGCGCGGCCTCGCTGGGAGCGACCGTGGGTTCCTCTGCAGGCTCAGCAGCTCCGCCCATTCTTGCGCTGAGTGCGCGGTCAGCGAGCAGGTAAAAGCAAAAGAAGCTCAATAAGAGAACGGCCATCCAAGGGGCACGGGACCAGCTGCCCTGAGCAGCCAGCACCAGGGGCACAGACACCGCAGCCAGAGCGAAGCCTGCCTCGCCAGCAAAGGAACGCTGCAGCAAGGTTTTACCGCGTCGATAGTAGAGCGCCGCGGCTAAAAACAGAGCCCAGTTGATGATGTTAGAGGCGGCGATGTTCCACAAGCCTGCCCCTAGCAAGCCTCGAGCGGCAGTAGCTGCTGTCCCTACAAGTTCTGGGGCAGAGGTCGCATAGCCGAGCAATTGACCCTGCACCTTCTTAGGTACGCCATAGGCACGGGACACTTCTTCAAGACCAGCGACCAGCAGATAACGCGTCACGGCTATCACCAACAGCGCGAGACCAAGGAATTGGGCCGAGACAATGATCGGGTTCGATGAGGGCTCGATCACAACGTCGCTCCCCGCTCAGCAGCCAGTGGCTGCAACAGCCAGCAGATAGCGCTCGCCAAAACGCCATTGTCCAAAATAGTCGGCAGCCTATGTGGTTGTTCCGCCTCGCTGACCTCCATGAGGTGAACCAGCGGACCGCCACTCCGAGCTAGCAACTCAGAGTGCGCAAAAGGAACAACGTCATCTTCGGGGCAGTGAATCAAGAGGGCTCGACTACCCTCGGGCAACTCGTTGTGCCCGGTGAGTGCAACTCCAGCGCAAGCGAGAAACAAGGCGGGCCCCTGCCAACTTCCTTCCGCCATTAACCGGAGCAAGACGGCGCCACCAAAGGATGAACCAATGATCAACTGAGGAGCAGGCTGCTGAAGCAGGCGGGCTCGGGCACGCTCCATGGGCACGGCGAAGGCGAGGTCCATTTCACTCTCATGATTCAGTGGGCGCTCTGCGGCGCGCGCATCGCTTAGCACACGACAAGCCGCAGAAGTATCAAGATCTACGCCCATACCACCAAGGTTTTCATGTAGCCAGGTTCCCTTGGCCCCCTGTGGGCTGCTCTCAAGACCATGCAAATAGACAACCTCTCCCCTTCGTATAAAGGAGCGCAGGGCATCGCAAAGAACTGTGTCAGACGCAGTAGACAAAGAGATCCCAGCAGCTGAAGAGGTGCGGCTACGAGAAGAAAGGACGGCTGGACTATAGACCAGCATACATTGGCGCTGAGCAGCCGTTACACCTTAGTGGCAGTCCATCTCGAGTTCGAAGGCGCCGGCATCGCCGCCGTAGCCATCAACTACCAGGATGTAATTTCGACTGCCAACTGGCTCGAACTCAAGGCTATTAAAGCCCCGCTTAACTAAGGCATCGGCAAAACAGAATCCCGAACCAGCGTCTAGAAGGATGAGGTCGTGATTGATCTCAAAGGGACGCGCATCAACGAAACTAAGCTCGACCCGCGCCGCCGCTCCAAAGTCCAGATGGTAGCCAAGTTCAGGGCCCGAGAAGTTGCCCGGTATTTCAGGATACGCATCCAGATGATTGCTCGCTTCTGGCGCTAGGGCAGTGTTGGCTTCAATGACATCTCCGCAGCGTAGAGTTCCGACCATTGAGCAGTGCGGTGTCAGGTCCCCCTCCCCATCGAGAACCGCACTATCGCTAGCCAGCAGCACCCCCTCGTGATCAAAAGCGCGCGCCACCAACAAGGCACCGTTGGGACTCTCTTCAAAACGATGGACCATCCTGAAATCAGTGCCCCACACTCGGTCGGCACCGCTATCACTGTCAAAAAGAGCTTCGCCATCAACGGCGAAGGTGACGTAGTCGACTTCACCAACCACGTCGAGCACATCCGCCGTAAAGCTCCATCGCACGTCGTTCTCAGCCGTAGGCCAGACGGACATCTCGCCTTGTGTACGACGCACCTTCACTGCGACTGTGTCTGTATCTAAAAGAACTCCTGAACTGCTGTACAGCCGAGCACTCAAGGTCCGGTCACCGGAGAGGAAGAACTCTGTCGTCACATCAGCTGGGTTGTCGCTGGTTGGGGAGCCAATGCGAAAAGCGCCTGCCCAGAACTCCACCCAGGGACCACCGCTCCGTTCTGCACGCAACGTCACCGGGTTACTCACCTGATCGCCGCTTCGAGGCTCGACCAGACGTACCCAGGAAGAGCCTGCATCTACCTCAGATGCTCCGCCCGTGCCTTCGTCTTCGTCATCGTTCCAGGAGCCGCTGCAACTGCCACTACAAGCGCTGCTACTCCCCGAGCCACTCGGTGGCATGTCTTCGCTATGCGCATCGCTGCAGTTACTACCGCCATAACGGAAACACTTGACCATCTCGATGTACTCAGTCCATGGAAAATGGACACCAGGATCGACCTTACCCCCGGCTACCTCGGAATGACCGACGAAGTGCGTCCGATCTATCGGGATGTCATAGGTCTCGCTAAGCCAGGCGCTGAGGCGCGCTGAGCTCTCAAGAAGCGGGGGCGTCCACGTCGATGCATTCGCAGCAGAGCCCTCGTGTTCTATACCGATACTGCGATTATTTGCCCCGCCCGCATGCCACGCCCGCTTGTGGTCAGAAACCATCTGAGTGACCTCGCCATCGGACTTGCGAAGCACATAGTGCGCAGACACCTCAGCGCCGGGATTGCGGAACCACGAGATAGCCCCGTCGTAGCTACCCTCTGTGGTGTGAATCACCACCATGTCGATTGCCGATATGCCGCCGGGTCGAGAGGAATAGTTGGCTGGGCTGGCAGCAACAAAACGATTTGCGGCGCCATAGCCATAAGCAGGAACCTCTCGAGCTGCTCCACTTGTATCTGGAGGAAGCAATTCCACATCGGCGAGGCCAGGCATGGAGCGGGCAGAGAGGACAACAGGGTCACCGTTGGCTGCCTGGACATCGAGGCCGCGCTGAAGCACGCCAAACACGGCCAGCGCGAACTCCTGATCAAGCCAACGTTCACCGAGGCCAGGCCAACGCTCAACCACAGGCCACCACTTGGCATCGACTTGCGAGCCAGCCATTGGTGCCAGCTGATTCCTGCTCTGCGCGAGCAAAGCTGCGCTGGCCACAAAGGCAGCAACCAATTCCTCTTCGACAAGCTCTGGTGCGAGACCCGTAAGGCTGACTGCTCGACTTACCTGGGCGGGACTCAGTCCGAGCCAACCCGCGACCGGGCTGCACTCACCGTGGCCACCGTGGATAGGGCTAAGGGAGGAGCCGACCCAGCTAAGGGCTAATAGCAAGTCACTTGGAACCTGATACTCAGCGCCAACCTGCACGGCCAGTTCCTGAATGGGCAACTCAGTAAGATCGGCATGGCTCATTGGGGCGTCGAGGCCTGGACCGAAGCCCCGCACCTGCTCTTGATGGTCCGAAGGCCCTGGACTGCAGGCAACACCCAACAGCAGGGCAAATACGACAACAACAACTCGCCCTGGTGCCTTATTCGTCACGTCGATAGGTATCGCAAAAAGGCTTTGCAGACTTACTGCGCGTTTGTGTTCTTTTGATGGCGTACTGCAACTTCTTCGCAACGTGTCTGAGAGATAATGTCGACAGGATGCAAAGTACCGACCTATAGATGACCGCAAACGACCTCGGCGCTGGTCCGAACGAAGAGAGCCACACATGAACCGACGATTCCATCCACATGCACTTACTCTGCTCTTTACCGGGGCGATGCTCAGTTTTTCTGCGCCCACGCCCAGCGCTCACGCTGCACTGCCCATTGGCTTCGATGCGGCGGTCGGCGCCGGGGTAAATGGGGCTATCGACTTCAAGAGCCCCGCGCTGGATCTGCGCATCCGTGCTGAGCTTCGCTTGGGCCCGCTCGCCCTGGGAGCTGGATTCCGTGGCCTGCCATCCTTCATCAAGTCTCAGATGCCCCACAGAACCCTGGTGTACGGACACATCGGCCTGAACCTTCCCCTGCCTAAAGCACGCATCATCGTGCGTGCAGGGGTCGGCGGCGGCACCGATTCCGAAGAAAACAAGCTCTTTGGCCTGCACGAGATCGTCGGACTACACATCTTCCCCGCCAAAGTCATCGGCTTTGGCTTTGAGGCCGACTTCGATCAGACCCTCGATGTGGAAGCCACGACCTGGAACCGCGGCATCTCAGGACTCGCTCTGTTCCTGATCAAGCTCTAAAGAGGACTACGCACTATCCAGGCTGCCTGTGCTCAGCAGGGAGCAGACGGTCAACCCCTCGATTGAGGGTGAGGGCGCCAATGGGCGCAGTAATCACCACAGCTAGCACCCCGGCGCACAAAATCAGCTCAGCATCCCCCTGGCTCAGGGACGTCGAACCACTAGCAGCGAGCACCCGATCCAGAGGCAGCGCGGCAAAAGCTGCCTGGATCGTGGCCTTAGGGACATAGGCGAGAGCGCAGGCAAGCCGCTCTGAAGGCCGCAAGTCCGCGTTCATAGTCGCCACATAGCTACCCACGAATCGCCCTAACTGGCCGAGCAGCACGACTGCGGTCACTGCAAGCCCAGCAGCGGCAACAGCGTTCAGGTCGAGAGCCGCTCCAATCAAACCAAACAAGGCGTACTGCCCTATGTCCCATGCGCCGGCAAGACCCGCATCCAGTGAATCTCGCAACTGCGGCGCCACATGGCGAAAGCTCAAGCCCATCGCAACGTGCGCGAGGATGAACGAAAAACGCCAGACAAGACCTGCCCAGAGGACCGCTCCTGCAGCAAACAAGAGCAGCGAGAGCAGCGCAGCCGGGCTCAGCCTCTGCGAACGACCGCGCACGACTCTTGCCAGGAGGGTTCCCGCTGCGACGCCGACAGCTAAGCCAACGCCCACCTTCCACAGGAGTACTGGCAATAAACCGGCGAAGTCCGAGCTGCCCGCCATCGCCGCATCCAGAGCTACTCCCATAAGTACCAGGGCGAGCACATTGTCCAGGGGCGCACCCACAAGCAGAGCATTCAGCACTCTGGCTGACCGCTCGCCAGGGGCTCGATCAGCGATGAGCGCAAGCAAACCGGGCAAGACGATGGCCGGGGACAGAGCCGCAACAAGAAAAGCCAACACCGCAGCAACCATTGGCTGCAGACCAAGTATCCAGATAGAGGCGGCCCAAAGGACCGCTGCGTCGGCGAGCAACGGAATGAGCCCGAGGCGCATCCCTAGAGTACCCAGGCCGCGAAGCTCAGCGAGTGACAGGCCAAGCCCTGCGCGCAGCAGGAGCACCGTGGGAATGGCTACTCGTATGGGAGAGGAGTAGTCCTCAAGCCGAGGTCCCGCGAATTGCGAACCGAGGTCAAGGCCCGCAACCAATGTGCCCGCGAAGATCATACCGAGCAATGGAGGCAGTCCAACCATCCCAACTGCTCGAGCGAGCAGCCAAGCGGCTACGGCGAGCAGCAAGACATCGGCCAACAGTGCCATCGAAATGACTCTATCGCGGATAGCATGAGGGGTGCTCCGCGCGTGGACTTGCTACCCTGCCTCATCAGCAGGGCGCTTTGATACGGCGGCCCATCTAGAGGAGCTCTCCTTGGACCCCTTTCTGTACCAATACGGCGTCGGTGGAATCGTTTTTGTGGTGGGCATGGTCTACGCCGCACGTCAGGGCTACGTCAGTCTCAACGGCACCGGACTGCGCAATCTGCTCATCTGCGTCGGTGGCCTGGCCGCCTTTATGGCTCTGCAGGGCTTCCTGCAATACGCGCCCATGCAAGAGGCAGCGGCTGTACCCTATCAGGGGGGCTACGAGCGTGCCGAGACTCTGGGAACGGGCCTCGATTACGCCATCATGGGGGGCTACTTCCTGGCCATGCTGCTCATTGGCACCTGGTTCGGCCGCGGCAACAGCACCACCAAAGACTTCTTTTTTGGTGGGCAGCGCTTCTCATGGTGGTTGATCGCATTCTCCCTGGTAGCCACCACCGTAGGCTCCTACAGCTTTGTGAAGTACAGCAAGGTGGCCTTCACCTTCGGCACAGCCTCAAGCCAGACCTATCTCAACGACTGGCTCTGGGTCCCCCTGCTGCTCTTTGGGTGGCTGCCGATCCTGTACTTCAGTCGAGTAGTGTCCATTCCCGAATACTTCGAGCGCCGCTTCGGTCCTCGCGCCAGACAGCTCTCCACCTGGCTCCTGCTCGCCTACCTGATCGGCTACGTCGGAATCAACCTGTTCACGATGGGTCAGGCCCTAAGTATTCTGCTGGGCTGGCCGGTGCTCACCGCTGCCATCCTGGTCGCCTCGATCTCGGCCGTCTATGTCACCTTTGGCGGTCAGACGAGCGTCATCATGACCGACCTGTTTCAGGGAGCCATGCTACTGGCTACAGGCCTCATCCTCTTGTTCCTGGGCATGAACTACCTGGGAGGAGCAGAGAACTTCTGGGAACACCTGCCCCGCGGTCACCGCACCGCCTTCCCCCACTTCAATGCCGACCCCAGCTATCCGGCGGTAGGTATCTTCTGGCAAGACGCCATGGCCAACTCAGCGATGTTCTACTTCCTTAACCAGGGGATGGTCATGCGGCTGCTGTCGGCACGATCAGTCGAAGACTCGCGCAAGGCCGTCATCGCAATGATGGCCATCCTCATGCCTCTAGCTGCCATCGTCGTAGCCTCCGGTGGATGGGTTGCCAAAGCCCTGGTACATGCCGGCGTCTTGCCGCCAGACATCGCCCCCAAAGAGAGCTTCTTTATCGCCGCTGAGTTCCTCACTCAGCCAGGGGTCTTTGGTCTGGTGATGGCGGCTCTAACTGCCGCGCTGATGTCGACAGTAGACACCCTCATCACCGCCATCGCAGCCATTGTCGTCAATGATGTCTACAAGCCCAGGCACCCGCAAGCAGACGACAAGAGCCTGCTCAAGGTGGCCCGCCTGTCTGCGGTAGGCATCACGTTGTTTGGCATCGCTCTGGTACCCATCTTTCAGAGCTTTGGCTCTATCTACTCGGCACACGGCGCGTTCACTGCCGCAGTCACACCGCCTTTGGTAGTTGCCCTCATGCTCGGGGTGTTCTGGCGACGCTACACCACGAGCGCAGCGCTCTGGACCATGGGACTGGGCTCTGTGATTATCGGCGCCTCTATCATCTGGCCTGAGATGATCGCTCCCTTCGCCCACGGGGTTGAGATGCGCGATGTTGGCGATGGCTTCCTCGCAGGCAAGGACCAGTTCAAGTTTATGCGCGGCTTCTTTGGGATCGTGGTGTGCAGCGTCATCGGCATCTCGGTCACTTTCGTCTCCGAGTCACGCCCTCTCGATGAGCTCCGCGGCCTGGTCTGGGGCACCGTCTCAGATGCCATCGAGCGCTACAAGGGTTCGCCTGGGGTCGAGGGCGCGAGCGCCTGGGTGACCGCGCTTCCGCAGCGAGCCGAACACGATGAAGTGCGAGGTGAAGCGCTGCTACCGGTGGTGCACGTTTCCTCTGGATTATCGGCAGCGCTCGGCGGCCTCAGAGAGGGTGATCTTCTCTATGTGAGCGACGCGCGGGCCTGGCTCGGGGGACTACGCTCTTCGCATACCGTCGTTGGGGGCGTGTTTGACGAAGATCAAGCCAGCATTTCTATGGGGCCTTCCCCCTTTGCTGTGGTCATCTCGCCCGGACGAGAGAGTCTCGCCATGCGAGTCCGCAAGCTGTACTGACAATCGCTACTCGTTGACCTTTCGCCTCCCCTGCCCGTACCGTTCATTGCACGGGTGCTCTCTTTGTATACGCTCGCGACCTGACTCGGAGTCCTCATGACACGCCTAGCCCTGCTTCTTTTCCTATCGACTCTGCTCATCCCGGGACAAGCCCTCGCCACCAGCGCCGAGAGATCCGAGGCTCCGACAGACGGGCCCGGAGAAGTCGCGAGTGACCAGGACGACGAGACAGCGAGCGAAGGAAACTCTACGGAGAACGAGGAAAACACAGAGAAGAAGACCTGCAGCAAGACCGAGAGCAAAGAAGAGAAGACCTGCAGCAAGACCGAGTCAAAAGAAGAGAAGACCTGCAGCAAGACCGAGTCAAAAGAAGAGAAGACCTGCAGCAACACCGAGAGCAAAGAAGAGAAGACCTGCAGCAAGACCGAGTCCAAAGGAAAGAAGGACTGCAGCAAGAGCGAGTGCAAAGGAAAGAAGGACTGCAGCAAGAGCAAGTGCAAAGGAAAGAAGCAATGCGGCAAACATGGACACCGCCATAAGCTTCGCCTGCCAGCTGGCATCACAATCGCGCCTATCGCCAGAGTGGAGGTGCGTGCAACGCTATTTGATCAAGATGACCCCGATGCGAATGATCCGGTGGTTGCCGGCGACCCCGGTTTGCGTGAGGGCATCTCACTACGACGAGTACGTGTGGGTATTGAGGCTTCCTGGAAGGGCATCATTGACTTTCGTGTCGAAGGCGGCTGGGACAATCGCTACGACGCCTTGAGCAGCGTGCCAAGTCACCCAACGCTCGTGGAGGCGCTGTTCCGAATACGACATGTCCTGCCCATCGAACTTGAAGCCGGCCTTGGCCGCGTACCCTTTGGACGCCAGGCGCAGACCTCATCAGCACAGCTGGCTATGCTGGAGCGTTCGCTCGCCAGTTCCAACATGTCGCCTTTCCGAGAGCCACTGGTCGCCCTGCGCGGCTCCCTCGGACCGAAAGACAACAAGGTGCTGCCGCAGGGAGCTTTTCGCTGGGCTGTCGCATTATCGAACGGAGACTCTCCCTGGTCAGGAGATCCCAATCCATCTCCCCGGGTGAGCGGTCGGGTCAGTCTCGACCTCGGCAAGAGTTGGCGTGATCACGAGACAGGCCGTGACGCTACTGGCTTCGGTGTGTCCGTAGGCGGAAGCATCAACCACAACTGGGGACTTGAAGCTCGCACCCTTACCGGCGGCGCTGATCTGGGCCTACAGATATGGCGCATTAACCTTCAAGGCGAAGTGATCATCGCCAATGCCACCCCGACCTTTGACACCGAAGGCCTGCCATCTCTACTTGCGGAGCGATCGAGCCTGGGATGGTACGCACAGCTGGGAGTAGTCATCATCCCCGGCTGGCTTGAGATCGCAGCCCGCGCCGGTGGCTACGACGACAATCAGGCATTATCAGACGCCGGAGACCGCCTGGATGTGGGTGGTGGCGTCAACTTCTTCCTCTTTGATGGCCACTTCAAGGCACAGCTACACTACATCCAC
>Ga0163179_10001831_pt1 | contig 14905 bp, 9 predicted proteins | sample AtlANTMetagenome_FD_109643 | JGI IMG/M metagenome (GOLD analysis project Ga0163179, IMG submission 109643) | Marine eukaryotic phytoplankton communities from the Atlantic Ocean - Atlantic ANT 2 Metagenome | ecosystem: Environmental > Aquatic > Marine > Oceanic | place: North Atlantic Ocean...
CTCCACCAACAGGAACACTCGCAGTATTAGGATCAGATCCAACAGAAGAAGCTGCTCCAGTATATTGAATACTAGTAATACCAGATTGTTCTATTAATCCATAGTTTCCAGTTACGTTTACAATTGAACTGCGTTTTGGACCTTGATAAATTTGATTGGTAAGAATAATAGCATTACTGCTAGAAATTCCACTAACATTAGATTTATTGGAAGTTAGAGTAAACGTAGTACTAAATCCTGTAAATCCTGAAGAAATATCATCAAAGATATAATTTTTACTATACGGTTCTTGTGTTGTTCCAGGTGTACCAGATCTAATAAATGATCTTCCATTAAATGTTGATGAAGTTGACACTCCTATCCAATCAACACTATCTGGTGGATTGGATGTAGTAGAAAGGGGAGTTAATCCATACGGTGCAGTATAGAAATTAATTGTATTATCGACAATATTATATCCACCATTAACTTTAGTTATTACAGATCCAGCAGAATGAGTAGCAATTCCTGTACCCATCCAAGGACGTTTTACAAGGAATACATTCGTACTTCCAAATCCTACAGAATCTACTCTCATTATCTCTTCATTAATCTTAATTAAATCTCCCCCAAAGAAAGATGTTACTCCTACCAGTTCGATTTTGTCATCTACCTGAAGAGCTTCTGCACTTAGGCTAGAAGTTACTGCACTAGAAACTAATGGTGATTGTATTACATTATCAATACTTACCATTACTCTTGCATTTTGATTCTTCGCAGTAAGTGAATGAGTAGTTCCAACACCTACAGCAGAAAGAGTAAGAGGACTTGGAACTACCTTCAATGCATCCTCTGCAGTTGCTGCTAATTTAATAGTAGAATCATTTACCTTAACAGCATATACTGTTTCTGGAAGTTTATCGGTAGAACCAACACCTGGAATAGTAGCAGTTACAATACCTATATTTGCAGTCGTTCCTGATGCTGCTGGTGTATAAGTTAATTCTTCTCCACTAACATAGAAATGACCAGGAATTCTTATTGTATTTGCAGCTACATTAACAATAGTAGCAGCACTTCCAACAAATCCTCTTTGGAACATTGGTGTTTCATTGTGCGTAAGATTAAAGGCACGTTTAACGTCTGTTTGTGTACCTTCATATACACCATATCCTGTTTCTATAGATGCATTTTCTAAATCAATCCTATTCTGCTCATTAATACTTGTATCAACATTACCCATTGTATTCTGAAATACTCTAACTTCAACATTAGCATTTGCTATAGGAGTAAATGTAAGTTGAGTATAACCAGCAGCAATATTTGCATAGAATGTTCCAATACCAGCACCAGTGTCAATTATTCCCCATTCAGTTAGATAAGGGGTAGATCCATCATCTGCTAATGCTATTTCAGATATTTGATATTCATTATTAGTTGTATCTTCAAGAGCAACAATATAGTATGCAGCATTGTATGTGGCTTTTGGATATTTTGCTACAACATTTGTAGTTGGTGATCCACTAGCAGATATTGATGTAATTCTAGAATCTAACATTCCAGTATTCAAAACAGCAGTTCCTACACCACTAGAAGAAGAATCACCGATAGCAACATGAATCGTATTTACAGTGATCGTAGAGGCAGTTGCAACCGTCGGAGTGAAGTCAATTATAACATTTGACCCAGATAGATATGCATTGTAAGTCCCTAGTCCTGGAGACCCTGCAGGGGTATATAAGAGGTCTGTAGATAATTGTCCATAATCCATTAATTCTACTTGACTTCCATCATGAACATATGATATTTCATCACATTCGTAATAAGACTTATCACTGGAAGCATATGAAACAACAACCTTTGCTGCTCTATAGGTAGAAGCAATTCCAACTACATTTGTAGTGGTACTAAAACCAAGTGGCATTGTTTGAGCACTACTTGAAATATGAACACAACCTCCAAGATCCCTAGTTCCTATTCCAGTAACCGTATCTTCAATGTTATAACCCATTGAACTTACATTATAATCATTAGCCTGAAACTTTGTAGGATAGAAAAGAAGTCTACCTTCAGTTCCAGCAACATCAAAATCAAATTGACCCAAATCACCAATAGTATTAACTGAAGCATATTGGTTAATATATCCAACAGAATCATTATGGAGTATCGTTACTACCATTATCTGTCTTTCTTGGGTATATCTTCTATCAGCAATAAAGACAATATATCTTCTTACTCTTGCATGTTCTAGTAAGAAAGAATCTACAGGACTAAATGCATCTGTTCTTGGTTTATCATTAAACAATCCACTTATATCATCTATTTCCAATACTCTATTACCAATAGATTCGATATAGTCCTGAAGTGATTTTAATTGCAGAACAATTTTATCAGAAAGAACTTTTGATTCTTCATTACCAACATTTAATGTTTTTTCTAATGCTAAGTCAAAATCTGAAATACAATTCAAATCCATTACTGAAATATAATCAGCTATCCCAGTAAACAATCCTTTATCTTGAGTAGTTGCAATACCACTTTGAACAGAATCACTTGATAAAGTATCATTTTCTATAACAAGATCACTAAACTTTTTAAATCCTGCAGTATGATTTAAAGAGGAAACAGCATTATCCCATTCATCCAATGCAACTTGAGATTTTAATGCATATGAGAAATTTTGATAGTATACGTTGTCAGGCAACCTTTGGAGATTATTATTGATAAATCCCTTTGCTGTTTGCCAACCCTCTTCAACTAATGAACTAGATGCTATATTAAAGAAACCGTTAAAATATGTTCCTGTTTTAATAGTTCCTTGAGCACCAGAAGATTTACCAACAATAAGTTCTCCAACTACAAAATCTTTATCAGAAAGAACTTTTAAACAATTATTATTTGGATCCCAACTTTCAACTTCACCTTGACAACTAGGAGTATTAACTTTTTCACCTTTAACAAACTTTCTATCAACTATAGAAACATCAAACATTGGAAAATACTTTTCAGGTACTAAAGTTCCAACTGGATTGATAACATTAAATGTACCAGGAATTTCACCAGATTTTAATTTAGAACCAATATTATAAGTAACAGTTGGACTATCACCACCAATATCAGGAGAAGTTGTTTTAACCTCAAATAATGAATACTCATGATCACTAGAGTTATAACCAACACCTGTACTTCCTACACCAACACTTACATTTTCTATTAATATCTTATCACCAGGAGTAACTGGGAAATCACTAATAGCACTGTAAGTTGCACCTAAAGAAACCGTAACATCCTTTGTTGAACTGTTAAAGGAAATATTAGAAATTGATACTCCATTAGAATTATTAACAGGAAGAATAGTAGGTATAACATTATTCAAACTAGAAGTGTTTTTTATAATAGAAACACTTGTATCCCCTAAAACATAAGATAAATCAACATCAGTAATCTGTTTTTTAGTTACTCCATCAAACACAAGTAGACTTGGTGCTTGTAGATAATTTGCACCCTCAGAAGTAATTCCTATATGATTCAGTGATAATAAGGATTCTAATTTTAAAAGTTGGGGAATTTTTAATTGAGGTCTTAAAGTATTATCAACAGAATAATCAAATCCAATATCTTCTATAGTCGTTTTTGTTATTTTTCCAATATTATAACTAACAGGACTCAATAATGACTTATCACCAAGAGTAGAAGTTACTGTACTAATACCAGGTAGTTTTGAATAATTTCTACCTCCATTATTCAAAGAAATATGAGCAATAGGTCCAAAGGCAGTACGTGAACTTGTAACATAACTAAATTGCCCATCAGCAGCAACAAAATCAACTTTCTTAGGAGAAGTTGGAATTGAGAAAGAGAAGGTTGTAGATCCAATTCCAGAAATTCTATAAGTTCCTGTTAATGGGTCATTTTGAAGATTTAAAGTATTAAAATCTTCAACTTCATTATCAACAATCAACTCCTTTTTAACGTTACTAGTAATATCCAAATTTATTGGTTTAAGAGTATAATATAATGTTGACGGAATCCTATCATTAAGTTTTAATTGCAAATTTGCATTAGTGCTAATACCAACTTGACCATTTGTAGTAACCTCAAAAGTATCGGTTACTTTTGTCGAATTAAATTTATTAGTTAAACTATAATCTGAATATAAATCAAATTCAAATGCAGGATAATTGATAGAATTTCTTAAGAATGATAATGATGAATCAGAAAGATCAAAGTAAATTATTTGATTTTTACGTATAGTAATGGGAGGATTAACTGGTGAAATAGTTCCAGCAGAAGCACTACTAATATTAATAAATTTGAAATTATTAGATGCTACTTCATAACGATGATTTGCAAGTTTAATTTTATTAGAATCGAGAACATATGCATAATAAATTCCATTATTAGTCAATCCACCAGAAGAAGTGGATGCTGTATGAATAACCTTTTGACCTGTTTTTAAATTATGTTCTTGTATAGAAATTGTATTATTAGTTGTATCAACATCTCCAGCAACAAAGTTTCTAGAATTAATAACTATCCTTCTATTAAAATCATTATATGCTACACTTATTGTTGTTGTAACTCCTGAACGTGAAATAAATGATATACCATCATCAAGTTTCATTCCATGAGTAGATGCAGTAGAAACTGTTGTTTGTAAACGAGTAATTTCACCTTTAACAGTTTTATTGAAATTAGTCTCAAGACTATGATACATTCCTGTTCCTATTCCAGCAAAATATAAAAGACCAGAACTTCTATACTCAGAAGAAACTCCAACCCAAGATCCAGAAACATCTCTTCCAACCTGAACAGTTGATAAACCAATAATATCGTTTGTTATTCTAGCAGTATATAAAACTTGATTATTTGTTAATGAAATTGGACTTGAAGAAGGAGTAATTCTAACCTGAATAGCAGTACCTGAATTTGTATTATATGTTAAGGAATCACCTGTATTTAAATTATGATTTCTAAGATAAACACTTCTTGAAGGAACCCATACACTAGATCTTCCTGTTCCTGGATTAGAAAATACTAAAGTACTACCAATACCAACTCCAGATGAAGAAACTACAGATAAAGAATCTACTGGATTAAAATAAATTTGTTTATTGAGTCTAGAATCTAATGGATTTTTATCCCTCTTCTTAAAGACAAAATTTCTTGGTTTTTGATTTAGAGATGAAAAAGCGGTATGAGCACCTCCAACAGTAGAATCATAACTTCGCAAAACCTTAATTCTAGACAATTCTTGATCTACATTTAAAACTTTTACCTTCTCAGTTCCTATACCCAAAATATCATTTTCTCTGATAAATGGTATTTCAAGTTGACCCTCAACATCAAAATAAGTAACAATACCCGTTGCAACTGTACTTCCTACTGCTGCTGTTAAAGTAAAGAAATTAGTCTGAATTCCTATAGAATATAGTATCCCATCTGTCTGACTGCTAGTACTTAATCCTGCAATTTCTATTATATTTTTATGCTTATATGCATGTGGTACAGTTGTATAACAACTACTCCACCAGTTACATCATATGAGACAAATTCAACATCTGAAAAAGCACTTTTAGCTACACTTACAGTATGTACTTCTTTACCCATGATAGCATCAACTGCTGCAGATGCTCCTGATCCTCCAGTATCAGTTTCACTAAAAATAACATTATCACCAAATTGATAACTATGACCTCCTGTTACAATTCCTACACTCTGTATTTTACCTTTAGTTGTAGATTTTACTCTTGTAAGTTGAGGTTGAATTTTATATGATTCGGTAATGAAATCATATGAAGTATCTTCTGAAATTAAATTATATGGAGTAGTAACTCTTAATGGTTTAATTGCTTGATTTCTATACCTATTAAAATCAATTACTTTTTGTGTAGAATTTGGATCAAAATTAAATCCATTAGGTTTTCCATAGTATGTCTGACCTACAATATAAGGGAATATTGGTTTTCTAAAATACTTAAAAGGTGGAACAGATTCTATTGTATTAGGATTGATAGTTGTAAAATATGCATAAGTTCCATTTGGATATTCTGGAGTAACTCCAAATCTACCGTTATGCTCATCCAAATCCCCTAGACCACGACTATACTCATAATCATTAACAAAGAACCCTGCAGGATAAATGGAAGCACTTGGTCTATGTTCTATATTATCATTAGGATCTTTATAACTAGATCTCAATATTCTAGCAAATCCTCCCTCTGGAGTTGCATATCCATATGGACCGTATATTGGATATCCATCATACGACCATCCTATTATCGGAGAATGATTAGTAGCAGTTACCTCTACCCCATTACTAAGAGATAGATCATTAACAAAAACATCTTTACCATCTACTTGCTTTACACCATAAACTGTTTGTCTAAGATCTCTTGGAGCAAAAGCATGAGTATATTGAATTTCATATTCTGAATTTAAACCATTAACAAAAACACCATCATCTTTTTCAATTTTTTTAGTTTGTATTAATCTTTCAACATTATTAATATTCCAAGATTTAGGGTTTGATTTAAACTCAGCACCTTTACCTGATGGTGTTACATTAACAACAGATTTTCCTTGTTCATAACCCAATCCAGGAGAAACAACTCCAACATCACTAATAGTTCCATTAGACATTATAGGAACTAATACTGCTCCTGTACCAACTCCAGATATATTCAAAGTTGGAGGTGTATTGTATTGCGAACCTGGATTTAAAACATTAACTTTAACAATTCTTCCTTGATTAGTAACTATATCTAATTGTGCTTCTTTTCCAGTAACTGTATTAAATTCTGGTTGTCTATTATAATTAATAATATCAGAAGATCCATAACCAACACCACGATCCTTAATAAAGATTGAATCTATACTTCCACGAACTATTGGTTGTACTACAGCATTAAGATCTGTCGATTGATTGCTAAAAGTAGATACTCCTATTACTCCCTCTACCGTAACTGATATTGGAGGATAATTAAATATATGCTCTCCAGAACCAGTTGAATTAAATCCAACATATTGCTCATTATCAAAATAAAATTTAGATAGAGTATCTCCTACACCAACTTCAGATAATTTTATTGTATTATCTGATAATACTTTAACATAATAATCTCCTGCAGAAAGACCTCCTATAGGAACTTCTGATGGTTGATAGTTTATTTTCTCTCCATTAGAGTATCCATGATTTATAATGGTTAGGATATTAGAACTAGTAGTAATTCCAGTGGATTTGACAATAGTTTTATTATTACGATATCCAGTACCAGCATTTGTTACGTCAATAGAACCAATTATTTTTTTCTTATTAGCAGTTTTAAACTTTTGAACACCTACACCATAATCAGAAATAGATATTGGATTATTATTATCAATAGCATCTATTTTAGATTTATGAAGAGTTATTGAAACAGTATCTATAGTTCTTGCAAAATATTTTGCATCAGTTGTTAATCCTGTTATACCTTTTTGATTTTCTGGAGAATAAATTATTTGTTCTCCATTATTAAACAAATGATGGTTTTTAAAGGTAATAATATTTTCACTTAACCTAACACCATCCAACTTATCCGAAATAAAATCTCTTTCCCAACCAATTTCCTTTATCTTAGCAACAGCTTTTGCACCAATACCATTACCTCCAGTAATTTTTATAGTAGGAGTATCTACATAACCAAATCCTGTATTTACAAGTTCAATTCTTTTAAAGTTTCCATTAACACGAGTAAAAACAGATACTCCAGTTCCAACTGCGTCTTGTATATCTAAAAGTGGTGGATTTATTACATCAAAATCTTCACCCCTACTAAGAATATCAATTCTCTGAATTGGTCCACTAAAAATATAATCCTCAGACTTATAATTACTAATTTCTACACCATTAACTAAAATACCAGTGTTACCTCCTACTGGAGTTTGAAACTTTTTAAAAGAACCCGTTGGTGAATTAATTTGCCTAATTAAATTTTGAGAATTTAATTTTTTACCTGCAAATAAAGATAATTGGAATTTATTATCTACAACTGTTCCACTTAAAGAAACGAATAAATTACCATTAATATCAGATCTACTTTCAGAAATTTTAATATTATTTTCATCAATCTTTTTAACATAATATATTTTTTCATCAATATTAAGTTTATTGGAACCAGAACCAGCAACGTATGTTATAGAATCTCCAGTAAATAATCCATGATCCTGAATTTCTATATCAGTGGTATCATTAAAAGTTCCTGAAAATGTAACAGATCTATCTGTTGTTGATATGGGTTCATCTAGATAGTTTGGAATTGAAGGAGAAGCAACATAATAAGATTGACTATCCACATATACGTTTTGAACATTTGCATTTTGTTCATTTAACTCTGGATATTCTATTGCTTCAACTTTAGATAATGATTTTCTTATTTTGCTAACTTTTGATATATCAACTATACTTTCTGTTTGAATATAAAATGTTTTTGCATTCAATACTGAAATAATAACTCCTTTCTTTTCAGTACTATCATTTAATATAATTGATCCATTATCACCTCTATTAAAGATGTTATTATCTTTAGTTGTAATAGAATAAACGAAACTAGCATCGTTTATAGTCTCTATTCCTTGTATATTGTAAGTAGGTGAGATATTGAAAATCCAATTATTTCCAAATTGACCTATTACGTTACTTCCAAGAGTTTTTACTCTAATAGTATCGTTAACTTCACTATAAACGACTGGTGACGAATATTTAAGATCATTTAAAACACCAGTTACTTGAAAAGTAATTGCACTAGTACTTACACCAAGATATCCATAAGCATTATCATTAATTCTTATTGTTTGCTTAGAATCAAGATTTTGAGTAATCCCAGAACATCCATAAAATTGATTTAATGATTTTGAAGTATATTTAATATTAAAAGTTGTACCATTAGTATGATCTATAGATAAACTTCCTGATGTAGAAAATCCAATCGTAGAATCAACATCAAGAACACTAGAACCAGCAGAAACTGATGTTATAATTTTTGTTGAAGGATGAATTGAAAAATTTCCCAATCCAGTAATATTATTAGTATCAAAATCGTAATCTAAACTTAATCTATAATAAGTCTCACCACCTCTATCAATTTTTTCAACATTATTTACAGATGCTCTTGCTCCATTGATTATATCAGAGAAATCTTGAAATATTGTTTGATTAATTAAATTTTGAGGATTTCCCTTAATTGCTTTTACAACTATTTGCTTAGATACTCTATAATCAGCATCTGATGGAGTAAAAAGAAAATCTCTTGGTTTAACTACTTCAACATCCTTACCATAAAGAGCACGGAACAATATTTCAAAAGAATCATCCGTTCCCTTTGATGAATAGAAGTCTTTTGATTGTTTTAAGAAAAGACCTTTGTTAATATCACTACTTAAAGATCTATCATCAAATCCAGGTGCTATTTGTTTCTTAAGTTTATTAAAAAACTCCTTAAGGAATAAAACACTTAAATTATTAACTACTTTTCCTGAAGAATGAGTTGAAATCCCACTAGTTGAGAAAACAAGCTCATCTGGATTATTATTACTTCTAAATGACGTAATTCCACTAAATCCTCGTACACAACCAGTAAAAGAATTAGTAGTTATTCCTGTATATGTAATAATCTCAGAATCTATCTCAATTAAACCATAACTCTTAGGAAATCCTAGAGTAGAATCAACATTTATCGTATTATCAGAAACTCCTACATTAACTGAAAGATTAGTAGAATCAGTAAGGTTTGTTAAATTATCAACTTTAACATATTGATCAATATTCTTAACAATATCTAAAGTCGATCCTTGACCTTCTAAAGAAAGGTAATATTGCTTTAAAAAGTCACCAACTAGTGGATGATCACTCCTAACGTAACTAGGAAGTTGATTATCTACTAAAGAGCTGATTTTTACTCTGGATTCTACTGACATTTTATATTTTTAAAACTTAGTAACTGGATGATGTAGAGGAAACTGTTCCTGATTGAGTAATATTTGAACTCCCTAAGATATATCTATTCAAGTTTAAGGAGGGGTCATCTCTTCTAACAATACTTCCATTACTGTAACTAGAAGTTGTTGTATATAACGTTCCTGAAGGATTTGCTCCAGAAGCAATATTATCCTCCAACATATTTAACCTACTATTACTTACGTCCAATTGTAGGTATAAATCTTGCAAACCAATCACATCATTTGATACAGGACAAGTAGAAATTTCAATAATATGCTCTCCTTGAATTGATTTATCAGTATTAATGATGTTTATAGGATTAATCATAATCTCACCTTTTATATAATCAATACTACCAGCATAATCTCTTACCACTGCTGCTTGATTATTCTCATCTAACTTAAATAACGCGATTCTTCCATATCTAGAAGATGGACCGTACATAATATTACCAGGAACATCTGTAAAATAAAGAGTTTCTGCTATTCCCCTAACATTAAAACCAGATGATTTGATATTATAACCATATTGATTTTTAACGTAAAACGGGTTTCCAAAACACAATTCATATTCAGCAGTTTGATTTAACCTTGCTCTCATATCTCTTCTAATGTGAACCGTAGTAATATTAGAAGTTATTGCATCATGACTAGAATCTATTATACTTTGGAATTTACTATATTTGAATTTAGCCCCATACTTATTTAACTGAGTTGAATTGGCATAAGTATTGACATTTTCGGATATAATTGTCTTTACAGCATTTCCACTATTAGCTAAATTGGGGTTATAATATGCTGTAGTATGTAATTCAACGTAAAGATACTTAAGATCTTGAATATGTGGGACAATTCCAGCAACAGAGTACTTTCTAAGTGTGTTTTTTAGGTTCTGTTTGATGGATGTTGGCACATAAGGACCATAAAATGGTTTTATAGTGATAAAAACCTTACCGTATTGAGGTGGATTTAGTTCTTCACCTCCAAAAACGGAAACAGATTGAGTTTCTGGGTAAATTTTAGGTATAAGTGCTTCATAATCAGCAGCAGTTACTGCTCTATTTTGAGAAGCATAGATTCTAGGAGCATATTTTTTAATTGAGTCAACAGATTCAATATCTTTACCACCTTGAGAACCTGTATTTGCAGTAAGTAATGAAATTCCAGTACTTATCAAATTATTGTTATTATCAACGATTCTACCAGCATAGGTAAAAGAAGCAACTCCATTACCAGATGGTCCATTTGTCTTTGTATATGAAACTTCGATAAAATTCAAATCTTCAAGTTTTTGTCCAAATACTCCATCTCCAAAAATCAATTCATATCTTTGATCTTCAATTTCTTGAATAAAGAAGACTTTAGAAGTAGAAGTAACATCTACAAGACTATCATTAACATTATATTTTACTGAAGAGGTGCTAGATTGAGTACCTCGTACTGAAACACTAATTGTTGAGGTATCAATATCAGAATTTGGAAGAATGAACTTCTGTTTTACGTCATTTTCGTTAAAAGTGAAATTATTTGTTAAAAACGTACCTTCATATATGTCAACATTGTTAAAAACTGCAATTCCATTGACTACAGGAACCGTAATATCGTCTGGAATCGTAAAAGAGTAACTTTCACTGCCAAAAGTTGATGAAGAATTAGCAAATAGTCCTTTTTTTATAGTTAAAGAAACTGGATTTGTTGAAAAATTAGTAGTATTCACCAAAAAAGAGATTTTTGCGCTAGAACACTTTCTTGAAGTAGGTAAATATCCAATATTTCGTGCTAATGCAACTACATTTTCCCTTAAAGTTGCACTATCGATGAAAACCTCATTACTAACCATGTTAGCATTGTATGAGGAGATGTATGTATTATATGCAAGAACGTCAATTACCGTTGAAAGATTGGATCCTTCAAAATCATAGTCTGTAAAGTTAGAATTTGCTCTCAGATAATCCTTAATAGAGACCTTTATCTGATCAAAATCTAAATTTGTAAAGTTTACTAGTGGCATTATCGTGTCGGTTGTAAGGCAAATGATAATTGTTGAGGATCAAGTTCAACTCCTATAATATTATACTCAATAATCACGTTAAAAGTGTTGTTATCATAGTCTGGATTCACTTCAATCTTAATAACTTCGACTCGTGGTTCATAATTTTCAATAGTAAGTTCAATTTCTTCCTTAATTATAGACGCAGTACCTGCATCAATGTTCTCAAAGAGTGATCTTGATACTTTAGAACCTAGATAGGGGTTAAAAAACCGTTCTCCAGGATAAGTAAGCACTAAATTCCTGATGGAACGTGCAATAGCTGTTTCATTTTTAATAGCAATAAGGTCTAAATTGATTGGATTAAGCTTGAATGATAAACTTAAGTCCTTAAACCCTTTACTTACCCTTTCTAAAGGCATAAAAGTACCTTAACTTACTTATTTATTAGTATGATTTTGACTATTTAGCAATAAAAAAAGCACCTTGGTAGATGCTTTAGTAAATATTCTATTTTCCTTGTCCTCGGTATCTCTTTTTTGCCTTATTTCGACTCGTTGCTGCGTATTTGGTATGTTTCCCAAACCCTTGACGACTTTTCTTAGGGAGAGATTCGATCCATACGTCCCCTCCCATTGATTTTTTAATTGCCATAATAATAAAATACTAAATTACTCGTGTTTTTTCATGACCTACACGTATACGAGGGTCACACCAGATCTTGTAGTCTTTCTCAATAGCATCTAAACAGAAAGATACATCCTCTCCACACATATCTTGAACACTACCTGATTCAAAGACCTGCATCTTAGGAGCAAACCAAGGATATTCAAGATTCTCGAATACACCCTTCTTAATAAGCACCCAACCAAAACCTGTGTAGTCTACGGTAAAAGGTTTCTTCCTTCTTTCCATAGTCTCACCTGTTTCGTGATTCATAACTCCCCCGTTCTTGCGGAAATCATCTTCCTCTAACCAGTGTGCAACTGAGGTAGTCTTGCCATCCTCTGTCATATACCAACCTGCTGTAATCTCCTTTTCATCACCTTCAGCAGGAACTGCAAGATCTGCTAGTTGCCAGAACTTTTCTGTGTTGAAGACAATATCCGAGTCAATCCATAGTTGGTAATCATACTGCAACTTACCATCCCAAGGTATCTGATTAGGACCACGTAATACATTAGCACCTAAACACTTACAACGTGCAAAGTTAACCATAGAGGAATAGTCTTGACTGATCTGAATAGACATACCATTCTGTACCATGTCAAAGCACAATTGCACAAAATTCTTAAGGAAGATATATGAACAACCACGACCAGGTAAACAGAATACAACTGTCTTACCTTTCATTCTTTCTTTGATTGCATCTATATCCCATACTGGTGCTTGTACTTTGGGTGTGGATGCTTTAACAGTAAATCCTTTTTTTGCCATAAATTTAAGTCTCCTTCAATTCAATTATAACAGTTTATTATATAGTTGTCAATAAGAATCTTCTTCCCATTCCTTAGTGTAGATAACCTTACCTGGTCCACCCATACCTACCTTCGGTGCTAGTTTAATATATGATAAATCTTCCTGACTATAATCCGTTTTCAATAAACCTACCATTACATTAAGTAGTTCCCATTTTTCTTCAAAATCCTCTTTCTCTAAATTGCAATACAATACCCTATCTTTTGCGTATATATGGTAAGTAGTTTGCATAGGATTCATATTGTATAGAAGGTGTACTTTAAAAATAACTCTTCACCTGCTTTAATATCTTTACAGGTCATCATATAATATTTATTGTCTTTCATTAACTTAATACAATTTGGATCGTCACTGTGATTAGTAAAACCACCGAGAGGAGTTCTGTGTATAACCTCATCAAGTATAATATGACTCATACCAAGAGACGTACCAGCAGATATATCAACTTTAGCAAATAGACCTTGACCTGCTATAGGACTATCTTTAATATGTAATACTGAAGGGAGTGCTTGGTACATTACGTTACAATATTAAATGCTGAAGTAATCCTATCCTCATCAGTATCATTTGGTTTAACATAATGAGTATAGTTACTAGGAAAGACTAATACATCTCCTGCGTTACAATTGGGTGTATAATCTTCATAAAAGTATTTACCGATTTCACTTGGCATATGATTGGGATTGATTAAAGTAAACTTACTATTATCTGCAGTTAAAAAAAATACCACTGATAATCCTAACATAGAATGATCGTGAGGTAAATTGTGATCTCCTTTTCTATTAATGTTTAACCATCCGTCTGTTATTGTATGTGGAAATGGAAGATTAAGTATATTTAATTTCGATATAACGTATTTGGATATTCTTATCATTTCATTATGTAGAAGAATACCACTATTATATCCACCTTGAGTAGACCACCCACCATATTCATTCTCACTGGGTTTATTCTTTTCTATTCTATATGCTTCTTTTATTAACTTAGGGTATTCTTTTTCATGATAATTACTTGAAGCAGGAATTATCCATATAGGTACACCAAATGCATAAGATGAAGGTTCCATAAAAAAAGTAATAGGTCAAAAAATTTTCTCGGAGTTTTTTTATATACAACTCGATCTGTCACCTCTGTAGGTTAGGGTCTCTTTCTTTTTTTTAAACGGCAACGCGGACGGGATATAATATAACATAACCGCATAAACTGTGTCGCACGAATATACAACTAATAAAAAGAATAGAGGCACTGTTTAATACTTAGTGCCTCTACAGTTCTTGTTACTTATAATGCTGTATTTTGTACCTCTACAATGTCATCGAGGACTGCTAAGATTTCAGTGCCATTGTTTGCATTTTCTAGAAGAAACTCTGCGAAGTTAGATGATACAAACTGTTCTACGGAGTTAGTCATAATTAAGGAAGTAAATTACAAGGGTTTGGTTAACACTGACAGTTTATAGACTTATCAAGGTCTGACTGTCAA
>Ga0163179_10001836_pt1 | contig 14895 bp, 6 predicted proteins | sample AtlANTMetagenome_FD_109643 | JGI IMG/M metagenome (GOLD analysis project Ga0163179, IMG submission 109643) | Marine eukaryotic phytoplankton communities from the Atlantic Ocean - Atlantic ANT 2 Metagenome | ecosystem: Environmental > Aquatic > Marine > Oceanic | place: North Atlantic Ocean...
GCTATTAAGAATGCATTTGGCATGGCATTTAAGGTAATCAAAGGAATTGGAAGCTTTGTAAAGAATGCTCTTGTCGGAGCCTTTAAGATAGTCAAATTTGCAATGTCGGGCTGGTCAAAGATGTTAGGCAATATTGCAGCAAAGGGTATGGAAGCTGCCAATGCTGGTATTGGGCTAAAAAATGCATATGAAGATGTCCGCGAAGCGTTTGGTGGACTTCAAACTACCGAAGGCCGAGCTGTCATTGGTATGTTTGATGAGATGCGAGCCAACAGTAATAACCTTGCCGGCTCAGGTCTGTCTCTTTCTCGTGTCTTTGGTCGTGGTCCTGACGGTCTGGCTGCAGCATTGGGTTATGTAAACGAGACGATACAAAACTTAGGTCCGTCCCTTGACCGTTTTGGCACCGCTATTGCAGGTGCTGGTGATCAAGTTATTCTGCTCGGTAGATCTTTAGGCTTCGGCGGTGAAGACTTCGCGAACATGGCGACTATCGCCGGTTACGCCGGCGAATCAGTTGAAGAGACTATGGACAGGATGGGAAGAGAGATCCTGACAGTCTCCAGAAATTTGGGTGTTAATAGGCAGGTTCTTGCTGACAACATGAAGACTTTGATGAAAATGCCTGAAGTGTATGGGTCCAATACCAAGGAAATGATGAAGACATCTGTCGCTGCACAGAAGCTTGGTGTTTCGATTGAACAACTACACGGTCCAATGAAGATCTTTGATGATTTTGAGTCCGCCGCTACAAACGCTGCCGACCTCGCTGCAGAATTTGGAATTATGGTCGATGCCACCGACATGATGACTGCAGAACCGGCAGAACAGATGTTGATGTTAAAAGATGCCGCAGCGGCAGCTGGAAAAGATTTTGAATCTATGAGCCGACAAGAACGCCGCCGGTTAGCTGAGCTGACCGGAATGGATGCAGATGCATTATTCAAATCAATGGATCCATCAAATGCGTTCGATATGGATTCGCTCGACGCAGCCGGTAACCAGGTAGATGCAGCCACAGCCGCAACAATGGCACAAAGAGACGCAACTAATGAACTTGCTAGTGCCATGCGGCGACTGCATGAATCGATGGAACCAATGAATACTCAAGGGGGATTCTTTGGTGCGTTTACTCATGGAATGATGCAGGGGATGATGCGCTCCGAAGAGGGAAGGGCAATAATACAGTCAGTCACTGAAGCATTCCGCATTGTGTACCAGGCTGGTAAAGAAGTTGGTGTGGTTTTAATGCGCCTCTTTAACCCCGGTGGTCCGTTATATTTCCTGTATGAATATTTCACTACATTACCAGAACGTATGGAGCAATTAATGCCTAAGGTCATTGATGCATTCAACGTGTTTGTTAATGATCTAATGATAGGTGGTGACACCGCTGCCGGCGCATTGAGAAAACTTGTTAGTACTCTGGCTTACGAAATATTTGGATCTAGTGGTGGCGTTTTAGATTCATTAGTTGCAGGGTTTCACCATTTAGGTGACATGATAATTGCAAATATGATAGGGCTTGTTCCTTATATCCTTGAAGGCTTTATAACAGCATTTCAGTTTGCAATTGATATGATGCTGGGGAATGGCCCAGATTTCGGTGCTCAACTTGCAGATACAACTATCATGCCTATGACCAGAAAAGCGTTTAACGAGCTTTTGAGTTCAGGAGTTGTTGGCGAATTTGGTTCTAAGTTTATGGAAATGCTCCAAGTATTCTGGGATCAATACGGTGAACAAATAACAGATTTCTTGAGTAAAGCACTATCTGCTATTTTCATAGCCGCCTTGGCTCAATCACTTATTCCAATTCTTGCTTCCGGTGCAATATTATCTCTTGTTAAAGGTGTCTTTGGAGCAATGGGTGGTGCATTAGGAGGTCTCGGCGGTGCTGGTGGTGCACCAAGTCCGGATATTCCAGGCGCCGAAGGTGGTAAGTTACAGAGAACCGCCAAAGATATTATTGATGCTGTTGATGAATTGAATCAGACATCACCCGGCGAAGTTGTCAAGGCTGGGCTCGTTTTGCTCGCGATTGCCGGAACATTTATGCTTGCAATTATTGGTATCGGCGCCACGACACTTGTCTTAGAACAAATGGGCGTCAGCGACATTACGTTCCTTATCGCAGCAGCTGCGATGTATGGAATGGCTAAAATGACCGAGGCAATGATTCCAGTTCTCACAGCCATCAAAACAATGAATGTTTCGCTATCTGACATGGCCAAAGCTGCCGCGGCAATCTTCGCGGTTGGTATTGTCTTTGGCGCTGTTATGTTTTTTGTGTCCGACGCAATAAGGCGGGTTGCATCAATAGGTGCAGTAGACCCCGGTTTAATGGGTCTTGTCGAGGCGGCAGGTGATCTTGCATTGACAGGGCTTATCGTAACCGGTGCCATTGTTGCAATGGGTACAATGCTTGCGGCAATTGTATTACTATCATCTAACCCAATTACAGGTACAATCTTAGCTGCCGGTATTGCCGCAGCCGGGCTTATTTTTGCTGCTGCAATGGGACTTGTGGTGGGTACCATCACATACCTTGCCACATTTACCCCAGATGAAGCAACCGCTGCAAAACATGGTGCAGAAGCTGCTGGTATAGTCGTTGAGACAACACTGAAAGTAATTCAGGCAATTTGGGACATTATGAAGGGTCTGGTTTGGGACCAAGATGCATTTTATGCGATTTTAACCGACATGGAAAATGTCGTTAGGTCAATTACATTCACAATGTTGCCAATGGTCCAGCGCGCTGCTGCAATGATAACAGAAGATCCCCAAGTTATTAAGGACAAGATGGAAATCATCACCTCATTACTTGACTCATTTTCTCCAATTATGGATATTATGACAGCGGCAATGTCAATCGAAGACATGGATCCGAACGGTATTTCTGTTCTCGTTGAAACCATCGGACAGTCGATTTCAGGTATTATTAGCTCTATTGAACACATGGTCAGAGGAATCGTTGACTCCATGACAGGATTGTCAGAGGCAGAAATTGCATCCGCAGCAGCTGCAGCACCTCTACTTCAGGCGACTGCAGGATTGATTGGAGCAATTATGCCTGCATCGTCACTGTTTGAAGATCAAATGAAGCAGGGCTTGGAGCATTATATAGACTATGAAGGTCTTAATTCAAATGAAGTAGCCCAGAAGGAAGTGTTGCAAAAAACATCTGCAGAAAAACAAAGAGAATTTATTACCTTCTTCGTAGATATGTTACATCAGATTGGTGATCCTATCCAGAGCTTGGTCGAGCAGCTGTCTACAATCACCATTCCAGGAGATCCTGAGGTGATATCTGCGAAAATGCAAGCTGTGGGTGCGATTATGGGTGCCGTTGCATCCGCAGGTGATGCAATCACAGCGATGAAAGAAGCAGGTGGCGGCTCAGACAGACAAGGAAATCAGGTAATTACCACTACAACAGCCCGCGAGTTGATAGTATCAATGCAAACTATTTCTAATTTGTTTACAGGGGCGGGCATGCCAGGCGGCCAGGGATTGCTGGATGTTCTGCGGCCAGCAATTCAAGCAATGGTTGATTTCAGTGGGCTGTTTCCTTCCGACGCCGGCGACAAGATGGATGCGTCAGTTACCTTAATGACAACTTTAAATCGTCTAATGGCTACTGCAATGAGTATCAGCGAAGAAGATGTAACAAACTTTGCACCAAGAATGCGCGGAGTTGCCACAGCGATTACAGGCATTGATGGTCTCTTCACCGCCGAATCAATGAAACCGCTGACTGATATGATGGATGCCTTTGCGGGGCTTGACGGGTATTTTAGCACAGGTCAGAATATGGACACGGTCGCGACAAATATGCAGAGCTTTGCCACAAGGATGAGTACTGCAATGACGTCAGTTCAAACTATGGCCGGCAGCTTCAGGGATACTGCAGTTCAGCCTCTTTTAGATATGATTACTGCATACGAAGAACTGAATGAGGCAACGTCAGAGCGCCTTGGCACTATCGATATTAATGAAATGCTTCAGGCATTTGGCGAAGCTCTTGCCATTCATGATCAGACAATTACTGTAGAAAAAGAACAATTGCAGGTCAACATTCATCTTAATGTCGTTATGAGAACAAGGGATGTTGCAGAACAACTGCTCGAGGGTGATTATGTTACTGGTACAGAACGCGGCCTTAGGCTTTTAGATGATTAATAAGGGGAGAATAACATGAGAATACCAAAGCGACTTGAAGAGGCTCGAAAAGTCATTGCTGATAACACACAGAACACCGAAGAGTTAATACAGCAAAAATTAAAGGATTTTCGAAATCTCGACATTCAAGGAATTGTAAAAGAAAAAGGTGAGTTCGACAAGATAATCGAAGGTTTAAGCGAAGAAGAGAAAAAGCAAATGGATGTCGAGCTTGAAAAGATGGCAAGTGAACAATCAGGTTTTCTCGAAGTCATTGCTGATGCTCTTGAAGATCCTGAAACGAGAACAGCAATTTTTGAAGAGCTGAAAAGACGAGCAAGATAATTACTGATAGACAGAAGGTGATAAATGTCAGGTATTGATGACTTAAATAATGATCCAGCTGAAGAATCTACCGAATTCATGTATCCCGATGGCGGGGCTGGACCGGTTCAGTCTGGAAATCCGTCCCAACCGACATCTAGACCTGCCGGATATGAGTCACAAACACTGGGGACTGGAGTCATTCCTGACGCAGAAGTCGCCAGTGATCTCACTGGTCTTGGCAGTGAAGGTAGCTATGATACCCGTACTACACTCGGTGAGTGGTTAAGCCAGCAAACACAATATAACATCACACCCACCCCATCGGGAGGTGATTTTGGTGATGGTACAATTGATACAAATTCGAAACACCATAAGTTTGTTGATCCTGCTACTATAGCAACAGTGTACAGCCAAGAACCCAATACTAGACTTGCCGATGATCAGATGTTAAATACACAGCAACTTCCATACGGGCCTGGTGGAAATGCAAATACATTGCTTCACAATGTGGAATCATCTGGCCCAACAGCCGGCGATTATCTCAATCCAGGATATTATGACAGTGGCATGGGCACCGACGTGGGTAGAACCTCCGCAGTCCTTAAACGAAATAGATTCATGCCAGGTGATTCCTGGACAAGCCTCGGTGGGCAGACGGGTCGTGCACCCGAATGGTCAGATGCACAAAAATTCCATCGCGATGGGTCAAGCGCAGTTGTGGCAAGTACACTGGGTGCTTATTCTCCTGATCTAGATGGCCTGTCCATGACTGAGTTACAGAATGTTGCTGAGCAACTTTTGCTCAATGCCGTCGGCGATAAAAAGACTAGTTTTGGCGATAAAAATGCCGCAACATTTAATGCTGGTGCTGGAAAGCCCATCCCAATGGGAAATGCAACCCAACTCGGCCGCGGCCGATCAAATTTTAATGCAGACTTAGACTTCCGAGCGGCAAACGCTATTTTACCGGCAATTACGGGTGATAGAAGTGATACAACGAACATTAATGGTGCCATGTCAACCGTTGATACTGTTACTGAAGACTTAGCTGCGAATGAAGGGCATATTAGAACTTCGTATGGTGCTTTAAACAATCCACTCGAGCCTTTTCGTCCCGGGTTACCGACATCAATGATATTTCTTGCTGCGGTCGGAGCAGTGTCGCTACTTATTATTGGCCTTATCATTGCGGCAGTCTTGGATCTTTTAGGGACCCTTATCTCTCTGATAGGGGGTACGCTCCCACCCAGGAATGGATTGCTTCCATATCCATCATATCAAGTTGGTCTGGATGGTGATCCTGCCAATTTACCGTATGGTCAAGCCTTTGGTAATGATGATTACGGCAACACTGATTTCTTTTCTGCTTTGGGAAAATGGCTGAACCTCCCACCACTGGAAGCCGAGTATCCGATCCCATGGCTCACTTGTTTAACTGCAACGGCATGGGGAACATTAGAATTTTTTATAGGAAATTCTTTTTCTAGGGTTATAATTCCACAAATTATGACAAACGCAGCCGGTTACTACGTGACAGTAATTAGAAATGCAATGCGTGATATGGAACAAATCACTGAGGCTTTCGATGGGATGGGCTCTGGAGGAGCAGCCGGTGTGATCGAAGGATTTTTTGCACTAATTGATGCTTTTACAACCAGCGCTACATATAAATTTGTTATAACAATGATGAAAATCGGTGACAGGATCCTCTGCGGTCCAGGTCTTTTTGGAAATCAAGATAACGACGGTAGGGTGCTTGATTCTGTCATGGCGGAAAATCGGCCGGGCCCAGTGTTGATCCAAGATTTGCATACGTCGCCACGCCGAAAGAGTGATAAAGGACGGTTGTCATATTCTTTTACATCACTGCCGCAGGTGTATATCCGCCCTCGAGAAGATTTTCGAAGAGATACGTTAGGAGGTTTGTCCATGACCCGGGATACAGCACCTGCGTTTGCCGAATTCACTGGTGAGGGAAATAACTTCATGATGGCTGGGTTAGGGAGTGTTGCCAACAACACTCAACCGACTGATATTTTATTTGATAGTAATGAATCGATATGGGTTGGCGATGAAGGATCTCCTGTCCCGTTTTTGAACCGCTTGTCATATGTTGGCCCCAGTGGTAGAATTTCAACGACATTTAGAGAAGAAATGGAGATGCAGCTAGATTCTTATTATGTACCATTTTATTTTCATGATCTTCGTACAAATGAAATTATGCCTCTTCCGGCATTTGTGTCAAATATATCGGATTCTTTTTCACCGACCTGGGCTGAATCAAAAGGCTTTGGCCGAGCAGACCCGGTACAGATATATGGTGGTACTACAAGAAAGATAGGATTTTCATTCTATATGGTCTCGACGAGTCCTGATGATTTTTCTGCATTGTATCATGGAATTAATAAGCTTGTATCGATGGTATATCCTCAGTGGGGTGGAGGTCAATGGATCAATAACTCAGCCGGCCAAAGTTTCCGAAAACCATATTCGCTTATCCAGACTGCATCGCCACTGATCAGGATTCGCTTAGGTGAATTGTTTGCAAGCAATCGGACACCAGAAACAGTCAGGCGTCTTTTTGGTGCCAATGAAGCTGGATTTATAATGGGTAAAGACGATTCTGAGAATGACATGGTCCCTAACCATGAGGCTCAAGAGGGTGATCCAGCTGCATTGCAAAAAGTCCTCGGCCGAAAAGCAACGTTAGTTCAACCTAATGCATTTGATCTCATTCAGGCTACCGGTCTTCTTGCGATGGGTGGTGAAATCCAGCCATTTATGAATTTTGCAGGTTGCAACCCAGAAGGCCAAGGTGGTTGTCTCAATATGGACGGTGAACCGTTTTTGCTACCAGCTGGTACAGAAATCCATGCTCCAAAAGGGAGGTACAAATTTGCTCTCTGGAAGGGGGCAAATTATAAATTAAAACGGATGAAGAAATGTAAGTTTATAAATCCACCTGTTTTAAAAATAGTCAATTACGCCGCAAAGGGGGGTAAGGGAAAAGTTGCATTGCCTAAAAAGGGTGGCTACCTTAAGAATGATCTTTACTATATTTGTGCTCCAACGGAGGGAACTGAACAGTCTGCTCGTACCACCAACGGCTATGCGCGTGAACTGCTCCAACTTGGTGATGATGAACAAGGAGAGGTAATGGGTGTTGCAATTCCTATAAAAGACGTTATGGGCTTTGGTGATGTGCCTCCGGAGCCAGAAATTCCGGGGCCCAACCCTCTCTCTCCACCTGAACCTCCAGAACCTCCACTTACTGATGAAGCATTTTTTCAAGATAACTTGATGGTAGAAGCAATGCGACAGTCTGGTGGTCGCGGAATTGCTGGAGTCATTACAAGCTTAGATTTTGACTGGAACGATGCTCCTTGGGAAACAGATCCAAGTCTTGGTCGGGCCCCACAATGGGTGAAAGTTTCATTGTCGTTTTCTCCAATTCATGATGAACCGCTTGGTCTTGCCCCTGACGGTTCCCTCCGCGCTGGTGCATATCCAGTTGGTAATATGTACGAGAAAATTTTTGGTCCAAGGTTCGGTTTGCCAGGACAGATGTCTCCGAAAGACCGGTTATCTAGATTAGAAAGGGCAAATGAAGCAATTGCAGCTGCACCAGCACCACCGGGTAGTTCAGAGACACCTGAGATCGAATGATAAGGATGAAAGATAATGGCAACAAGTAGATATGCGAGATCACCAATAGTGAAAATGCGCGGTAAAGCTTTTAAATTATCAGGCAATGCTGCACGGTCTGTTCGGATGGGAATAACAAACGGTACGATTCAATACCAGAATTTTGTATTGTCTGAGTCACAGCGCCTTGATCTTGTTGCTGCTAATTTTTATGGTAACGCTTCGTATTGGTGGGTAATAGCTGCAGCCTCCGGTATAGGTTGGCAATGCCAGGTCCCAGCCGGGACATATTTAAAAATTCCTACAGATATAACTCAGATTGAGTCTATCTTGAAATAGTAGAGAAATATATGCGTGCAAACACAAAAAGCTCTTTAGTTGCCTTGAATCAGTTACTCAAAAATAAGGAAGGATTCTCTACCGTGGGCGCAGGAATGCCGGCAGCGATAGCGCAGGCTGGTGAAATGCTATGGACTGGATACGGCCCTCAAACTGGTCCACCAGCACCTGGGTTGATGCACATCCAAATGGACATGAATAGGGCAGCGTTGCAAGAAAGCCCTGAGCTAATGGAGGTGTTAGATAGTGCTGACATCTCTGACGCAGCACAAGCAGAAGCGGAGCTCAATGGAGTTCCTGTCATTGATATGCGACCGATGATTGACAAGATGCAAGAGATAATGGCTGAGCCAATTCTAGCTGTCAGGGAGCAAATATTATGTCCGCAAGGGATACATCAAACTTTTTACGGAATGCAGTTGCTATTGAGTGCGAATCCCTCCGGTTCTCGCTTCGATGCGGTTGAACCTGTTATTGCGGATACCTTTGAACGTTACCATAATCGCATGGCCGAAATCGGTGCCGATTATGAAGCACTGTATCTCGGTGGTGGATATGACGAATGGGAGGCTATATCCGATATGATGGAGTGCATAGATGCAGCTTCCGGTGATGCGACCGCTATAAGAAACCTGGCAAATCTTGCCGGTGGCTTTGCTGCAAAGGGTCATACATATTGGCTTCAAAATATGCGCCAGGTAATGCCTGATTTAATTTTGCCAAAGTGGGACGCTGCCATCGAAGCCACACCAACAAAAGAAAATCCGTGCTTTAGTTATATTGCAAATACATCAATACACAATCGTTACAACAGGACAGAAGCAGCCTTAGCTGGAATAGCAAATACTCTTATTCCACCTGTTGAATGGTCAAGGTGTGTTCCGTATTTCAATGTAGGTGTGACTACAAAGTCTACGACGATTGTCCAGTCCGAAGGCGAATCCGGGTTAGCTGGGGAAGTTACAGATAGAATGTCTATTGATCAATTTTTTCAACAGGCACTAAAAACAAATCGCCCAGATGTTAACAACATGAATGCTCGAACAGCCATGACACCGGAGTACGTGATAAGGGAACTGGATTCAGTGCGCGTCGAAAATGAGGCAGGGGAGGCTGTAGCACAGACCGTTGCAGATTATACGACTGTAATTGGCATGGAAGTCTTCACCATGCCGCAATCTATAGTTCCAATGGATCAACCTAACGATGCATGGATGGATCGCGCCGGTGATGCAAGTATTGATCGATCCCGCCCTTTTATGACCATAAACAATTTTTCGACTGAGGTGGCTCCTACAACTGGTGCCAGTTCGACTCAGCGAGGCACGTTAACAATCACGCTCCATGATCGCGCTAGATTACCTCAAATCGCACCATTAATAAAGCCGGCAACGTTGAATAACGTTGAATTTGACATTGAGTGGGGGTGGTCTCACCCGGTAAATGATGATACAAATGTTTACGGACAATATATTAACTCACTACGCCAGGCGGGGAAATGGACATTATATCAGTCCAGCTATAGCTTCACTTCTGATGCCCAGGTTCAAATAACTCTTGGCCTGGTGATGAGTGGGGTAGACTCAGTTCAGGAGCTAGATGCTTCAACCACTGGTCTCGTATCACCAGGCTGGCAAGCTGTTGAGACAGCATATTCTGCACTTGATGTAGCTCGTGAGGGTGCTTCTGCATTCTTGGACACTGGGCATATTGCGGATTTAAGCGCAACACAAAATATCAACACACTGTCACTGAATTCAACTGGTGTGTTAATTAGTGCAGACTTTCAAACTGAGCTTGATGAATGGATAAGGGCCGCCCGCCGATCTGTAGCACAGGGCGGTTTTCCAGAGCTTGATGAATTAATTCAGAAGCTAGTAGCCATGAAAACCGCGGTCGGGAACGCAAACGCCACACTCCAACGGGATCTGGATAAAAAGTTGAGTGTTTTATCTTCTAAAGCCTATAAGGATTGGCACATATATGTAAAGACTATAGGCAAAATGGCAGCCGACCGAGCAGAAGAAGAGCTGTGGTATTATGACGGTACCGGCAACGATGCGCTTCCGGGGCGATGGCCGTTGTCGACCGGAAAATATGTACCACTCGGTGCACTGATACAGCTGTTTGTAGCGCAACCCTTAATGACAACTGGGATGTATGATGAAGTGCAGGTTGTTACGTATTGTGCAAACCTCGCCGCAGGTGCAGCCTCGGGTGCTAATTTAGGTGGTATTCCCGTTGATATTCAAAAGATTAATGATCAAAAAAAATGGGGTGATGCAGTTAAGGAACAATATACTAAATTTGGAGGGCAGTATCCCATTGTGAGAATGATGGAATGGATAAGCGATAATTTTGTTAAACCTCAGATGTCCCCTTGTTACGGATTAAAGTCACCAAATGGTCAGACTGGTAATTCTGCGCTACAGGTAAATCGCGAATCTGGAGCCCTAGAACCTGATTTTGAACAAACGGGCGACTTGATGAACCAAACCGCCACACGCTTATTAAAGTACTACTATGGCGACACGACACCGAGCAGTGAGCTTGACCCACGTCCAACTCCATTTACACCCATAGATTTGCAGGTTACATTTGAAGTGGCTTCACCGAATAGTGATGAACTTCTCCGTGCTGGTGTCTACTGGGGAGATATTCCTGAAGCGTATGGCAATAAAACTATTTTACGAATTCATGTTTATGATGGTGCAATGAACGATCAGCCTACATTATTAGATTTAATTCGCCAATCACGAACATCAAACGGTGGTGTTCTTATTCCGCCTCGGAAAGCGTCCGCAAAAGGAGTACCTGCCTATACCCGGGAAGTGTCCGGCTGGTCACCGTATTCTAATGATGCATCATTCGCGTGTAATACCCTTATGAACATGGGCATTTTACGGCCTGTTGAGATTACATGTACGCAGTTAGAAGGCGACCGTAGAACTGCCGCTGAAGCCCAACTCGCCGGGCTCCAGGAACAGCGGGAGATATCCTTAGCCCTTGGCCAGAGTGTAGGCAGCATTGATCGGACAATTGCTCAACAGGAAGCACTTCTGGTGAATGGAGAGTCTCAAACTTCAAATCAATTCTTTTTGAATGGTGGGATAGCCGGCGCCAAAGCATTACTTCGTTTTGTAGCGAGAATGGCACCTAATATCATTTATGGTGAAGAGGGAAGTCAGATAAATAGCTTTACGATTAAGCAAAAGTCAAATTCTAGATCATCTACCACATATATGATGCGTGCTCTTGAGAACGGTGGGGCTGGGTCTGATACGGAGGTAAACCGTGGCCTTCCAATGCGCGCTGCCCCTGCTGATATTAGTTTAAAGTGTTTTGGTAATCCATGTTATAAATTTATGCAACAGTTTTTTATCAACGCCAACACAGGAACAACAATTGATAACCTGTACGCGGTCACAGGCATCACACACACCATATCACCTGATGATTTCTCAACAGACCTCAAGCTTGTCCCGCTTGAAGCGTATGGAGTGTTCCAGAATTTGACAGGTGAAGTGGATAAAGCCCAAACCGCTGTTGAGGCTCTTAGAGCTGCAAATCGAGAGAGGCTGGCAAGGCTTGAGCGTGAGCGCCAAGCCCGGGCTGCAGCCGCTGCTGCGGCACAAGCCCGGGAAGACGATCTTGCAGCAAGAGCAGCAGATGCAGCCGATGCAGTTAGTTTTTATGAAGCGGAAGTTCATCGAATTAATACGGAGATAGCTCAGTGGTCAGACGCCGTTATCGAATGTCGCAGGATATGGGGAATATGGCTGACAGAGTGTATTGGCTGGTGGGGTGGCCACGGAGGAACCTATAAATATGACTTTACCGAAAATCAAGGCAAGAGAACAGACTTTCGAAACCAGATTTCCGGTGCAAGAAGGCAGGCTCAAAACGAAGGATACGGTGACGTTTGGGACAGAATGGTAACACTCGGATGGATGCCACCTTACCAGTGCACATGGATGCAGAACAATATGGGAATGAACCGTACAGCCATCGAGGCGAATACTTGGGAATATATTGGGTACGGGTTCTTTTACACAAACAAATGGATATATGCAAAGAATTGGATGCACCACGCCCCCTCCTCCGGCGAAGGCTCTTTCAACGCCATGCGGGAAGCAGCCGAGACAGCAGCCCGGCAAGCCAGGGCTGCCGCTGCCGATGCTGCTGCAGCAACATAGGCTAAAAATATTTTGTATTTTATAGATGTAGCGAATATTATCTATTGATGTATTATATTGATAAAGATTTTCTTGGCACCAAAGAACATGTTATAGTGTCAGGTACGGAGATATCATTCTCATGTGCTGTGCCTTCTGGAACATTGATTGAAAATGGCACGAGTCTGCCTGGCACTTTACAGGCATATCTCAACTTGATTGGGAAGGAAAGATCTTTGGTTCCGCCAGAAGTTAGAGAAAGCTGTGATGTATGTAAGATTCCCATAGATTTAATAGGTCTTCAGCATCTCCTGAGACCTGAAGAATTTGCAACTGAGCTAGCAGAATTTAATCATGATATAAAGGATCTTATAGCAGACACATTTCATTATATTTCAATGTACGTTACAAATGTGAAAACGCTTAATAGTTGCGTTCCATTTACTTTAAAACATCGCAATACTGAGATCAAAACGACCTCTCTCGGATACACTCATAAAATTACATATGACACGTCAGTTACTAAAACAGGGCGCATGAGTGTAACGTCAGGCCCAAATGTTTTGACAATGCAAAAACAATTTAAAAGCGACATTGCTTCTAGATTTGATGACGGAAAAATTGTTGAGATTGACTATTCCTCTTTAGAACCTCGGGTGGCATTGGCAATTGCCGGATCTGAATTTGTTGAGTCACCTGACGTATATTCAACATTGGGTGATGTTATAGAGATTCATGACAGATCAGTTGCAAAACAGTTGATCATATCTTTTCTTTATGGTGCAGGAATAAAGACAATGTGTCGCTTGACTGAATTGAGCGAGTCTAATTTGACACCAAAGCTTAAAAAATTAAAGAAAATTTTTAAGCAAGATTTAATTGTTGAAAACATTAAGGGAACCCTCGGAAGTTTAGGCTATTTTTATAATCATGCAGGGCGCCCTATTTTTCCAACATCAGATCGTTTTGGCGTTCTTTTCAATAACTTTTGTCAATCGACAGCTGTTGACGTTTCACTTTCTGGATTTTCTCATCTTCTGTCTTCAATTTATGATTCAAATATGAAGGCACGGCCAATTTGCTTTATCCACGATGCGGTGCTTCTTGATGTTCCAGGCACTGAAATTGCTGTTTTGAAAAAAATGTCAGAAAAGTTGCCTACTTATTTGGGAGTTGATTTTCCTACAAAATTGACAATAGTTGGATAATTATAAATGATGTTTACTGAACAAAAAATAAGAAAATTTATTAGAAGATTTTTGCTTGAAAACGAACAAACCCGTCGACCTGGTCGTGGAGGCTATAAAAAAGAAATCCAAGCAGCCGGAGCCCTTGCGCAAAGTAACCCTTCTGAGCTTATGAAGCGCCTTGGAATTGGATCGGCTGCTGGTAAAAATGATATCGAGAAGCTAAACAATCTTCTAATTCAAGCGGTTAGTGGGACAAATTCTTCTGAGGCTATGCAAAATGTGTTTGGTTCACCACAACCACGAAAAGACAAGACTACAGGTTCTCAAGGAATTAGGGTTCCGGTTAATGTGATCCCTTCCCGGGATGCCCGAAAATATCTTGAGCATACCCTTGTGGGTGCTCAACTTGCTCGTGCAGCATTATTCGTTGATGATATTCAGATTGAAATTTTGGGAAATGACGTTTTGATTTATTTTGCTTCAAAGCCTTATTCTTGGGGTCGCTCACCAGCCAGTAAACCGTCTAAATCTAAGCCGCAGCCAGCTCCAGAAACCACACCCGTTGAAGAAAGTAAGGATGGTGATAAGCAGATCTTAGGCGAGCCTGATTTGAATCCTGACCGTGACGAAGATGATCCTGATGAAGCCTCCGTCTCCGGAATGGTTTCTGGGCCTATAACGCCACTGGGAACGGGCCCAAGATACCCTGATAAAGCAGAAAAGGAACCTGATGATCCTGCAGAGGTAACTGGTCGAGCATTTGGTGGGGCAAAACCCGTTAAAAAGAAAAACAAAAAAAACTGAACATTTAAAAACTTTAGATTACACTATACTAGTAGCATTTGACTACAATTTAATATTTGCACATTTAAACATTTGGAGGTAAAAATGGCAATTGATCTCGACGCAATTCGAAAGAAGCTGAGCCAGCTTTCTGGCAACAATTCAAAGCGCAACACGATGTGGCGCCCACAAGAAGGAGAGGAACACACTGTTCGCCTTCTTTCTTTCCAAGATAATGACGGCCAGCCTTTTAAGGAACGTTATTTCTATTA
>Ga0163179_10001838_pt1 | contig 14883 bp, 9 predicted proteins | sample AtlANTMetagenome_FD_109643 | JGI IMG/M metagenome (GOLD analysis project Ga0163179, IMG submission 109643) | Marine eukaryotic phytoplankton communities from the Atlantic Ocean - Atlantic ANT 2 Metagenome | ecosystem: Environmental > Aquatic > Marine > Oceanic | place: North Atlantic Ocean...
CCGATCACTTACCATCTCTTGAAGTCCTGGCCGAGTGTTTTGAACATTGCGGCGAAACCGAGGCCAGAGACTATACCTTTGACCGCATTCAATACGTTCAAAAAGGCGGACAGAGTCTTCCTTTGTCCGATGGACCCACTACCACGGAGATGAAGCCCACAGCATCTGAAGTTCCCTTCGATGATTCCGACCTTTCTCCCGTGGAGTTGCTTCATGCACATGATCGTTTGATCCAAGTTCAAAAGGCACTCGAGAACCAGGCTTTCTCATGGCTCCGCGAGGTAGCTGACCACGCTATTGCATCGACCGACTGCCCGCTAGAAATCTTTCAAGCATGCTGCAAGGCCTGTGTGGAACTGGATGATGAGGCCATGCTTTTGGAACTTGCAGAACGTGTGGAGTCCCAGATCCCTGGAGATCCCATCACCTGTCGCCTGGTCGCAGCCTATCATTTGAATAATGAGCGTTATCTGTCTGCGGCACCGCTCCTCGCACGCTCTCTTAAACATGAGCCTGATCACCTGATGACGCTCGAAGTTTTAGCCGAGTGTTTTGAGCACGCGGGTGAACAGGAGGCCAAGGAACACACCTTACAGAGAATTGCAGAAGTTAAGGCGTCACTTTGCACTGATCACAGCAAAAAAACGGTTAAAACAGTTGATCCAGATCAATTAATGGCATCTCCCAATCGCTCCATATTGGTTCAATCGGCTCTGGAAAAACGTCAGTATTCATGGCTTAGATCGGCTGCCGATAAAATGATAGAGGCCGAATCATGTCCGGTAGAAATGTTACAGGCCTGCTGCAATGCTTGTGTGGAACTTGATGATGAGACCATGCTCTTAAAGCTCGCTCGCCGAATTGAAGAAGTGCATTCAGATGATTCTATTTCCTGTCGTCTAGTAGCGGCTCACTATCTCAAAAAGGATGATTTCCTCACTGCGTCTTCCTATCTGGCGCGTTCCTTGAAGCGCCAGCCAGATCATATACTTACTTTGGAAATGTTGGCAGAATGTTTTGAACGCGCAGATGAACTGGAAGCGCGAGACCACACGATTGAACGCATCCACTCGCTGAAATCTCATGCTCAAGAGGTTCTTTTGGATACATCCGAGGATTCAAACGCTCAAGCAGGGGAGGTTACACCCGAAACCGCGTCGATCGAAACAATTAAGGACGCTTCGACTCCGTTGGTCACGGCTATTGTTTCCACCTATTCTAGCGAGATCTATATGCAGGGTTGCCTTGACAATCTTCTTCGCCAGACATTGGGCCAGCGGCTAGAAATTATTGTGATTGACAGTGGATCTCCAGAAGAAGAAGGGCGCATTGTTCGGGAATACCAGAGGAATCATTTTAATATACGCTACATTCGAACTGAAAAACGTGAAACTGTCTACGAGGCGTGGAATCGCGGTGTTAACGCAGCTCGCGGCAAATATGTGGTAAACGCTAACACCGACGATGGCCATAGAAAAGATGCCTTTGAGTCCCTAGCTCAATGCTTGGAGGCAAACCCAAAGGCATCCATCGCCTATGGCGATATCGTTTACACAACCAAAGCTAATGATACTTTTCCCAGCGAGCATGTGACTCGCCAGATCCATTACCCAGAATTTCATCCGGGATTGGCTTTCGCCTGTTGCTTTGCGGGTTGTACCCAGTTCTGGCGTCGTGACGACTTGATACGAGTCGGGTGCTTTGATGCTAGTTACAAGGCAGCTGGGGATTATGAAATACTGCTTCGAGCCGTTCAGCATGGATTGAGTGCGGTGCATGTCCCTGAGGAGCTATCCCTTCATTATTTTAATGAGAATGGCATCACTTTTGGGCCTGAAACCAAGCAACTTTCCATAGATGAAGCTGAACATGCACGACAGAATTATGTGAATCGGCTTGATATTGGAGCTCTCTACAATGAACTTAACGTTTCTTCGCAACGCAGGGCGGACCTCTGGTGTGACCTAGGGGACTTTTTTTATCAATACAAAGCTCCTTGGGAAATGAAAAATCCCAAACATGGGATTGAAAACCTTAATTTTGTGGTCTACTGCGTAAAGAAGGCTCTTGAGGAAAATGCCTCCCATGCAACAGCTGCATCGAATTTGATTTGGCTCGATCGGAATTTTGGTCAGAGCAATGAAGCTTCAGACTATCTTTTGGCTTTGGGGAATACTTGGAATTCGCAGAGTCTGGAAGAGCTGAACTGTCGATGTGTTAAGTGGGAAAAAGTGATACTCACAAAACAGCCTTCTGACTTCACACTTGAATCGCAGACTGCTTCGGTAACTTTTGGTTTGCAGGGAGACTGTCAAGTCCCTGTCACCGGTCGAAAATTAAATTGTGAGGAACATCAGACAAGCTCCAATAACGTTCAGGGATCGCCTGCGTGTTCCTCGGTCGGTTCTCTTCAGGAAGCCGATCAGCTTTTTACTTCTGGCGCCTATGAGAAATCTTGGGAGTGCACACAAGAGGCCATTATAAAACGACCCTTTAGTCCTGAGGGCTTTTTCATTCTTGGAAAAATTGCCTTAATCGCGGGTGACCTTGAGAAAGCCAAGATTTGCGTAGAACGACTTCGCAATATGACTCCAGATTGGCCACACACTCAGCAACTTATGGATGAGATAAAAGCTTCTGAAGCTTGTCATCCTCCCCGGTTAAAGCTTTCGGATATCCGATGCATTGGCTCAGGATCGCGGGTTTCAGTTTGCGTAATAGCTAAAGATGAAGAGACCCAAATAGGTCCTTGTCTAGATTCTGTATCTGAATTTGCGTATGAAATCATTTTGGTGGACACAGGCTCCACCGATCGAACCGTCGCCATTGCCGAGGCCAAAGGTGCTCGAGTGATCCACCATCCATGGCACGATGATTTCAGTGATGCGCGGAATGTATCTCTTGAGCATGCAACAGGGGATTGGATTCTTGTTATTGATGCCGATGAGCGTATTAATTCGGAAGACATAGAAACTCTACAAAATGAGTTAAAACAAACGGGCATTTTAAATTACCGACTCCCCATTCGTAATCATGGAGCCAAAGAATACGGACATGGCTATGTACCACGTTTGTATCGTAATGCTCCTGGTCTGTGTTACATTGGGCGCATTCATGAGCAAATATATTTCACCACAGAGATGCTTCGAAAGCGATGGTGCATGCGGGGCACTTTGGGAGAAACTCCGATTCAGCACTACGGATATCGTGAGGAAATCGTTCGGGCGAAGGATAAACGTAAGCGTAATCTGAAGTTACTCGAACGTGCCATCATTGAAACACCTGACGAGGCCAATTATCGCTACAATTATGCCTTGGAGCTAAGAAATGTCGGGCGCGGGCAGGAGGCACTTGGTCATTATCAAAAAGCCATCGATTTACTAAAGACCTTACCCGATGAGGATCAGGTTCCCGAGTTTACCCATGCCTTGACCCAACAATACGGAAGCGTCTTGTTAGAGGAAAAAAAGCATCAAAAAGTTGCTGAGATAGCCGAGGATCCTTGGATTCAGAGGCATGTTAATTCAGCTTCATGGAGCCTGGTCCAAGGGATTGCCTTTGCAGAACTGAATGAGTACGAAAAGGCTATTGATGCCCTGAATGACTGTATTGCCTGCCGTCACAAGCCCGTGCTTTCTCCCGGTATCATTGAGGTGCAGTCGGGACTTCCTGCCTTTCTTAAAGGGAAGATTCACCATCAACTCGAACAAGAGAACAAGGCTTCAGAGGCCTTTGCTCTTGCTGTGAAGGATTCTCCTGAAAACATTGATTATCTCATTGATTATGCAGCATGGCTTCATGCGCATTCCAAGAGTCTGGAAGCCGTGCAACTTTTGCATCGTCAAATGCCCCACGGCGCAAAAGACACCCGTTATTGGCAAATGGGTGCCAAAATCTCACAAGCCACCTCAGGCTTTGAGTCTTTTTACCTGGATTGGACGACAGAGGCTATTAAATATCAGCCAAATGATACTCCTTTGCTGTTTGCCCATTTGGAGTCTCTCATGTTATCGAATCATTGGAGCCAAGCTGCAAATATGTCATCCGAATTTCTTTTGGAACCCCAATCTGCGGAACATTGGGGAATCCACTATCTTCTTTGTCTCCATCAGGGAATGATGCCCAAAGGGCTGAAGATGGTTGAAGAGGAGAATGTAAGCAGGTACTTTATCAAAAATTACCGTCGTCTTGTCCAGCTCGGGGATGAGGAAGGTGTTCGGAAAATTCATGAACATTTACCATTGGCCAAACAACATCTACCTACAGCTTCTAAGCTTATTGAGCGAGTTCTGGAAAATATTCAACAGGTATCTGTTGCCTAGTCTTTTCCGACGATTTTGTCATACTGGTATGAGTGCTTGCTACAAGCTTGCACCTGTGACAGTAGTCTTTGCATGTTCCTGTTCCAATTCCAATACGGATGGAGACTTTGAACTGCCTGAAAATGGAGATTTAAAATCTTTTACTGTTGAAGATCCACAGGCTCTCAATCGCCAGGGGTGGCTGCTAGTTGAAGGCAAGGATGGGGAGCAAAATATTGAGCTAGGCGTGTCCATGATTCGAGCGGCGGCTAAAGAGGGTTGTGTCAAAGCCATCTTCAACCTGGCATTAATCGAGCAGGAAGGTCAATGGGTGGAAAAGGACCTCGACGCCGCTTTTGATGGGATGATGCGTGCGTCGCGGATGGGGCTTATTGAAGCCAAGGCGGCCTTGGGATTCATGTATGAGCGTGGTTTGGGTGTTCCACCTGATCCCGACGAAGCGCTTTACTGGTATGAAGAGGCCGCAACCTACGGCAAGGCTTCTACCCGCAGCAAGGCGCATTACACCAAGAATTTGCTGCCGCATCGAAAGGAACAGTATCTCCATGGGGATCGGGATGCTCAATTCATGCTGGGTCGTATGAGTGAAACGGGCACTCCGTCGGTAACCATGGACGCTGAACAGGCACTGCAATGGTACGAAGATGCTGCGGTAAGGGGAGACGCTGCTTCCCAGCATCAGATTGCGGTGATGTTGGGCATTCACGGTGTTCCAAGAGTGGATCGTGTCTCAGCTTACGCATGGGCCCGGTCGGCGACTACTCGCTCTTCGGCGAAGGAGTATAATCAGACCCTTCAAACCATTGAAACGGCACTGTTACCTACCGAGCGTTCGCGGGCAGAATCTCTATTCAATACCCTTGCCGACCTAGTGGCTTACAATCTTCAGGATCTGCGTCTCGACCCCCGATAAGCCACGGAAGGCTTGAGGAAAAAGCTCTGCTGCTCGATTGAAGTGGTGCCTTGCTCATGGCATGATGTCGCGATAGATTTACCCATCTGTAGGATCCATCCAATCAATTGTCATGGAAGTTTACCTGTCTTACTTCAAACGTTTTGCTGAGTTCAGAACACTCGGTGGGTTCTGTCTGGCACTCCTTGGCGCGCCTGGTTCCTTGCATGCGGCGGGGGTTGATTTTGACCGGGATATCTCTCCCATCCTCAGTCAAAAATGCTTCGCCTGCCACGGTCCAGATGAGGGTAAAATCAAGGGGGATTTGCGACTGGACATGCCAGATGCCGCTCAAGGCCCATTTACCCAGCGGGATGGCTACCGGATCATCACTCCTGGTGATCCTGAAAATAGCGAATTGTGGCGACGCATTATCGCAACCGATCCAGATGAGCAGATGCCCCCACCTGAATCGAGGCATGAGCCTTTGAGTGAACTCCAGCGTCAAAAAATGAAGGAGTGGATCACACAGGGAGCCAAATACGAGGCCTTTTGGGCTTTCGCAGCACCAATCAAGCGCCCACTTCCTGAAGTTTCCAATCCCGAGTGGATGAAGCACCCAATCGATCGGTGGGTTATGAAAGGGTTGGAAGAAAACGGCATGGAGGCTTCCCCTGCTGCAGATCAGCGTACTTTATTGCGTCGACTGAGTTTTGATTTGACCGGGTTGCCTCCTTCGATGGATGCGCTTACCAGCTTTGCCAAGGACCTCTCGGAGACCCGGTATGAAGAGGCTGTGGATCGGTTTTTGAACAGTCCTCACTATGGAGAGCATATGGCCAAATACTGGTTGGATCTAGTCCGCTTTGCAGATACCAACGGGCTTCACCATGACCACTACCGCGATATGACGCCTTACCGCGACTGGGTCATCAGGGCTTTCAATGAGAATCTACCTTTTGATGCTTTCATCTCCCATCAGATTGCAGGAGATCTGTATCCCAGCCCAACTCAGGATCAGATGACTGCTTCGGGTTTCAATCGGCTGCACCTCATCATCGATGTAGGGACTGCCCTACCTGAGGAAAGTTATACCCGGAATGTCGTCGATCGTGTGACAGCTTTAGGAACGGCCTTCATGGGCTTGACGGTCCAATGTGCCAGTTGTCATGACCATAAGTTTGACCCCATCACCACCAAAGATTTTTACCAGTTATTTGCCTTCTTCAACAATTTTGATGGGAAGCCTGAAACAGGCGGACGTAGCGGTTTGGATTTTAAAAGAGGGCTTCAAGCCCCCTATATCGATTTGCCCAGCGCTTCTCAGCGACACTATCTGAGTCAATTCGATGCCGCCCTCAGTGAGCTCAGGCAGGAAAGTGAAAAACTCAAGGAAGCCGTGGCAGGCAATGAGTCATCACCTGAAGCAGAAAACTTGAAGACTTTGGAAAAAGCCATTCAGTATCAGCAAAAGGGTCGAGATGCCCTCATGATGCAGGTTCCTGCTGCCATGGTCATGAAGGAGCGTGACGAGGTGCGGCCAGCCTTCATTCTGAAGCGTGGGGTATACGACCAATACGGTGATGAGGTCGTGCGAGACACACCCTCCTTTCTCCCTGCCATGACAAAAAAGGGTGAGACGCCTTCGCGCCTGGACCTGGCGCAATGGATGGTACGCTCTGATCACCCTCTGACCGCACGAGTCGCGGTCAATCGCTTCTGGCAGCAGTGCTTTGGTATGGGCCTGGTCAAGACTTCGGAAGATTTCGGTTTGCAGGGAGAACGCCCCAGCCATCCCGAATTGCTCGATTACCTTGCCCGTGATTTCATCGAATCGGATTGGAATCTCAAGCGACTGATGAAGCAACTGGTGATGTCCAAGACCTACCGTCAGGGATCCGGTATGTCGACCCATCAGCGGGAAATCGATCGGGCAAACAGGTGGTTGGGGCGGGGATCTCGATACCGCATGGACTCCGAAATGATTCGAGATCAGATCTTCGATGTCAGCGGATTGCTCAACCCAGTCATGGGCGGTAAGAGCGTCAAGCCCCCCCAGCCCGCCAAACTTTGGGAAATTGTCGCCATGCCCTTTTCCTACCCCAGGGTGTATGAGCCCGATCAGGGGGGACAAAAGTATCGAAGGAGTCTTTACACTTTCTGGAAGCGTGCCCAGCCGCCACCCCAAATGAGCCTATTTGATGCCCCAAGTCGAGAAGCATGTGTGGCTCGACGGGAGCGGACCAACACCCCCCTTCAGGCACTACTGATGATGAATGATCCTGAGTTTTTCAGGGCCGCTTTTCACATGGCCATTCAACTGTTTGAACCTGAGGGTCATTCGGATGAAGTTCGCTTGGCACTTGCCTACGAGCGGGTGACTTCTCAGCTTCTCAAGAGCAGTGAGGAGCGCTTACTTATCGATGCTCTTGGATCTTTTCGCCGTTTCTACCAGAGTAATCCCGAGACTGCAGGGAAGTTGATAGAGCCCTTCTCAGGAGGCATGGTCGGTAGTGAGCAAACGAGTGAAATTGCGGCCTGGACCATGGTGGTTCATTCTCTTTTCAATCTGGATTGGGTGCGCCACCGACAATAATTCCTAAAAATGATGAAAGCACCACCGTCCCAACCTTCCATCCCTGAATGGGGGTCAATGAGTCCGACGGTTCAATGGCAGCAGCTTCAGACCCGGCGACGTTTTCTCAAGTGGAGTGCGATGGGGTTGGGGAGTTCGGTGTTGGGGCACTTGCTCCATGGTCAAGAGGCCTCTAAAGTGTTGCCCACTCACCATACCCCAAGGGCCAAGCGTGTGATTTTTTTATTCATGGCGGGTGCTCCCAGTCAATTGGACCTGTTTGATTACAAACCCGATCTTCACAAGCAATTCAACCAACCACTACCTCCATCTGTGAGTAATGGACAGCGTGTCACTGCCATGACACGGGGCAAGGAGCAAATCGTGGCCCCATCGGTGTTCCAGTTTGCCCCCAAGGGCCAAAACGGCATCTTCATGTGCGAGTTGCTGCCGCATCTTTCCGAAGTGGTGGATGATCTTTGCATCATTAAATCGACCCATACCGATGCCATCAATCATGACCCTGCAAAAACGATGTTTTGCACCGGATCCCAAATACCGGGCAAGGCGAGTCTGGGGTCCTGGTTGAGCTATGGTCTCGGAAGCCTTAATCGAAATTTACCTGATTTCATGGTTCTCAACTCGGCTTTCTGGACGGGGGGTACGGGGAACGTTCAGGCTCTATACAGCCGTTTATGGGGTTCTGGCTTCTTGCCATCCAAGCATCAGGGCGTGTCCTTACAACCCGAAGGAGATCCCGTTCTTTTCCTTTCTAATCCTCAAGGGGTTAGTCGCGAGGTGAGGGGCCAAATGCTCGATCTGGTGACAGCCCTCAATCAGGAGCACCTCAAGGAACTGGGAGATCTGGAAATTCAGACCACCATCGCACAGCAAGAAATGGCCTTTCGCATGCAGGCCAGTGTTCCTGAGCTGACCGATATGAGCCAGGAACCGGAACATGTCCTGACTATGTATGGTCCGGAAGTACACAAAACAGGCTCTTTCGCCAGAAACTGTCTCCTAGCTCGGCGCATGATCGAGCGAGATGTCCGATTTGTTCAGTTATTTCATCGAGGGTGGGACCATCATGTGGGGTTACCCAAAAAAATTCGGGGTCAGTCTTATGATGTGGATCAACCTGCCAGCGCGCTCATCAAGGATTTGAAATTACGTGGGCTGCTCGATGAGACCCTGGTGGTTTTTGGGGGAGAATTCGGGCGTACTACCTTTGGACAGGGAAAAATCGAGCGGGATCAATATGGTCGGGATCATCATCCTCGATGTTTTGCGACCTGGATGGCGGGTGGAGGCATTCGAGGTGGGATGACTTATGGCCAAACCGATGACTTTAGTTACAACATCGTCGAAGATCCCGTGCATGTGAACGATTTCAACGCCACGATTCTGCATCAATTGGGGATCGACCATCAACGCTTGAGCTTTCCCTTTCAAGGCCTGGATCAAAGACTCACGGGAGTGGAGGGTGCCAAGGTCGTGAAGGGGATCCTTTCTTGAAAAGGCCCATTTCTGGCCGAGTTGCATCCAGTTGAGAGCGCAGCATGGCCGGCGCAGCAGACCAAGTGTTGTTATCGAATCGTGGGCGTGTGTCAGAGTTCCATCGTGCTTATCCAGTGGTTCCCGCCAAAGTGTTCGGGTATTTTTTTGGCGACCCTTTGTGCAATTGTGAGATCCTCAAAAAGGGCAAATGTGGTGGAACCACTTCCTGACATTAACGTGACCATGGCTCCCCATTCACGGAGTGACTTCTGGAAAAGCTTGAGGAGAGGGAATTTCTCAAGAACGGGTGATTCGAGGCTATTGTAAAAATGTTCGGACACATCGGCAAGGGGCTGATTGGAAAGAGCGTCTGCCATCTTTCGAGCGCGCCCCTCCTGCCCGTGAAGTTGCCGTGGAAAGTGCGCCAACTGCTGATAGGCCCAGGCGGTGCAAACGCCAAAAGGAGGTTTGACCAGTAGGAGCCCCACACCGTCGAGCGACCGCAAATACGGTATCGCTTGGAGCTGTTCTCCTCTGCCTCTCAACAACATCGGTTTTTCCTCCAGAAAGAACGGCACATCGGAACCCAGTTGGCTTGCCAAGGCATGAAGGGTCTTTTGGCTGAGAGGTTTTCCAAGACAATGATTCAAGGTCTTCAGTGTGATGGCGGCATCGCTGCTCCCGCCACCAAGACCGGCTTCCATGGGGATTTTTTTGATCAGTTCGATGTGAAGGCCCACATCCATCCCCGTTTCTTTGAGGAATGCCTTGGCAGCACGCATGACCAAGTTATCGCTTCCAGGATTTAGCTGGCTTTGTGGAATGGACAGTCGAAGGTCCGAAAAAGAGTCATCTAAACGGAAATGCAGGATATCATACAACGGTATAGGTATCATGAGCGATTCAAGCTCGTGATACCCATCAGCACCTCGCCCTAATATGTTCAGGAGCAGGTTAATTTTAGCAGGTGCTTGATGATCTTCCTGAATAGTCACTGGTGTAGGTCAAAAAAAAAGCGCCAACTTATATCGTTGGCGCTTTGTAATGATTCGAGTGTTCTCAGTAGTCAAAGACCCTGAATCGGCTGCCGAGCACAGGCAATGCATCCCCTCCGCTGAAGCCTAAAGCGCTGTCCGCCGCGTAAGTAGAGTCAGACAATAAATTGGGTGTGTAGTTTTCAGGGTAGATCACCTCATCCGAAACCATGGCAGCGCTGTAATCGCCTCCTCCGTGGTCTGGTATGGGGAAGGTCACAATTTCGTAAAGACCTACGGCGGTCCGCTTCGCTGTCTGATTGATGCCGTGGATGAGTCCAGTCGTGTAGGAGCGCTCGGGACTTTCCCAGATGGCTGTCTGCTCCATGCTGCGTCGGAGCTCCCCAAGACGGAACACTTCGGATGAATTTCTCATGCCACGCCCTAATTTCTGCTCAGGACCGGCACACCCTACCACCGCCACCGCTAATGCGATGCTAGCCAACGTTACGAACTGGGACATTCTTAACATAATAATTCACTACAGTTGGGAAAACATTAAGGGTAAACCCTTGGTTGTAAAGCCTTTTGTCTAGCCACATTTCATGCCAAAAAGAGCTTGAAATCTCCTGTTTTAAGCGGGCTCTGAGTTGGCTTGGCCCTCCTCCTTCTTCGCCCAAACTTTTGCAATCAGCAAACTTAACTCGTAGAGGAGTTGAAGAGGAATGGCCATCAAGGTCAATGTGAAGGGATCGCCAGTTGGGGTAAGGAAGGCACACAGAGTGAGGTTGATCACCACCCAATAAGGTCGAAATTGACTCAGTTTTAGAGCATCCAAGAAGCCAATTTTGACCATGGTCAGAAGTACGACAGGCAGCTGAAAACTAATGCCCATGGCCAGCATGAACTTGATGACGAAGGTCATGTAATCGCGTGCGTTCCATTCATCCGCCGAAAATCCCAGCCAGTTAGAAAATTGAACCAGTGCCACAATGGCAATCTTCATCATGATGAAATAGCAAAAGAAGATGCCCAGCATGAAAAGTCCCGCTCCAAACCCCGTTGTTTGGTAGAGGAATTTTTTTTCGTGGATCTTGAGTGCTGGAAGAACGAACTGACCCACAAAGAAGATGACAAAAGGTGCTGCGATGACCAAGCCCCCATATAGCATTAACTGAAAGGCGACCAGGAATCCGTCGACCGGTTTGTAATTCTTGAGACGGTGCTCCAGGCTATTGAGGGGGTGCTCGGTGCTCGTTTCCAGGCTGATCACGCGATTGGTGCCAATGAGAACAGGTTTGAGCTGAATGCTTTGGATGGCCTTGGTTGCTTCAGGTTCAATGCCGTATCTTTCCCCAATGACATTGACTGAGACATTACCCAGTCGAACCCCTTCGAAGAAAAGTCCAACCTGCTGCTTACTGGAGAGGCGAAGCTCTTCAGCATCCCTGAGTGGAGCTGTCAGAATCGAGATGATGTTGTCCATCATCGAAAAGCAGACGACCATACTGATGATGACCGCACTCATGCATTTGATGAGCGTCCATCTGAGATCTTCGAGGTGTTCCAGGAAGGTTTTGACCGGACCTCCATCTTCCTCGTCCCATTCCTGACCGACAATGATTTCCTCTTCAGGAGGTTTGGCTTCACTCATGCCATGGGCTCATTGGCAATCGTTGACCCCAGGAGGGAAAACGACGCTCGGGTGGGACTTCTTAACCCTCAGCTTGACTACTCTTTGCAGGAGCCGGAGAGGTCTCACTTTCGGGATGAGAAGCGAGATCAGTGGCTGAAGGCTGTGAATCGCTCACTTTTCGGGGGGGCATGGATGTGGCAACATCCTCATCCATGGCTTGGTGGAGGTCTTGTTGAACATCCTTGGTCGCTTTCTTGAACTCCTTGATACCCTGACCCAACCCTTTGGCTAACTCAGGAAGTTTTTTAGCGCCAAAGAAAATAAGAATCACCACCAGAATGAGGATCAATTCTGGGCCCTGAAGGCCACCGATGAGGGCTAACTGACTCTTGAGGTACGACATATAAAATCTAATTAAGAATGACTTTTTTTGTTACAAGCACTCTTGATCTTCCTTCTTGTGGGGAATCATCGAGTGTGTGACTTTCCTAAGGGTGTTTTGCCATGCTCTCTGGGCCATGGCAAGGAGCTTTCAGCGCAATATCACAAACTCGCCCCGCCTGTTTTTGCTGTGGGCGGCCTCGCCATCACCTTCAACAGCGGGACGATCTTCGCCCCAGCTTTCGGTGATGATACGTTCTGGTGAGAGCCCTTCTCCTACAAGCATATCCCGAATGGAAAGTGCCCGTCGTTCACCCAGGGAGCGGTTGTATTCTTCAGTCCCGCGGTCGTCGCAATGACCTTCTACTCTCAGGAGTGCTGCTGCTTCTCCCTTAAGCATGGAAGCCACGCGCTTGATCTTAGGGAGTTCTGAGGCGTTGACGGTATAGCGATCGAATTCGAAATAAACGGTTTCAGCATCCAGTTTGGTTTCATCCTTTCCTGCAAACCGATTGGGATCATCGGGCAATCCGTAACCGCCACCGTTTAGGTCGTTTCCATTAGGGAACTTGCCATTGTTGAGGCTGTCTCCTGATCCTAAGCCATCTCCCTGCATCATGTTGCCTGCAGCGCTATTATTGCCGCCTGCGTAGGAATCTCCACTTCCAGGGATCGGGGTGAGGCTCTTGTTTCCCTTCTTACATCCAACGGCGAGGGTGGCTAGGGTGACAACCAAAGCTGCTCTGACAATCAGGGTCGGCCAATTCATAAACTCGATGTTTTTAATGTGCGCATCGCTCTACCGCGCCCAGCTGGGCTGCGATTGCTCTGCTGCGGTTTGAAAAACATCCTTGACGTGTTTGGTTGGCACGTCAAGCAAAGACAATGTCTTGCGCCCTTTTTTCTCTCTCATGAAGACAAGGTTTCTGGAGTTGGGTGCCCAGCATGGATCCTCCCCCTGGGTCAGCACTTCAGCCTGCCCGCCTGCAGCAGGTACCACGCAGATATAGCCGACCCCTCCAGTCATGCTGGTAAATGCAATCCACTTCCCATCCGGCGACCAATCAGGTTCAGTGATCATGCCACTGACCGAACCGGTGGAAAGGCGCTTTGGGGTGCCGCCTGAAGCGGCGAGGGTGTAAAGGCGAACCCCTCCCCGTGCGGATGAGGTGAAACATAACTTTTGCCCATCTTGAGACCAGGTAGGACAAGCCTCTTCTTCCTTTGAGCGGGTGAGTCGGATTTCCCCTGAACCGTCTTTTCGGGCCACATAAAGGTCAGGGCTCCCCGATTTGCTTAAGATCATCGCGATACGGGCACCATCTGGGGAAAAGGCAGCGCTTGTATTGAGACCACTGTTTCGGGTGATGCGCTTGCGGCTACCAGAGCGCAAATCATGGGATACAATGTTGGGGCTTCCAACTTTGTAAGAAGTATAATAGAGACCGAGGTTCCCTGGAATCCATGTTGGGGCTGCAACATTGGATCGGTCGCGCGTGACTTGGCTGGCGTCGTAACCGTCATAGTCTGAGACATAGATTTCCCAGACGCCGGCTGTTTTGCCTCGAAAGGCGATCATGCTTTTTGAAATGCCAGGGCTGCCAAAAACCGCCTGCACCACATCATCGGCAATGGAGTGGGCTTGATCCCTTCCTGCGGTGCCGGCATACCCTCGATAGAAAACACTGGCCCCACCTTGGGCATCGGCCAGTCGCACACGCACCTCGTTTCCCCGCTGGCTCCCAGCCAAGCTGAACATGGCTTCCTCCTTGGTGGCCGACTCAAACCCTTGAATTTCCAAGTCGAATTTGAGCGCCCCCAGGGTGGTGGATTCAAATCCACTAAGATGGATGGGGACTCGTTCTCCTTGCCGGTAGCGGTCGATATCCAGCTCCTCCGCAGCTTGGAGGAATACCGACCCTGCAAATTGGGCGCAGAGGCAGACGAGGAGAAGCATTATTCGATGAAAAAGTGATAGGCCGTTGAGTCCGCGGGATCGTTTTCGCTTACCTTTCATGAGCGATCTTATTTGATGTTGAAATTCAGCACGACGGTACGATCGTCCAATGAGGAGCCACTGGGAGGCCTCTCTGGCATCTTTTTGACACGATCTAAGAGTGCTCTGATGGATTGATCGAGGGCATGATTGCCGGATCCCTTCAGGATTCTGGCTGATTGAACAGACCCATTCAGTGCGATGATGACCTCCACCTGGACTCGCAACTGGCGATCTGAAAGGCCTGAAGGTTGAATCCAGCTTTTGTCATAGGAAGCTTGCACCGTCCGCGCGTAATTGCCGCGCATGCTGCCGGTGACTGTTTGGATGCCTTTGACAGGACTCCCTTGCCCTACTTTGAGAGTTTCCTGATTTAGCGCAACGGTTGGCCGGCTTGCCTGGGACCTGGGCGTGACTCTTTGATTCTTAGGAGTAGATGCTCGCCGGGGGTTTTTCTTGGTATGAGTGTTAATTTTGATGATGGGCTTGGGCTTGGGCTCAGGTTTGGGCTCAGGTTTGGGCTCAGGTTTGGGCTCAGGTTTGGGCTCAGGTTTGGGCTCAGGTTTGGGCTCAGGTTTGGGCTCAGGTTTGGGCTCAGGTTTGGGCTCAG
>Ga0163179_10001839_pt1 | contig 14883 bp, 20 predicted proteins | sample AtlANTMetagenome_FD_109643 | JGI IMG/M metagenome (GOLD analysis project Ga0163179, IMG submission 109643) | Marine eukaryotic phytoplankton communities from the Atlantic Ocean - Atlantic ANT 2 Metagenome | ecosystem: Environmental > Aquatic > Marine > Oceanic | place: North Atlantic Ocean...
AGTGTTACTGTTCTGTCTGCTGTAGGATTTGAAGCTGGTGCTGCTATTGAAACAGCATTACCACCAGAATGTTTTAATTTAATTGAACTCATGCAGCCTCCAGTGCAGCGACTTTAGTTTCCAATGTTGTAACTTTAGCATTTAGCTCTTGGATTGATTTTGCCATTAATGCAACCATATTTGCGTAATGTATAGATTCAGGTTGATTGCTGTCATTATATTCAACAAAATTAATAAGTCCAGCACTATGGACTTCTTCTGCTATAAATCCACCATAAGTATTATCATCAGCATTTTCGCCTGTTGCGTTACTTTTGTAAGTAACTGATCTAAGTTTTAAAACATCTGCAAGACCCCATGTTGCATCAGTAATATCCTTTTTATACCTTTCTGAAGAAGTTGATCTATGTAATAAGCCATTAGTAGCTATACGAACATTTGCTGATGAACCTGTTGTAGCACTGTAAGTTCCATCACTTTGTATTCTTCCAGCAGCAACTAACGAATGGTCAACAGTTGTATTAACACTTGGAGAACCTAATTTAAAACGACCATCTGTTAATACTGTAAAACTTGCAGTTGCAGCCCCACCAACAAAACCTTTTATTTGGCCGTCTGTACCAGTAGAACCTAAAGCAGATAAAACAAGATCTCCACCACCATCAAGACCAAAATCTGCATCAGCACCACTTCTTGTACATCTTATCCTACTGCTTTCTAAAGATGTACCTGTAATGTGTAATGCTCTTTCTGGTGTGCCTTCGTTAATACCAACACGACCTGTTGAAGTTATCTTGATTCTTTCAGTTCCAGCCGTAGCAAAACCCATAATATCAGACCCAAAAGTAATGCCTGTATTAGAGTCTGTTCCTCGTAAAACTGGTGCGGAAGCTGAACCATCAACTCCAGAAATACCAGTTGTTCCGTTAATGTTTAAAGCCATGTCTATAAGATAACAAGGATTGCACCGCTTGGCACAGTTAAAGTAACTCCACTATTTATAACAGGGCTGATAGTCATAGCATTTTTATTTGCAGTTAATTCGTAATTTGTTGTCATGTTTTGATCTGTCTCAACAAATATTTGATCAGTACCACCTCCGACAGTTCCAGAACCTCCTATTTCCCCCCAACCTACGCTTTTATAACCTTCAAATTGATCTAATTGATTGTTATATCTCAGCATCCCGACTGCTGGAGTTCCATCCCTTTCTGAGGTGTTTCCTACAGGAATATTTAATGAATTTGTATAATTATGAGTAACTTTTGCAGTAAATGTAGATCCCGCAAGTGTGGCATATCCAAAATTTGTAAGACTTACATTTCCTAAAGTTACAAAATCTGAATTTGCACCATTTCTTATTTTTAATAAATTTGTATCAGAGTCTATATGTGGCTGATAGGCAGCTAAGTTTTCTGCTCCACTTGGATCTCCACTAGCAGAATTTAAAGTTCTTAATGCTTGAAATATATCTTTCATTGCAGCACGAACTTCTGCACCCGTACCATTGTCGGGATGGTAATTATTACCAGTTTCTTTCGTAGTACTATTTGGCCTTGTCATTAATTAAGCACCTTTTCCAAATCCTACCACTGAAAAGTTAAAATTTCTATCTATAAGGCCGTTTGATGAATCTTTAAAAGTCACTCTAAAACCTGTTGCAGTAATGTTTGTAACTTGAAAATAATCACCGCTAGTTATGTTATCTGTAGCTGTAATTCCTATTGATGGCTTATTGCTGTCTACTCCTAACAAAGTTTGAGTGCCGACAAAAAATGGCTTATCAAAAGTAATATCTTTTGCTGCTGCATTATTACTACCATCAATACTTCTTCCAGCACCTTGTTCTGACCTTCTTTGAAATGTTGCAGTATATCCAAGTTCATTAACTTTTATATTTTGACCTATATCAGTAGTAGATACTTTAACTTTAAATTTAAAACCTCTCGCTTTATAAGTTCCATTTACAAAAGTATTGAATGTTTTACCACTAAAGTCTGAATCAGCATAATTTGTGCCACTAGGGGCTGAGGTCGTTGTGGCTACTAAAAGTTCTGCATTTACATTATTAGCTTCATCGCCATCAAAATCATCCCAATCATCAATTAATTGAGTTCTTGAATCAAATAACTCATTAGGGTAAAAACCTTCAGTAAAAATATGCCTTTTTAAATCAAGACTGTAAACACCACCTAAATCAAGAATATCTTTAAATTCATACTCTCCTGTCAATACAGAAACCACAGAAACAGTACCTGAAGTTGAAATGCTGTTTGCAGCCGTCACAGTAAAAGTATTTGCATTAGCTACAGTTACAACTTTAAACTGACCATTTGTTGCATTTCCGTTTGTGTAAGTAATATCTAAAACTTGATCTGCGACTACTCCATGTGAAGTGATTGTAATAGTAACAGTGGTTCCAGATTGACTATATGTGCCAGAGGCATTTGTTGCGGAATTTATAAGTCTTAGTGCGTTTATGGTATCATCACGAACTACATTATTTTTATCTCCTTGAAATTTTGGGGTGTCTGCGTCCTCTCTTCTGGTATCAACTAAAAGACTGCCAAGAGTATCGGGCAAATCTAAAATTATAGAACTACTTGCTGCACTTAAATTACCAGTATCATCCTCAAATCTTATTAAATATTCTCCCTCAATGTATGGAACAACTACTTGAGTGCTGTTTCCAGAAAGCTTATCAATATCTGTTGCCTTTTCAAACACACCAGTTCCGTCAGTTTTCGAGGAATGTCTGACCCTACAAAACCCTCCATGAGTAACATCTGCTTCAGTTGAAGGATCCCAACGAAGCCTTATTAACTTATCATTAACAGGTTCCATTCTTAAATTTTGCACATTTTGTGGCTTTGCTGTTTTACCTTGTGCTTGAAAGGTAGTTTCTGTCGCAACATTTGATGGTCGTCTTATTGCGTTCAAACTAAAAATTCTTATTTGATAAAGACCAGCGGATGAATTTAAAATTTCAAAACTTGTTTTATTAATTGTTGTTTCAATAAAATTGCCATTTTCAAATCTATATTGAAGTCGATATTCACCAACACCTTCTACTTGATTCCAAGTAAAAAAAACTTTACTAACTGCCCTGTTATTAACAACAACAATCCTTTCCTCAACGACAAGGTTGCTAGGTGGTTCTTTAAGATCAGTTAAAGTAGTTATTGTTCTATCTTCTAATGGGTCGTCATTTTCAACAAAATTATATTTACCATTATCGTGAAAAACTCCAGTGATTTGATATGCAGTACGATCAACTTCAGTTACACTTATAACCCTAAATAATTGTGTTTCAACACTATCATTTTCTAAAACCCATACAGAGTTAGCATTTGGAACAAGAGATAAAGAATTTGTCAAATATATAACCCCTGATGAAATACTAGCTACAATTTTTTGTTCAACTGAGCCATCAGGTAATATTACTGACACTTTAGGATTATTTGTATCATCTAAATCTGTTGCTGCTGAAGCATCATCAACAGTAATTGTCATATTTGTAGCTGATTTTATTCTTCCTCCTCGCCTTTTATTAGACCTAACTGGATCAGCAATCTTTATTACAGCACCACATCTAACAATAGCTCCAGCTTCTATAGTTGTGACAAAGTTAACAATTTCTCCTTCATTAAGTTGTGTGTACAAAAACCATTTTCCTAATCTTTGTGCTTGTGTTCTTGATGTGAGTGCAAAAGCTCTTAAGTTTTTAACAACTATTCCATATTTATTTTGTAAAGCAGTATCTTCAACAGTTTCATAATCAAATTCTTGAGTTTCCATATCAAAATACTGAACATTAACCATAGTACTTTTAATAGTTTTTGATGAATTTGAATAGCTAAACCCTGCCTCAGTGACGTTTGAAAGAGTAAACAAGTAACTTGGGTCTGTAGGTCTATCTTGAGTTAATGTGATTGTCCCTGCGTTATAAAATGCAGTAGCTCTCATTGTGCTACAAAGCTCACCAATGAGCTTAAATGCGTCAACCTGATTCTGAATAACTGCGTTGCAACTGAAACGTGGTGCTGGATTTCTACCTTCGTTATCTAATATCAATTCAGAGTTATAAACAGAAGCAGAATAAAAAGCAAATTTATCAAGCATACTTTCTGTTATATGATCTCCAAATCCAAAGCGTTCATTTGTTAAAAGGTCAAAAAGCACCCACGCTGGATCGTTACAATAAACTTTAGTTGAATTTAAAGAGCCATTAAAAACACCGCTAAAAGTTAAACTTCCATCAGCCCTGACAGAGGCATTGTGAGGAATTTTTATTCTCCTACCTCTAATGCGAAACATCACACTTGGAGATTGTGGGAATTGTTCAGCATCTACCCTTATTGCTACATGGGCAGTGTTTGGAAATCTATCTGCTGTGTCTTGTATTTCTGTATATTGAAGCCATTTAGAATTATTTTGTCTTTTAGGGTCTGTGCTATCTGGTGTTACTCTGGTTACTTTTAATTGAAGGGGATATGCATAATTGTCTGGAATATCAAAAACATAATCTCTTACATAAGCATTAGGAGTTTTTCCTTCTATTCTGCCAGCAGTATTGTTTACAAAAGTTCTTGTTGTTCCATTAGCCTGTGTAATTTTTATGTTATGGGTACAAACCAGTCCTACAACATCTCCATCATCTTTAAATCTTTGGAGTGAATCAATCTGTATAGTAACTCTTATCCTATCTACTGAACTGCCAATTGTTTGTGTTTGAGTTATGCCTTGTAAAAGTTTTTGTCCAACAGCAAATTCAGTTTCAGTATTTTTAAAGCCTTTTATTTTTGTTTGGTCAGCTGTTCCATATCTTGCTTCTGTTTTTACATCTTGAAAATTTTTTTTATTATCAGGAGCAGAACTACCAGATGATTGTTGTAGTAACTGAGTGCCATTTAAAAAAATGTCTTTTTCAAGGGTTCGATTATATTCAGCCGAACCTCTAGTTCCTGATGCTGAAGGAAAGCCCTCAATTTCACCTTCACATAAAACATGAACTGCAAGTTGTCTTTGAATACTACCAAGTTGATCCTTAGGTAGTTTTGGGTCTGTTAATTTTGGATTATTGGTTGGTATTGGCATTATTCTGTTTCTTCTGTTCCTTCTATTTGAATAGTATCAACACCATTAGATACAATAATACTTCCAACAAACCTTTCACCATATACAACAGGAACAGCTACACCACTTCTACTAATATTAGAAATTCCATTAAAAGCAAAGTTACTTGCTTGCATACCAGCATTTAATTCAACACCAGCATCATTAAATGAACCGACATCAACTGTCGGAGTTAAAAGTGACGTTATACCATCTATTGCCAAACTTGTTAAAACAGTAGTAGCAACACTTCCAAGAACACCAGTAGCAGCCAAAGCAGTAGCTCCAGCAACAACAGCACCTCCAAGAGCAGCCGCACCAGCAACAACAGCACCTCCAATAGCAGCGGCAGTTGTTGCAACAGTAGTAGCAACAGCAGCGGCTCCAGAAAATATAAATCCAGCAGCAGCAGCTAATGGACCAGAACCAGTAAGAATAGGAATTATAGATATATCATCTTCACCTTTCATGTGTAATAAATCTTCAGAAATTTCTGTATTACCCATTTTTATTCTGTAATGATGTTCATAAAAATGACTTTCAACTTGCGGAAAGTTAGCAAGCAAAAATTTAAAGGCTTCAGCAGGAGTTTTAACGTCAGCCATAAATGATGTTTGACCAATAAATTTTCTTAATTTTCCGTAAAGTTTAATTTTTTTAAGGCTCATATCTAAAAACTTTTTTTGTTATTTGTTGATATTGTAAATCAAATATCTCTCTACAACTTAGCTTACCTATTACATGATGTAAAATAGTTTGATCTCCTATATAAATTGCAACATGATTTAATTTTTCGTAGGCACCTTTCATTAATAAAATATCATTTTCTTTAATATCGTCTACTAATTTAAAACCCATAGATAACAAGGCTTTGTCAAAATAAGGTTCTAATGCAAATTCTTTTATTGTTTTTGGTCTTGGCCACTTTTTAAAATCTAGATTTAATTTATCATGATAAAAGTCCATTACTAAAGACCAGCAATCTTGTATTCCCCACGCCCATTGTCTACCAATTAAACTATCAGGTTTCCACCCTGATGGCTTAAAACTATGCCAGCTTTTCATCCCTAAGCTGTAAATGTGCCATTCTAGTCCACTAAATTCACAACCAGCTTTATCTGTTTCTGAAGGATATGCAGAGCCATTTGGATGTGAATGTACTAAGCCAAGTATTTCTCCATGATCTTCACAATCTGCATAATCTTCTGGGTCAATAATGAAATAGTCAAAGTTTTCATTTGCTAAATTTTTACATGGCCAATATTTTTTCTCGCCTCCTATCAATGCCACCAAACCACAAGACTCATTAGGTAATGTTTCTTTTGCGTGTTTTTCTGCTTCGAGTTTCCAATTCATGCGTTTCTAAATGTGCCAACACCTCTAAAGTTTTTCCTAGTAACTTGTCTTTTTGGTGCTTTTACACCTTGCAATTCTAAACTAGATACACATTCAAATTGCACAATATTTCTATTTTCAATTGCTTTTCTATCAATAAAATATATTTCTTGAGGTAATTCATTAGTATTAGGTGTACCAAATGGGTTTATGTTATTACTAAAATTTGTATTATCTAAACTACTTGCTAAAGTTCTTCTCCTAATAAATTTTGCCCCTGCTAAATCATTTTTTTGTGTAACTTTATTTGTATCTATAATTAATCCCGAAACAAAACCAAACAAATTAGATATTGTTAAAGTTGGTCTAGGCAATGTGCCTTGCCCAGTAAACTCAAAACCTTCCGCAACTATAGGATATTTGTCGTAAGATAAATCTTGCCAAATTATAGATTGATTTATTTGATTTGAACCTGAGTGAAATAAAAAAACTTGATTTGAACCATGTAATGCAGTATTTAACTCAAGTTTATATAGTTCAATAATTGCACTTGGACTTAAACTTTGTAATTCACTAATTGGAACTGTCATTAAGGTTCAAAAACTTGTAAAAAACTTAAGTTAATAATAGCTCTATTAAAAGAAGGAATTGTTTTTCGTTTTTTTACACATATAAAGTTAAGAGCAACAGCTTCATCTGTTGGTTGATAAAGAAAAGATTTTTGGTCTAAATCTCTATCAGTTATAAAAGAAAATATTACGTCAGATTCAGATTCAGAAACACTAAAAGTTAGATCCAAAGTCATTGGAGATTGATTCTGAGGCAATCCAAAAAGCGACCTGTGCTGATAGCCGTCACCTAGAGCAATAACTCTTGTTTTTGTATTTATTGTTTTTGTAGATCCGTAGATCGGTTTAAAGCTTGGGAATGTTTCAGCCATTATCTTGCAAGTAATCCTCCACTACGTTTTTCATTAACAAGTTGTGCTTGAACAGCCTGTGCTATAACAGCACCTAATTGTTCAGCATTTGCATCATTACCAGACACAGAAGAACCAGAGGCATCTACTGATACGTTAACAATATTTGTTTGACCAGATTCCATTTTATTATTAGGTGTAATAAAACCTCGATTTGAACCCATTGTTAAAATTTCTGGTCCTTTTTCTCCAACAACATAGCTTTTACCTGCTGAAACTGAACCTCCCGCAGCTTTTCCTCCACCAAAAACATTTTTTAAAGCTCCACCTATAAAATTACCAATTCCAGCAACTGACCTTTGTATAGCTACTTCAATTAATTGTCTTTTTAAACTATTAAGAACGTTAGAAGCTGCTTCAGCTAAAGATTTTGTTCCCATTACAGCGTCAGTTAAATTTGAAACAACTCCTTCTTCTATACTTGCTCCGATTTCTTCAAATTTTTTAGCAAGTTCTTGTGCTGGTGTTAAATTTTCTTCCATTTTTTCATTCAAAATATCTTGTAAATCAATTTGTTTTTCTATTTCTAAACTTCTAAAAACAGCTTCTTTATTTACTATTTTATCGTTTTCAGCAACTTCACGAATAGCATCAATAAATTCAAATTTTCTTTGTAAAATTCTTTTATCAAAATCATCTTCAGTTTTTTTGAGTGTTATTCGTCTTTTTATTTCTTTATTTAATCTTTGTTCTAATAACCTTGGGTCTTTTTCATCTGTTAAAGCTTTAGGTTCAGATGCAGCTATACTAATTCCTCTGTTTGCTCTAAATGAAGTATCAATACCAAAATCCCCTTCTTCATCCGATTTTTTAAAATTTGCTTCTTTTTTTAATAGTTCTATTAATTCTTTTTGTTCTTTTATTTGTCTTTGAATACCTCGTTTTGCATTTCCTCTCGCGTCAGAATTTCTTAATTGTGCAAGTGTATTTTCTTCAGTTTCTATTCTTTCTTCTAATTGAACAGAAGTTCCCTCCTCTATTAATTTATTAAGTGTATTTCTTTCTTCAATTTCATCTTTTATAGCTCTTGTTATACCTATTACTCCTACAGTAAGACCAGCTATTAAAGCTAATAAAGGTCCTCCAAGCGTACTTGTTATTCCAATAACTAGTGCTTTTAAAGTTTTTAGTGTTCCAATTATTGATTTTATAAGTGGTTTTAAAATACTTAAAGAAGTAATTAATGTTCCTGTAACAACTACAAAAGAAGTTATTTCAGGTGGTATAGCATTTACAACACCTATTAATATTTGCAAAGTTTCAGTTGTAGCTTTTGCAGCAGGCAATAATGCCGAACCTACTGACACCTGTAAATTTTCAATTTCATTTTGTAAGTTTTTAAATACTTGTGTAGGATCATTTTCTAATATTGCTTTTAATGCAGGTCCACCTTCACGACCAATACTTTTTAATGCTCTAATAACAACTTCACTTGTTAACTTACCTTGAGCAGCTAAATTTTTAAGTTCACCTGTTGATACTCCAAGTTCTTTTGAAAGAGGTTTTAAAATTAAAGGTACTTGTTCAGAAACACTTCTAAATTCATCACCAGCTAATCGACCTGAACCAAGTGCTTGAGCTAATTGTCTAAATGCGTTAGAAGCTTCAATAGCTGATGCTCCTCCTAATTTTGCTGCTGTATTAAAACCTATAAATGTAGTTCTTATATCTTCCAGGCTTACTCCTAAAGGTAAAAGTCTTGCTGTAATATTTGTAACTCCATCTAATGCTTCAGCATTACTAATTCCAAATAATTTTTGACCTTCAGTAGCTATAGATTGTGCTTTGCTAAAATCACCTGTTGCTTCAGTAAGAAGTTTTAAGCGTAATTCTAATTTTTGAAAATTTGCAGCAGTTTGTATTGATCTTCTTCCAAATTCTAATAATCCAACAGCAGCAACCGCTTTTGCTAAACCATTAAATCTTGTACTTAAACCTTTATTTCTTTTATCTAATACTTGAAAAGATCGTCCTAATTTTTGGCTTGCTGCATTAACTTTTTTTAATTTATTACTTGCCTTATCGACAACATCAATAACTACACTGGAATAAGCCATTAATTATGTGTTTTTTATTAGTTTACACAATTTATTTCATTTTATCTAATTGTTCTTTTTCTCTTTCATTTTTTAATTGATAATAAGCAGTAAAATAAATAAATTCAGATTGTGTTAGTTCTTTTCTTAATCTACTAACTGTCATTTTTAATTCTGTTGCTAGGAAAAACTCAAAATTTAACCAGTTATCCCCCTTTAGTCGTTTTTTGCTTCGTTTAATTCAATATCGCCAGCAACATTAAACAAAAATAATTCAAGTTCATTTAAAACACTTTCAGGTAATTCTCTTTGTAGTCGAACAACATCACCAGCTTTAAATGCCTTTTCACCATTTTCTTTTTCTGCCATGTGACATAGCATTTGAGTTGAAACTTTTAAAGCTTCATCAGAATTAACTAATGCCTGGACTCTTGTTCGATCAGATCTTGTAATTGGTTTAAAATACAAATCAATTAAAGGAGTTCCATCAGGTTTATTTAAAGTAAATTTTCTTCTTTGATTAAGATCAAAGGCACCAATTAATAAATCTACAGTGCGGGTTTCATTTGTTGGCATAAATTAAATTGCAAAAGTTACATCACCACTAACTGTAAAGTTAACAGTTTGAGTTGTTAATTCACCTACTGTAGATGAAGCCCCTAAACCAGTAACGAGCCCATTAAAACTATATTTTTTCGCACCTGAGGTATCTAAAAATAAATTAAATGAAGCGTCTGCTGGATCTTCACTTGTGTTTACATCAGCTAAAAGTTCTGCAACAGCATCGCCTGAAGTAGCTGTATATTGAACTTCAATAGTACCAGTAGCACTTTTTAAACTACCTACATAAGTTCTTGAAGTCATTCCTTGTGTAGTAGTTTCAAGAGTGTCTTTAACCATATCTAAAGACCATGCTGTAGTACCAACAACATTACTTACAGATCCAGAGCCATTGTCAAAAGCTACTGAACCTTCTTCGCCGCGAATAGCTGCCATAACAAAAAAAGAAATTTAAACTTAGTTTATCCTTTTTTTTGGAAATTTTCTATAGTTTCAATAAGTTTTTCTTTATTATGGCGTTTATCTAGCTCTAAACCTAATTCTCTGCCTTTTGCTTCTAATTCGTTTTTTGTAAGATTTTTATTAATATCAAAATTACAAGTTTTTATATTTTCTTTTTTTAAAGCTGTTTCGCACCTATTGTCCCATAAAGCTATATTTCTTTTTCCTTTAACTTTTTCAAGAATTTCAAGCATTTCTTCTGTAAATTCCATCATAAATCCTCATAAGTAGTAAATGGTATTGACATTACACTTTGAACAAATCCTTCAGGAGCTGCATTTTCAATTACAGCAGGACCAGTACTTGGTTCAAAGAATATGCCATTTAATTTTACTCTATTGTATAAATCTCTTATTCTTTTAGCTAAAGTTAGGTTATTTCCTAATCCAACTCCAATTTTTGTAAAAATATTAAAAGTTATTATTCCTTCTTGTTTATTAGTACTTCCAGTTGTTCCACCTAAAGTTATATAATCACTTGCTGTAAATTCTATTAAACATTGCACAAAACCAGTACCAGCTACAGTTTGAAACGGTTGATTTCCAAAAACCATTTTTATAGGAGGAGCTGTACTTAATTCAAAAATTAATTTTTCTTCAATACTTTGTCGAATTGAATTTAAATTTAAAGCAGCCATTAATTTTTACTTTGAGCTTTTTTTACAATATTAGCAACAGCCACAACTTCTTTTAAAGGCCAACCGGCAACTCTGTTACTATCACGAGATTGAAAAGAATTATTCCAGGAAGGTGGAGTATTTGTACCAAAACAAACTGCTTCTGCATAAGGTAAAGGATTTATAAGACTATATCTTTGACCTGTTTTTTCTTTTGAATAATTTAAACGAAAAGGCGGAATAATTGCAGCTTTATTATTATTAAAAGGACCACCTTGAATTGGTGCAGTTCTTTTATTTTCTGCTAATTGCCAATTCATACGAAAACGCCCAGTATCAACAGGAGAAGCCTGTTTAATGCGTGAATCTAAAGTAAAAACTGCTAAACGTATTAAATCTCTATGTTCATCTTCAAAAAATTTACCAATATTTTGAATTTCAATTTTTTTCATGCTCTTAAATATAATTTATATTTAATTTCTGAATTATCATTTTCAGTAGTATTAATTCTAATAATTTGATAATCAATACTTACAATAGTAACTCGATCAGTTATTGTTGGAACAAAAGTTAAATCTGAAGCTGCAATTGTACAAATTTTATCGGTTTCTTTTATAAGATCATTTATTTCTCTAGAGTTTACATTTTGTAATGTTCCTTTGATAGTATTACTTGTTATTGTTTCACCAACGGTTCCATCTGATGATTTATAAGATCCGCTTATAATTCTTTTAATTGTTACATCACCGCCAAATTTACCAACAACGGTTGAAGATATTTTTCTTAAACCTTTGGATAATCGAGACATTATAAACGATAAGCAATAACAGAACCACTTGATAAAGTAAATCCAGTAATGACTCCACAAAGTTCACAACTAGCATTTAATGTAATGCTTGTACTTGCTCCATCAATATTTTGAGCTGTTAAAGATGCGATTACAGTATCTTCATTAGCTTGTAATTTACCAAACCTTCCAGTGTGTGCACTTTGGTCTTTAACAATTTTTGCTGATGGGTATTCGTAAGCCATAGTTAACTCCTTTTTACTGCTATTGTAGCTGGCCCACTTATTCTAATGCCAGTTAGGTATTGTTCAATTATAGGCGGTATTCGATTTGCACCGACAGCACCATAAAATCTAGGTTTTACATTTAAATCACCAATTGATACTTCATTAAAATCTTCAAAGCCACTTAAATCAAGCCCATCTTTATTATTGTTTAAATATACAGCTAAATGTATTTGTGCATGTTTTACTCTTTCAGGTATCTCATTATCAGCATAAAAAGCAGGCTGTAAATTACTAGGATATAAAGCATTATAAGTAGTTGAATATGTATAAGGTTTTTTTACTCCACTTCTTGGCCATTCGAGTGCTTGTGCATCATTTGTACGTGCACCTAAAAATCTTTCTCTATCAATTCTTTGAGCAGCACTAAAAAGAGCTCGATTTTTTTGATCTGTTGTACTTGTACCCCAAGCTACAATATCTGGATTTTCTACTAAACCATCAATAAAAGCTTGTGCAGCAGTTATATCCACGTAAGTATTTGCAGTTGCAGAGCCAACTGTATTAACTAATGATATTGCCATTTTGTTTTAATTTTTTTGGCTTTTTTGTTTTTTTTAATTTAAGAAGTTGAGAAGCCGCCTTTTGTTCAGCAGCTTCCCTTTCTCTAGCTAACCTAAATGTAGCTATACCCATTACTTTCTAAACGCACTAACAGCAGTTGAACTTGTAACTCTAAAAATAAAAGTTCCAGAAGTATCTGCAGTTATATCTGGTTCGCCAACAATAGTGACATTTGAACCAGCAGTAAGTGTGTATTTATGAGTTGATGCAGCCTTGTTGACAACAGTTAACTCAAAACATTGACCTACTTTGTTTTGAATACCAAGAGCTGTAATAATTTCAGCTGCAGTTGGTGTTGTAATAGTCCTATTACCTGTAGGAGTTCCGTCAACAATACCTTCAATCAACTCTGCAGTTGTTAAAGTCATTGCTGCATTTTCCGTTTTGATAACTTTAGTTTTTGTAAGTTGACCAAAAGGAGGGTTTTCTAATTCGAAAATACTAGCCATAATGTGTTACCTCTTAATCTAATGGGGAAGTTACAGTAGCCCTGACGATTCCAATATTCTTGGTTTCGTAAACTTTTTCCCAGTTTGTAGCAACTTCAAGTTGTGTTCTTGTTGGGTTTGTTGTTGTAACAGCCCACTTTAAACCTACTGGGTGATAAATGTAAGCCATTTTAAATGAAACTACATCTTCAAAAGCAAGAACGTCTTCATCAACTTTAGTTACTAAAGCAGATTGTTCGCCCGTTGCTACAGCTCCTTGCTGGAAAAAATACACACCGTATTCAGTAGAAGCACCAGTACCAGATTTTGGAATATCATCTGAAACAATAATATTCATTCCCATATATTGTGGAACTGAAACATCACCATAAGCACCAGCAGAAGAACCGCCGAAAGCATTAACTGTACTAGCACCTGATGGAGCAGTACCTAATCTTGCTTCAGAATTGGTTACATAATCTAATGCTCTTCTTTCTTTAAGTGCATAAAACACTTTTGAATGCATTGCAATAGTTGTTAATTTGTCTCCTTGATCGCCAAGTAATGACTGAGCTTTAGATACAGTTCCAGCACCTAAGGCTGAAGGAGTATCACCAGATTCAGAATCAATACAAAGATCAAATAAAGCAGAAGAACTATTATTTGCAGTTAAAGAACCGAAAGCACCTTGTAAACAAGAATACAAATCTTTTTGCTTTTCATTATTAATGTAAGAGCTAAGTTTTTGTCTAATTGCAGCTATTGGATCAGGTGAGTTTGAACCAATTTTTTGACCTGCAAGTTGTCTTGCAGAAAAAGCATCACCAGATGTAAGAACAACACCAATTTGGCTACTTTGTTCAATTTTATTAGGTGTAAGTGAAGAACTATCATTCAATCGAGTGTAGTTACCACTTAAATTTGCTTTATAAAAGGGGATATTTACGAAATTTCCGCCATTTGGTGAGCTTAAATTTAGCTCAGGTAGAGGTGCTAATACGCCACTTTGAAGAAAACTATCTCTTAAAGTTGTCTCTTCAATAATGCTATCTGCAAACACCTCTGGAACAATAATGTCCCCTAAAGTAGTTGCCATTTCAAAATGAAAATGAAAGATTTATAAAGTTGAGCACAGCTCTCTAAATCTCAGCACAGCCTTAATTTAGTTTTTAAAAATCAGCACAGCCAATTTTGTTATTACTAAAACTATACCTCAATAATTATTATTTGTAATCTTTAGCAATTTTTCTTGCTTCTAGCCAAGCATCACGACCATATTTTTGATGAATTTCATGTGCTGCTGTATCTTCTCCTTGAGCCATTCTTTTTAATAAATTTACATCAATTCCACCAATATTTCCAGCAGGTGTTTTTGTTGTTCCAATAGGTGCACCAGAACCAACAGGCGGTTGATTTTTTAAAGCCCAAGGTTGTAATTGTTCTTTTACTGCTTCTTGTAATGGTTTTGAAGTAAATCCATCATTTGATAAATAATTAACAGATCCATCTTGTTCAACTTTTATTTTATCTCTATCTAATTTTGCCATTGCATAATCTGGATCATGAACAAGGTCAGATAAAGCAGAAACAGCAGGGGTAATAAGTTTTAAATCTTTTAATTCATTTTTTAAAGATTCAATTTCGCTATCTTTTTTTTCAATAACTTCTTTAAATTGA
>Ga0163179_10001840_pt1 | contig 14882 bp, 8 predicted proteins | sample AtlANTMetagenome_FD_109643 | JGI IMG/M metagenome (GOLD analysis project Ga0163179, IMG submission 109643) | Marine eukaryotic phytoplankton communities from the Atlantic Ocean - Atlantic ANT 2 Metagenome | ecosystem: Environmental > Aquatic > Marine > Oceanic | place: North Atlantic Ocean...
ACAAGCATCCCAGGGAAAGCTGAAAAGAACCGGGCTCTCAGGCGCCTCTGTCAGCGAAATCGCCGCCATCAAGCTGCGACTTCGCCAATTGTCCTTCGAAGTCGCAGACGAAGTTCTGGGTAACAGCAGCACTCCCTACCGAGATGAACTGCTGCGGCAATTAACGGCAGGGTTGGAGCCCAGCGACCCTGACAACGGCCACTTCGCAGGGCGCTTATCTCTCTTTGTCGACGAAGAGTCTCAAGACTTCTTGAATCTAGACCCGGTAGCCACCGAGTACTCATTCGATCCCTTTAATCCCGCTGCCGTGGCTAACCAACTCGACACAGCAGGTAGCGCGCGCAGCGGCGACATAGAAGTTCTCGTCACAGGCACCATCGACCGCCTGGACTGCGCCCAGAACGGCGAGACCGGCTTGGCCGGCACGACCCACGCAGTCTACGACTACAAGACGGGAAACGTTGGCCCCCTCAAGTCCATCGATATGGGACTCAACCTACAGCCCGTTGTCTATGCCGCTGCCAGCGCACCCAATGGACTGGAGAGCACTGTCACCGGATACCGGCGTCTTCCCAGACAGCGCGAATCGGGTCGCCAGCGAATGGCCGGCTCAGCGATGTCGCTGGATGCCCTCAAGGCGCAGGTCCCTGGCTTTGGTCGGCAAGGATTCAAGATCAACGCAGACCTATGGCCGGTTTTGCTGCGCCGGGTCGAGTGGTACGGACAGTTGATAGTTGCGGGCTTCTTCCCGACCACCCTGGCCGGTAGCAAGGCTGCTGGCTGCAAGACCTGCGACTATCGCAGGGTCTGTCAGCATGACGCACTACGAGTGGCCCAAACAGATGCACAGCAAGGCAGCTGCGGCTCGTTTCTGCCTCGCCCTCAGCAGGCCAGTGAAGGACTTCGAATCCTACGCGAAAGCCAGCTTGAGAAGCTCGGAGAAACGTCATGAGCGCGAAACAGATCTTCGAGCTTGAAGCCGATGGCCGACTGCTACCGAGAGGCGCTGACCTCACCGAAGAACAACGTGAGGCTCTTGATCTAGACCGGCATATCGTCGTCACTGCCGGCGATGGTTCCGGCAAAACCAGAACCCTGAGCCGTCGTGTACTACGGATACTAGGGGACTTCGCATGGCGGGCAGCGACCGACCCCGATGCCCCCGCACAGGGACCCCGAAACATCCTCGTAAGTACCTTCACCGAACGGGCAGCGGCTGAGTTGCAAGAGCGGATCCGCGAAGAGCTGCTCCTTGGAATACGAGAACTCGAAGGGCGCGCTGCTGAACTTGAGAGCCATCCAGACCTGGGCGCAGGCGTGGCTGCATCCGTACTGCGCATACTGCGGACCTACCATGACAACTTCGACGAAAGTCGAATCGGCACCTTTCATGGCTTCTGCTCTGCTTCACTGCGCGAGTTTTCAGCAGAACTTGGCCTGGACCCGGGCTTTACGATTCTCCAAGGGCCCGAACATATCGCTGCGCTCGACGAGATTATTGACAGCTCCCTAGGGTCCCTCGAACAAGTAGACCCCAGTGATGCAAACATGCCAGCAGAGCTCCTTTCTGCGGCAGGCATTCTGTTTCGCGCCTTTTCCCGGCGGGAGTTAGTCGAGTTGCTCCAAGGGTGGCTGGAGCGCCGTGGAGAGTTGCCTCCTTTCTCTCTGGTACTTGATGCCCACTCCGATGAGGCCTTGATCGAGCGATGGGCACGCTGCTACGGCGGCGCACAGATACAAGATCTCGAGTTCGGCGTGGCCCGAGGCTCCCTCGTACAAGACCTGCTCTGCCAAATCGACAAAGCAAGCGCCTGGTACACCGGACCTGCCGAGAAGAAACCACCTATCTTCGAGGTCTGTTCCAAGGCCCTCGAGGATCTAAGTGACCTCAACGCACCCGATCTGGCCTCCCGCTGTCAGGCTCTGCGAGACTTCCTCAGCCCCTTTTTCACCAGCAGCAAAGGCTCAAGCTCGAAATCCCTGCGCAAGGTTCATCACACATGGCTGGGCTCCAAGAAGCTCTTCAATGGGACCGAACACGCACAACTCGCGGCACACTGGACTGAGCTACGCGCTGCACTCATCGAATTGTTTGGTGAGTCCGGCGAGTCACTGGCAAGGCTGCCAGGGCGGGCAGACACATCGGGCCTACCCATCGTTCGAGCGCTGACTACAGTGGCGTGCGAGGTGGTGCGTCGGTTTCAAGAACGTAAAGCGCGGGCATCACAGCTCGACTTTGCAGATCTTGAGCTCGACGTATTACGACTGCTTCGGGAGCATCCCAGGGCTCGTGTCCGACTGCAGCGGCGCTACCAGCACCTACTCATCGACGAGTTTCAGGACACTAACGCCGTGCAGTGGAGCATCGTCAAATTACTCGCCGGAGACCCACTGCCGCAACGCGGCCTGTTTCTCGTCGGAGATCCCAAGCAGGCCATCTATCGGTTTCGTGGCGGCGATGTCACCCTCTTTGACCGGGCCATCGCCGAGGTCTGCTCTGAAGACAACCCGTCCCTCAACTTCTCATTCAACTTTCGGAGCAAGGGCAAGCTGATCCAGTGCTTCAACGAGCTGTTTTCATGGCTTATGTATGGGTCGACTCCTGACCGCCCCCCCTGGGAGGCGCCGTTCACTAAGCTCGAACCAGGCCGCAAGACGGAAGCTGACGAGTGCCCAGGTATCATTGAGATGCTTTGGCTCCGCGGTGAGCCCAGTCCCGCTGCAGACACAGACGAAAGCAACGCAGCACAACCAGCAATGGAGCTCAATCCCTTACTCACAGCGGCCATGCCCTTAGGAAGAGAGGCTGCCCTCATCGCTCAGCGACTCCGCGACGAGCACCTACCCAGTTCAGCTGAGCACAAAGGCATTAAAGCAGCGATCCTGCTGCGCAGACGGGCTCACCTGCCCGCCTATGCATTTGCACTTCGCCAGGCCGGCATTGCACACGTCGTCGCTAAGGGGCGCGGCTTCTTCGCACGACAGGAAGTGCTTGATGTAGCGAATCTGCTGCTTGCGCTAGCAACTGGCGAAGATGGCATTGCTCTCATCGGCGCTCTTCGCGGCCCATTCCTGGGTCTTGAGGATGCGTGGCTCCTGTGGCTGAGCAGTGTCGGGGCAAAGTCAGGGCAGCGCGCGCTGCAAATGGGCTGGAAAAGTTTTCTCAGCGGCACCGTCCCACAAGACCAGAGCGACTTGTGGGATGAACTTCCTGCCACAGGAAAGCTAGAGATTGAGACCGCAGCGAGACAGTTCAAGAGATGGCAAGAATTACGCAAACAACTGCCCCTCTCATCCTTTCTTCGTGAGTTGTTTCGCGATAGCGGCGCCTACCACCTGTTCACTGTCAGAGACCCCAGTGGCCAGGCATTAGCCAACATCGAAAAGCTGCAAGCCCTCGCAGCAAGCTACGACCATCGAGGGGCCGAAGGCCTTGCCGATTTCGCGCTTTTCTTGCGCGACCAGGAAGAAGCTCAAAGTAACGAGGGAGACGCCAGCATCGACGCAACGGCTCCCGTAGTCCTGATGACAATTCACCAAAGCAAAGGGCTTGAGTTCCCCATCGTGGTGCTCCCAGATCTGCAGCAAAAGATCAGCATCACCGATACCAAGCCCCTTGGCTGCTGCCGACTGGGCGAACAAGTTGATGGAGATGATCTCTGGGAACTGGGGATTCGAGTGCCAGTCGAAGAAGAACAGCGACAACACGAGCCCATGCTCTTGCGCACCCTGATCAAAGACCGCAATCGCGACGAACAGTTAGCGGAGTCCCGACGACTCCTCTATGTGGCTATGACTCGCGCACGAGATCGACTGATCTGTGTCTCTCGGCCGCCGTCAAAGGCAGCGAGTCCTCCGCGCGGCCGCGAGGACAGCAAGAGCTGGGAAGAGTGGCTACGGTCCTGGCTCGCCGACGGGGGAGACGCTCTTGCTACGGTCTATGCCGATCTGGAGCCGACACACCCAGCAGAGAACGAAACCAGGAGTACGACAGACACCGCCCCCCCCACTCCGCGACAACGTGAGATTGCTCCTCTTCCCACCCTCTCTACCCGGGTTCTCAGTCCCCACGCCCTTGGCCCCAAAGAAAAAGAACACGTTTCCAAAGCGAAGGGAGGAAGCGACACGAGAGCGCGCCTGGGCAAGCTGCGCGGACAGCTCATTCACAGCTGCCTCGAGGACGGTCTCTTCGAAACCAATGAGGAAACTACACGCCGCTTATCTCAGTCACTCGCCCTAGAAGGACTCCTCAGTGCAGATAACCTGGCTTCACTTCAGCTTGAATTAACACGACACCTGAGGGGCTTCCGCGCAGCTGCACCACCGCAACTGCTCGCCGAAGATCAAGACAAGGTGTTTAGAGAGCTGTCCTTCCGCATCGCGCTTCCTGAGGAACAGGGCTGGCTCAAGGGTGTCATCGATCTGCTCTATTGCGACGAGCAGAGACAATGCTGGGTAGTTCTGGACTACAAGTCCGATAGAGCTGATCTATCCACACTCGCTGATAGGTATCGAGCACAACTGACCGCATATGCCTGGGCTGTATCCCGGGTACTGCCGGATCTCAGGACACCGGGTTGGCGAGTTGAAACCCAACTCCTGTCGACAGCGCATGGAGGCGTGCAGGTGGTTACTCCCGCTGCAACAGCAAGCGAGGTAGCCGGCCTATTCTCCGCAGTGCTGGAAGCAAGCTCCTGAACGCCTCTCCCAGGTAATCCGACCTTGACGGGTCGGCACCCCGCTCCTATTTTCGCCGCTGAGTACCTGGGGGAATAGGACGGAAGCTCGCCGCAGGGGTGCGGGTTGGAATCGTGCTTCACTAACTGCCACAACGACTGGTTTCCAGAGTTGGCGTTCGTTCTGTGGCTCCCTGTTCTCATGAATTGGCAGGGGAATGCGTTACGAACCTCACAATCCGCTCATCGTTCAAGGAGATGGCTCTATCCTCCTTGAGGTCGACAGTGCGCGGCACGAAGAAGCTCGGGAATTTCTAGCTCGATTCGCTGAGTTGGAACGCTCTCCAGAACACATCCACACCTACCGAATCACCTCTCTCTCTCTCTGGAATGCGGCAGGGGCAGGACTAGGCGCGGCAGAAATAGCAGCTGGGCTTGAAGACTTTTCTAAGTACGACGTTCCCGCGAAGGTGACCACTGATATTGAAGAAAAGGTAGGACGCTTTGGAAAAGTAGTGCTCCTACCCCCCAGCAGCGAGCATCCCGAGATGCTGTTGCTTGAGGTCAGTGAGGACCGGCTCGCGCGCAAGATTGCCACCAACAAGACGGCTATCGCTCTGTGCGCAGGAGCGGTTCGCGAGAGGCTCTTCCGAGTACCACTGGAGCATCGCGGCACACTCAAACAAGCGCTCCTCAAGATGGGCTACCCGGTCGACGATCGGGCCGGCTTCATCGAGGGCAGTTCTCTCGACCTAGAACTACGCAACGAGACACGCTCAGGACAGCCTTTTGGCCTACGGCGTTACCAGCGCGAAGCGGTAGCTGCCTGGCACAAGGAGGGTGATGTTCGGGGTGGACACGGGGTCGTTGTCTTGCCCTGCGGTGCCGGTAAGACACTGGTCGGCCTGGCAAGCATGGTCGCCACGGGCTGCGAGACACTGGTCTTAGCTACGGGCACAGCCTCCGTTCGACAATGGATTCACGAGATCCTGGAGCGCACATCTCTTACCGAAGACCAGATAGGCGAGTTCAGCGGCGCCCGCAAAGAGATAAAGCCGGTAACTGTCACCACCTATCAAATCCTTACGCACCGGCGCTCTACGGAACATCAATTCACCCATATGGGGTTATTCAGCGCTGCCGACTGGGGACTGATTATCTACGACGAGGTACACCTGCTGCCTGCTCCGGTTTTCCGAGTAACCGCTGACATCCAGGCTCGTCGGCGTCTTGGTCTCACGGCAACCCTTGTCCGCGAGGATGGTCGTGAAGCTGATGTCTTCTCACTCATTGGTCCAAAGCGCTTCGATGTCCCCTGGCGCGAACTCGAACGTAAAGGCTTTGTCGCCGAAGCCAGATGTGTCGAACTTCGCGTCGAACTCAACCCCACTCTTGTCACCCAATATGAATTGGCTGACAAGCGCCACAAGACAAGGATTGCAGCCGAGAACCCCGACAAGATGGCAGTCGTCGATGAACTCTTGAATCGGCACAGCCAGGACAAAGTCCTCGTCATCGGCATGTACCTGCAACAACTTCAGATAGCAGCCAAGCTGTTCGATGCGCCACTTATCACCGGAAAGACTCCGACTCCCGAGCGGGAAGCTCTCTATGAAGACTTCCGTAGAGGGCGGATCACCGTGCTTGTGGTCTCGAAAGTCGCGAACTTCAGCATCGATCTGCCCGATGCCAACATCGCTATTCAGATATCGGGAACCTTTGGCTCCCGACAGGAAGAAGCACAACGACTGGGAAGAATCTTACGACCCTCAGGAGGAGAATGTTGGTTCTACTCCGTGGTCACCCATAACAGCCGAGAACAAGAGTTTGCGCACAATCGACAGTTGTTTCTCACCGAACAAGGCTACACTTACCAAGTCAGGGAATGGTCTCCTGGGTTGATGTGGAAGGGCGCTGACACCTCGGAAAGACCATAAAGGGGGAGCGTTTCTTGGAACTCTCCATATTCTTTCAGAACCTTCCAAAGGAGATATTGCTCCGCTATGGAGAGTTGTATCTTCGCGACGAAGACGACGAGCAGAGCTTCCAAGGTAGCCAACTCAGCGACCACGAACTGGCAGCGTGCGCTGAGCAGTTGAGCGAACTGTTTTCTGATCGCCACTGGGTTCGAGCCAGGCTTCGAGAAATGCCCCGTACCCAGCACGTTGCCCTCATCGCCTTGATGCAGAGCAACGCCGTCGCTGGTGGAACCTGGCTGCTGCAAGAGTTGACCCAGAGCCATGGCATGTCGGAGGACATGTGGGCAGAAGTCTTACACGACCTCGGCACCTCATTGTGGGTCTTTGGTAATTCCCACCAGAGCCCCCCACTTTTCTACATGATCCCCCCAGCCCTGGCAGGTGAGCTCAAGCAACAATTCAGTAAGCGCTTAGATCTACGAGCCAGCGTGGTTAGTGAGGGAGTCCGCACTGGCAAAGAGAACAGCGGGAGTGCGCCTGTTGGCTACTCGCTGATCGCTTTGCTCACCTATATCAACCACCACAAGATCCGACTGACCCGTCAAGGCGAGATCTTCAAGAAGAATCAGGATGAGTTGCTCGTCTTCTTCGAAAACCTCTGGGGCGACCAGAAGCCCGAAAAGTTGCTGAACTGGTTCATCGACTTCGTCACTGAGATGGGGCTGGCCAGGCAACGTGGCGGTTTCCTCGAGATCGATGAACTGGCGGTCAGGGAGTTCCTCGCCATGAGCTCACTCGAGCGACGTGACCTGCAGATGGCCTATTTCGTTCGCAAAGAGCCCTTGCTCCAATGGCTGATGGAGATGTTGTCAGAGACCGGTGACCAACAATGGGTTTCAATCAAAGGCCTTCGCACCTTGTATCGAAGGCGCTACATGGGCAGCGTATTTCATCGTCGCTATGTGCGTAAGAGCTACTACTTGCCTCCCTCTGGGTTCTACGACCCGGATCCCCCCCTTGAGATCCTTCAGCTCGCAGGAATGCTCGAGACGGGTGTCGACGACACACAGTCCTATCTTCGGCTCAGCCCAGCAGGTACTTCATTCATGAACGACGAGGAGTCCCAACATCGGGACTCCAACCCCAATATCCAGTGCATTGCGCAGCCCACCTTTCAGATCCTCGCGCCCATCGGCGTTGACCTGAAGACACTCTGGTCCCTCGGTGAGCTGGCACAACTAGAATCCGTAGACCGTGCCAGCACCTACCTACTGACCAGGGACTCTGTGCGACAGGCTCTCAACTCCGGTTGGCGCGTCGACTCGCTCATGTCCTTTCTCGACAATGCATCTGTGGTCGGACTTCCTCAAAACGTGAGCTTGACCATTCGCGACTGGCTTGGAAGCTACGGCGAAGTTGAGCTACACGACTCTCTTATCGTCACCTGCGCAGCGGAACGAGCCAGTGCCATAGCAACTGCGTTGGGCAAGCTCAACTTTGCCTGGGAGGCCCTGGCTCCGACCGTCTTCGCGATACCGCGGGAGCGACGCGAGGAAGTACTCGAAGCGATAACGACACTGGGGATTTCAACCTCTCAAGGGGTCCGTCGGCACGATCTCGCCGACGCGCCGGGCAACCTCCGGGGTCACCTTCACGCCGCACTAGATGACTTCCGCACCGGGCCAATGGAAGAAGATGCGTTGTTCCCTTCGAAGTCGTTCGTAATGCTTGGGGCACCAAGCGCTGAAGGTGGAAGGGAAGTAATGGCTTCTCGCGGAGCGCGGTCTGGACGAGTGGGGGCAAATTCGGTAGGTGCCGACCTCAGCCTGACTCCCGCCGCTGCTGGAGTTGGAGATCTACTCAAGCTGAGCCCTGCCAAGACGATCAGCGTGGTGCGGGCAGCTATACGGCTACGGCTCGACCTTGAAGTCCTCTATCCATCTACTGACACCGAAGACCCCGGGGGACTTGCCCGAGTAACCCCACTCTCGGTAGCAGAAGCAGGAGGCAGTTCCTTCTTTTCTGGGCACCACCACCGCCTCGATAAGGAAGTCGAATTCCGAATCAATCGCATCAATGGAATCCGTCTGGCCACCTAAGGAGCGGGCCTGACGGCAACGCCTCAGGTTCATTCTGCTGGCAAAGTCAGCGAAGCCAGATCCGTAGCCCCGGGGCGTTCCTCGCAGGCTGCCACGGGGTCTCTTACAAAGGCCCTGTTGAGAGCGGTCAAGAGAGTCTTTACCGTCGTGAGAGAGAGGAAAGCCTCACTTTGCAGAGCCTTGACTCTTTGAGAGAAGTTGAGTGGACAGCAATCGCCATGAACTGCGCCACTGTCTTCTTCGATGGCAATGGGTAGCCCGTGGGTTCGACAGAGAACGAAAACTTCCAGACTACTGATGTCCATGGCGCGGTTCGAGATCAACAGGCTGATATATTCTTTGGACCTTGCTCAACTTGTCGGGCAGTGCTGTCACCCATAAGGGACCAGACATGGACACCGCCGACTTTGACTAGCCAGGGAGGGGTAATGACCAGCAACGGGAACGTCACTCGCGAAGCTCTCAACCGCCGCGTGCTGATCGTTGATGACGACCGTGACGCGCTGCTCATCCTCGGCGACTTCCTCGAAGCCAATAGTATCGAGGTAGTTACCGCTATGGACGGCCACGAGGCCCTCGCTCGCTTTCATGACGACGGCCCCTTCGATGTCGTGGTACTCGATGTGATGATGCCCGGCCTCGATGGGCTGGAGGTATGCCGTCGCCTGAAGGCATCACCGCAGGGTCAGTTAACACCCGTGCTCCTCGTGTCTGCACGAACTGATAGCCGCAGCCGCATCGCTGGGCTCTATGGGGGCGCCGACGATTACATCAACAAACCGGTAGATCTGCGGGAGTTTCTTGCGCGTCTCGAGGTGCTGATTCGAGTTCGAGACCGCTACCGCCAACTCGCGGATCGACGTAATGAGGTCGTCGATGCAGCCCTAACTGACAGCCTGACGGGAGCAGCAAACGCGGCGTACTTCAATAGGCGACTCTACAACGAGATCCGCCGCGCAGATCGCTATAGCCTTCCTCTTACCGTGGTGCTGGCCGATGTGGTTGGGCTTCCTGAGTCCGAACCGTACGAAGGCCCCCTCGATAGCACCGGACCAGCCGAAGTCTTCACTGGCCCGACCGATGAACTACTCGCCAACCTGGGGCAAGCTCTCGCCGCTTCTCTTCGCAGCCACGACCTCATCGCCCGCCTGCGTCGTAGTCGATTCGCGATCTTGCTACTGCACACCTCAAAGCGTTCAGCACAACAGACCATTGAGCGCCTCAAGACCGTCACAACAGAGTTAAGCATTCGGACCGACGACGAAGGGGGTCCCAAAGCGGGTCCCAAAGCGGGTCTATCTCTACTGACTGGCAGCGCAGAGTTAGGTCCAAAGATGGACTCTGAGAGTCTGCTTACCAGGGCAGAGCCTCTCTGAAGTCTACGTAGCCGGCGTGTTCAGCTTCTCAACGAAGCGACTCCAAGGCCGAAACAGAAGCAGGCAAACCGGAAGCAACAAGAGGGCACCGAGCAGGGCGGCAAATAAAGTAACCGCTCCGAGCACTCCCATCTGGAAGATCCCGACGAAGCGGGTAGTGGTCATGATGACAAAGCCGCCAACCAGCAAGACCGATGTGAAGATGATGGCTCTTCCCGTTGACAACATGGTCAAACGCAAGGCTTGCTCGCGATCACGAGTCCGGAGCAGTTCTTCTCGGTAGCGGGTCAGGAAGTGGATAGTGTCGTGCACTGCAACCCCCAGTGAGACCGAGAAGATCAAGGCAGTCGACGTCCTCAGCGGAATGCCTACCCAGCCCATAAAGCCGAGCGTAACCAGCAGCGGAATCACGTTGGGCAACATCGCTAAGAGCCCCGTACGAAACGAGCGCAGCAAGACCATCATGAGCAGACCGATGACAAAAAATGCGGTGAGCAACGAAGACATCATGTCATCGACCACGTGCGACAAGGCTCGAGCAGCAACGAGGCTGCCACCTGTCACTCGTACCTCGATGCCATCGCCAAGCCCTGCCGTAGTACCAAAGATGGAATCGACAAGTTCAACCATGGGCTGAGCACCAGGGTCTGTGCATCGAAGAGCTCGCTCATCGCAAGCACCGGTTCCGTCGTACCAGGAGAAATAGTTGTTTGTTCCCCAGTCACGCATGGACGCGCTGATCCTGGCTGTCTGACGCGAGCCATCTAGAACCGAGTCGATAAAGCTTGGGTCCTCGCTCATCTCAAAAAGCGTGAGATATTCCATTACCTTAGGACGTGAATCAGGGAGCTTACGCTCACCCTCAATGACGAAGGCAATCTCCTTGATCAAGTCGGCGACTGAAACGCTGTGTCCAACAAAGGGATCTCGCTCCATACGCTCTTGGAGTGCCTCGATACCGCGCAATACGTCGGGCTCAAGAACACCACCGGGCTCGTCGGTGTGGATCGAGACCTCTGTGGGCATCAAACCCGTGATGGTTGCCTCGGTGCGCTTCATCGCCTTAGAGACCGGATTCGAGTCAAACAACTCCTCCAGTAGGAAGCTATCGGTCTGGACCTTCATGGCGCCCACAGCGCTAAACACACAAAGTGCGAGCGTGGCCAGAAGAACCCCTACCTTGCGACGGATACAGAATTCCCCGAGCCACTCAAGGAATGGACCAAGTCGTCCGCCTGAAGGAGCCTCAAGATTTTCCTTTGGCGGCGACGGCATGATGGCCAACACGGCTGGGATAAGAATCAGGATGATGAAGTAGGAAATCATCAGCCCGACCGAGGCCACCCGACCCATTCCCTTGATGATGTCGATGCGGGCAACAACCAGGCTGGCAAAGCCAACGGCCGCCGTGATGGAGGTCACAAGACAGGCCATCCCGACTCGACGAACCATGTCCAACAGGGCCTTTTTCTTCGATAAGCCGCCGCCAAGCCCTTGATAGTAGGCGGTCAAAAAATGCACCGCATCACCCACGCCGATCACAAGCAACAACGTCGGCACAATGGAGTTAATGATGTTGAAATAGTCGCCTGCTGAGACCATGTAGGCCACCGTCCAGGCAACAGCTATGACCACCGAGGCCACAGGCAGCAAGACTCCCGATGGCGTGCGGAAGAGCAAGAACAACAGCAAACACATCAACACCAAAGAAGCGACGATGGTTCGCGCCATATCTTCTGCGAGCAGCACCGCATATTCACGGTTGACCACAGGCAGACCCACCAAGGTCGCCTCGACACCCTCGACTTGCATCGAAGCCAGGATTTTCTCCATCTCAGCGAGGGCAGGTCGACGATCCAGCTCTTCTACAAAGCCGTCTTCGAACTTGGCGAGCAAGCTGGTGGCTGTTCCCGACGGATTAACAAAGCGATTAATGAACAGTGAATTGCTCAAGGTTCGATCGCGGAGCTGCTGCTGTTCCGTTGCAGAAGAGGGCAGCTCTTCTAAAAGAGGTCTGACTTCGAGAAAACCCGAAGAGCCTCCCAATTCCTGCATCGTGGCGAGGCTATAGACCCTCTCGATGTGCTCTACGTCTTCAAAACGATCACTAAGGGCCACCACCAGTTCGAGCACCTCGCGGTCGAACACGTCATCAGCTTCGATGAGCAGCATCACCAGGGCATCCTCGTCCCCAAATTGCTTTCGATGCTCCTCAAGAAAGCGCACTTCGTCATCGGCAGTCAGAAACAGCGAGCGAGGCGAGAAGTCAAAGCGAATCGACGAGGCGTGCCAACCAGCCGCAACGGTAGCGAGCACCAACCCGGCCACGATGACCCAGCGGAATCGAATCAGTAACGAAACAAAACGTTCAAACATAAGCAGGAGAGAGAAGCGGAACGTACAACACTGGCCGGAAGCGGCGCGCGACCTTAGCACAAGGGCAGCCTTGCCTTTGTGCCACAAAGTGGTGGGTAGCACGCGACCGAGCGCTCAACAAGGTCTTTGACAGAGCTTCTGCCTGCTTGCTAAGACGCTTTCGGTCCCTCCACAGCACCGATTGCTCTCCTGTATCCCCTTCACCTCACGAAGTCACAGACAGCGCAGCATACCGCGGTAGGAATTGTGTTCGAAGCAACTACAGGAGCACTACAACGCTCGAGGCGCAGCCCAGCAGCGGCGCTGTTGTCGCTAGGAATACACGGTCTGATCGTCGCCCTGCTTGTGTACTTTGGAGCACGAAAGATCATCGAGAAGCCGCCCGAGAGCGTCGAGATCACCTTTTTCTCGCAAGCTCCGCCGCCGCCGCCACCACCACCGCCAGCGCCGACCAAGAAGAAAAAAAAGAAAAAGAAAAAAGAAAAAAAGCCTGAGATCAAACCGGAAGAGCTCGTACAGCCTCAGGAGATCCCCGAAGAAGAGCCCGAAGAAGAGCCCGAAGAAGAGCCCGAAGAAGAGGTCGAAGGTGGCGTCGAGGGCGGTGTCGAGGGGGGCCAGATCGGCGGAGTCGTCGGCGGCGAGATCGGCGGAGTCGAAGGTGGCAAGGTGGGCGGCGACGTCGCCTCACTGGGCATTGGCCAGTCTCGAGGGCTGTGTACCCGCAAGCCCAACATTCGCTATCCGGAACAAGCCAAGCAGATGGGCATCGAGGGCACCGTAAAGGTCCGCATTCTCGTAGGCACCGACGGAAAGATCGCCAAGAAGAAAGACGAGTTCTGTAAGGGTTGGCACCAAGCCGACAAAAAGACCCGTAGGGTGCGCTGGCATCCTCGCCTATGCATCGAGGCCGTGAGTGGCCCCGAGGCTCTTTACTACGAAACCCTTGTGGCATGGGGTACCGCCAAGTTCCGTCCCTGGAAGTCCGGAAACGTCTTCGCGCGCTACTGGGGCAACATTACAACCGACTACAAACTGAAATAGCCGAGAAGAGAGGCCAACGTGGATTTCTCACTTTCTACTGTCTTTGAACACTTCACCTTTGCAACGTGGTCCGTGGCGATCGTACTGGTCGTTATGTCCGTGCTCTCTGTTGCCGTGGCCTTCAATCGCCTGTTCTACTTCACGCGCTCAAAGAGCCAGAGCCTTTTGTTCGCACGAACCGTGGCAGACGCAATGGAGAAAACCAACGTGGATGAAGTCCTCGCCAACGCGAAGGACGACGAATACAAGTTCAGCTATCTCGCCCACATCGTGACAGCAGGGCTGAATGAGGCGCGTGACCTCTACAAGCGAGCCGATGGTACCCCCGCAGACTTAAGCACCGTTCAGTCGTCTATGGAGCGTGCTGTAGCGGATGAGCACAGCGGACTCAGCAGGTGGCTGACTATCCTCGCTACCGTAGCTTCGACCTCGCCATTCGTAGGCTTGCTCGGCACTGTATTCGGCATTATCAACTCGTTCAAGGGCATGGAAGCTACCGAGAGCGCCGGCCTGTCCGCCGTTGCCGGCGGTATCGCCGAAGCGCTGATCATGACCGGCTTTGGTCTCGTCGTCGCTATCCCTGCTGTGTGGCTCTACAACTGGGCAAACGCCAGTATCGAGGGCTTTAGCAAAGAGATGGGCACCTCAGCATCTGAGATGTTCGACTACATCAAAAAGAACATCGCAGACATCTAGGAGAAACGGGGGACTCAGAGCCCTTGGATCGTTCATGGCTTTCTCGACACACAAGAGCAAGGGACCTCAGGCGGACATCAACGTCACGCCGCTGGTCGATATTGTCCTCGTGCTGCTCATCATCTTCATGGTGATCACGCCGATGCTGCAGCGCGGTGCTGAGGTCAAGCTCCCCAAGGCCGTTAACGCTGAGAGCAAAGAAGACTCAGGGGAAGCGACCATCATCTCGGTCAAAGAGGATGGCTCTTTGTACCTGGGCAACGACCTGATCACGGCGGACCTTCTGGAGCGAGAACTAAACGCAATCCTTCTGGCCGAACCTTTCAAGTTCATCCTCATCAAAGGCGACCTCAAAGCGCACTATGGCGACGTTCGCAAGGCGATGGAGGTGTGTGAAAAGGTGGGGGCCAAGACCGTAGCACTGCAGACCGATCAAGCTGAGCTCTCGCAGGCTGATGCCAAGAAGAAGGAGGGCTGAGCAACTATGGGCGCCAAGATCGGAGGCAGCGGCGGGCCCCAGGCAGACATCAACGTCACGCCGCTGGTCGATATTGTCCTCGTGCTGCTCATCATCTTCATGGTGATCACCCCCTTGCTCGCCAAGAACATTCCGATCGAGGTTCCGCAGAAGACCGAACTCGATGAACCACCCGAAGAAATCCAAGAGCAGGTGGTCCTTAAATTATTTGCCGACGGACA
>Ga0163179_10001841_pt1 | contig 14868 bp, 4 predicted proteins | sample AtlANTMetagenome_FD_109643 | JGI IMG/M metagenome (GOLD analysis project Ga0163179, IMG submission 109643) | Marine eukaryotic phytoplankton communities from the Atlantic Ocean - Atlantic ANT 2 Metagenome | ecosystem: Environmental > Aquatic > Marine > Oceanic | place: North Atlantic Ocean...
TCACCATTACCGTTTATCCAATACCAATCATATGTGTAGTTGCCAAACTCATCTGTTTGTGAATAATATATGTCATCATACCCATATTCAAAACCTAAACTATACCATGGGTTTAAAGCATTACCTTGATCATCTTCCATATTTAACCATATCTCTACAGGATTGTAACCGTAAGGACGTTGATGTGTTCTGTATATTGCACCTGCAGATAAACTAAATTTTTTACCAATAGGTAACCTGGCTCTTAATTCACCAGATAAATATTTAAAATCAATTTTACCTGTTTCTCTAGCTTCAAATTTAGCTATATGATAATCACCAGTATGTCTTACAAATAATCTTTTATTAGTAAACTCGTTACCGTTGTGTCTTTCTTTTTCCCAATGCAGTAGATACTCTAAACCTTGTACAGCTGATGTAGGTGCTGACAAACCTATTTGTTTTTCCTTTTTATTGTCACCTGTCCAAAAGTTACCAGGTTTAACTTCGTAATCAAATCTAGCTAACTTACGTATACCAAACCCATATCTATAGTTGTAAGGGTGATAGTCAGCTCTATCCTCAACTTGTGGTATACCGTAAAAATCTTCAGGATCTGTACGTATGAAATAGTTTGGTTGTACAGCTTGTGCGTTTTCTATATTACCAGCTGCATAAAAAGTACCATACTTTAAAAAGTCTTTATATACGTCTTTAAGAAATTGTGCATTAGCGTTGCTAGAAATTAGCAATACTAAGATCAATAGTAGTTTTTTCATAATAGAATGGTTTATTATTTAATTATCACTTGTTTTCAAGAAAATCTAAATTTAAGTTTTTGTTATTTTCTTTTTCTTGTTCTTTTTGTTCTTTTTTTAGAATTTTTAAATATATTTTAATATTGTCTTCTTCTTCATTTCTAGCACCTACATCCCAGGTTCTCCAACCTAATGCTAATGCTATTCTTTGCCAAGCCGCATTTCTATTATCTGTTGCTTCAACAATACCTTCAAGTTCACTTACAACCCTGTCTAAAGGTAAATTAAGAAAAGCAGATGCCAAGTTACCTATTATTTCATAAGAAGGAGCTAAATTTATTTTACCATCAGCTGTTATTTCAAATCCTCTTTCTCCTAATAAATCTCTATTAAATTTTCTAGTCTGTATTGCTGAGTATACTTTTCTTGCTTTTGATCCAATAGGTGGAGAAACGTTTAACAACTCTATCAATGTATAAGTGTGATCTGCTCTAAATCCTTTAGCATCTTGTTTTTGATATTGCATTATTGCATTTTTTATAGTTGATATAACAGCACCTTTTAATCCAGATCCTCTAAGCAATGTATCTATCATGTTGTTTATTTGTCTAGCTTTTTTATCTTGATCTTTTCTCATTTGCTTTATAGCATCTTTATCTTCATCACCTTCAAAACCTGGTAACATACTAAACATAGCATTTTGTAAAAATGTAAATATAAAGTTTTGTATAGCTCCGTAATAAATTATTTTACTAACGTTTGTAAAGTCACTTTGAAGTTGTGACATACCTTCATATTTCTGTCTTCTAACTAACATAGTACCAGCTTTATTTTGTAACCTAACCATCTGTTGTGTCACGTTTTGAAAAGCTAATACTAATCTACCTAATGGACTAGCTTGTTCTTGAGATACTAAAGCTGGATCACCAGACTGCTGTGTTTTTTCAGCTATTTCAGAAAAATCATCAAAAGCCTTTTGCTCAGCTTGTTTTTTATCCATACCTTGTTTTAGATATGTTTTTACTCTGTTTCTATAAAATGGAGCACCACCTGCAGCAATAGCAAAGTTATCCATTAATTGTGTAGGTGTAAAACCTATTTGTAATAAGTAAGATACAGCTGAATTAAATCTGTTTTTAGAGTTTTTAGATGCGTTAGCTATTTCTTGCCATTGTAAATCTGTTTGTAAACCTCTTCTTCTCTGCTTAAGCTTAGGAGAGTTCCATATCATAGCAAAGTCTTGCCAAAACTGAGGTTGATTACCATAAGCTATAGCAGCTTTTACAGGATTATTATCTGACCAGTTTATAAAATTTATAAAAGATATACCTTGTAATAAAGCTGATCTTCTGTTAAAGAACATTATAGTACCAACAGAATTATTAACCCAGTTAAGCCAAGCGTTTGTAGTTGCATTAGCACCGCTAGGTCTATTAGTACCATTTTCCATTCTCCATAAAGCATCTTTCAATGCATCGACATATGTTGAACCATATATTGCCTCAAGCTTATTAAATACATCTGGTGTAAAAGTTGCTTCTATAACTTTCAACCAGTCTTCTAAAAATCTTTTTCTACCAACTTTTCTTGTTAAGTTATCTAAATCAGCAAGAACACTATTCATCTCCCAGCCATCTTTTGGCGCAGGATATACACCATCTTTACCACTACCTATGTTTTGTATTGCATCGGCGTATTGTTTTAATCTAGCATCTGAATTTATTTCTTTTAATATATTGTTTAAATCTCTTTTAGATATACCAGGTATATTTTGACCTTGTTTATTATATATATAAACTCTTATACCTTGATCGTAGGTGAAATTACCGTTTTCCATTAACTTAGTTAACTTTTTACCTACATCTTTATAGTTTTTATTTAAATTTTTAAAATCACTAATTATAGATGTTTTAGCTATATTTATAGCATCAACAGATTTCATATATGGTTTAAATAAATTATTTTGTAACCAAGCTAAATCTTTACTACCTTGTTCACCCTTACCAGCCATGTAATATAACAGGCCTTCAAAATCTTGTGCTGTAGAAGGTAGTATATAAAACTTAGACTGTTTACCTTTTCTTTGTGCAACTATTCTTGAAAATCTAGCATCTTTTGAAACACCGCTTTGATGTGCTATTATTTCGTTTATTTTATCTTCGTAATTAATAGACTCACTAAATGCTAATTCAACCCTACCTTTTACATCAACATCTTTTAAAGCTTCTTTTACTGCTTTTATATTTTTAATAGCATCATCAGCAAAATAAAAATCATTATAACCTTCACCAACTTTATTTATTATCCAGTCAGCTTTTGCTTGTGGTCTACCATCTTCTAGACCAGTTATATTATCTATAGGTATGTTTAGGCCTATGCCTTTTAAAAACGCGTGTATAGCATATGCTGCTTCTTGTGGTCTAGCTGTTAATACAAATATATCACCACCACCAAACTTACCTTGACGTTTTAATGCTAAATCAGCTAATGGACCTTTTTTACCATCAACAACTTTATTAAATTCACTAAAATCAAATTTAGCACCTGCAGCTTCTAAATCAGCAGATTCTAAAGCAAACTCAGTAGCGTTTATTCTTCTAGTACTACCATCAGGCATTGTAACACCTACTTTACTATTAGACTTTGCTAGCGTATCATCAAAATCAAAAACACTTATACCTTTTCTTTTACCAGACAAGCTGTTAGCCATTTCCAAAGTGTTTCTAGCATTTTTAGTTTTCTTTTGCTCTACTTTTAATTTTATATCAGCTTCTCTTTGTTTTATTAAAGTTTCTGCTGGTTTCATGTCAAATGTAAATACTTGACTTGGGTTAGGGTATAATCTAATTCTTAAATCTTTGTTAGGGTTGTTTTTACCAAATACATCTACAAAGTCTAATTGAGATCTGTTACCTATCCATTGATCGTGATACTCTGTTATACCATCTATAGCTTCATCTAAAGCTTTACCTTTAAGGTTTTTGTATTTTAATTCAACTATATCAACCATTGTTGATGAATTATCTGCTAAATGTTCACCTTTTGCTTTACCTAAAGGACCATCTGTAATAGTTATATATTTTAAACCTGTTAAAGATCTAAAACCTTGAGCAGCATTAGTTTGCAACTGTAGCATGTTTATCATAGAAACATCTGATATACCACTTTTTAAAATCTTTTTAATTAAATATTTAAATAATATTTTATTTTGTGCATTAGCTTCTTTTATTTCTGTTTGAAGTTTTTCGTCAAGAAGTTGTTCTATTTTTTCACTAGCTGTTGTATCGCTTTGTAATATTTTATCAATTCTAAAAAATAAACTACCAGATATTCCAACGTTCATTGGTCTAACTTTATTAATATCAAAACCTTCAGGAAAATCAGGTTTTGTATTAAGTAGTTTAGATTTTATTTCTTGTAACTTATTATAAAAATCACCTGTAACCCCTTTTTTATAAACAGTAAGACCTTTACCTTCTTTTCTTTTAGACAACTCTTCAAGAGTTATATTTAATTTTTTTGCTACTCTTTCTTTATTTTTTTGAGTTGCTACTTTATCAACTTTAGTTTTAGCGGGATCTAACACTCTATTTATAAAACCTAACGCGTCAAAACCTATAATATTTAAAATTTCAGCACCAAACTCTTTAGCTAATATTTCCATGTCATTAGCAAATACCTCTCTTAATTTTAAATTTGATTTTTTGGTTAGAGCTTTTTTAACTTGTTTTTTAACTTCTGCTGGTATGGCTGGGTTTTTTTGTATTGCTTGTAAAAATTTATATACTTTTTGATCTTGTATTAAACCACTGTCATATATTTCATCTATGATTTTAGCCATTTCAGGTGTAAAATCTTTATTATACTTTTCGTTTAAAACACCTTTACTGTCAAAAACAGAATCATAATCACCTTTCATTACTATTTTTGCTAACTGTGAAAGTTTTTGTACTCCACCAGCTTCACTAACGCTAAATGCAAACTCAGGATCTCTTTTTATATTTTCAGCTAATTTACCAATTATGCCATCATACATAGCCTGCATGCTGTCAGAATTTTCCATAGCTGTAAACGTGGCATCAAGTATTAATTCATTTGCTAAAGCATCTTTTAATGCTTTATGCGTTGTTTCTCTACCATCATATTCTATTACACCAGTTAAATTACCATCTTTATCAATATATCCTTTTTTGTCACCCCTACCTCTTATTTTCAAACCATCTACAAAAGCTTTTTCAACAAAATCAATAAACTCTGCTTTTTCATCAGGATTCATCTCGCTCATGTCTATTGGTTTGTATATTTTATTACCAGCTTTATCATCACTAACAAACTGACCTTGATCACTCTGTTGATTTGCTTTTGATACATCAACATTCATAGTGCCAACAACTTCACTTAAAAATGGAAAACTTGATCTATGTTTTACAGCAATAAGGTTTATTAAACTTTGTAATGTTTCTTCGTTTCTTATAAAATCTTTAAACTTCTTTGATTTTTGTGAACCTATAATGTTAGTTATATCAGCTCTTAAGTTTTTAGCAGCATAATCCTGTATTATAGTTCTGGCTCTTCTAGGATTTAAATCTAGTAATTCTTTTACTGTTTTACCTTTAAACTTACTATCTTTTTTAGTATCTTTTAAATTTAAAAACATTTCAGTGTTAACTTCTAATGTTTTATTGTATAGTTGACCACCAAACTCTATATTTAAAAATTTTCTAAACTCATTAAAATCTCGTGTAGTTTTATTTATATCTAAATTACTATCAGTTGTACCTATTTCAAAAGGTTGACCTGATGATTTTATTTCATCTATAGAATCTACAAACCTACCATATGTTGGTGATTTTTTTACAAAATCTAATATTCTTAAATCTACTTGGCCTTGTCCTTGAATAGATGATTGAATCCATTGGTTTATATTAGTACCAACATTAGGGTTCCATCTTGATACTATTTCTGCTAAACCTCTTGATCTAGATTTTTCACCTAATATAAATTCAGACGTTAAGTTATCTATTTCAAAATCATCCGTATTTACAGACATTGTTTGTCTAAACTTCTTTTTAACAAAGTTTTCCCAATAAATACCTATCATTTCACCAACATCTTTCTTTTCATCTTTACTTAGTTTATTCCAATCAACCGCGTTTATAAGTTCTTCAGTTGTTTCAAATAAAGTTTTGTCATCAGTCATTGAATCTGCTTTTTCATCTACAGATAAACCATCATTAGCAGGTGTGTTTTTATATTTACCAAATACTTCTTCTATTCTTTTATTATCTAAATCAGTTCTGCTTAACGTCCCGTTATCTAGCTTTTGTCCTAATGTTATTAAGAAGTCTATAACATCATTAGGTTTAGACATAGTATCTCTATCAATACCTGTAAAACCACTAACCCATCTACCAAAAGCACCCATAAATTGCTTATCCTGTGGTCTTGATAAATCCATTTGACTAGCTCTTTCAATAAATCCAGCTATTATTTCAGCAGGTATAAAACCTTTTTCACCAGCTTGTACTCTTTGTTTTGGATCAAGCCCAAACATATCAGCATAAATTCTTGGTTGGTTTTTAGCTAAATATTCAACTATGTCATTAGCTATAGCAGCTTCTACAGCAGCTTTTTTAGCTTTACCCTCTGTAGTTCTACCATCACCAAATAGTTTTAATACTTTATCCCAAAGTATTAAATGACTAGTTTCATGCGTTTTAGTTTGAGTTCTACTATTTTTTATTTCGTTTTCTTCTATAGTAGCAAATCTATATTTGCCATCTACCCTAGCAGCAATACCGTTTCTAAGTCCTGGTTTTCCATCTTTTATAGCTTGCCAGTATTTTCTTTCGCTATTACTTAAGTTTTCTTTAGCTAATTCTTTATTAGCTCTACTTACAGCTTCAGCTTCTGTTTTAAATATATCTGATTCGTAATTTAAAGAAGTTTCTTTTAATATTTTTTGTATAGCTTTTTTATTAGCTTTAACTTGCTCTGTATTGTATATTAATTCAGCTTCTTTATTTATAGCAGATTCACCTGTATTTTTACCTTCAGTTTCAAGGTTTTTTCTAGCTTGTTTTAATATTCTATCATGCCTATCAGGATCAACACCTTTTAGTAAAGTAAATCTATTACCATATTTATCAGGGCTTTTAAATTCATCTATTATAGCCTCAAGTCTTTTATATTTTAAAGACAAAGCGTTTAGTATTGTCTCTTTCTTTTTTTTACTTATATCTGTTCTAGAGTTTGTTTCAATAGCTTCAGCTCTAAGGTCATACATACCTCCAACAACAGATAAATAATCTTCATAAACATTATAACCCATTTTAGAGCTCCATGTTTCATTAAAATCATCTATTTGTTTTATAGTACTATCTTGTAAATCTTTTAACTCTTTTCTTATTTCTACAGCTCTTTTAGATCTACCAAGCTTTTTATCTTTTAACTTTTGATATTCTAGCTTTAACTCTCTAGTTTGTTTAGCGTTGTCTAATATACCATCAACAACTTCTTGATTAGCCATAGATCTAGCGGCAGCTCCAGTAACTACACCTCCGCCACCCATAACACCACCAAAAAATCCACCAGCAAAGGTAGCGTGATCTACATTTTCTAATATTGGTCTACCTGTAAACATGTTTTGAAAAACACTAGTTAAACCTTCTGTTGTTGATTCTAACCCAGAACCTATTGCAAACTCCTTAAAAGCGTATTTTTTAAAATAGTCTTTACCGCTAAGCCCTACTAAATCATCACTAGTATTTTTTAACAAACTTCTAAAACCTCCACCTAGAGCTGTTTTACCTATAATAAACGTAGGTGCAACACCTAAAGCACCTTCAGCTAAACCAAAACCAGATCCAACAAGCATTTTATGTAGATCTGTTGTACTTTTGTCGTTATAGTCAAGATCATCTAATTTAGTTAAATAATCTTGATAAGTCATATCACCTATTTGTTGACCTGCTGATTGAACACCTATGACACCACCAGCTGTTGCTGCTGATAAATATGTTCCAGCACCAAGAGCACTAGCTGTACCACCAGTTGCTATCATACCAGCAAATATAGGTAACTGCCTACCAGTTTCTTCAAATAAAAATCTTCCAAAATTATTCCAACTATTAAAAGCATCATCAAAGTCTACATCTTTTCTAAACTTCTTTCTTTCAACTTCCATTTCTTTTCTTCTTTCCTGACCGTATTTTTCAAAATAATCAGTTCCTCTTTCTTCAGCTGTAGTTCCATCAAATCTATCTAAAATAATATTACCACCTGCTTCTAAATATTCCATACCGCCTAAAAGCAAACCACCGCCTATATCTAAAAATTGAAAGCCAAGCTTATCAGCCATACTAAAATTTAATTTAGTTATAGCAAGCTCTTCTTCAGCGTCTTGTCCTATCTCAGATCTTTGTATTAAATCTTCATACTGTTTTATAACGTCGTCTTTAATAGTGTTATATTTATGTACAGATGATTGTAAATCATCGTATTGATCTTTAGATATAAACCTACCATCAACTAATTGTATTTTTTCAGCATTTTCTGGTATTTTAAATTTATAATTTGGATCAACAAAGTTTTTTTCAAACTCTGCTATTTTTTTAGCTTCTTCACTGTTAGCAACACCTGTTGCTTTTATTTGTAAATCGTCATATTCTGTTTTAATCTGCTTAGCCTCATTACCTTTTAATCTTGAATCTTCATTATATAAGTTAATAGCTTTTCTTTCGCCGTCAGACATGCCTGCATAAGCGCCTCCTATTTCGCTATTTATAGCTTCTTGTGTTTCAATGATGTTTTTTTGATGTTTAAAGTAGTCTTGAACAAGACTTCTTGGAGGTATGTCACCCTCCCATGTTTGGAATTCTTTAGGTAGTTGCGATAAATTTGATTTACCGTTTTCCTCTTGTGTGTTTATTTTTCTTTCCGCTAGCTCTGCTTGTATAATATCTAGCTCTTCTTTATATGGCTCAATTCTTTCACCACCACCAATTGTATAACCTTCTTTTCTTGAGTAATAACCTTCTGTTACATAAGGAGTAAAGCTTATATTATTATTGTTAATCTTTATGTCTTCTATTTTTCTTTTTAGCTGTGGGTTTATATCTGGATTATTTATTTCACCAAATGATAAATAACCTATTACACCATCGTCATATTCAACTGGTATATTTCTAATATCGTAAGTATCCTCAAATTTTTTTTCTTCAGTGTAACCATAAGTTGCTACAGTACCTGCTTTTGTTATTCTTGTTTCAGGTTTTCCTGGCTCAACATAGACGGTTCTCTTCCTATCAGGATTTATATTTCTACCGGGTTTTAAATCTCGTTCAAGCGTAAGAGGATCTATAAAATCTAAATTTAAATTTTCATCATCTTGTAAATTTAAAAAATCTAAATTTAAACCATCATTAGTCCCGCTGCCATCAAGCGTACTATTGTTAATCATATTATTTTAATCTGTTTATTTTTTTAATTGCTGCTTCTGGATTATTAAGATCTATCTCAATAGCTGAATCCATTTTGTTTACACTACTTGCATCTTCCATTTTTGATGGCACTATATAAGTTTTAGATTTACCAGCTTCAGCTCCTTGAGATGCAATTTTAATTTTAAATTTCTTAAATAACTTAGCTCTCTCGTCACCTGTTAATTTGTTAAACTCAGCTTTAGTTGTGCCTAAAATATCTTCTACTAATTGTTCTTGAGTAAATGTTTTATTTTTAAGACCATACGCTTCAGAAGTAAAAGTTGGTCCAGTTACTTCACTTCCACCTCTTGTTATTAGTTGATAACCTTCACCGTAATTTTTTAACTCTATTTTCCAGTCTTCAAAACTAGGAATACCTTGTGGGTTTTCATCAGTAGCAAAACCAGTATACCAAGATTCTAAATCAACTTTTTTAGGTGTTGTAGAATCATTAACGGTTCCAGCCGCATTTACACCAGCTTGTGCTTGGGTGTCTAGCGATGTCATGTAGCTTTGTGTTAAAGCTTGCTTAAGTGTTTGTCTTGCTGCTTCTTGTTCTTCTGGCGTACCTCTTTGTAGAGCATTAAGCTCGTTAGCATACTGTTCTTTAGATAAAAGTGAGGTAGGTTTACCATCAGCATCGTACATACCCATAACGTTATCAAAACTTAAAGACATAATACTATTATCACCACCAGCATTTAACATCTCATGAAAGTCATTCATATACATCTGCTTTGATCCAGCTGATAATGGTTTACCAGTGTTATATACACTCTCATAGGATTTTAACATAGCATTAGCAGATTTAAAATCTTTGTTAAAATAAGTAGGTGCATCTTTCATTGTAAAAGCATTTTCACCTTCACCAAACACTAAATTACCAGATGGATCTATGTTCATTGGTAATTCACCTTTTATCATACCAAGTATTTGGCCTTTTGTTTCTGGTGTTACTAAATCAGACATAGAGTTGCCATCTTCATCTTGTAAGTACGCGTTTTTTAATTGTTCTAATTGAGAAAGATTAGTATTTAAATTAGCAGCATAATCTTTTTTCATATCTTCTTCCATCATTATCATACCTCTATTAGGATCAGTTGGATCCATTTGGTTTCTAAGCATGCTCATTTGAGCTTTTTCGTAATAATTTTTACGTATAGAGTTGGTTATAAAGTTTTGTTTATCAGCTGGTAAAGATTTTATATTTGTCCAGTTGTAATCAAAAACACCATTTTCAAGATCGTGTTTTATTTCAGATTTAAGGGTATCGTTTAAACCAACTTGTGGTTTTTGTCTGTTTCCACCTATAGCTTGACCAACTTTCATGCCTGCTACAAGAGGCGTAAACACATCGGTAAAACCTTGGTTAGCACCTGTCTTTTTAGACTGTGATAATAAACTTGTTCTTTTTTGTTGATTTAAATTATTAGTCGCCATACTGTTTATTGTTTATTAATCTTCACCTGGAAATATACCTGGTGCTGCAGAAGCTATAGCCCCTACACCTGACATTATACTTTGTGTTGCTGCTTGCCTTGCTTGATTTGCAGCACCTAATCTATTCTGCGCCATACCCATTAATGCGTCTGTTTTCTGATATTCTAATCCTCTTGCTTGAGTAGCACCTGCTATTTCTGCTTGTTGAACCATCATACCACCTTGAGCCGCCATTTTAGCGTTAGCCTGTTCTTGTTGTGCTATACTTGCTGATGCTGCTTGATTTTGTTGTGCTGATGCGTTAGCCATAGTTTGTGCTAAAGCAGCAATACCGGATCCACCAGCTGCACCACCTAAGCTATCCATAGTGTTTGATAAAGCCGCTTGGTTTTGTTGAGCTGCAAAATCAGCCGCTTGAGTGTTTACAGTTAGATCTTCGTATGGGTTTTCCATATTAGCTGCTAAGTTTGATGTATCTAAATTCATCATCCTTGCTTTGGCTCTAGCCATTTCTCTTTGTGCAGCTCTTTGTTCACGTCTTCTTGCACCGCCACCTACAATACCACCGACAATACCGGCTACACCTGCTACACCTTGCGCTATACTTGCTGGATCCATATTATATTTTTTATTAAGTTATACATATTATAGTTACACATTATTTACTAGATTCAAATATTTCACTACCAACGTCATATAGTTCACATGTAGTAGTTTCATCGTTTCTCATTTTAACTTCAGCATAATAACCTCTTATCGAGGATGTGTTACCTCTATTATCTTTACTAAACAGTATAAAATCACTGTTTGTTGGCCTTGTTGTTGTTCCACCTATATTACAAGTTATAGTGGTATTAGTTACATCTGTAGCTGTACCCATTTCAGTTATAACAGGTGGTGTTGCTGTATTTTGATAATACACCACATCACCAACTTGAATTGAATTATTAACATGTGGAAAAGTCATTGTTATTGTTGGCATATCTTATCTATTAAGGTTCATTAGTTAATGATACATGTATATTAAATGTCATATCTGATGATGCATCTATTACTTCATCTAGTTGAGCTGTCCATGTGTAACTTAAGTCATATGAATTACCAGATCCAACTAAACTGACAGGTGATATTGTTAAACTATTTGTTTGATGAAAAGCTGAGCTACTTGTTGCAGATATGTCTAATGATATTTCTTGTAAACTATTACCAAAGAAATTACCGTACACAACACCTGTTCCGCTTGTTAAGTTAGTTCCACTAGCTGTTCCAATAGCTACGTTTTTAGCGTTAGTACCACTAAAAGTTCCATCACTATATGATGCTCTTACTTGACCTAGTATAAATCCTCCACCAGCACCTGTTACTGTAGGCGTGTACAATCTAAATCCTCCTGGTACACCACCACCGCTACTAGCAACTGATGCAAAGTTGTTTATAGCAAGATCAGAAACTAAACTATCAGTACCATATTTGTTAACAAACATACTACCTGTTATAGTTATTGTTTTAGGTGATGCACTATTATTTATAGCAATTATAGGTGTTGGATAATCTAATTCAAAACTATTTGCAAATAAATCAACATCATCAGTTGTAGAAACGTAGTTTGACCAATCATCTACTTCTGGATCTTTTGTTTTAGTTATATTACTAGTTGCTGTTGCTGTTAAGCTTAAATTAAATACTGAAAAATCAGATCCTTCAACAGGATAAGCTCCAGCTGTATAAGTTTTTGAAACATCACTAGATGTAATGGTAAAATCACTACCAACTTGATGCATACCTAATATTATATCTACATCAACAAATTGATTAATGTAAAAAGGATTTTGTACAACATTACTAGAATTGTAAACATTACCTTGTAAAGGGCTTAACAGTGTTGTTGGTGATTTAGGTTCTATTTGTATATAATATCTTTTTGTAGTAGATGTTTCAAAGAAAGGTAATAATACAGGGTAAAAACCAGTTGATGGTATTTCTAAATCAGTTTCAGATCCTACAAATGTAGTTCCATTCCACCATTGTGTAAATGTTATTGTTGTACTACTTATTGTTTGTGCAGTAGACATAGTTATAGCTGTGCCGTTAATACTTGAAACAGTTACCGTACCACTAATACCAGTACCAGTTATAAGCATACCTGTTCTAATGTCATTATTTACAGCTGTTAAAGTTAAAGTTGTACTTGATCCTGATGTGCTAGCTGTTGATGTTGTAAAGTTTTTAAATCTAAAATCAGCGCCTACAGCTCCAAACACCCTAACTTCTTTTGTCTGAGCATATCTACTAACAGTGTTACCACCAACAACATTATACCCAGTTATTTTGTTATTTTCAGGATCATTTTCTAAAACCGACTCAGCGTTAAATACTATTTCATTTTTGTCTGTGTCTTGAGCTGGAAACTTATACTGAACAGTAAACCATCTTTGATCTACATCTTCTAGCGTTTTACCACCCACACCTATTGTTATATCAGCACCAGTGCTATCTTTGTCTTGATGAGTTATAACATAGTAACTTTCAACGTCGTTATCTTCAATTGTTATTTTAAAACCAGGTGGTTTTTTAAAGTTATAAGCATTATTTAAGTTAAACTTAACAACAGCAACTGTATTTTGCGTGCTATAATTAGCTTGATAACCTAATTGATTACCACTTGGATTTGCTGTTTCGTTATTACCACTTCCACTGTAAGTTATAGTGGTTGTTATATTACCATCACTTTGATCTATTAAGTTTAAATTAGTTAGTTTGTATTTATTTAAAATACCATCACCTACCACAGCTAAACTTATTGGTAAATTGCTAGTAGGCATGTTAACACCGTCTTTAAAATTAACTTTTGCTGTTACGTTTGCACCAGCTTGTACAAACTGAACTGAATCAACATAAGTATGACCAGTTGTGTTAACACTTAGATTACCTGCTGTTAATGAAGAACCCGTGTTAGGTGTTATAGTTATAAACACATGCGTATTTGTACTATGTATTTCAGTACCTGCCGTTACATCAAATGTTGAACCTGGGTTTGTAGTGTTAGCTATACCGGTTAAAGATACGGTAACTGTTTTATCTGCTAAACTTACGTCACCAGCTAAATTTCCTGTAAATTTACCAACACCTTGTACACTAAACTCTTGACTATCTAAATTACTTAAAGTAGTAGTATCACCTTTAATAAAGTTGTAATATCTACCTTCTTTTTTCTTAAATTCTTTTATAAAACCTTCTTGTTCGTTTGTTTTTATATACTCACAATACCAACCTTTAGTGTTTGTAGATGTAGGGTTAGAATAATTATTACCAGCATCGTAGTCATTAGTATAAACTCTTGATCTACTACCACCGTAATTTAATGTTTTAAAACCTTTTATAGTTTCTGGCATTTCGTTTATTAAAAACGTAACAGAAGAGTCTTCAGCACTACCTCCATAAAAAGTATTTCTTACTTCATTAGTGTGAACCCATAGTTCACCATTTTTTATACTATAATATTTATTGTTTAAAGCTAAAGCAGCTTCTGGAATAAATGATTTAAAACTTGGCCAACCTCTTACTTTTTCATCAAATGAAACTGTTTGATTATTTAATGTAAGGTTGTATAAACCTTTGCTATCATCATAACTACCCAATATCAACGCAGACGCCGCTAGAGTGTCTTTAAAATAATCTCTCATGCCATGTTCAGATATAGCTGTTAAACCGTCTCTAGACAGCCTTAAAACAGCTCCTCGTGCTTTATCTACAAAGTATACTCTATAAGCATAATCAGCAAATGATTCAGGGTTTAATGATATACCATATTCACCAATAAAAGGCACTGATTGACCTAATACTCTATTAGTAGCTGTTAATTGCGCATTGCCACCAGCTTCAAATAAAGCATCTTTATTAGCTAATACTTTTAAAACTTTATCTTCACAAAATACTATTAAATCAGTGTTTCTAGCGTGTAACTTTTGTATACTACCATAATGAGGGTTAAGATCTTTTGTTATAGCTTCGCCTTGTATAAATTGATTTAACCTGTTAACACCACTTGTTGAATTAAATATACCAGAAAATATTAAACCATTTTTTCTTCTTTCTTCTTTATAAGGCTCATCTAACACTGTAGATACTTTAACACCTTTACCCATTCTAGGAGCATTGTAGTCATCATTTATTCTATCAGACTCAACACCATTACCAAATGAATAACA
>Ga0163179_10001843_pt1 | contig 14865 bp, 16 predicted proteins | sample AtlANTMetagenome_FD_109643 | JGI IMG/M metagenome (GOLD analysis project Ga0163179, IMG submission 109643) | Marine eukaryotic phytoplankton communities from the Atlantic Ocean - Atlantic ANT 2 Metagenome | ecosystem: Environmental > Aquatic > Marine > Oceanic | place: North Atlantic Ocean...
CATACTCTAATATTATTTTATATTAAATCCATAATTGATTTAAAAATTATATTTTCAGCATTCTTTTTACTTAAAGCATAAGCATTGTTAGAAATATTTTGTCTATAATTTTTATTTGACATTATGTGATTTAATTTCTCCCAGAACTTAGTGCTCAATGAATTTTGATTAATTAAACATGTAGCAACTTGTCCTTCTAAGGATCTAGCGTTTTCATATTGATGATTTTCAGAAACGTAAGGAGAAGGAATTAATATTGAAGGTTTTTTTAGTAAACAAATTTCTGCAATTGCGATTGCACCTGCTCGAGAAATCACTAAATCTGATGCAGTATAAGCAAAATTCATATTATCTATAAAATCAAAAACCTTTATATTTTTAGAATGTAGATGTTTATATTTTTTATAATGACTGCCACCTGTCTGCCATATTAATTGATATCCTTGTGTTTTAATTTTTTCTAAATTTTTTAAAACTATTTTATTTATTGGTTCTGCACCTAAACTACCACCTACAACTAAAATAGTGGGGAAATTAATATTTAAATTAAAATAATTAATAGACTCATTTTTTGATGCTATTTTTTTTAATTCTTCTCGAACTGGATTTCCTGAAATAATAATGTCTTTGTTCTTAAAAAGATGATTTAAATTAGGGTAGGATACACAAACCTTATCAACGAATCTTGATAAAATTTTATTTGTTATTCCTGGAAAAGAATTTTGCTCATGAATTAAAGTTGGAATTCCTAATAAGGAAGCGGAAAATACAATTGGGCCACTAACAAATCCACCTGTTCCTATAACCACATGTGGGCGATATTTAAGTATAAAATATAATGATTGAAAAAAACTTATTAAAATCTTTAATGGTAAAATAAAGTTTCTAAAAGAGAACTTTCTTTGGTATCCATCAATCCATATTGGTGAAATTTTATAGCCCGCCTTTTTAACTTTTTTCATTTCCATTTTTTTTCTTGCTCCGATAAATAAAAAATTAGCGTTACATTCTTTTTTTATGTAATCAGCAATAGCGATCGCCGGAAAAATATGTCCAGCTGTTCCTCCTCCGCTTATAATAATTCTTAGACTTTTTTTAAAATTCTTTTTCATAAATAGATGAACTAATATTTAATATTATACCAACAGATAGACATACGATCCATATAGAGCTGCCACCACGACTTAATAGTGGAAGGGTTTGTCCTGTTGTTGGTAACAAACCAAGATTTACACCCATATTTATAAATGCTTGAACAATAATTAAAGTACCTAAGCCAAGTACAACTAAATAAGGGAAATTGCTATTTATTTTTCTTGCGATAAGGATAATTCTTAAATAGAAAACAAGATATAGTAATAATATAAATACACCCATAATCATGCCATACTCTAAAATGGAAAATGTGTATATAAAATCTGAATCTGCAGCTGGCAAAAAATCACTTCCTTTACCAGCTCCTACACCAAACCAACCTGCAGATGAAATAAATTTTCGTGCTATTTCATTTTGATAATTTTCACTTTGTTCTGAATTAAAAAAACTTGAAATTCTACTCTTCCAAGTTTCAATTCTATTATTATTTGATAGAGGAAGAATTAAAAAAAGTAAAATTAAAAAAGATGCGAAACCAACTATCCAAAATTTCAATAAAATTTTTAAAGACAAATTCGAAATAAATAAAATTATTGATGATATAAAAAAAATAATCAAAGCAGTTGACGCATTAGACTTAACAGTCAAAAAAATCACTATCAAAATTGGAATGAAAATTGGAACTATAGAACTTTTAAATGTATATTTTTTATTTAACGATAAATTACGAGATAATAATAATATTAAACTAAACTTAGCTAGCTCCGAGGGTTGGAAAGTAAACCCAAAAATTGTTATCCACCTACTTGCATCAATAGGATTATTGAAGTCGTCATACACAAAAGAAGGAGTTAATATCGCCCAAAGCAACAACAAAAGTGAGGTTACAAATAAAATAAAAGAAAAGTTAGTAAAATATTTGTAGGGGATTTTAGAAGTTATTTTAATAATAATGAAACCTAAAAATAAATGTATTGAATGCATAACCAAACTCTTGATTGAGATGGCACAGCTAAATACAAGTAAAAAGGATATAGCAAATAAGATAAAAACTATAATCCAAATTATTTTATCGCCCTTTAGATTACTAAAAAAAACCATTAACTATAAATTAAATACACATTCCTTAAATATTCTTCCTCGTTCTTGGTAGTCTTGAAACATATCAAAACTAGAACATGCTGGTGACAGTAATATAGTATGCCCAGGTTTAGATAATTTAGTAGATAAAAACACAGCATCCTGCATTGTTTCAACATTAACAATGTTTGGAGCAATTTTTTTAAAATGTTTTTGAATTTTATCAAATGAATCACCTAAGACCAAAATATAATCTACCTTTTCTTTAACTAAGTCATTTAAAATAGAATAATCATTTCCTTTATCAATTCCCCCACATATCCAAATAATGGGACCCCTTACAGATTCTAAAGCAAAAAAAACTGAATTACAATTTGTCGCCTTAGAATCATTTATATACAATTTTTCATCTAGCTTAAGAACAGGCTCAAGTCTATGCTCAACTCCTTTAAAGTCAGATAAACATTCTCTTAAAACATCATTGTTAACTCCTAATATTTTAGCAGCAATGCCAGCCGCCATAGAATTATAAACATTATGTCTGCCTTGTAAGGCCATTTCATGTAATACCATAGTAAATAAATTTTTTTGATTAATTATTAATTGATTTTCTTCAATCCAGGCAACATTTTTTCCTGAATCTTTTGACGTTCCAAAAGGAATTAGTTTGACATCACTACATTGATGTAGCCTTCTACTTATATTTTTATCATCTGAAAAATAAATAAAAGCATTATTATCATTTTGATTAGACTGTATACGCATTTTAGCGTCATAGTACTTATTTTCATCAAACCCATAACGATCTAAATGGTCAGGTGAAAAATTTAATATGATTGATATATCAGGTTTAAATTTGTCAATATTATCTAACTGAAAGCTACTTAACTCTAATACGTAATATTGACTTTTTTTATAGGATATTTTTTCTGAAAATGAACTGGTAAAAGAATTGCCACACAATTCAACATTAAATCCAGCTCTATCTAAAATAGTGTAAATTAATTTAGATGTAGTTGTTTTACCATTACTACCTGTAACCGCAATTATTTTGCTATCATCAATATATTTATATGCAAATTCTATTTCAGAAATTACCGGTATATTTCTAAAAGAAGCTTCTCTAAGAATATCAATATCACTAGGTATTCCTGGACTTTTTACAATATAATCTGCCCAATCTAAATTTGAAAATGAATGTTGGTATTCTTCCCAGAAAATATCATGATTTTTAAATATATTTTTATTTTCTTCTATTATTTCATTTTTATCTGAAATCCTAATGTTTAAATTTTTCTTTATTGCCAACTTACACGCACCCATGCCACTTAATCCACACCCTAATATTAAAACATTATTCATTCTATCTAATTTTTAGTGTAACAAATGCGATTATTATTAAAAAAACACATACAATCCAGAACCTCGTTGTTATTTTACTTTCATGAAGACCTTTTTTCTGAAAATGATGATGAATAGGACTCATTAGGAATATTCTCTTACCAACTCCAAATCTTTTCCTAGTGTACTTATAATAAGATACTTGTAATACAACTGACAATGTTTCAATGAAAAATATTCCACAAAAAATAGGTATCATTAATTCTTTTCTAATTGCAATTGCACAAACTGCAATAATTGCCCCTAGAGATAGGCTTCCAGTATCTCCCATAAAAATTTGAGCTGGAAATGAATTATACCATAAAAAGCCTACACATGAGCCAACAAAAGCTGCCATAAAAACAACTAATTCTTCACTATTGGGTATAAACATAATATTAAGATATCCCGCTGTTTCCACATTACTGGAAACATATGCAAATATTGCTAAACCACTTCCGATTATTGCACACGTTCCTGCGGCTAATCCATCAATACCGTCAGTCAAATTTGAGCCATTAGATACTGCGGTAATAATAAAAACTATAATGAGTAAATAAATAACAAAAGAGCCTATATCATCTAAACCAAATAATTTTGCAATATCATTATATGTAAATTCGTTGTTTTTATTAAATGGAATAGTTGTTTTTTGAAAATCATGATGAAAACCTTTTTCCCATTTTACTACAGTTTTTGAAGCATCAAAATCATTCTGATTATATTCGACATAAATCTTTTGATTTAATTCATAGGTAACAATATCATTATTAAAATATAGTATTCCAGCAACTAAACATCCTAGAAAAAATTGACCGAAAATTTTAAACCTTGCAGCTAATCCCTTTTTATTATTTTTGAATACTTTTATATAGTCATCAAGAAAGCCAATTAGACCCATCCAAATTGATGTAATTATCATTAATTGGACATATATATTAGATAAATCACACAATAATAAAGTTGGTATTAGAATTCCTAATAATATTATTAGTCCACCCATTGTTGGGGTCCCCTTTTTTTGTGATTGGTTGTGTAAGCCTAATTCTCTAATATCTTCACCTACTGACTTTTTTCTTAATAATTTGATTATATATTTTCCAAAATAATTAGTAACTAATAATGAAATAATTATAGCTAAAGCGGCTTTAAAGGAAATAAAACTAAATAATCTTTCAATAGTGTTTGAAGATTTATCGCTAATTAATAATTGAATAATATTTTCTAACATATTATTTTAAAATTTTGGTTAATAACTTTAAATCATTAAAAGGTTTTCTTTTGCCTTCAATTTCTTGATAATCTTCATGCCCTTTACCTAATATTAGTATAATATCATCGCTAATGGCAATACTGGAAGCTTGTAATATTGCTTCATGTCTATCATGTATACATAATAATTTTCTATTGGAATCTTCTTTTATATCGGATTTCATGTCGAAAATTATTTTTTCTATTTTTTCATACCTCGGATTATCTGAAGTAAAAATTGATGTATCACTGTTCAAATATGCTATTTTACCCATAATAGGACGCTTTCCTATATCTCTGTTACCCCCACATCCAAGTACAGATATAATTTTTTGATTTTTTTTTCTTAATGATTTTATGGTATCAAATATTTTCACTAAAGCATCAGGAGAATGTGCATAATCTATTATACCTATTTTGCCACTTGAGCCGTTTATAATATTAAATCGTCCAGGAACTTTTTCAAGATTTTTTATATGTAAATGTATTGAGCGATTAGTTAATTCTTTAGCAACTGAAAAAACTGCTAATAAATTGTAAACATTAAACTGACCAGCAATTTTAGTATCTATAAAAAATTCATTGATTTTCATTTTAATACCATTTAAAGTGGAGCTAATTACTTTACCTAAATAGTCAGATTTATTATTCAAACCATAAAATATTTTTTTGGAAACACAATCATTTATCATCAACTCATGAAATTTATCATCTTTATTAACTATTGATATAGAGTTTTCTGAAAGAGAATCAAAAAATTTCTTTTTTGTTAAAACATAATCATTAAAATCTTTATGATAATCTAGATGATCTCGTGAGATATTTGAAAAAACTCCACAATCAAAATTTAAACCATTTATTCTTTTTTGAGATATCCCATGAGAACTTACTTCCATAAAACAAAACTTGCAATTTCTTTCAACCATCATATTCAGTAACGAATTAATTTCAAAAGGATCTGGTGTAGTTAATTTAGAATCAAAGTGCTCTTGATCTACAATATTCTCTATAGTGGAAATTAATCCCGATTTAATATTTAAGGACGTAAATAAATTATATAATAAAGTTGCTATACTAGTTTTACCATTTGTTCCAGTTACACCTATAAGTTTAATTTTTTGTGAGGGTTTGTTGAAAAAATTAGATGAACATACAGCCAAAGATTCTCTTGTGTCTTCTACTTCGACATAAGTTATATTTTCATTAATTTCATTTGGAATATTTTCACATAATATTGCAGATGCTCCTAATTTTATTGCATCATTAATATAACTATGACCATCTAAATTATTTCCTTTGATTGCTACAAAAAGACAATTTTTAGAAACTGAATTAGTATTCAATGAAATTTTACTAATAGATTTATTAGTGCAGCCTTTTAGTTTTGTAACTACTATATTTTGCAATATGTCTTTTAAATATTTCATATTATTTTACAGATAAAAAAATTGTATTTATTTCATCTTTAACATTAAAATCTTGTTTTATTACCCTTCCATTGAAACCTGACTTTATCTCCACATTATATCCTTCTTTCTCTAAAACATACAACGCATCACCCAATTGCATACCCTCTACATTAGGATAGTTATTTTGGTAAATAGAATTTAAATATGGTTGAGAAATTGAATCAAATTTTACATTAACATATTTACCTGAGTCGTATGTAAAAAAGTCAATATCTAAAACATCACTCATATCACTCAATTGTGAGTTTTTAGCAAAAAAATTTGTTTTTGAAAAATTAACATTGACACTATCTTCAATAAATAAAGATGGTGGATAATAATATTCTTCTATTAAATCTTTAACAACAGGCACTGCTACCTTGGAAGCATAATATTCATTTTTTGGATCATCAATTAGAACATATACAGAGTATTCAGGGCTTTGCGAAGGAAAAAATCCAGCAAATGATGCTTGGTACCAAATTAAAGAATCTACAGGTTGAGAATAATTAACCTTAGTTGTTCCTGTTTTACCTGATATAGCAATTGGTAAATTTGATAAAATATTAGCTGTCCCGTGAGTAACTACAGATCTCAATAAAGATTTTGCTTGATTTATTGTCTTTTGAGAACATATAAAAGATTCATTATGATCATTGGGTATTAAATTTATAAGATTATTGTTTTCAATATAATGAGTTACTATTTTTGGTGTAACTCTAATACCATTATTAGCAATAGAATTATAAAAAGTTAGTATTTGAATGGGTGAAAAACCCATCTCATAACCATAAGCTAAAGACACCAAACTACCTGGCCTTAAATTTGATGCATCTTTGTATAAAACAGGCATATCCTCTCCATCCAAATCAATATTACTTTTTTCGCCTAATTTTAATTCATGAAGACCATCTAAAAATTGTTGAGCATTTAAATTATAATTATCAAAAATCAACTTACAAATTGCAATATTTGAAGATTCCGCAAAGGCCGTTTCTAAATTAACTAACCCTAATTTTTTTGAGTCATGTACTCTTTTTTTAACTCCAGGAAATTTATGTATTGATTCATTTAATTTTGACTCATTACCTAAAGCATTAATTGTATCATTTTTATCACCTAATTGCTCAAAATAGACCATATATGACGCTAACTTAAAAGTTGAACCAGGCTCTATTTTTACTGAGGGTCTATCTTTAAATTTTTTTGGGCCTCTCACTGCATAGTTAAAACTTTCTATATATTGACCATCAATATCCCTTTCAAGATTAACAACTGCCATCATGTTTCCTGTAGAAACTTCCATAACCATAAGTATTCCATATCTAGCATCATTTTTAATTAAATGACGCTGAAGTATACTATGAGCTTTCTTTTGTAACTCAAGGTTAATCGTTGTAACTATATCCTTTCCCTCTTCGGGCTTGATGGAGTTTTTACTAAATAAATTTTTATCTATATTACCTTTTATTTTTTTAGTTAATTGAAAACCTTCTTGTCCTCTCAATAAATAATCATAATATTTTTCTATACCATGCTTTGGTTTAATTCTGTTTCCAAATCCTAAGAAAATAGAGTCTTTTTTAATTTTATATACATTTCCTAAAATAACCCTGGCTAAATCTCCATGTAACAAAACTCTACTTGACGAGGTTTTTTCTTCAATATATCCCCCAGGAATCTTTCCATCTTCAAAAAATGGAAAGGTCTTTATTTTATTTAGTTCTGAGAATGAAATGTTTTTTAAAATATTAACATACTTTCTATTTTTTTGTTTTGCATTATTAATTTTATTTATAATGCTTTCAGAATCAATTTGCTCAGAAAAATATTTTTGTAAACTATCAGCAAGTGAATGTAACTTTTCATTAAAATTAACAGAGCTTGGCACTGTTGGGTCAAAAGAAATATTATAGTTAATAGGACTACTTGCTAGAAGCTGCATGTCACTACTATAAATATCCCCTCTAGTTTCGGGGTAAATTATTTTTGGGACAATTAAACCTTCACTCTCAATAGATTGAATATATATTAATTTATATAAAATCAAAACTCCAAAAATTAAAATCCCAATTATTACACTCACTAATTTTAATTGTTTAATTCTATTCACTTCGTATTATTATAATATCATCAGTTTTTGGCTCTACAAATTCAAAAGGCTTCTTCTTCATATTATTTATTAGATCACTTTTCAAATCATTTACTTTTTTTTTGTTTGCAACAAAACTTGATTTTAGTTGTTGTAAATATTTATCATTCTTATGTTTTTGTACTAATTTCTCATCTAACATAAAAGATGAATACACACTTATAAATGCCATAAAAAATAAGAGAGTAGAAAATTTCCATAAATTAGAATGAACAGATTTTCTTTCTTGTTCTAATTTTATTTGTAAAATGTGTATTATTCTTCTCATTATTTTAATTGAGCAATTCTTAATCGAGCACTTCTGGCCCTATTATTTATTTCTATTTCTTTTATACATGCTTTAATAGGCTTTTTAGTAATAACTGAAAATGGTGACGGTTCGTTTTTGTAAATCCCAGATTGTGGAAAAGAATTAAATCCTCCGTACCTAAAAAAGTTTTTTACAATCCTATCCTCCACTGAATGGTAGGATATAACTACAATACGACCTTTTGGCTTCAGTAATTTTAAGCCACATAAAAGCAATTCTTTTAAACATTCAATTTCTTTATTAACCTCAATTCTTATTGCTTGATAAGCTCTTGCTAATAGTTGATTTTTTTTAGGACCCCTCAAAGTTTTACTTAAAATTTCCGTGAATTCTTTTATGGTTTTTATCTCCTTTATAATTCTTCTTTCCAAAATATGTGATGTAATATTTTTAGGATTTTTAAAATCGGCATATTCACTAAATAATTTATTTAACTCTTCAGCTTTATAATTATTAATAATTTGTTTAGCACAAACACTTGATTTTTGATTCATTCTCATGTCTAAATCAGAGTTTGCATTAAATGAAAATCCTCTATGATCTGTGTCTAACTGATGTGATGATATACCTAAATCCGCAATTAATCCATCAATCTTCTTTACCCCCAAACTATCTAAACCATTTTTCAAGTATTTAAAATTTTGATTTAATATTGTTAACCTTTTGTCATTTATTTCATTTCTTGAAATAGCATCAATATCCTGATCAAAGGCTATAACTTTACCTAATTTTATCTTATTAACAATTGCTAAGCTATGACCACCTCCACCAAAAGTTGCGTCTACATAAATTCCATTTTCATTTATATTTAATCCTTCTATACTTTCATTTAATAAAACTGGGTTATGGAAACTTTTCATTATTAGTCTGAATTAATATTACCCATGACTTCTTCTGCCATTTTTGAGAAATCAACCTCTGGATTATTTACTGTAGCTTCATAAGAATCATTATTCCATAATTCTATCATATTACCTGAGCTAGATAGTACAACTTGATTTGTTATTTTAGCAAAACTCTTTAACTCCTTAGGGACTAATAGCCTTCCATTTGAATCAAGGTCTAACATTTTAACTCCAGCAGTAAACATTCTTATAAAGTCATTGTTTTTTTTAACAAACCTGTTTAACTTATTTACATCATCAACCACATTGTTCCATGACTCCATTGTATACAACTCTAAGCAAGGATGAAAAACACTTCTTTTTAATATAAAGGAAGAACCTAATGACGAAGACAACTGCTTTTTTAATTGTACAGGAATCATAAGCCTACCCTTAGAATCAACCTTACAGTTATAAACACCTATTAAATATTTCTCCACTTTTATATTTATTTAGAACTTAATTAACTAAAATTAACCATTAAATACCACTTTTTACCACTTTTTACCACCATTTATTTGCCAACAATTAATTAACAATTAATTAACAATTTTAAACAACTGTGTTAATAACTACATAGACAAAATCTGTAAAATATCGTTGATGTCAGTATATTAGTAATTAACATTTTAATAAAAAACTAAGATGAGTTCTACAATTATTAAAGAAAACCATTTTGAGTATATAGATTCTGGGAAAGGTGAACCCATAGTTTTATTACATGGTCTTATGGGTAGTTTAAGTAACTTTAAAAGCTGTATTCAGACTCTTCCTAAAAAAGGTTTTAGGGTAATTTTACCTATCTTACCTATTTATGATCTCCCTCTTCTAAAAACTAATGCCAAGGAATTAAGCAAATTTTTAGAAAAATTTATTAAATATTTAAACTTGAAAGATTTTTTTCTATTAGGTAACTCCTTAGGCGGTCATGTTGGTTTAATTTATTCAAAAAATAATCCTAAAAAGGCTAAAGGTTTAATTTTAACTGGAAGTTCAGGTTTATATGAAAATGCACTAGGAGGCAGCTTTCCTAAACGTGGGGATTATAATTATATAAAAAATAAAACCGAAGAAGTTTTCTATGACCCAAAGAATGCTAATAAAAAGCTAGTAGATGAGGTTTTTGAAACCATAAATAATAGGAAAAAATTAATAAAAATATTAGCCATGGCTAAATCTGCAATGAGACATAATATGAAAAAAGACCTTCAAAATATTCAAACGCCTACTTGCCTTATTTGGGGGGAAAATGATAAAATAACTCCTCCAGAAGTCGCTATAGAGTTTGATAAATTAATTCCAAATACTAAGCTTTTTTGGCTTGAAAAATGTGGCCATGCCCCAATGATGGAGCAATCTAAAAAGTTTAATGAAATCTTATACAATTGGGTGCAACAAATAAAAACTTGATATATGAAAGTTTCTACTGTTCAGTTTATTCAAAGTAGCCCATCAATAGATAAGTGTCCTGAAGAAAAAAAAATACCTGAATATGCATTTGTTGGCAGATCTAATGTTGGTAAATCATCATTAATAAATTATTTAACAAATAGCAAAATAGCTAAAACATCATCTAACCCAGGGAAAACTCAATTAATTAACCACTTTTTAATTAATAACGAGTGGTATCTTGTTGACCTACCTGGATATGGTTATGCAAAAGTTTCAAAAAAAACTAGAGCAAGTTTTAATGCTTTTACTAAAAAATATTTAAGTGAAAGAAAAAATTTGATTTATGTATTTGTGCTTATTGATATTAGAATTAAACCTCAAGCTATTGATTTATTGTTTATGAACTGGTTGGGAGAAAATAAAATTCCATTTGTACGAATTTTCTCAAAATGTGACAAAGTAAATTCAATTAATATTAAAAAAAGAGTCTTAGAACATAGAGAATCTCTTTTAAAAAGTTGGGAAGAAATTCCTGAATATATTATATCCTCATCAAAGTCAAAAATTGGCAAGGACTTAATTTTAGAAAAAATAGAAAGTAGTAAAAATCTAATTATTTAATTGAGTTATTTTTTAAGAACATCCATCATAATGCCAAATTTTTTTATAAATTTTCGCATTTCTGAAACTAGCTTTTCGTCGCCAGTAGATTTCTTAATAACCTCATTCATCTTTAATAGAATTTGAAAAGTAAAAAATTTCATTTCTTGAACCGTCATGTCTTTAGTCCATATGTCAATTGATAAAGCTTCTTTTTTCTCGCCATCCCACATAGACAAAATCATTGACTTAGAATCAATATAATCCTGACCACTATCACTTGCAAGCCAAGATATGTTCTCAGCTATATTATTTTCATTTAGTTCAATCTCAATATTTATTTTAGCTTTTTTAAGTTGTTTTTTCATGGTGAGTTTTTTATGGCTGATAATTTGATCTATTTAATATTTTTTGATAATCACTTTCTAACATAATTTCTCTTAATGTTAGTTCTTGATTATTTTGATAATATGATTGTAAAATTTTATAACCAATCCAAACACCCAATCTAGACGGGCAAGTAATAGCTGGGCCTGGTATAATATATAATTCTTTAAGATCTTTATTTGAAGAATACAATAAATCACCCTTTAAGATTATATCTTTCCAAAAATAACTTTCATTAGTAATAGCAAAATCCATTTCATCATAAACATTACCATCTAAATCCGTAAATTTTGTAAAGCCAAATATCCTATAATCATCAACATCTGGCAACATACATTTAGTAAAAAAATAAGGCTTTGCTTCAGATATCATTGCTGCAAGAAATGAATCATCATCTATATTAAACATATTATTGTATGATAAATAATTATATCCAAGTCTATTGAAAACCATAGAAGAGAGAAAAATAGAGTCATACCTTCTTCTTAAGAAATCTTGACCAGACTGGTAAAATGCATGATCTTCTCCTAAAAACCAATGAAGACCAATTAACAACCATTGAGAATTGTCATAAGGATTAACTGTAAAGTCAATCGGTATAAAAGGAGAAGTGAAATTTGGTTGATTTATATATGTAATATCACTATCAATATATACAATTAAATTAATTTTATTAGAGAATAGCTTAGACAAATTAGCATCCTCATTCAAAAAGGTTTTGTACCTACACACGCCATTTTTAATCTCATTAAAATAGGGAATTTCTTCTCCGAAAAAATTATATGTTGAGTCAGAAATTATACGGAAATCAGGATCACTCATCATCTCATAATATTTTTCTTTCGCGTTAGGAAGAACTGGATCCATTTTTATTTTAATCTCATTAATTAAAGAATCAATATTAAGGTTTTCAGTAAATCTAAATACTTTTAAATCAGATCTATATACATCAATTAAGGAGTCACAATCTTCAAACATATTAGGGGCAGGTAAATTAATATTAGTTTTAGATTCTTTATTATAGTAAATAAAGAACACAACAAATAATGCCAAAGAAGATGTGATTAAGAAGTATTTAATTTTATTTTTCATTATAAGAAGTTAAATTTATAATAAAATTGGTCAACTATGAAAAAAACATTTTTAATTATAATTATTTTTTCATGCTTATATTCAAAAGCCCAGGATACAAGAATGGGGCTATACATTGCACCTTGTATTAATTGGGTTTCCACAAATGATGATACTGAATCAGGAAGTAATATTGGATTTAACTATGGTTATGGAATTGAATTTGCATTAAGCGAAAATCATTTTATAGAGTCCGGTTTTGAGCTTTCACATAGAGGAGGGGATATAAATAATATAAATTATAATTTGCAATATTTAAATCTTCCTATTCATATTAAAATGAAATCTAGATCCATTGGATATTGGAAGTACTTTGCTAAAACTGGACCATCTTTAGGTTTTAGATTAAAAGAAAGAGTGCGGCCCAATAATCTTCAAGAAAATGAGAAAAATGCAAAAAGTGCTATATTGATTATTAATATTTCTATCGGTGCAGAATATTCATTAGGAAACAACACGGCTGTACACAGTGAATTGTTTTTTCAAAATAATATAACAGACGGATTAAACTATACAAACACTGAAAATTCCCTACTTAATCAAATTGGAATTAGATTAGGATTCTTTTTTTAATTAATTATGAATGATGTCAAGAAAAATATTACAAATTGGATTAAGGAATATGCTAAGAAATATAATAAAAACCTTGTAATAGGTATTTCTGGTGGAATTGACTCCGCAGTTACTTCTACACTATGTGCAGAAACTAATTTGAAAACAATTGTTGTTTCTATGCCGATTCATCAAAATAATGCAGAATTAATACGAGCTCAAAAACACATGAATTGGTTAAAAAATAATTATAAAAATATTGAAACCATAGAAATAGATTTATCAATTGTTTTTGACCAATTTAAAAAAACAATTGGAGAAATATCTCAAAACAAACTTGCACTAGCAAATAGCAGAGCTAGATTGCGCATGACAACTCTCTATCAAATAGCAGGATACAAAAATGGATTAGTTATTGGCACTGGCAATAAAATAGAAGATTTTTGTATAGGTTTTTTTACAAAATATGGAGATGGCGGTGTAGATTTAAGCCCAATTGGAGACTTAATGAAATCAGAAGTTTTTTCGCTTGCTAAAGAATTAAATATAATCAACGATATTCAAAAAGCAAAGCCTACTGATGGGCTATGGGATGATGGCAGAAATGATGAGGATCAAATAGGAGCTACATACCAAGAAATTGAAAACGCAATTAAAAATATAAACACTAAAAAAACTAACTTATCTGAAAGAGAAAAGAAAGTAATTGAAATTTATTTAAATTATCAAAAGATTAATCAGCATAAAATGAAGCCTATTCCTGTATGCTATCTTGCGAAAGATTAATCAGCTGAGGCAATTTGAATTGTAAGGTTATCCAATTCTTTTGATAGTGGAATTTGACACGCAAGTCGACTATTTTCTTTCAATGAAAATAATTGATCTAACATATCATCTTCTTCTTCATTTTTAATAAGTATATTTTTATCATCAGAAACAATATAACAGTGACATGTTGCACATAAACACATTCCTCCACATGCTCCTTCCATAAAATCATACGATCGTAAAACCTCCATTAAATTCATGTCTGGATGAACATCTATATTTAAGATATGTTTTTTACCCGCCTCATCAATAATGTTAATACTAATTTTATCCATTTTAAAAACCTTTTACTCCACCCATAACAGTGGTATATTTAAATACTTTTTTTTGATCTGGAAATACTCTATTAAATGCAGATTGAGCCATAATTGCAGC
>Ga0163179_10001844_pt1 | contig 14863 bp, 12 predicted proteins | sample AtlANTMetagenome_FD_109643 | JGI IMG/M metagenome (GOLD analysis project Ga0163179, IMG submission 109643) | Marine eukaryotic phytoplankton communities from the Atlantic Ocean - Atlantic ANT 2 Metagenome | ecosystem: Environmental > Aquatic > Marine > Oceanic | place: North Atlantic Ocean...
AATTTAGAGTACAAAAAACTTTGGGAAGAAAACCAACTCAAATCCAATGAGATGCGATCGGCACAGTTTATTTCTGTTGCTGAGAATGCGGAGAGCTTCCGGAATGTTCGAGAAGCCATGGAAAACTATAAGAAGGCTACGGAGTGTGATCCTCAAAGTGGACTGGCCCATTATCGTTTGGGACGGCTCATCAAGGATTTTTCAGGGGACGCACGCGGTGCGTTGCTCCAGTTTCGACATGCCGTAATGAAGGAGCCTGGAAACCTTCAGTATCGTTTGGCGCTAGCGGATTTGTATGTGGAGCAGAACATGACGAAGAACGCAATCCGCGAATATCAGAAGGCGGTAGAAATCGATCCTAAGAATAAAGCTGCAAAAGCCGGTCTAAGGAAACTTCGTTTCTGATCTGTCAATCGCCGTATCTGCTCGGGTGAGTTAGCAAAGAGCACGGGAGGAACGATGGAAACAGTTCCTAACGTCGTGGTCGTCGGTACCCAGTGGGGTGACGAGGGCAAGGGCAAAATCGTAGATGTTCTCGCTCGTCATGTAGGCGTCGTTGTACGCTTTCAAGGCGGTAACAATGCCGGGCATACGCTCGTTGTTGACGGCGAAAAAATTGTGTTGCACCTCGTACCGTCTGGGATCCTCAATCGATCCACGACGTGCGTGGTGGGAAATGGTGTAGTGGTTGATCCCAAGGTTTTCTTGGGTGAACTGGACCAACTCGCGACGCGTGGCCATAAAATTGAGCCTGGTCGTCTTGTGTTGTCTTCCGCCGCGCACGTCATTCTTCCCCACCATCAAGTATTGGACAAGCTTCGTGAGCAGGCGCGGGGAGCAAGCGCTATTGGCACCACGGGCAAGGGGATCGGGCCGGCGTACGAAGACAAGGCCGCACGTCGGGGGATTCGTTTCGCGGAAATGATTCAGCCGGATGTCTTTGAGGAGCGTCTGAGAGCGGTCATGGTCGATAAGAATCGTATGATCGTGGACTGGTTCGGTGGAGATGCGCTGGATGTGGACGCAATCCTTGCTGAATACCGGCCTATTTCCGAGCGCTTGGCGCCTTATATTGGAGATGCTGTGGCTATCCTCCACGAGGCCGTTCGCGAAAACAGTGGGATCTTGTTCGAGGGTGCTCAAGGGACCTTTTTGGACATTGACCACGGTACCTTTCCGTATGTGACCTCGTCGAATACGGTTGCTGGTGCTGCTTGTGCGGGCTCGGGTATCGGTCCTCGTCATATAGATGAAGTGGTGGGGATTGTGAAAGCCTACACCACACGGGTAGGCGCTGGCCCTTTCCCAACTGAAGACGATGGAGAGGTTGGGAAGCGGTTGCGCGACGTGGGTGGAGAGTATGGTGCCACAACCGGTCGGCCTCGTCGGTGCGGTTGGTTCGATGCAGTCTTGGTGCGTCATGCATCCATGGTCAATGGCTTGAGTCAACTTGCGCTCACCAAATTGGATGTACTGTCTGGTTTGGAAGAGTTGAAGATCTGCACGTCTTACCGCGAGATGGATTTCTTTCCTTCAGATGCGCCTTCGATGTCTCGGGCGGAGCCTGTGTATGAGGTGATGCCGGGTTGGGAGGAAGATATTTCTCAATGTACGTCACAAGATCAATTGCCGCAGGCGTGTTTAAATTACATTGCTCGTATTGAGGAATTGGTAGGTGTAAAGGTCGGTTTACTCTCGGTTGGAGCCGCTCGGAAGGCCACAATTTTCATCGATCCGCTCTTCAAACGCTAATCTTGGTTTGACGCTTCCGTGTCACGCAGATAAAACCGGACGCGCTCGGGCCGTTAGCTCAGTAGGTAGAGCACCGGCCTTTTAAGCCGAGGGTCACTGGTTCGAATCCAGTACGGCTCACTCTCTTCCACCCCATCGTCTAGTCAGGTCCAGGACACCGGGTTTTCATCCCGGCAACACGGGTTCGAATCCCGTTGGGGTGACTCTCTCGCTCCTCTTTTCGTTTTCGGAAAGAGGAGCGATTGTTTTTTGCTTGGTGAGGAGATCGTGACGGGCGGGTTGAAGCAGTAGTGTTGAGGTTAGGGAATAGAGGTCACTTTTCTCTGGAGTAGAAGATGCCCCAACATATGTTGAGTCTAGCGGACTGGAGTTCAGACGAACTTCGTGATTTGGTCGACTTGGCCATCGATGTCAAAGCGAATCCCGATCGGTATTCCACGGTGTGTGAAGGTCAGACTTTGGCGATGATCTTTCAGAAGCCGAGTTTGCGGACGCGCGTAAGTTTTCAAACCGGCATTTATCAACTCGGAGGACAGGGGATCTATTTAGGACCCACGGATATCCAGTTGCACCGTGGCGAGAGTATCGCAGACACAGCTCAAGTTCTTTCTCGGTATGTGGATGGAATCATGGCGCGTGTTTTTGCCCATTCGGATGTGGAAGAGTTGGCAAGCTTCGGGAGTGTGCCGGTCATCAATGGTCTTTCGGATCTTCTTCATCCCTGCCAAGTCTTGGCGGACTTGCAGACCATCAAGGAGAAGAAGGGAGATCTGTCGGGTTTGAAGTGGGCCTATGTGGGTGATGGCAACAACATGGCGCATTCAATTCTGTATGGAGGTGTGGCCATGGGGATGACGGTGTCGATCGCCCACCCCAAGGGGTATGCGCCGGATGCTGGTGTTGTATCGGCAGCGGAAGCCATTGCAGCGAAAACTGGTGGACGAGTTGAACTCACCGAGAGCCCAATTGAGGGCGTGACTAACGCAGATGTTGTGTACACCGATGTGTGGGCTTCGATGGGACAGGAAGCGGAGCATAAAGAGCGTTTGGCACGTTTCGATGGCTTTATGGTGGATTCGACCATGATGGGTCATGCGAATCCGGATGCGATTTTCTTGCACTGTCTTCCAGCACATCGAGGCGAAGAGGTTTCTGCTGAGGTTATCGATGGACCTCAATCTGTTGTTTTTGATGAAGCCGAAAACAGGCTACATGCACAGAAGGCACTGATGATTCGTCTGATGGGACAAACTTCGTGATAAATTGGTGTTGGAGGTAGGAAACGTGGACATGCGTGTCACAGTTCATGAGGTCGGTCCAAGAGATGGCCTACAGAACGAGACGGTAGTGCTTCCTTTGGAAGCCAAGCTCGAATTCATTGAGAGTTTGGTTGCTTCGGGCTTGACGGACATTGAGGTGACCTCCTTTGTGAAGCCTCGGTGGGTCCCACAGCTTGCGGACGCAGTAGAATTGGTCAAGCATCTACCTGATGCACCCGGTGTGACTTGGTGGGCGCTCGTCCCGAATCGTGTTGGTATGGAGCGCGCATTAGAAGCCGGGATCCCGGCGATAGCCACTTTCATGTCGAGCTCTGAGACGCACAACAAGAAAAATATCAATCGAACCATTCGTGAGTCTCTTGCCGCTCAGCGTGAAGTCATCGCGACCGCGGTCGCGGAAGGTTTACAGGTGCGTGCCTATCTCTCTACGGTTTTTGGTTGTCCGTATGAGGGCGACGTGAGTCCGGAACGGGTGGTGGCTTTGAGTCAGGCCTTGCTGGAGGCCGGTGCGCAGACCATTTCCTTAGGCGATACGACGGGGATGGCGAACCCCAAACAGGTTCGCGAACTACTGGGGCTGCTAGATTCATCGGGCATTGGGCCTGAACGTTTTGCGCTTCACATGCATGATACCCGTGGTGCGGCATTGGCCAATGTGTTGGCAGGACTGGATTGTGGTGTACGCATCTTTGATGCTTCGGTGGCCGGTTTGGGGGGTTGCCCTTACGCCCCGGGTGCCTCCGGGAATCTCGCCACGGAGGATCTCGTGCACGTGTTGCAAGCGATGGGGTGGTCGACAAACGCAACGCTTGAGGGTGTGTCGGATGCGGGGCTTGTTGCCTCAGAACTGCTCGGGAAGGAACTGCCGGGCCGCTATCACCGCTACCACATGGGGACCTGCTCTAAGCAGGGAGCCCAGAACGCGAGTTAATGGCCCAACAGGCCTTCTTGAAGGTGGTTTCGGGATCCAAAGAGGGTCTCAATGTGGTTCTGCCTGACAAACATCCGCTGGTGATTGGTCGTCGGCAGGGGGATCTCATCATTGATGATCCCATGGTGTCGGGGCGGCATGTTCAAATCCTTTTTGAGAATGGTGCTTGGCATCTGCAGGACTTGGGTAGCACCAATGGGACCATGGTGGATGGGCGCTTGGTACGTGACATGCAGTTGCGTCCCGGCTCCGAAATTACGGTAGGTTCGACCCGCATGGTTCTTTTTGTTTCAAACGACAAAGAGGCCGCTGAGGGGGAAAGCCGAAGCCCAAGCGCAAAGCAACTCGAGATCGCTTGGCTCTTAGATGAAGAACTGGTGGAGTTGCGTGATGGACAGTCAAACACAGGGAATGCCGCCGATGTAGTGGGGCAGGATCTGCGCTTACCTCCAGGTGTAAACGCTGTGGTGGAAGTGGTGGCAGGGGCAGACCTTGGCAAGGTGTTCCGTTTCAAGCGAGGCAATGTCTCGATAGGCCGTCGAATCGGGGAGGTGCCGCTGAGTGATGTGGAGGTCTCTCGACGTCATGCCGTGGTAGAAGTTTTTGGCCGTGAAATGATTTTCCTACGCGATTTGGGCTCTACCAACGGGACCTACCACAATGGGCGAAAGGTATCGATCGCACAGCTCGAGCCAGGGGATACTATTGGCGTGGGTAAGACGGTGCTGAAGCTGCAGTTGACCCGCTAAAAGTTCGGGCGTGTGCGCTACTGGTTTGCCGGAATCCAGCGGATCCATGCTTGGATGTGCTCTTCTCGACTGCGTCCTTCTGAGAAGTCGAAACCCACGATGTTTCTCAGCGCAACTAAGGCAGCAGTGACGACTTTTGGGTCCTCGTCGACGAGTGCCTTTTCGAGCGCAGGAAAGGCGATTTTGCTGCCAATTTCTCCGAGGGCCAACACAAAGCGGACACGTACCCAGACGGATTGACCTCGGTAATAGTTGTCTTTACTCTCGAGTGCGTCTGCCAAATCATCGATTGTGCGAATGTCTTTGAGTATCGCCAAAGCATCTGCAGCTGAGCCTCGCACAATGAGGGCAGGGTCTTTGAGTTTGGATGCAATCACCTCCGTCGAAGACACACTGTTCATGTCCGAGAGTGCAGTAATCGCAGCCACACGAATGACGGAATCGGGGTCGCTGCACAGTGCCTCGAGCTCTTTGGTGCTCTCAGAAAGCTTGGCTTTTCCCAGGACCCGGATGGCGACCCAGCGTGTATTGGACGCGGCTTTGGAGTCTTTGGCAACGGCCAAGATGCTTTTCTGGTTCGCTGTTGCCTCGTTGGTCAGTTTCTCGAAAATCGCCATGCGGTCGCTTTCGGGGGCTTGTTCATTGGATGCCGACTTGAGGTCTTCAACGATGCCAGCTTGAAGCATGCCGACGAGAAAGAACATGGAAGGAAGCATGTTTCTACACCTTGCTCATAATGCTGATGGAGAGGTAGTTTAGGATGAGTAGTATCGCGATAGGAGAAAAGTCAATCCCACCGGTATATTCCGGTTTAATGAGCCAGCGAATGGGTGCCCCTAAGGGCTCAGCTATGGCGTTTGTGATGTTTCTTGGTGGTTGGTTGGGGTCGGGTGAGAACCACGACAACAACGCGTCTGCGATGACGATGAAAGAGAGAATCTTCAACACTAAAAGCGCAAAATCAACCACGGTGGGTCTCCGGATTTCTCAGAATCTGTAGGCGAGGCGTGTTTGCACCGTCCAAGCCTTCCCATTGTTGGTCAGGCCATGGTTTCCGGTGGGGATTCGGTCAGTGACTTCTGCGTATGCGCCTTCGAGTGAAAAGTCCATGTGCTGGGCCCATCGCATTTTTAATGCCACGTCGACTTCCCAGCCTAGTGTGCTGGAATCCGATTGATCATCGGTCAAGATAACGGCGCCGTCGGGACTGTCTGGAAAAGCCAGTAGGTAAGCAGCGACAAATTGCCAGCCGGGCAGGAATTCGATGACGGCATGGGGGTAGATGTAGGTGGAGTTGTACACCCCGCCACGGCTCCGTAGTCCGTTGAGTTTTCCTTCCCACACATTTTGGCTTACTCGCGCCAAGATTTCTTCGTACAGCAACAGTCCTACATTGTGATCTGGATGCAGTGCGCGACCTGTGAACACTTCATCGCCGGGATTGTCATCTCCGCTGGCGTAGCCGGCTTCCATGACAGCGCGAACACCGGGGCTCTGGAATCCCACGCGTGCGACAGCACCTGTGATCTTGGCCTCTTTCAGCAAGGGCTTTTCGGGGTCTGCCGAAGGAAGTGCGATGCCTTCGGTTTGGCCACGGATAGTGAGGGCTTCGCCTTCAAAAAGGAAGTTTTTCCAGGCGAGTTTCGCATAGGCATCGTAGATCAAGACTTCTGAGTTGCTCTCAGTCTGCATGCGCTTGACGACATACACGCCGGCATTCAAGTCAGCGACATCGTCGCCCCATTTGAGCCCTTCGCCTTTGTAGAGCAACACATACAGGAATTCGTAGACATCGTCGTCGTTATCGGCCCACCAATCTCGGTCCCGTTGGCTGGGGTCACGGTCTTCGGTGTAGTCGTGTTCACCGCTACCCTCGCAATCTGGGTTGGTGTCCGTGCCGTCGCCCTCGCATTGGAAACCGTAGTATTCGACGAGTGGATCCTCTACCAAACGGTCTACGCCGAAGGCAGCGAAAAAGGGTTGATTGGCATCACCAAAGCCAAAGAACGCGTTGGTGAGTGCGAGAGGCCGTGTGAGAAACATGACGCGATCGTAGGTCGAGCCGTAGTAGTTCTCGCCGAAGGTGTCATCGATCTCTGTGCCTTGATTGGCGAGAAGACCCATGCCCCAATGAGAAGGCTGTCGTCCTACGCGCAGGATTCCGATGGGAATGTCGAACTCAGTCCATGCTCGGCGGACGCGAAAATCAGAAACTTCCGCACCATCGAGACCGGTGTTGGTTGGATCGCCTGCAAAGACCGCTGTTCGAGAGACGCTCATGTTGTCTCCCCAAACCACGCCGTCTAGTGCATCCACCATAAAGGTGAACTTGGCACGATCCTGGAAGTTGATCACAGGTTGGAGGCGTAGCTGATGGGCGGTGTAGCTGCCGGTTTTGTCCGTAAACAGCGACCCAAAGCTGTGGGTGCGCATCCGGTAGTGTCCCTCAAGGCTGATGTCGTAGTCCTCTTCTGCAAATGCAGGATTGGCGAGCAGCAGCAGGGGGATTGTCTTGAGTATCGTCATGGTTGTTCTCCTCAACTACGGTCTACTCGGCACTGGTGTCTTCGGGCTCCTCACAGGAACTCAAGCAGCTGTCTGGATACACTTGTTCGGTGTAGCCGTAGTAGCCGCTGGAGATATTGATGGAATCCGACTCAACCAAGAGTTCGGTGCTTCCAATCATTGCGTGACCGCCAGCTCCGTCGCTTACCCAGAGTTCCACGATTGCGTCGGATGGTGGAACATTGACAATGACCCACAGGCCATCTGCAGAAGTGTAGAGCTGGGTTCTGTTGGGGAAATCGTTGACGAAGTATTTTACGACTTGGTCTTCAAAATAGCCGGTGGGATCATCGATGGACCGCGCAATCGCTTGGACACCCTCAATCGGGTCTCCATTGCAGTCGTAGGCTCCGCCGGCGACGATGCCTTTCCCAGGCTCCACCGACACGCCAAGCAAAGATGGAATGATGTTGAAGGTCGCATAGGAGACCGAGTTGAACTCTGCGTCGATTGTGTCTCCGAAGGCGTAGACCTCATGTGCCTCGATGGTCACCTTGGTCTCTTCAAGCGCAGGATCAGTGCTGACCCGGTAGGAGATGGGTGTGCAGGTGGGTGCGCTTTCGAAACTGACGTTGCCGGATGCATCGGAAATATTGACGTCGTCGGGGGTCTCGGTGATTTGGTCTTGCAAGAAGAGCTCGACTGTGGCCTCGCTCACAGGATCGTCGGACTCAAAGTCGACGACTTTTCCGGTGACAGGAGCATCTTTGACGCAGCTTTCATCGGGCGTGTTGGTGAGCATGTCGCTGCCAATGCTCCAGCATTCCAAGTCTTCACCAATCGGTGCGACGGACACATCGATGATCTCAGCGAACACATCGGTATCAGGTGTGTTTGAGTTTGTGTCGTCTGTGGAATCATCCTTGGAACAAGCCAATGGAATCAGCAAAACGGGTAGAATTAAGCGCATAGAAACCTCCTAACGACGCTTCAAGTAGGAGCCTGATGGCTGGCTGTCAATCGCCAGTTTCCGGGTCCCATGAAAGCAGTTGGCGTATCGCTGCGTCTAGGAGGGGCTCGGTTTGAGCACCAAGAGAGTTGGTTTCCTCGTAATGGTCTCCCTCCGCTTCATTGATGTAGGGCGATACGGGATCGATGATGAAGTCGTAAGCTGGCACGATGTAGCCAACCTCATCATTGGAGAGTCCAAGTATCCAGGCGTGTTCACCGGACATGAGGTCAAACCAATAAGGCCCGTCGGGTGCCAAGTCTAAATCGGGTGGATTTGGATTGTCGGGACTGATGAGTGGATCGCTTTCGTTACCGATCTTCGAGCCGTCGTAGCCGCCAAAGGCCAGTTCGGGAAAGGCTTCTCCAGGCACACTCAGCATCTCGAGATCGCCGATTTGAATCCGCGCAATCTCGGTCTTGAGTTTGGGTACGTTGTATTCGGTGATGATTTGAGTGTTGTCCCAGTCGAATGTCTCGCGATCGATCACGCCGGACAGAAACATCGCTTGGAAACCCCAGTTGTCGATTGGGAGCATCAGCTTGACTTGTTCAAATGCGAGTTTGGGTTGGGCGATGGTGTCACCGCTCTCCAAGGCATCCAGTGCCATGTCCGCCACGATTTTTCCAATGGCTTCTGCTTTTTCGAAGCTCGCTGCGGAATGCTCGTTGCCATCCGGATCGGTGACGGTGATGCCAAGTGGCGTCATGAGCCCACCAACCGTGCCATTCAAATAGATACTGATTCCACCGAGACCCTCGCGCTGGTAGTTCTCCCATTCAACCCCTCCCTCCATGGCTTCACGGAGGTAGTGGCTGTAATCAGAGGTCAGTGCAGTGTTTTCATCCGAAAGGGCTTCTGGGTGATTACCCCAGTTCACAAAGCTTGTGATGGTTTGCCCTTGCTTGTCGACAAAGAGTGCGGCATTGACGCGTTCATCGATAATGACGGGGTCACGGCTGTCTCGAATAAGATTGCGTGTACCTTTTTCCGAGTAGGTGCTGCTGTCGACGTAGCCGAGCTTCATTTCTCCCAACTCACGAAGATCACTCTGTGCGTCGCTGAGGGCGTCTACGATGGCCTGGCGAACTTGTGCACCGTAGTCTTCTTGGTAGCCGGTTTTTCCAACCCGCTCGCCCCACATCCCGACGGTATCGGGGCCTTCATGTTGATGGGTTGCGGCGATGACGAGGTAATCCAGATCCAAACCGCGCTCATCGGCCAGTTCTCGGCTTAGTACTACATCGTCATTAAACCAGCCGACGAGGTCCAGGGCGACGATGCCGAAGCGTGTGTCGTCTTGTTCGAATATGGCTGCACGAGCCCAAAGTGGGTCGTTAACGCTTGCTGCTGGGCGTCCTGTTCCGAATCCTGCGAGCCAGACGGCTTGAAATACGTCATCGCCTTCGCCTTGGTCTGGACCTGGATAGCCCTCATCTTCCGGGCAGAGTTGGTCGCATCCACAGTCTAAAAAACTATCCCCTTTGCTGCGCTGGTATTCCCCGTTGTTGTCCGTATCGACCCAGCTTTCGAAACAATTTGGGACAATGCTCCTTTTTCCGGCACCGACATGAAGAGTTCCTTCCGCCAACTCACAGATTCCTGAAGGGTCGCCAGGGCAGAAGAGATCGGGTTGCCACGTCGGCTCGACGTCGTCCTTTTTACACGCCAAAAGAAGCAATGGGAGAACTGTGAGGGATCGCATGCACATCATCCGTATTCTTAGGAAGGTCATCCCATAGCCTGTTTTTCGTCAGCAGGGAGGGTTTGACCCTCCACGATCTATGTGCCAAGCTACAGCAGGATCAGGGCGTCCATTGTGGGCGCGAATGCCGCAATTTGTTCGCGTGCATATTCTGTATGAGGAGAGCTTCTGCATGCATACCAGTAAGCTTGTTGCTTGGACGATGACTCTGAGCGTGCTGGGTCTTGGTGCTTCTTGCGCCAAAGACGACGGCGGAGATGGTTGGGGACCGGGTGGTCGAGACACCGGTAAAGAAACCCAGGAAACAGGTGACCCCTGTGATTCGAACGACTCCGCTTGTGATACTTCAAAAACGCATACCGGGGAGAGTGGTGAGACCGGCGAAGCCGACGCCTTCGATGAGCCCGGCGACGTGTTGTCAATTGACGCGACCGATGAGTACGTCACGCTTACCGATGCCTCGGGGGATTCGAACCAGGATCAGCAATTCTATGTTGTCCTGGTGAATACCGGAGAGGATGACAAGGGGTTTCGATTAAACTACGCGGTGGATATGGGCTCGGAAGGGCCTACACCGAAAAAGAAGCCAAAAATCGATAAGAATCCCCGCCCTATTAAGCGGAATTGGATCCAGAACTCGCCGCCTCCTCCCTCATTGGACAGTTCGGATATCGGCTCAGAGAGTGATGAGTTCTTTGTTAGCGACGATGTAGAAGACACCTCAAGCTACAAAGTTGTGGACGCCACCCTCTGGGGGCTCGGCGAATACGTGGCGATTTGGGTGGACAATGATGTCGCGATTGATTGGGACTACGAGTGCGATGGGATCATTGATCAGCCGCATCAATTTGATGCCTATGGCTTCGACAACTGTGATTTGCAGACCGTCGCCGATATTGTCGACAACAACATCATCGTCAACTTCCGAACCCTGTTTGCGGAAGAGAGTGACATCAATGGTGACGGTCGTCTCTCTGTGGTCATTACTCCGGTACTCAACTCCATTCCTTTGACATCAGAGGATGAAGACGACCACTACAAGGTCTTGGGTTCGTATGCCGACCCGAGTGTGGATTTAGAGGACTTTGACTATCAGAATAATCCGGGAAGTGATGAGCAGGAGGTCATTTACGTCTTTGCTCCTGATCCTTACGGGTTCTACAACCCCTACAAGACCACCACGGTCGATACCTACACCTCCCAAGAACTGGTGGGTCAGATTGCGACCTCGTACATGCAGCTCATCACGTACAACCAACATGTCATCGTGAATGAAGGTGAGATGGAGTCGCCCTGGTTGAGCATCGCGATGGGAACGGTGGGTACGGATATTGTCGGCTTTGGTGCCGTGTTCTATCAGGATGCCTGGAAGTATTTGGATGCCCCCCATCTCTATGAGTTGGCGCCCGTACAAGAAGAGGGCGAGGAGGCCTGCACATTCTTCTGTGGTACGAGTTTGGGTGCGCAGTATTTGTTCGGGCGTTGGCTTGTTGACAAGTATGGCGATGGCATCCTTGCTGACCTGGCAACCTCGGAAAATGTCGGTGTCGACAATGTAGAGGAAGCCACAGGCGTAGATTTCGCGGAATTGGTGGTGGAATGGCAGGTGGCCATGCTCACTACGGGTGTCATGAATGAGTCGGGCGATTCACTGATGGACTTGTCGACTTGGGCTCCCTATCGCGCCGCTTCCACAATCACGGCACCGACAGAAGCACCAGCTACACCAACTGCTGGGGTTTACTATGGTGCGAACGGTCACCAGACCGGCTTCAATGTGCGGGGTGTAAACCGCTTCATGGAAGGTGGTACGACAGAGAACGCTGAGGAAAATCTCCAACGTCGGGTGCGGACCGCCGGAACGGATGCTCAGATCTATACGCCCGGTTTCTCCTATTTTGGATACATATCGGGGTACTATGGCGCCACTGTGGCTCGTTTGGCGAAGCTTCCATATGAATCTTCCATCGTGGAGATTCAGGGCGGTGATGGCAACCTCCAGGGTGTGGCGATTCGTTGGAACGATTCCCAATTTGACGACTTGGTGGAGGAGAACATCTTCTCGGCCTTGGATTCGAATGCGATGGCACTGCCCGATTTACCAGAGGATGGCAGCGAAGTTCATGCGCTCGGGGATATTTCGGAGCCTGGAGCGACGTTGGTTATTTCATCAGATGGTGAGACGAGCTCGGCTGAGATCCAGGATTTGGACCGTTGGAGTCTCGACCTGAGTAATCGTGCGGACGGAGACTTGATCCAGGTCGCGATTTGGTTGGACCGTCGGTATAAGAATGCCGATGGAGATCCTGGACCCTTTGATCCTTGGATTGCAATCGCAGAAGAAGACATGGTTCCTGCGGCTCAAGTGGGTGTGACGGCGTCTGACCCTACCTGTTCCGATGGAGAGACGTGGTCTTTTCCAAACAGCTTGCTGGAATCGGTAAACAATCAGGTGAATCTCTCGACCACAGCCTACTCCGACGACGATCAGGATTTTGATGCGTGTGGTGAGGTTAGCGAGACTCCGCTGACATGCGCCGAAGATTGGGATGGCGACGGCGTTGCTGATGAAGATGAACCGGATCCAGGCAGCTTTGTTCAACAGGTGATGATTCAGCAATGTACGAACAACAATGGCACCATGCCCCAAGGCGAGAATGCCTGGTACAGTTCCAATTACGTCGACTTGGACCAGCAAGATGAGGACGAGCAGTCGAGCTTCTCTGCGGTGTACAATGTGGGCGGCCAAACGGCGGAAGATGGAGAGGAAGCACTCCTCTATGCGGTACTTAATGGTGGTCAGAAGTACGTGATTGTCGTGTCCGGGGGAGATGGCGACATGGGAGCTTATGAGCTTCACTTGCGCCAGCTGAACTAGAGACTGTCTTGACTGAGCCTGCTCCTGAATCAGGGCGAGAAATTCGCATTTCTGCGGGTTTGTTTCTGCTGACGCTCGTGTCGGTTTATCTGACGTATGGGTGGCTTTGGCGTCCTGGTAGTCCGTTCTCGGATGCGGACAATATGCGGGACTCCGCTGTGTTTGCTGTGGCCTTGATGGCTATTTTGTCGGCGCATGAATTTGCGCATTACTGGGTGGCAAGGCGGCATGGCTTTTCGTTGTCTTTGCCGTATTTTCTACCGTTCCCTTTTGCTTTTGGAACATTGGGGGCAGTGATTCGACTCAGGTCCTTGCCAAAGAGTCGTACGGCACTGCTGGAGATGGGTGCTGCCGGTCCAATTGCAGGGGCTGTTCTCGCGTTTGTATGTATTGCTTGGGGGCTTGGTGGGACCGTGGAGTTGGGACCACCTGAGCAGGGGGGTGAATTGTTGATTTTCGGGAATCCGCCAGCCATGGACCACTTGGGCTCTATTGTTTATGGTCAGATCCCAGGGCGCTACGATCACCTGACGCCATTGGCGATGGCGGGTTGGGTCGGATGCTTTTTGACGGCCTTGAATCTGATACCTGTGGGGCAGCTGGATGGTGGTCATATTCTGACGGCGCTGACACCGAAGTGGAGTCCCCTCATCTCTAAGCTGGTCTTGTTGGCACTGTTGGTCGCCGGTTATTTTCTGTGGGAAGGGTGGGCTGTTTGGGCGGCGCTTCTGTTTGCGATGGGTGCTTGGGAAAGTCTTGAAGTGCCGGATTCTCCTGGTTTGACGAGGCGTGCTCGTGCGGTAGCGCTCGTTACGGCGGGATTCTTTGTTCTGTGTTTTATGCCTCAGCCGATTGAGGAGGAGACAATTCCCGTGACCGTAGTGGAGACACCGCCGTGATGAAATCCTTGCTGTTACTGAGCTTCGTTTCTGTGGCCTCTGCAGAGGAACATCAGATTCGTGGTCCGTTGATGGGGTCCGAACGGGAGGCGACACGCCTAGAAGCTGTCGCCGAAGCTTTGAGTATGGATGCGCGAATCGTGCGCTCTTATCAGCACGGGCGTGGCTGGCAGTATAGCGTTTGGGTGGGAGGTTTTTCGGGACAGGAGGAGGCCGAAAAGGCCGCTAAGATCCTTGCTGAGCGTGGTGGAAAGGGTGTGAGTGTCTTCGGAGGAACTCAGGTGATGGAGCGTCCGCTGCCCCCTCCCTTGGCGGAGTTGCCGCCGGTTTCAGAGGTCTTGGCGAGAGTGGTTCGCGCTTTGGGTGGGAAGGATGCGGGGCGTAGGCTTCTGCTTTCATCAGAAGGCTTGCTATTTGCATTTTCTCGTCGGCTCCCAGAGGTTGGCGTGGTGGCTGAACATCGACTGATGCGGGTGGGGGAGTATCTCCGCTTGGAGATCAATCACGCGAAAGAGGATGTGGAAGGCTTGGTGGCTGTGCGCGGTCCAAAAGGGGACTGGATTTCGCGAGGAGGTGAATTGACACCGGTGAGTGGGACTGTTTTTGACACGACGGTGAGAAAAGTCACGCCCGAGACCATTTATCGGACTTTGCTGTCTTTGCCTGAGCAGCTCGCAGTTGGCATGGAGAACCAAGATTTTGAGGTCACCGGACAAGAGGTAGTCGATTATCGAAATGCGCTTCGTTTGGAGTCCAAGACACGACATGGTCGGATGACGATGTTGGTAGAGGTTGGTGCCTGGCTACCTCGAAGCATTTCTTATGATTTTGATGGGGGTCACACCCAGACAGTCTTTGTGGGTTGGAAAGCGGTGGCAGCCAACCTAATTTTGCCTGGCGTGATGGAGATTCGGAAAAATGGTGTACTGCTCGACAGTGTGCGGGTTCAGGAGATCCAACTATCGCCATCTTTTTCACCAGATGATTTTTCCCCTCCAGAGATGCCTTGACAGCAACCGGCGCCGTTATTAGATTCGCCGACCTTTCGCACTGTCGCCCCTAGTGGGCAACTCTGCATGCTGACGTAGCTCAATTGGTAGAGCAGCTGATTTGTAATCAGCAGGTTGTGGGTTCAAGTCCCGTCGTCAGCTCCAG
>Ga0163179_10001845_pt1 | contig 14859 bp, 20 predicted proteins | sample AtlANTMetagenome_FD_109643 | JGI IMG/M metagenome (GOLD analysis project Ga0163179, IMG submission 109643) | Marine eukaryotic phytoplankton communities from the Atlantic Ocean - Atlantic ANT 2 Metagenome | ecosystem: Environmental > Aquatic > Marine > Oceanic | place: North Atlantic Ocean...
CAGCTGAAAAATTTACACCAATCTGCAATACATTCCCAAGTACACCAAAAATCATACCTAACAACAATATCGGAGTAATAATACTACCTAAAATTCTCATTACGGAAAGGAAAGATATGATCGGGGTCTGATCAACAAGAGGTTTGGCCGTAAAGGGAACAGAATAAACGGATGCCATTTGGTCCCAGACGGTGTATTCGTGTAAATAAAAGAACATCAAGACACCGATCAAGTTGAAAACAGCACTTAGGTCTTGGCTTTTCGCGACTTGACCTCTCTTTCGAGATTCATTCCGTTTATGAGGAGTTGCAGGGTATATCTTTTCTGGATCAGCCATATATTTTTTATCTATGCATTACCTGATTGAAGTAAAAAACCAATTTGTTCAAACAGCTGATCAAATAAATCTTCAGTCAGTGGCTGAAACCAAGCCAGAGAAGCGTAGACTGTAATTAACCCTACACTAATTGTCAAAGTGAATCCAACTAAAAATACATTCATTTGAGGTACAGTTTTGGCTACCATACCTAACCCTATGTGTGTCAAAAGAACTGCAGCCATTACCGGGGCTGCAATTTTGATCCCAATCAGCCACATATCAACCGATAAACGGAGAATCCCACGACCAAAACTAGGAAGTGTCAATTCAGATACTGGTAACATTTCGTAACTCCACAGCAAAGCCCGAATAATTTTGTAAGGCCCATCCAAAGATAAAAAAATCATCACAGCAATCAGAAATTTGATTTGACCAATGATCGGAGTATGCACTTTTGAGAGAGGGTCAATCACATTCATTACCCCCAATCCCATTTGAGTATCTACAGCCTGCCCCGCAATAAAAAAGCTGTTCATCAACAACGATGTTACAAAACCAATCATCAATCCGATGAATATTTCCCGAACTACATATAGTGCGTAACTTAAGAGAGAGTCAACCGCAGTCAATTCTGGTTGCTGGATCACTGGCAATAACGCCAACACTAATAGAACAGTCGTCCCTACTTTTACTAGCGGTGGTATACTGGTACTACCAAAAACAGGAGCCGAAAAAACAATTGCCCCAGTTCTGACTAGTAACAACAAGATAATAGTTATCTGAGATTCAAAAACCTGCAGTATATCCAATTTCTACTAGCCAGCAATTGTCGCTACACGCTCAAATATTGTAGCAGTGTAAGACATCATATTGACGGCAATCCATTTTCCCAAGAAAAGCAACAGAAGTACCATCACAACCAGTTTCGGTACAAAAGTTAATGTCATTTCTTGAATTTGTGTCGTAGCTTGGAAAATTCCAATGATTAATCCAATAATTAACCCAACTATCAAAATAGGCGAGGCTACTTGAATTGCAACATAAAGAGCCTCACGTCCGATTCCAACAATTTCTTCTGGGGTCATAATAATCTCCTTACATGGAGAAGCTTTGCAACAAAGAAGTTACAATCATATTCCACCCGTCAACTGCTACAAAAAGCAGAATTTTGAAGGGCAAAGAAATCAATACCGGAGGCAATAATAGCATACCCATTGACATAAGCACACTCGCAATAACTAAATCGACGACTAAAAATGGCAGATAAATCAAAAATGCCATTTGAAATGCCGTACTAAGTTCACTGATTACAAAAGCAGGGATCAATGTTAGTGTGCCAACTTCATCTACAGTTTCTGCTGCTTGACCTCCAGTTGCAATATGATGGAACAAAGCCAAGTCTTTTTTACGTGTGTGACGAAGCATGAAAGATCGCATCGAAGAAACTACAATTGGGAATGCCTCCTGCGCACTAATAGTTTCATCCATGTATGGACGAAGGGCTTCTTGATAGATTTGCGTGCCAACAGGTCTCATCAGAAATACTGTCATAAACAAAGACAGCCCAACGATGATTTGGTTGGCTGGGATTTGCTGAAGACCTATCGCTTGTCTCAAAAAACCCAGAACAATTACCATTCGAGTGAAAGAAGTCGTCAATAAAACGATAGCAGGGGCCAAAGTCAGAACAGTGAGAAAGAATAAGATCTCTAAAGAGGACGCAACCCCTCCTCTATCTTCTAGTCCATCTTGGCTTAAAAATGGAATACGAGGGATCTCAATTAATGGAGACTGGGCTACAGATTCATTACCCATACACGTGAACAGCATAAAAGCGATGATGAATCCTGCCAGATAATGTTTTTGTGTTGACAAACTCATGCTCGTTTTGTCTGTTTCAGGCGGTCTGCAGCCTGCTTAAAGTAAGAAATAAAATCAGGTGTTTGTGGCTCATAGATGGTTGCTTCTTGTCCCAGTCTGTCTACCACCTCAGGATCTGTAATCTCTGATAGAGTCGTTGCAGAATCATCAGTGACAGCCATCACTAAAACCCGATCTGCAACCTCAACTAAGTACAACATTAACTTCGGGCTTAGGGTCAAATGACCAATCAAGCGAAAACTCCCCTGTGGCCCAAGGGGTTGGCGTACACGCATCAGTCCCTTTTTAAGGAAAAAGGCCAATACGTAGATGACAACAATGACCAAAAGCAAAGCCAAAACCCAACTGATGAGGGACGAAAGCGGGTTGCTGGATGGAAGAACTGGAAGACTCGGTTCTTCCTGAGGTGCTATGAAAGGGGCCGAACCTCCTGAATCCTGAGAAATAACCAGTGCAGAGAACATAAAGAGAGCCAGAACACAACAACTAATTTGTAACCTGCTAACTGGCATGGTATTCTCTGACTAATCAAACCAACTAAATCGGCCTAATTGCCTTAATAACTTATACGTCTTTTAAAGCATTTCACTGAGTCGATTCATTTTTTCGTCCTCAGAGATAATATGTGTAATACGAATACCATAAGTTTCTTCTTCGATAGCAATAACCTCACCTTTGGCAAAAAATTGGCCGTTGACCAGCAAATCAACAGGCTCCCCAACAATAGATTCTAGCTCTATTAGAGAACCTGCACCAAGATCTAAAATATCCTTTATTGATCTTTCTGCTCTCCCTAGTTCAACAGTTACTTCTACTGGAACTCGAGTAAGGTGAGCTAGGTTAGTCGCTTGTACTGAATTAGTTTCGGTTACGTTGGATTCATTCATGGGTTCAGCTCCTTTCTAATGTGGAAGTCTTCTCAACTGTTCGTCTATACGCTGTTCTTCTGTTAGGATGGAAATCACCCTTACAGCATAATTTTCACCCGAATCGGTAGAAACTACCTCACCCTTTGCAAACACCCGCCCATTAATCAATAAATCCACGGGTTCCCCAATCTGCCTCTCTAAACGCAATACGTATTGTTTTAGATCATTAGGTGTTACATTGGAATCGTTCAAGTCAACACCATTAGATGGACGGAGGTTAAGCATATCAGCAACTGACATTCTCGACCTTCCCAATTCAACAGTAATGTCTGTTTTCACACGCTGCAACTTCCAAATATTATCTTCTTTAGAAGTCACTTTTCGGTCTGTAAATTGAGGAAACGGTACGCGACTGTACCGTACTGCTTTCTGAGTTTCTTCTGTTTTATTTTCTTCGCTCATTACTATCCTCTAGTAAATTTTACTGCATCCTTACGTCGAATGAACTGCCAGAACTAGCCTGTTCTACTTCATCTGACGCGTCCGTTGATGACGCTTCATCTGTACTTGTATCCGTGGTCAATTCCAAAGGTGAGCTTTGCTCGGGATTAATGAATGCTTCTACCCTCAACGCATGCCTTCGACCTATGACTCCAGGTCTTGCCCAAAAGACTCTGTTTTTCCCAATTACTACCTCACTCGCTTCATCCAGATTGGTACGGAACGTTAGAACATCTCCGACTTCCATTTCTAACATATCATGCATACGGAGTCGATCCCGGACTAAAATTCCGTACAGTGGGACCTTGACTTTTTCCAGACTATCCCTAAGGTCCTTATTAATTGCTAGCCCCCCAGCAGAAGCGAACGAACCACTTCTCAGTTTCGCAGTAATAGGCTGCAAAAGAATATATGGATAACAAATTGAAAGTTTAGCACCTTCCAGTATAGGACCAAACTCATCACGGATGGCGACATCAAACTCGGCTACAACAACAACATCATCAGCCAGTTGGGTTAGTTGCAAGTAATAGGGTATGGATTCTGCTGTAGTAAAAGCCGGTTCGACATCAATGACTTTACTCCATGAAGCTTGCAACGCTTCGAGTAAAGTCTTTAAAACTCTTTGTAATACTCGCTCTTCAATTTGTGTTGGCGCCCTGATTTCGTCATCTTCTATTGCATCACCTGTTCCACCAAGCATTCGATCGATAATAGGCAAAGCAAGAGCTAAGTCCATATTAATAGCTGCCGGTCCCTCCAGAGGTGGCAATACAAACCGATTCAAACTGGTTGGGTTTGGTAAGTCTGCAATAAATTCACCATAAGTTGTTTGCCTAGGCTCCTCTGCTAAACGAATATCTACTTGTCGTTTCATGGAAATTGAAAGTGCCGGCCCATAGGATTTAGCAAACTGATCATGAAGATCATTTAGAGTTCGCATTTGGTCGGTACTCAGCCTACGCTTCTCACCCCAATCGTGGGTCTTGATCATCGGCTCTTCGACAGGACTAGGACTATCTCCACTATCTTCGACTGGAGGACCATCCCCCCCGTCGCTCTCTTCATCATCACCAAATAAAGCAGTTAACTCATCGTCACTGATGTTTTCTTCGGACATCCATGCCACCTTTAGTATCTCGAATATTTGAAATAAAATCGAGACTACTGTCTAATAAAACTTTCGAACATAACCTTTTTAGGTTCGACTCCAACTTCCTCTTTAATCGCTTCCTGAATGTATTCACCCATCTTGATTGGATCTTGAACCAAGTCAGGCAAAATTTCTTGAGTCTCTTTCTTTGCTAAAAAAGTTACAACCGCATGCTTCAGACGCGGAGCTTTAGAACCATAATCATTGATTTCCTGATCACTTCCAACTTGCAAAACGATATTCATACTCAGATATCCCTTACCTGATTCTGTATCGAAATTGGTGATAATAGGGTCAGGAAAACTGTAACCGTAAAAGACTTCAGGCTCCTCGGTATCCCCGCCACCACAACCGAAAAGTAGTAATGGCCCCAAAGCCATAGTGAGAATAAATATGCAACGTAGCATTTTTGCCTCCTGAGAGAATTGACTAATTGAACTGTTTTATAATCTCTTCCAGCTTAACTTCTTTGGCTGGCCTGAACTTCTGGCGAATAATAATGTCAACCCTTCTTGGGTTATCGGTTGTTCGGACAGGTTCCTTGACACTGGAATAAGCGAGTAACTCAAAACGCGCTTGATCTATTCCCTTTTCTTGAACAAAATACTGGATCACTTGTCGTGATCGTCTTGCGGCCAAATCCCAGTTAGCTAACTTATTAGCAGGATCTCTAAGTTGCTTCGGATCAGCATGGCCTACAACAGCAATCGTTCGCCCTCTGTTTTGAACGATTAAAGGAACAACCTTATCCAACTGGCTTTTATCTCCTGAACTAAGCTGGTCCGATCCTTCTTCAAAACCAGCCATATTCTTCAGAATGATGACAGGTTTTCCCTCACCAGCTTGATAGGTTTCGGGTTCTGATTCTTCGCCTTTCTGGGACCCTTCATCGATTTCACCTTTTTCACCAACGGCGTTATCAGCTTTAGTAGGAACCGGTTGAGCCAAACTCTGAGCAGCAACAGGACTGCCTGATCCTGCGGGATCAGGTTTTGGGATATCACCCGGCTGAAACAAACGCTCACCTCCTGAGAGTACTCCCATTGTACCTTTCAAAGAGATCACGAGTTCCTTAAATTTTTGAGAATCAATAGTTGCGAAAGCAAACAACAATACAAAAAAGGCAAAAAGCAATGTTACCAAATCACCATAGGTTGCCATCCAACCTTCACACATGGTCGCTTTTTCAAGTTCTGATGCCGCTAGTGCAGCTTGAGCATCTTCAAGTTCGCCCATTTTAAACCTCCTAGATGATTAGCTATAAATTCTTAAATCTAAATTAAATGTTTTTTATCTCACTTGTTCAATTAACCTGCTTCAGCCTCTCGAACTTGCGGAGTAACTTCTTCCAGAAGGCCTAGGGGAACTCGTGATAACATCATATCAACCATACCATCGGGGTCTGGCGCATTCAATAATTCAACCATTCCTGCTACGACCATGTCTTTGTAAACTAACTCCTCTTCAGTATTAACGCCTATCTTGTTAGCAATGGGTGCAGTTGCAGCATTGGCAATCAACGCCCCATACAGAGTTGTAATCAAAGCTACTGACATTTTGGGTCCAATAGAACTGGGGTCATCCAATGCTGCAAGCATGGCTACTAGACCAACTAATGTCCCAATCATACCATAAGCAGGAGCAAATGTCCCTAAGGTTACCCAAACTACCTGGTTAGAATTCGCATCAGCCTTAATCGCCTCTAGACGAGGCATCATCTGAGATGACAATGTTTCAGAATCAGCCACACCACCTAGAATGAGTTCAGTCCCAAATTGCATCAAATCATCCGATATATCGACAGCCTGAAGCCCCATTGGTCCTTCACGACGTAAGACACTCGCCATCTCTTTGAATTGTTGAATGGTTTCAGCATAAGGAAAAGAAGAAGCTCCCCATATACTACCTGCCGCAGCCATCGCATTGGAGAACTGACGCATAGTTCCACTAGCTAGTCCCATCCCAATTGGTCCTGGGATACAGATTAACAGTGAAGGGACGTCAATAAACATTCCGAAGTTCCCACCAGAAGCTAGGATCATAGTTAGCACTACGGCACCCATTGTTATTGCAAATCCTATCGGAGTATTTGGCATTTCTGTAACTTTCTCCTATCTATTCTTACTTGGCAGCCCCAAATGCGTAGCATCAGGGTCTAACTCATAAATATTAATTAATCGTTTGTAATCTATAACACCTTGTACAATTACCTCAACGCTCTCTTTGACCATCAATTTGTTTTCCGTAACCAGCGTAACAGTCGTGGTCTGATTGGCAGTACCATCCAACCACTTGATTAGTTCCGCATTCAGAACAAGTGGACTTCCATCAGTTTTAGTCAAGGTAATCATTCAGCTACTGCATGTGCACGAAAGCTGCTTAATTACTTGCCGGAAGCATGAGAGTCTGAGTCAATTCAGTTGCAGTTTTTATGTCGTCTTTGGCAATCACTGAAAGGATTCTCATCCGTGTACTATTATCCGTTTTCCTAAGCAAGCTTAATACATCTGAACGGCCTTCATCGCCACGCTTTAACATTTCGTCTAAAATATTCGCAACTTCCTTAGCACGCATGGTGCTGAAACCCTTGGCCATTTTTTTATGTTCTCTATCTTTCGCTTCTTGACTAAAAGAAACAGCAGGTAATGGAATTGGCCGATTCTCTTCTTTTTGTCTCTCTAGCTCCTTTACTTGCTCTTCACGCACTTCTAGAGCTCGACGCTTATCTGATAGCTCCTTTTCTTGGTCAACTAAATTGGATTGGCTTTCCGCAAGCTTCACATCCAAAGCTTGTAGTTCCTGTTCACGTTTCTTGATTGTTTGTGTTCTTTGTTCAAGCAAAACTAATTGTTCATCGAGTAATACTCGCTCTGACTGCAAAGATTTCCGCTCCAATTTAATTGTTTCTTGTAGGAATTTATCATATTGGCTCAAGGATTTTTTTTCATTTTTTGCTTCCGGATTTAACGTTGCCATCTCTCCAGATACTTGGCCACTACCAAAAATAGCCGATCGAGCACCAAAAACATCGAAAACAAAAGTGACAGCTACCAAAACTAAAAGTATAAAAATAGGACCACCAATAAAGATCAGTTTTTTAGGCATTATTTGTTTCCCATCCGCTATTTAGCGCTCAAGGCTTCTTTTATAATTGTAAGTAATTGCGGAAATATCGTCAACGTTGATTTGCTCCTTTTTTTCCACAAGCTGATGATAACGATCCTTTTCCTGTTTTTCCAATTCTTCAATTGCTAACTTATCTTGTGAGGCTTCCAGTAATTGATCACGTTTTTCTTCCTCGACTTGTTTAAGTTCAGTAATTGACTGTAATTGATTAATCATCTGTAGTTCTAGATTACAGAAATAGTCAAAATAATAACGACTCTCGTGTGGGCTAATATTCAACACTTGCTGCTCACGATATGCATCAACGGCACCCTTTTGTAGACGCAACATATTTTCAAACGTCTGCTCTGCATTGGATACATCTTGCCTGGCTGCGACGAACTCACCCTGTCTCTGCTTTTCGATATTATTTCGGATTTCGAGAACTTGTTGCAAAGGAAATCGAAATTTTTTCATCAATATTCCTTATTCCTTAAGCGAACATACCACAAAGGGTCGAAACGCTTTGCCCATAAGGGCGCTCATCTTGTATTTTTTGCTTTAAAAATTCACTAATAGATTCACGATAATTGACAGCCATATCAATCTGTGGATCGCTACCAGTCCTATAAAGTCCAATGTTAATCAAAGTCTGGTTGGTTCGATATGTTGCTAGCAGATTGCGTAGTTGATCTGATGCTTGCAAATGCTCATGTGGAACAATATCTACCATTAACCGACTAACACTCTCCAATACATCAATAGCCGGATAATGTCCCTGAGAAGCTAATTCACGAGATAACACAATATGGCCATCCAAAATCGAACGGGTCGCATCTGCGATTGGCTCCATCATATCGTCACCTTCGACCAAGACTGTGTATACTCCCGTAATACTCCCTTTTCCTTCTGAGGTGCCCGAACGTTCTACTAATTTCGGTAAAATAGAAAACACCGATGGTGTGTAGCCACGAGTAGTGGGGGGTTCGCCCACCGTCATACCAACCTCTCGCTGTGCCATTGCAAATCGTGTTACCGAATCCATCATTAATAACACATCTTTACCTTGATCTCTAAAATATTCGGCAATTGCCGTGGCAGCAAAAGCTCCACGGATACGCATAAGCGCAGGCTGATCAGATGTTGCAACTACGACAACACTCTTAGCTAAACCTTCTTCACCCAAAACCTGGTTGGCGAAGTATTCTACTTCTCTTCCTCGTTCTCCTATTAGAGCCACGACATTGACGTCTGCCATTGTCTTACGCGCTATCATCCCCATCAAAATACTCTTTCCGACACCACTACCACCGAATATACCAACCCTTTGCCCCTTTGCTAACGTCAAAAGGGAGTCAATGGCACAAACACCCGTTGGTATTATTTCCCTTATCGAGTTGCGTGTAAGTGGAGGCGGAGGAGATTGGTAAATTGGATATTCATCTCGGTAAGACAGTTGACCTTTACTATCAATCGGGACTCCCATACTATTAATCACACGACCTAACAATGATGGACTCACGGGGATAGATGGTAAACGGCCAGTAGCTAAGATCTCATCACCAGGAGCAAGCCCTTCCATATCACCCAAAACCATAAGTAAGGCTTGCTGGCTACTATGAAATCCAATTACCTCTGCAGGGACAACCCCTTTTCGACTCTGAATCAAACACGATTCACCTACAGGCAACTTTAGACCTTGCGCTTTCACCAGTAGGCCAACTGTTTCTACGACTCTCCCTATAATTGGAGCCAACCGGATTTGGCGCAATCGGTTCCTATAACGTTTAATATCTAACCGATCCACTATTATTCTGTATTCTAGTTTTCCGGCCGCACAATCTGGTCAACTTGACTCAGCTTAGTCTCAAGCCGAGAATCAAGCCGGCCAAAATCGGAAATCAGAAGACATCCTCCCAAAGCAACTTCTTCATCTTCAACAATATCAAGCTTCTCAATTTGACTCACTAATTGATGGAATTCATCGTGATGTGGTTCAAGTGATTTTATATCTTTAGGATTAACGCGGATTTCCAGTTTCTGGCTACCCACTGCAAAGTCAAGAGCGGATTTTACAGCATAATAAGTTACCTGATCGTTTGAAATCTGATGATGGATAACTTTTTCTGCAATATCAAACACTAGTCCAATTAGGTCAGTCTCAGCTGTTTCGAAAATTTCTTCCTTTTGAGCCTTGATCGATTGGAGAAAATCCTTAACCTGTTCGGTGGCCTCAATATACTCTCGGTGTCCTTGTTCCCAACCTTCTTTGTAGCCTTGCTCCCAACCTTCCTGATGACCCAGCTCACTACCTTCTCTTTGCCCTAACTTAACTCCTTCCTGGTGCCCAGTTTCTTTTGCAGTTTTTTCGGCTTCATCTCGAATTCCTATTGCATCTTCTGTGGCTTGTTGCTGGATGTCGGAGCTTATCTGTTCTGCATCTTCCCTAGCACTTTCTACTATACTTCGCCCCTCTTCGTTTGCATTTTTAATCAGCTGGGCGGCATTATCCTCTGCGGATTGCACAATTTCTTCGGATCGATTCTCTGCGGCTTGAACAGTATTATCATAGATGCCTTGAATATTAATAGGTAAAGGAAGATCATCGACCTCTGGCTCCCTCGCTAGTGTCAGGAACTTACCCATTCTCTCTTGTTCTAGAGCATGCAACTCGTGGGCATTTATCACCTCATTGTCACCACCACCGATCATTTCTAAAGGAGCAGTGATTTTTTTACCCATACATCTCCTCTTGTTCTAAGGAGATTTTAATTTTGTCAGCTTCCTCAAGCTTACGTATTTCATCTAAAATCACCCTTTGAGCACCCGACACATCACTAGCGCGCTGCGGAGGTAGATCGTTCATTGTTCCCTCAATCCTAGCTCTTAGCTTATCTGTCATGTTAGATAAAAACTTTTCTTTCACACCATCGCTAGCACCCTTTAAGGCTAAAGGCAAATCAGTTTGCATGCATGGCAGCGATACGATCTCACCTCTGAAAGCCATATCATCAATCAAAGTAACATCCTCAAAAGTAAACATATTTTCTCTGATTTTTTCAACAGCCTCAGGGTTTCGTTGTTCTAAGCTCTCAAGAACACTATCTGCTCGCTCACGAGACACCTTAGTCATGATTTTAGCCAAGATCACAGGTCCATCAGTCTGATTCTGTCCACTTTGACTAGCGCCTTGGAATTTCTCTCTCAAAGTTGCCTCTACTTCCTCAACAGCCTCAGGTGTAATTGTAGACATCGAGGCGATCCGTGATGCTATCTGATTTTGTTTCCGAGAAGGAAACAACTCTATAACTTGTGCGCCTTTATCGGCCGGCAAAAAAGACAAAACTAAAGCAATGGTTTGTGGGTTTTCTGTCGATAGAAAACTGTAAATCTCTTCACCTTCAGCATCATTAAACATACTGAAAGGCGTCTGGTCAATTACAGTTTGCAGCCGATCAGTCATATCTCTTGCCGCTCGCTTACTGCCGAAAGCTTGTTCGAGCAAAGCCTCAGCTTCTGCCAACCCTCCAGAAGCATAAATGCCTTCAGACTCCATAACACCAAGGAAATCATCCATTACTGTCGCTCTCTCATCTGGAGAAATTGAAGCTGGGGAAGCGATTTCAACTAGAACTTTTTCTTGATCAGCTTCACTTAGTCGCTTAAAGATTTCTCCACTAATTTTTCCTTTCAAAGTTAAAAGGAAAACCGCAGTTTTTCGAATCCCATCCATCATCTAATCTCCAATTTTTCTATTCAGGTAACTATAATATACTCTGATCCTTACTTATGCATCAGTATCAACTTCTGAATCTTTTGTACTTTCTGCCGAAACTTCCGTTCCAGCCTCAGTCACCCAACTACGTAGAATGTCAGCAGTAGATCCAGGCTCATCTTCAGCAAATTGGCGAATTTGCTCGAATGTATCTTTTCGTCTTTGTACTTCTGCTTCTTGTCGAAGCACGTCCTCTTCTTGAGCGCGTTTTTCAGCCTCTATTGCTTCGATTTTTGCCTGTTCTTCTTCAGCATGCTTTCTTTCTGAACTATCTACTACAGCTGCGACCTTAGAATCAACAGTTTCTTGTTCAGCTTCAGCTTCAAATTCCTTTTTTAAATCTGAGAATCGGACTTCAAGCCATTGATTGACATAATCTTCAACTGTTAATCCTTTCGGTAAATGTTCTTCTCCAAGTTGTATCGTTCGTTCAGATTCTACCGCAGTTGTCGCAATTGGCTTGTCAATTAACGATCGCAAAAATACCAAAATTGCAATGACAACCAGAGCAACAACGATCATTTCACCTAACTTTGTCCAAACCGGCGGAGGGGTACTTTCTAAAGCTGACTGAATCGCTTTCGTAACTTGGAATTGAGATAAAGAAACCGCAATTTTCTGATCTAGTAACCCTGGATCTGTAGCAAATCCGAGTGTTTTAGCAACAATATCTTTGATGTTGTCCACCTCACCTTCAAGTGAAAAGTCAACCATAACTGCTGCAGATAGCACCGTGATCGTCGGTGTTGACTTCTCCTCTGTGATAATTTTGTCCATTTCATAGTTCTGAATTTCTCTACCTTTATCGTAAGTGGATGGGCCAGAACCTCCCATCGAATACTGATACTCTGGAGGAAAAAGATTACTCTCGACTCCTGGTTCTCCACCAGGAATTGAGCCTTGTCCTTCGAAAGACTCTGTTTCTTTGTATTTACTTCTAACAACACCAGTTCCTTCCTCAGTTAGGGATGGTTGAAATTGCTCTTTCGTAGTCTTGATATCAGTCAAATCTGCGGAAACCTCAACACTTGCCACGTGAACTTTATCTTCGTAAATTTTCAAAGCATTTTTTAGTTTTTTCATATAGTGATCTTCATACTCGTTTTTAATACTTAGGATTTCACTACTTTGATCAACTGGTGTTTTCTTGTTTTTGATCAGGTCTTGAGAATCAAAAATGCCATTACTATCTACGATATGAACATTTTCATTTTTAAGACCAGGGATACTATAAGTGACAACGCGCTGAATTGCTTTTAATGTGTCAACAGTGAATTCACCCTGTATGCTTTCAGGCAACAGCGTTAAGGTCACAGAAGCTTTTGGTGGTTCTTGGTCTCTGACAAATGGCTGATGTTCTGGCAAGCTAAGCTTAACGGTCGCGAATTCAACACCAGAAAAAGTGCTAATTGTACGCGCGAGCTCACCTTCAAAAGCTTGGCGTTTCAGCTCACGAAACTCATCTTGAGACAACATTCGCAAGTTACCACTTTCTAAAAGCTCATAGCCTTTTTGACCTTTTCTGTCAGTCGTACGATACATGCTTACCTGCCCACCTAACTGAGCACCTGCTGCTATTCGACGTGCCTGATCAACATCCTGAACCCTAACCTCAATTTCATCTGGGTTTGGCATCTTATAGCGGATACCTTTTTCCTGGAAAGAATAAGCCAGAAATGTAGTGTCGCTCGTATTCAGGCCACTATAGAGAAGAACATAATCGCTACCCATCCAGAAAAAGCCAACAACAACTAGAGCAATTATGCCAGCAATGATTCCTAACATGACAACTAGTTGAACAGGTCGGGCTAGTCCTTGCCAACGACCACCAACTTGATCAACTATTCCTTGAAAAAACTCTCGCATTAACTTGCTCCCCACATTTTGAACACTAGTGACAATTCTTCAATCTTCTGCTATTGATGACTACACTTGCATTCGTGTCAACTCTTGATATGCCTCGATAGCTTTATTTCGTACTTCGACAGTCAAATCAAGAGCTAATTTTGCTTCCTCCAACATGATCATCAACTCATGTAAATTTTCTGATTCGCCTGTAGCGAATTTACGACTGGCCTCTTGTGCTACCAATTGTAATTCATTAACATTTGACAAGGTACTCTGCATCAGTTTCCTGAAACTGGGCTGAATAGCCATCGTTTGAGTTGCTCCACCGTCAGCTAAACTTGACGTAGACTTGATGCTAGTCGTCTCTAGAGAAGGTATGAGAAAGTGTATGGGATGAACCTGCATTACATATTTCCTATTAGATAATTTTATTCACTTAAATAGAACTAAGCTCGTCCTTGTATAACAGTTCGAATGCTACCATAGTAGTCGTTAAGTAAACGAACCATAGTACTATAATAAGCAGCATTACCGGACAAGGTTGCAAGTTCCATATCTAAGCTGACATTGTTTTCATCTACTCTTACCGAGGTCGCTGTATCCCTCTGGATACTTGCGGATACCTGATCTAAATGAATTGGCGGGCCAATTGGCATATGTCCAAGATTCGTTGTTTTTCCTCGCATACTCAACTGAGAATTCTCTGTCATACTGTCGATAGCTGACTTTAGTTGTGCTCTAAACGTCACATCAGATCGCTTAAAACGAGGAGTATTAACATTTGCAACATTATTGGCCAATATTTCATGACGTAACATCGCACCATCTAATGATTTTTTCAAAGTAAGCGGTGTAATCCCACCCAATAAACTCACAGTTTAGCTCCCGATGTAGAACGTTAGTTTTTCCTGTCTACGTACTGGCGACCTAGTACTGACTTCTGATGGTTTGACACATCATAAGTTGCTTTTATGTCTGCTGCACTAGCTTCAGAAGCTGAAAGGACAGGATGATTAAGTGTTTCTTTAATGTAGTCTTGGTTAGACTTGTCAGTTTGTACTACTTCATCAATTATTTCTGCTAGATTTCCCAATAACGTTTCAATTTCCTGTTGTTTTTTTCCCGAATAAGAATCATATTCATCTTCCACAATTTGATTTAACAGAGCAGATGACTCGATCTTTCGATACTCAGTTAACAGCATGTTTTTTTTTTTACTAAGTATCAAAAACTCATCAAACTCTTCTTGGACTAAAAACTTCTGTTGCGTAGCTGCTAGTTGTAATAACTCTTTCGCTACGTCCAATTGATTTTGCATTTGTTCCAATACAATATTCACCATATGTCAATTGCCGAGAGCTTCCAGTTTTTGTAAATTCTTGATTGATGATTGAAGCTCAGATTTGAA
>Ga0163179_10001846_pt1 | contig 14857 bp, 14 predicted proteins | sample AtlANTMetagenome_FD_109643 | JGI IMG/M metagenome (GOLD analysis project Ga0163179, IMG submission 109643) | Marine eukaryotic phytoplankton communities from the Atlantic Ocean - Atlantic ANT 2 Metagenome | ecosystem: Environmental > Aquatic > Marine > Oceanic | place: North Atlantic Ocean...
GGACCAAGTGGGAAGATGCTGAAGCCATGGTGAGACGATGAAAGAAGCACTTAAGGTGTATGGGCTCGGGATCTTTCTCATGTTCCTTTTTGGTTGGGGATGGGAGTACCTTCAGGAAAAACCCAAGCTGCCTGAATTTGCGCCCGACTTTACGCTGGTAGACCTCGATGGGGAAACCCACCGCCTCGAGGATTATCGCGGACAGCGCGTCGTCATCAATTTCTGGGCGAGTTGGTGTGGCCCATGCATTCATGAACTGCCCGCTTTCGCCAAGTTTGCCCGAAATCACCCGGATGTGGTGGTACTTGGCCTGTCTACCGATCAGCGCCCCGAGCATGCCCAAGCAGCAGCCAATCGTTTTGATTTACCCTATCCCATCCTTATGGCTGGAAAAGTAGCAAAAACTTATAATATCAAGCATTTACCAACCACCATCATCGTGGATAAAGACGGGAGGGTAGACGGCATCCACGTGAATGCGATGTCCTATAAATCCCTGCGAAGAGCTGCTCGCTGATTTCTTGGGATCCAATCGGCACAGACTGTTTCCGATAGCCCATGATGTTCACTTCTTATTTTTTTTGTACTACTCCAAAGCGTTTGGAAACACCACCGCTAACGACATTCCACTGGGCACAAAAAGCGCCGCAAAGGAATCTGGTGATGAAAGGTAATTTCACTCTACGCGACCTATCGATTGAATCCAATCCAGTGAACACATGGAGCTACACCAGAAAAGGGTGAATCAAATCTCATCGGACCGTAGTGTCTTGGGTATACTTGCGGTTCCGCACATTGAAGACAATGAGGATTTCATGAAACGCGTCCGCTACATCAGTCGATTTTCCGCCGATCTTCGCTCCCAAGACATCGACCAGATCATCGAAACCTCTCAAAAAAACAATCCAAGCCGAGACATCACGGGCATGCTCGTGGCATCCGGGGACCTGTTCTACCAACTGCTGGAAGGCCCCAGAAAAGAGATTGATTCACTCTATGATCGAATCTCTAAAGATCCTCGTCACGAACAAGTTCTCCTGCTGGAGTCTGAAGTCGGCGACTTCGAGCGCATCTGTCCAGATTGGGCCATGCAGAAAGTGGATCTATCTCTGAAATCAATCACAGAAACTGCCCCGATTACTGCACTGTTAGAAATGATCTGTGTCCAACGACAAATGGCAGACAAAGCCCTAAAAACACTGGACGAATATACATGGGACGGTTTGATATCAGCCGAACTGGATAACGCTTAAGCATCGATCCTATTCAACAACATGAGGACCTAAACTGCCCTTAGGTCCGACTTGGATAAGGCCTCAAACCCAGTAGAATTTCAGATGCTTCGGTCAGAGGTTGTGACGCGAGCTCCGGGTTCGTGTGGGCCGCAAGACTCTCCACGACAATAGAGTAAACCTCTTCTCGGCCTTGACTCGCATCCACCTCTACAACCTTTTCCTTACTCTTGAAGACCTCCAGAGTAGGCAGCGTTTTCGCCTTGAAGGTATCGAAGCGAAGCTTCACACTATCAATGTTGTCATCGCTTCGACCCGAGTACTTCGCGCGGCCTAAAATCCGCTTCTCAAGTACGTCATAAGGACATTCAAAATACAGCATTTTAGGGAGTTCCGCCGCGCGACCAAAGGTCTCGTACCAGCCTTCCAGGTTGTCGAGGGAGCGCGGAAAGCCATCGATCAGAAAGTTGATCTTGCCTGTACTTCGGATGGCCTTCTCCATCGCGTCCTTTAGCAGCGTCACGGTAATTGAGTTGGGCACAATCTCTCCCGCCGTGAGGTGCTGCTCAATCATGTCCGCTGTTGCGCCGCCCGCCTGACGCTCGGCACGCAAGAGGTCGCCCACAGAAAGGTGAATCCACCCCAACTGCGCCTGAGCCAGCGAGCACATTGTGCCCTTGCCGCTACCAGGACCGCCGAGCACGAAGACAACGTTTGGCTTCGGCAGGGGCGCTCTGGGATCGAAATGGTGAACTACCACGCTAGGAGCAGGTGCGACGCCTTTCTTGTAGACATGCCACTCTCTGTCGGTGGGAGGTATTTCATCCTCGCACGTGATGTCATAGGCCAAGTGCCCATCCAGACGACAGATGCGCCATGACCGGTAGCTGTTCGAATAGGATAGCGCTGGGCTGCGCGCACAGGTACCGTCGGCACGATCCCAAGCCATCTTTCCATTCCAGTATCCAGGAGAGGATACCGTGCCCGACTCGGACTCCGCCGGAGGTGCAGAAGAGGGCACAAAAAGCCCATCCACTTCAGGCAAACCGGAACCATACACTTCGATAAACATCGTATTGGGCTTGGACTGTCTAGGGTTCACGTTGTTGTCCTTGGTGGTGGGTTCTGACCCACATCCGTGTGCGGGTGGCGGAGAATAGCTCAAATCAGCTCTACAGGCAGGTGGGGTGGCCCGATTACCACGTTGAGCGGCCGCTAGGTATCCGTCGTAGCAGTCTTCACGACTCCTACCCAATTGCCCGAAGAACAGCATCATTCCAGAGAACATACCCACATCCGTGCCAAGCATATGCGTGGTCTCGTCCGCTTCATGGTCCGCTTCATCGTGTACAAAGACGGGAGGATGAACGGCATCCACGTCAATGCGATGTCCTATAAATCTCTGTGAAGAATTGCTCGCTGATTTCTTGGGAACCAATCGGCACAGACTGTGTCCGATAGCCCATGATGTTCACTTCTTATTTGTTTGTACTACTCCAAGTCATCGGAAACAGCACGGCTAACGACATTCCACTGCGCACAAAAAGCGCCGCAGCAGGTTTGTCTTGGCCACCACCCAAAGTGCGTGTCGAAATCGATAAGTCCGATCGAATTCTTCAGGTGTTCTCCGGCGAAACCCTGCTCAAGATCTACCCAATCGCCCTTGGTTTTTCACCCACCGGCGACAAAGCGGTAGAGGGCGATGGCAGAACTCCCGTGGGTGATTTTCACATTGTGACTCGCAACAAAAATTCTTCCTTCTATCGCTTCTTAGGAATCTCCTACCCCAACACCGAGGACGCCCAACGAGGCATTTCCAATAAACTCATCACAAGTCGCCAGGCCGAACAAATACAAACAGCGGACCGTCGAAAAAAACGCCCCCTCTGGAATACCGCGCTCGGTGGAGCCATCGGTATCCACGGCATGGGTTCTCAAGGAGACTGGACCCTCGGATGCATCGCCCTTGAGAACGGCCACATGAAAGAGATCTGGGAGATCGGCCGTCTGGGAATGCACGTACAAATTCGGGAATAGGCTCACAGAAAACGATGAGATTGAAGCCGCGTCGGAATCGCATGGCCGGTACCTTCGAGGATACCCGTTGCTACACTCCTTGCCGCCGCCATCGCGAAAGCGAGATCCTGGCCATTGAAGCCCAAACAAGAGATCTTTCTTGGCTGTCCTGGAAAGGGTCCCAAAATAGGCAAGGCGTCGCAAGTAAAGGTCATGATTGATGTCCATTCACGTCGAGCCACATCTACTTGCTCTCCAAAGCGGCCCACAAAGCGGGCAAGATGTGCCGAAATGCGATCGTTCAAACGATCTGTGCTTTCACCAACCTCCATATGGGGACTGCCCCAACGGCAACCACTGACCACTCTGCCCTCAAGCGTCGGACCCCACGCGGTATAGCCATGTTGGGTCCGACCAGACATCTCCATTCCGCTGCTCGTCGATTCCCAGAGATGCTGAGCGCGAACAGGGAAGAGCTTATCTGCGTACCAACCATCGACGTCCACCGAGCGCCACCCCGCACTATACACAACCATATCGGCATGGCAGGTCCAATCCGCTCCAGAAACGCACAGACCGTCCGGTGTCTCGTCCACTGATCTCACCGCGTGATCCAAGAAAATTTTTGCTCCCGCAGTCCGGGACCGTTGCGCGATGCCTTCCAACAAACAACGCGGATTAACAGACCCTTCTTCTGCATGAAAGCGACCGGTCGCGAAGCCACTTTGGCCCAAACGCTGGTGCAAAGCACGTCCCTCTAAGCCTGAGCAATCTAGACCGACCTGCTGTAGCCATCGCGTACTGCGAGCGATCCCCTCGTCCTCTCTATCCATCGAGGCACACCACAATCCGCCCTGAGAAAACCACACATCTTCTGAATCAATCATCTCGATGCTCTGTTGACTATAGGCCAGCAACTCCGCCGCATCATCATGACCAATCGCACCAACAAGTTGAATTGGATGCTCACATAGCCCCAATTGAACCAAGCCATTTCCTCGACCGACAGCACCCTCACCGAGATCTTCGCGAGCTTCAAAAACAACGACATCCACGCCGGCTTGAGCCAAATCAAGAGCCGTAGTCAAACCAGCCAGCCCCCCACCAACAATCGCTACATCACAGCGCTGGGGAGTTCCCTTGTCGCTTTCCCAGCCCACTGGAGACCAAGGAGGGGTTGTTGTCACAACTACTCCTCTGCAGCAGCTTCACAGAAATCAGCAGTGCCGGCAGCGGTAATGCATAAATTTCGAGCACGCTTGATCCGCTGGCTGCTGAGCTTGGCGTAATCCAACCATTCTTTTGCGTATTGCTTGGTATTGTTACGCCACATTTCCGCATTTGCTTGGCTCTCAGCATCACGATCTTTGATGTATTTTGCATCCCAACTGCTCCAGAGCCGGTTGGCCATTTCTGCACGCAGTTTGAACAGAGAGAAGACCCTTTTCTTGAACGTCGATTTCGTCCACTCCTGCTTATTCTCCAAAGAATAGCCAACCCACCGAATGACTTCTTCTGAGTGACTGACCCCCTTGCGGGAAAGGGCAAGGGCATACTTAAAGCAGAGGTCGGGGTCGGACCGGTCGATCTCTTCCAAGTGACGCTTCATCAATTTTTCCAGACGCAGAGATTGGCGACGTGCCTCCGCATCCATCATCAACACGCGAGAAATCTTGTTCTGAACCGTTTGTTGTTCCGACTTCTTCAAACGTGCTTCAAGACATTCCTTCAAGGACACTGTCAACTGACCCATCAAGGCGTACGGCTCCAAAGAAAGGAGATTCCGACAGTTCTTTGGAAGTCCTGGAGGAGGTGGCTGCTCCACGACAACGACGGGTTCTTCGACCTTCGGAGGAGCTTTCACTTCAGGGGTCTTCGAATCCTCACCCACAGACTCCGTATTTTCCTTGGTCACCGGAGTTTCTGGATCTGTGTGCTGATTGTCCAACTCCGCGAGCGCCGGCGCTTCTCCACCCGCATCCAGATCACGTAGAGCTTGCTCTACTTCTGGAATCCAAAGGGATGATCGCACCACCAATTCAGGACGACCAAAATGCTTAACAAAGGCCTCTAAGGCTTCTTTTCGCACCTCTGGATCATCCGAGGTAGTCGCCATTTCATATGCCGCCTGCGCCTGAAGTCGATAACGTCCCACAGCCTGAACCACTTGGAGATTTTGCTCCACTTTCGCTAGTGCATCCCAAGCCACCCGACCGGGCCCTTTGGCCATTTTTCCTGAAAACAGAAGCCATTCTTTTTGTGTCGGGTTCTGGGTTTCATTGGCTGCATGGGCGCTACCTAAAGCATGGGTATGAAGCCGTACGAAGCGCTGCGCCTCTCCCAACAAGAGCTTGCCGTCTTTTCGTCCCGTCAGGGCACCATCCGCCCAGCCACGCAAAGCACCCGCCACCAAATACGTAAACATCCCATGATCGGCGGCACGGTAATGTGGTGCGGTTCGAGCCCGATGGTCCGCCATCCAGACAACAATCCGTTCATCCTGAGGGCCTTGAAAGCGCGGAGGAGTCGGCGGAGGAGGGGAGATGACCCGTGTGCCATCACGATGAGAACCTCCGAACGACGCATCCAAAATGATGACTACTCGAGAAATATTCTTCCGTTTGGACCACGTATAGATTTCTTCAAGGCGAACGCCATCTCGGGTCGCGGTGCTACCGTCGCGACGGGTGTCTTTTCCCAAAAGGATCCATTCACCGTTGCGTACCAAGCCATAGCCACTGAAATACACCCACAGTGTACCGCCAGACTTCACCCGTTTCGCAGCACTCTGAACGGTACTCTTCATTCTTGAACGACTACCCGAAGTGACGGTCTTGACCGATGCAGACGGGATTCCAACCGATTGAATGAAGGTCGACTTCATCAGTGCGCCATCTCGGGACGCCCCATCCACGTCTTTTAGACGAACGTAGTCTTCCACAAACAGCACCGCTGCTGCATCGTTCGACACCACCGAACCTGTGGAATGGGGTTGGTCTAAATCAGGTGGAGCCGCAACAGCCAAAGAGAACAAGCTCGCCAGAAAAAGCATTTCAGTTGCCTCGCGCAAAAAGAATCAAAGACGGAGAGCCATGCTGCCATGGACCATCATTCTTCAGCAAGCCTATCCAGCTAGAGAGGCTTCACAGACAAAAAAAAGCGGGGCATATAAAGAAAAGCCCATGTCAACAGCCTTGGCTCTGATAAGTTGGCAGCCGATCACCAATTCGGGCAGATAAACGTAAACGACGTCAATCTTCCAATATGAGGAACACCATGAAGCCGAGCGTACTATCAATTCTTCTTTTTCTTCCATTGCTCAACGCCTGCGGAAAAGACTCCGACTCCGACAAAGATGAGACAGGAACAGATAGTGGAGAAACGGGAACAGATAGCGGGGATCCCACCATCGACGAAATCCAGTCCATGGCTTTCTCATCTCCCAGTAACGGCAGCTTTTTTGCACCCGGTGACGTCATTCAGCCCACCGTGGACATTGCCGGAAATTACCTTGTAGACAACCTCACAGTCGCCCTCCGCGTAGATGCAGACATCATCGATGAGTACGATTTTCAAGCCGGCTCACTACAGTTTGACTACACCGTTGGCGTGGGCACCCAGGTGGCTGTCCTTGAAATCACCGACGACTTCACCACCCATCAAGCCGAGATCTCCTGGATCGGAAACACCGCCCCCGTGGTCGTACTAGATGAGTTGGGAGAAATCAATCAAGGACAAGATATCGTCATCACCGGACAGGTCAGCGATGGAGAGTCCGAGCCTTCGGAACTCACCATGACCTGGTTCTTCGATGGCGCTGAGTACGGACCCGCCCAAGCTGATGCCAACGGCAATCTCTCACTCGCGTTTGGTCCTGCCCCCTCAGGAAGTCACATCATCGAGTTGGTAGTGGAAGATGAATGGGAAACCGTCACAGCCAGCGTAGCTATGGATGCGGAATGCACCCTCTCAAGCAGTATCCAAACCCTCCTTCACCTCAATGAGTCCTCCGGAGAGCCCCAAGACAGCAGCCTCAATGCTGTGAGTGCTGAAATCGTCGGCAATGCCGTACGTGAGGCTGGTGTAGACGGAAACGCGTTGAATCTCGGTGGAGAGTCCTACATCGCAATGCTCGATTCAGCCTATCCACCCCTATGGGCCACCAACTTCACCATTGCCGGCTGGGTCAAGCCCAATGCAGCAGCAACGTCCAACGAGACCATTTTTCAACAACTCGATGGTACTGGCCTTGCCCGAACCATGCTGTATCGGGATCCCAACTGCGGCGGCGCACTCAACTCCTACATTGGTGCAGCCACACTCTGCGCAAGTAGCTCGCTTCAAGAGGGGGTTTGGCAACATGTCGCTATCACCAGAAATCGCGACACAGGAAAAGTCGCCCTCTACTACAACGGTGTCAAAGAAGCCGAGGGTGACCGCTTCATGGAATATGCCGACGGTGGCTTAGTGGTTGGGGTTGGAAAAACCCTCAGCACCCAATTCTTCGACGGCGCCGTAGATGACGTTGTCGTCTTATCGGAAGCACTGGAGGAGACCCAAGTACTCGATCTCTACAACGGCAGTGCACCCATCTGTGATCCACAGTGCTCCGACTTACCCAGCGAGCCCTACCATTGGTATGACGGGAGCGCTGGCACTGGCTCAGCCATTGACCTCTTGGATCTAATGGGCAACAGCAACGCCTTGTTGGTTGACAACGCTAACTTTGGCGACGGCACGCAAGGTAATGGTCTGCTGCTCGACGGCGTGAGCGCTTATGCAGAAATCGAAGCCGGAGGTTCACTCCAACTCTCGTCCACCGATTTCACAATCTCGCTCCGAGCTCGCTATGACGGCACATCTTTTTCTGGTGCAGATCACACCCTGATCCAACAACTCGACGGAAATGGCCTGGGTCGTACCCTCGTGTACGTGGATGCCAGTTGCGGTGGCCAGGTGTCCTCCTTTATCGGCGGCCAAGAGCTCTGCAGCGGCAATCTGTACCCCGGCCTATGGCATCACATCGCGCTACGGGTCAATCAAAACGACGGTACCGCCCAGTTCTACCTCGATGGGGTCGCGATGCAGGTGGCAAACCGCACCATGGCCGAATCTGACGGTGGCATCCGAATCGGCGCAGGAAAAACGCTGATCGGACAATTCTGGAACGGAGCGATCGACGATATTCTCGTCTTCAATACTGCGCTCACGGATGCAGAAATCCTCTCGCTCCATGAGTCAGGCACCAACTACTGTCCGATTGAGTAGAAAAGAGACGGCTTTCGGATTCTCATCAGGTTAGGCAAACAGCCAACCTGATGAGGTCGCTATTTCTACATCCAATGACAATATGGAATTCGAGCAAGAACCCCAGTCTGTAATGAGCTGGGCTCTCGATAAACTAACGGACTCACTGACCCAACCCAACGCCAAGTTTTGGGGCAACCTCCATCAGGACAAACGCTCCAACCTTACGGTGGTATTCGGGTATTTGGTCCCGTTGATGATCTTTTCCAACGGCCTTCAGATCTACCTACAGGCACGGATCATGGGCAGCGGTCCTGCGCTCTTCTGGGTCGCCAACCTTATCGCCGTCATCATCTTGATCAGCTTTATCCTTGGCGGGCTTTGCAATGCCGTTGCACCACGCTTTGGCGGAGAAAGTCGCGGAGCAGACTCCTTCAAACTCTTTGCCTTTCTGCAAACGCCGGTATTGATCGGCATGCTACTGCGCACAATTTTTCTCGTGATTGGCGCACCCGGACTGGGCACTTTTGTTGAAACAGCAGGCCTACTCTACGGCATCTTCTTACTGTGGATCGCCGTCCCAGCCTTTTACGGGCTGAATCAAAAAGGTCGCTTCTTAGCCTTTCCACTGACCATCTTTATGTCGTGGTTCATCCTGTATGTGATCTTGCAATACATCTTCGTTGCAGTTGGGGTCTCTCTCTGGGGTCAAGATCCGCTTGGTGATACCAAAAAGGAAGGGTATGAGCTGCGCTTCAGATTGGAAGAAGAACGCGGTCAACATGAAAACCGAACCTACCAAATGATACTGACCGAAGGCAGCACATATCGGTTCATCTTTTTATCCCAACATAGCTTTTCCAACATGGACGTAGTGCTCTCTGACGAGAACGGTGAGCTGGTGGTCCAAGACGACCCCTTGGATCAAGATGGCACCACGCAAATCAACTATGCGCCCGAAAAAACCGGCTTGTACTACCTCACCACCAAAGTGGGCAACATCGGTGGAGCCACAAAGAAAACCAAGGTAGCCTTGCACACGTTCTGGAAAGGCGGCGAAGCCAACCACATCAATACAAACTCTACACCTCCCGTAGAGGTCGACGGGCCCCCCAACAAGGCCCCATCGGACGAGCCACCGTCGGACGAGTCTCCGTCGGACGAGCCCCCGTCGAGCGGGCCCCCCACTCCCTAAGTTAGAAAAACACCCTTCAGCACACCCCTCAGCGGGCATATCAAAAAAGGTAAAGACAATGCTTGAAACAGGACAAAACGCCCCTCTATTTTCTCTCGTCAACACAGAGAAGGACATCATCAACCTCGCGGATTTTCGCGGCCAACAAGTTGTTGTGGCTTTCTTTCCTGCCGCATTCACAGGCGTCTGCGCCAAAGAGCTGTGCTCTTTCCGGAATTCCTTGGCGGAGTTGAATGAACTCAACGCCCAAGTCTTAGCAATCAGTGTGGACGGGCCCTTCACGAACGCCGCCTTTGCACGACAGAATGAATTGAACTTCCCTCTGCTCTCCGATATCGGCGCAAAAACAATCGCCGCCTACGGTGTAACGCTCGAGAATTTTGCGGGTGTGGAAGGCTACACCTCCTGCAGACGATCCGTGTTCATCGTAAGCCCCGAAGGCACGGTCACCTACACATGGATCGGGGAGAACAACGGAAAAGAACCCAATTACGATGACGTGAAAGCTGCATTGGCCTAAAATCGGCCAATGATTCACGCGATCGACCAGGCCATGGAGCGAATGGGCTCACTGAACCACACATTGCCCCGGGTGATGCAAGTGGTGAATGATCTGAACTCTTCGGCCCGAGAGATGGTGCGCGTCATCCAAGTAGACCCTGTGCTCACTGCCCGCGTACTTCGCGTCGCAAACTCGGCGTATTTCGCGATGCAGGAGCCAGTCACCAATCTGCGACGCGCAACCATCCTCATGGGCATGAACACGATCCGGAATCTAGCGCTGGCCACAGCTGTACGTAATTCCTTCGATATGCGCTCGGGCTGCGACATCAGTTCAGAGGACTTTTGGAGATACACTGTGGGCACAGCAGTGCTCTCGGATCAACTTGCGCGCCGCGCTTCGGTGAATCGACAAATCATTGAAGAAGCATTCGTCATCGGAATTCTACATCCAATCGGACGCGCTCTTCTGATTCAGCACTTTCCTCATGAGTACAACCGGGTCATCTCGCAAGCCAAAGAAGAGAATACATCTACAGAACCTCAGGAACTGAAGATCTTCAAGAGTCATCACCGCGACATCGGATTGCGCATGGTGGCCCGATGGCAGCTGGCTAAAGATGTAGCAGACGGGATTTTCAACTACGCCACCCCGAAAAAATCATCCCTCCAAAGTACGCACCTGCTGGCCATCGCGTCCCACCACATCAAAGCCAAAAGAATCGGCTTCTGTGGAGACTGGGTGCCACACCCTATCGACGACTCTATCTACAAGAGCTTGAGACTTACCCGAGAGGGTGTTGAACTCTTGGTAGATGAAGTTCTGCCTGTGGAATTGGCCAAGGCGGACGATTTCATCAAGGGGATCTGAGTGGAAATCCATTTCTGGGGAAATCGTGGCTCTATACCCAGTCCGGGACGAGACACCGTCCGCTACGGTGGAAACACAACCTGTGTAGAAATCCGAAACGGTGATGACTACATCTTGGTGGACGCCGGCACTGGCATCCGACTCGCCGGGCAACACATCATTCGAGAACGTGGTGGTAATCAAGACATTCCACTCTTGATCACCCATACCCACTGGGATCACATCCAGGGATTACCGTTCTTCATTCCTGCATTTGTGCCCGGAAATCGCCTCCGCATCTTTGGTCCACACAACCATCAGACCCCCTTTGATCGGGTGATCGCTGATCAGATGCAGTATTCCTACTTCCCGGTAAACTTTGCGCAGTTGCGTGCAGACATCAGTCCGCGAACCCTGCATGAAAAAGAGTCCTTTCAGCTCGGGAGCATCAAAGTGACCCCGAAATACGTGAATCACCCGGTCCCCACCCTTGCATATCGCTTTGAAGTAGACGGAAAGAGCATTGTCTTTCTGACGGACATCGAACCGTACCGAGACGTGATTTATGGCGGCGTTTGCCCCGATGAGGACGAGCGGGAGGAATTCGAAGACGTGCAGCGCACCGTAATTGAGCAAAACAATAAGATTGTCGATTTTGCCCGAGACTCCGACATTCTTGTCATCGACGCTCAATACACCCACGAGGAATACGAGCGCTCCTATGTCGGATGGGGACACACCTCCATGGAAGACGCACTCCGAATCGCCGAGAAAGCCAAGGCAAGGAATGTCGTGTTCTGTCACCACGATCCCAACCGAACTGACGCGGAGCTCGATGAGCTCATCGGACATCATGAAGAAGTCCTTGGCAAGAAGCGTGGACACTCCATCCAGACACTTCAAGGTGCTCAAGAAGGAAGCACCCTCAAAGCCTAGATGGAAAGATTGTACTGGGGACTTATCCTATGCCTTGTAGCTGCTTGTTCTAGTAGCTCTGAGCACTCCAACACCAATGACACCGCCGATACCGTAGACGACTCATCTACTCCACGCGACACAGGCGAGAGAGACCCTGTCCGAGACTTAGATCCGGACAAGCTACCCAGCACTGCCACCCCATGTCGAAGCCCTGAGCTCATGTACGTCAAAGAAGTCTTCGATGGGGACACCATCAAAGTAGAAGGCAAGTGGGGTGGAGAAAGCGTCCGACTCATCGGCATCGACACCTCCGAGATGGACTGGCAAAGCAACCAACATGAGTGCTGGGCCAAAGAAGCAATGGACGCTCTCTCAGAGAAGATTCTCCAAAAATGGGTTTGGTTGACCTTTGATGCAACCTGCGAGGACGACTTTGATCGCACTCTCGCCTATGTTCATCGCGACACAGACATCGAAGGGTTTATCCAGCGCTCCTTACTTCGGGCCGGTCACGCAGAGAGCTACCACATCAATCCCAACACCCATCACAAGGCCCTCTTTGAAGCCGACGAGAGTTTCGCAAAGAGAGAAGACTTAGGTCGCTGGGGAGCCTGCCCCTAGAGGAAGAGGCTTAGCGGATACTCACCAGGATCGAACGATCCCAACTCTGATAGGACGAGCACCTTGTCTCTCCTGCCGGTGAGATCATCATGTACACCGACGAACCATACACCGCGGTATCAAAGCTCAACTCCGTATCGAAGAGCCCGTCTTCATCCAGCTCAGAACAGGTATAAATCCATTCACGCTGGGGGCTTGAATAGAGAGCAACTTGGACCTGACCGCCCACGTAAGCCGCCCCCTGCAAAGGGTAGACCTGATCGGCTTTTGCTACCGAACAAGGAATTTCCGAATACAGTGAAATGCCACGATAGGCGTAGGTATCTTCCGCACACGACGAGTAATCCAAGTCTGGGCTGGGTTCGGTTTCTACATTGCCCGAGACATAGCTTCCGCCCGGATAGATCACACCATGATTCTCAGCCACATCTTGAAAGAGTAAAGGCAGTGAATTGCCGAGGAAGTCCTTGATCTCAATGTGGAGATGCGGACCGGTCGACCAGCCTGTATTTCCAGACAAACCCACCGCTTGACCGACTCCAACCACGTCGCCCTCATCCACCAAGGCACCTTCAAATTGAAGATGGTAATAAATGGCGCGGGTTCCATCACCATGGTCCACGGTCACGTAATTCGCAAGACTCGCACAATCTGAGGTTCCACAGCCTGAGTCTGACGACTCTTTGATGTCACGCACCACTCCGGCTTTCATGGCCGTAATAATCGTGCCTTCACCTACCGGAAAATCAACCGCGTACGCCGAGGTCCCGTTGTGGGAAAAACCTCCATGATGCCCTTGGCTGACATCCACGGCATAGCCTTCCTCAAAGGGCAAAAAGACCTGGACATGATCGACCGGCACACAGTGCTCGCCCACTAGAACGGTGCCATAGCCACATTCCGTGGTGCTTTCAGGTACACATTCTCCATCCACAAGAATCGTTCCTAAGCCACACTCAATCTCCGGATAGGTTGGCACGCAGATACCATTTTCTTCGATAGTTCCTTCCCCGCAGTCGATCTCTGCATAGGCCGGAACACAGTCACCGTCTTCTTCCACGGTGCCTTCTCCGCAATCGATTTCTTCGTAGGCCGCTACACACTCGCGGTCCTCTTCAATGGTTCCCTCACCACACGGAGGAGCACAAGCGGAGACAAAGAAAAGAGCACTCAGCCCGCTAAAACGAGCGAGGGTTACTGAATACTTCGCTTGACCAAGTCTTCTAATCCGGCAATCCATTCCTCATTATCGTTGAGGCAAGGCACAAAGGTAAAGTCCTCACCACCGGCTTCCAAGAAAGATTCTCGGGCACGTATGTCGATTTCCTCGAGGGTTTCCAAGCAGTCCGCCACAAATGATGGGCACATCACCGCGAGGTGCTTTACACCTTTCTCGGCCAACTCAATCAAGGCCTCATCGGTATAAGGCTTAATCCAGGGCACCTTGGTCAAGCGCGACTGAAACGCAATCGTCCAATCCTCATCGGCAAGCTCCAAACTCTCTGCGAGTCGACGCGCGGTTTGGTGGCTTTGTGCCCGATAACAGAGGCGATTGGCCTCACAGATTTGATCACAGCAGTTCTCCGACTGACTGCAATGTGCTCCCGTGGGATCCGTGGCTTTGACTTGATGTACTGGCAATCCATGAAAGGAGAAGAGCACATGGTCGACCGAGTCTGGAATGTGACGCTTGGCCAGTGCTGTGGAGGGGTCACAGAAGGCAGGGTCTTCGAAGAAGTCTTGCACAATCCGATACGGCGGCATGTTCTCGGTGGACTTGGCCAAGGACTCAAAGTGCTCGATCGATGTGGCTGTGGAGGACAACGCATACTGCGGGTAGAGCGGCAGGAAAAGCACTTCATCCACACGTGCTTCAATCAAGCCATCCAAGGCTTGTTTCATACTCGGCGTGCCATAACGCATGCCCAATCCCACAACCCATTCGTCCCCAAGCTTCTGAGAAAGACCTTTGGCCAAATTCCGGCTGTGAATCATGATGGGCGAACCTTCGTCCGTCCACACCAACCGATAGGCCTCCGCACTCTTCTTTGGGCGAAACGGAAGAATAATGCAGTTGAGCAAAATCCATTTCCCGATGGGGCCCATGTCCAGCACCCTCGGATCCGAGAGAAACTCCTTCAAGAACGCACGAACATCCTTGGGCTCAGGAGAAGCCGGCGTACCGAGATTACTCAACAGTAAACCACGGGTGTGCGCCATTTTAGTCTTCCCTTAGCGCCGAAACAATGCCTTGAACGCTGTCTCGGGCATCGCCGA
>Ga0163179_10001847_pt1 | contig 14857 bp, 7 predicted proteins | sample AtlANTMetagenome_FD_109643 | JGI IMG/M metagenome (GOLD analysis project Ga0163179, IMG submission 109643) | Marine eukaryotic phytoplankton communities from the Atlantic Ocean - Atlantic ANT 2 Metagenome | ecosystem: Environmental > Aquatic > Marine > Oceanic | place: North Atlantic Ocean...
AGGAAAATCAAAAGGTTTTAGTGCGTATTCAAGGGTATGTCCATCAAATGTTAAGAGACAACCTGTTATTTTAACGGATGAAGAAAAGGAAAAAATAGATAGGTTGCATCCGGGATCTTATAGTAATGCTTTAAAATATGGATCAACTCCTGAAAAACAATATTGGTATATTTGTCCACGTTATTGGTGTTTAACCGGAAATTATAGCTTAACGGAAGAAGAGGTAAAAGCAGGCGTTTGTGGTGGAGAAAAGGCTATAATACCACCATCTGCTTCGGTTGTTCCAAAGGGCGGACAAATTTATGAATTTACATCAAGTTTTCATAAAAAATCGGACGGCAAATATATTCCCCACGGTCCGGGTTTTACAAAAGGGAACAAAATTCATAAAGATTTATGTGTTCCATGTTGTTTTAAAAATTGGAATAGTAAAAAACAACAAGAAAGAAGAAAAGATTGTCAAGAAAAAAGAATTTCAAAAAAAGAAGTTGCGGTGGATGATTATATAAAAGGTAGTGAAAAATTTCCGTTGGAGAGCGGGAGATGGGGGCATTTGCCGCTAAATATTCAAAGATTTTTACAAACAGACAATAAAAAATGTTATATTTCGGGAAGTAAAGAACTCAAAGAAGATCACATATGTTTCTTAAGACAAGGCATTGAATTTAATTTAAAACAATCTTTTATTGCAGCTATAGCGGATGTATATTCAAAAATGGCGGGTGTAGGAAGGGGTGGAAATTTTTTAATCGGTCATATGAAAGAAATAATTATAGATTCTTTAACAGATAAAAATTTCATGACATTTAAAAGAGGAACATTGGTAACTCTTTTTGGGAAAAAAATTACAAAAAAGGAAAATTTTTATGAAAAGGTCTCTTCTGCTAGAGAAAATTTTTCAAATTTTTTAAGAGATGATAATATTGAAATTGATTATGAATATCTTTGGGATATTCTTTCATTCCCAAATGAAAAATTATTTCAAAATGGAATAAATATTGTTATTTTTAATATACCCGAAGATGATATCACAGATAATATAGAAATAATTTGTTCAACAGATACAATTTTTAATATAAAAAAACCAACTATTTTTTTAATGAAAAAAGAAAATTTTTATGAACCAATTTATGGTTATACTTCCATTGGTATAAATATTAAAATTACCCCATCTTTTTTATATAATGGAATTGAGATACCTCCCAATATTAAAAAAATTTTATATTATTTAAATCGTGATGTTTTTACAAAATGTTCCCCATTGCCAAGTATGCCCAAAATATATAAGTTTCAAGAAAATATTGAATTAAATGAATTAATAAAAAAAACAAAAGAAATTAATTATAAAATATCAAAACAGATAATTAATTATAATACAAAGGTTATTGGATTATTATTTCATAATGGATTTATACCATGTAAACCATCAGCAATAAATCAGAAATATGAATATACTTTTATAGATAATGTTGAATGGAATGATTATAATGCAACCTTAAAATTTTTAAGAGATACATTTGTCCTAAGTAAAAATGAAATACCATGCAATCCAAAAATAAAGGTTTTAGAGGATGGTCTTGTTGTTGGAATTATAACAATGACAAATCAATTTATTCCCTTATCAAAACCTCATGAAAATTTGGAGGATGGCTTGCATTCTATAAAGGGATACAATTATTTATTAGAGGATATGGTTTTAAACGAAAGGGTAGATGAAGATAGAATTCGTATTTCTAAAATGATAAATTTAGAAACACAATTTTATAATGTTTTTCGTAATACAGTAAGAATATTATTACAGGAATATAGAAATAAAAAATATAGAAATGAAATGGAAGATATTATCAAAAAACCATATGTTTTATATAAAGATAAATTAGATTTAATTATTAATCTTCTCAAGCAGGTTTTAAAAGATCATATAAAATTCATAACATTGAGTCCGCAAATTCTTCAAAATATCAATATATTATCAAATTGTTTAAAATCGTGCGATAAATCATATTGTTTAAGTGAGGATGGAAATTGTAAATTATTAATTCCTGACAAACATTTAATCAGTGATCATGATAATGAAGAAATTTATTTTGGTAGAATGGCTGACGAATTAATAAGATTTGGTCGTATTCGTTTATTTATTTTCAAACCACAAAATTTTATTAGTTTCCAAAAAGTAAATTATAATCTTCATTCAAAAGAAATAATTTTATTAGAACATTTATTAGATGAAGATTATTGGAAAGATCTTGTTAAAACATATAATAATCCCTATTTAAAGAATGAAAAAACTTATTATGATGTTCAACCATCAAAAAGTCAAACATATAGTTCTTTAGTTAAGAAGGAAAAAAAACTGGTAGATAATTGTATCTCTGTTCAAAGGATAAAGGGAAAGAATTGGAGAAAAATTTTTGAAAAGAATTTTCAATCAATATTTTTTGAAGCCAATTCAATTTGTTCATGGAAATTTTTAGCTTATATTTTACAGCAATTTTTACAAAAGGATATAGAACTTATTGAAATAAAACAACTTTTGTTAGATGAATATAAAACCATAAATCAATGGGAAAAAGTTTATCGTATACTTGAAATACAAGGTAAAAAAAGTATTGTTGTTCAAACAAAAAAGGTTTCATTTGAACACATAATTATGTCGGAAGATTATTATATTACAAATTTGGATTTATTTTTAATGGTTAATAAATATAAAATCCCAACCGTTTTTATATCGGGAACGACATTAAAAGAAACAGGAGCAACTAATCCACAAAATATAATATCTTTTTTATATGATTCTCCAAAATGTTGTATTATAAGAACCCCCGGCTTAAAGAGAGGTATTGCCGGAAAATATTCTGTTGTTATTAAAAAAAATAAAATTTTTTTGCCAATACAAGATTTTCCACAAAAATTAATAGATTTGATAGAAGGTTCTAAAATTAATCTTTCATTTAATGATTATTATAATCGTGTTGCTTCGCAAAAATACGAATTGGTTAAAAAAAAAATAACGTTATAATATTTTAGAATATCTTTTCTAAAGTATTATAATTTGTGTGGCCAGCAGGTTGTATGTGTAGCTGAACGCCAAATTACAAAACGAATATGATCTTTACTATCGGTTCTCATTGTTGGTCCAATATTTTTTACGGGAACTTTTGATTTATCATTGGCATCTGTTCTTGAAAAAAGACGTTTAACAATATGTCTTTTACGGGCTCTCATGCTTGAACGAATAGAGGTCGGTCCAACTTTTTCTCTACAAAATTTTGCTTCTTGTGAAGGTCCACAGGGCATTATATATAGAATATATATTTTTTTATGTTAAAAATTTTTTAAAAAAATGTTTTCCTTTTTATATGATAAATATTTTGGATGGAGAATTGCAAAATATTATTGATAATGTAAAAAAAGTTGGTAGTAATAGTACAGATATACATAGTTCTAATCTTCATTTATCAATATCAATTGATAATAATAAATTTTTGAGTGCTAACTCTTTAAATGCTAAAAAAAATGAAAAAAAAGTAATTCCCAAAAGAAATTTTTTTTTTAATACAAGAATTAATAAAAAACAAAAGGCTGTGGCTGTACCAAAAATTGAAATTCTTAAAGAAAATGATAATCTTAAATATATCATTGTTACCAAAAAGGGAGAAATTGTAGCTATTCATAAGAATAAGGATGACAACATTAATGCAAAAAATGAGCAAAATAAGACAGATTTTATTTTTTTGCAAAATAGATTTAACAGTATGGATAATGAACCGCGAAATTTTCTTTCTTATTTATCTTCCTCTATTGGTAAATGGAGTGATAAAGAAAGAACCATTTTTTTCTCTCTTATATCTTCTCTGTGTGAAAATCCAAAAAGAACACAAAATTTTTTTCATACAATAAATAAACATTATTGCCCGTCTTGTTATAAAATATGTGTTAAAAGACACAAATGTATTCATTTTGATTGTTTGGGAATGTGTTCGGAATGTATTCGGAACGTTTTAACATTGGATAAATGCCCATCCTGTAAAAAACCACAAATAATACAATGTCCAATATGTTTAGACAAATGGAGTGTACGAAGTTGTGAAATTTTGAATTGTGGACACGGAATATGTTATAAATGTTTAAACAGTAGTTGGACACAAATGGGAAAGGGTATTACACAATGTCCAACATGTCGTTCTAAACAATAGTACAATTTGGGCATATTCTTAATATGGTAGGGCGCGGTGAGATGTCAGGTGATATAATTGGTGATGGTATAATAAGAGGTGTAGGATTTTTTTTATCAACGGTTGTCCAAATTTCCCAATGAGCTCCCCAATCATCATATGGATAAATACAATGACCATTGTCCCCCCATTTTTCACCCCATGTATTTCTAATAATAAAACCATTTTTATTATAACCTACAATAGTCATAGCATGTCCACCCAATGATGAACAATCACTAAAAGGAGGATTCCACATATCTTCTTTTGTAGTATATGTTGGAAAAGCAATCATACACGGTCCGTTTTCCAATAATGAATGTTTTGTGTCGTCAATTGTAAAAATTTGGGCATATCCTTTAATACAATTTTTAGTTGCTTCTTTTTTGATTTCTTCTCCTATTTCTTTTGCATATTCAATAAGTCCATAAGGATACATTTTTTCGGGACACACACCTATCTTACTTAAAATTTTCATAATATTCCGACATGTCATTCCATAATCTTCAGATATATCTTCACCATCCTGAATTTCATTGTTCCAATATGGACGATTATTATATATAAATTGTGGAGACATATATTCATCAAACCCTCTTTCCATTCTTTCTTGATATTCCTTCATACATGCGGCAACCTGTGCTGCACAAGTTCCTTGTGGTCCTTGTTCGCGAACCGGCATTAATTTATTTCTTAGATCAAAAGTTTCCGGTAATTGTTTAGAGGTTTTTATGAATTTCCAATCGCGCAAATCTTTTGGTGATTTATACAATGAAAACATATATTATTTATAAATAATATATTTTTTACAAAAAAAAACATTTATTCATTTACAAACACCCTTGCGTATTACTATGTTTGCCGATCTACAAAAGCATTAATTTTGTTGCTAGCATTCTCACCACGGACATTATTACTTGTAACATTTGAACCAATCATGAAATTGGCTTCTCCCTGAGCAGATTCTATACCCCCAACTTCAACTTCTTCACCATTTGAATCCCTTTCTGTATCTATTTTGAAGTTACCCTTTTTCAATTTTAATTGGATGTCGGACTGAAGTCCCTTCACTGCTAGGTCGCCAACGAGCTCGCCATTCGTTTCCCCTTCAAGGGCACCTTTATTCCTTGATGTCATTTCAATATCACCCCCCGTCGTTATGTTAAACACAGAATTTGCATCAAATTCTACATCAGCAATAGATGATACCTTATATCCACCACTAGTATTTATATTGACTCTTGCACCAATTTGTGTGGAAGAAATTAAATTGTTTGAATTATTATTATTTAAAGTATTATCAAATTCTAGCAAACCATTTTTTCCATGATATTGAAAACCACCCTTGCTGTTTTCCAAATTCATATCGCTACCATGATTTGATAAATCAGTATCGGCCAATAAGGCGGGTGTTGTAGGCGCAGAATTAAATTTCGTTTTTTCAGAACTTGATAACGCAGTTTTTTCTGCGGCAGCTTTCTCGGCGGCAGCTTTCTCGGCGGCAGCTTTCTCGGCGGCAGCTTTTTCTGCGGCAGCTTTTTCTGCGGCAGCTTTTTCTGCGACAGCTTTTTCTGCGGCAGCTTTTTCTGCGACAGCTTTTTCTGCGGCAGCTTTTTCTGCGACAGCTTTTTCTGCGGCAGCTTTTTCTGCGGCAGCTTTTTCTGCGGCAGCTTTTTCTGCGGCAGCCTTTTCTGCGGCAGCTTTTTCTGCGGCAGCTTTTTCAGAACTTGATAACGCAGTTTTTTTTTCATGGACCTTAGATTTATGTAAAATATTTTTTTTTCCTAAATTTTCTTTCATATATTCTAATAAACCCTGAGGTGAAAAATCATTTAAACCTGTATTAAATTCATTTACATCAATTACATCATCGCCATAAATTTCTAATAATAACAATATTATTACCAAGGTAGTCATTTTTATTAAAAAATCATCATATTCTAATGCTTTTTTTATAATAAATTTTATGGTATATAATTCTTGCATATATATATAATATCACACAAAAATTTTTTACTAATTTTTTAAACACTAATAAAAAAATGAATATAATATATATGATATTTTATTCAAAAAAATATGGTTTTACACCATTAATATTCTTATTAAAAGGTAGAAATTTTTATAAAGAACGGCGAAAATGGGTTCTTACATATATAAACCAAAAGGAATATTAGATTTATTGGTATTTTTAATAAGTTTATCAATATCATCTTTCTTAACGGTAAAGGGAAATTCCACATTCAAAACCTTTTCTTTTTTAAATAAGAGAGAATCGGGTTTCATTAATCGGTGTAAATTAAGTTTGGTATAAATAATTTCCAAACATCTTTTCAAATTTCTCACCCCCTTTTCATCTGCTGTATAATGATCAATGATATGTTCAAGAGATTTATCAGGAATAATAATTTCTCCTTTTTCAAAATTCACATTCTTTTCAATTTTATTTATCAAATAATCTCTTGCAATAATTACCTTTTGCTTTTTATCATACCCCTTGGTTTCAATTCTATACATTCTGTCTTTTAAAATTGGATTTACTTTTTTTTCATCGTTGTAACTAAAAATAAATAACGCTTTACTTAAATTAAAATCAATATTAGAGAAATATTTATCATGAAATTTATCGTTCTGTGTTGTATCTGTAAGATGTGTTAAGATTCCTGTAATTTCTTCACCTTTAGGTGTTTCAGATATTTTATCCAATTCGTCAAAATAAATAATGGGATTCATACATTTGGAATTAATTAATATATCTACAATTTTCCCCCAAACCGAACCTTCGTAAGTATATGAATGTCCTTCTAAAAAACTAGAATCTGTAGCGCCACCTAATGCCAAGAAAGCAAAAGGTCTTTCTAATATTTTGCTAACACCTTCTTTAATAAGGGTGGTTTTTCCTGTTCCCGGTGGACCTTTAAGAGCAATTGCGGTTCCAACCGAAGAAGGATTAGAAATAAGTTGTCCCATAACCTGTAATATTTGCATTTTTGCATCTTCCATACCGTAAACAGCATTATCCAATACATTTTTGGCATTTTCCATAAATTGATTGCATTTTTCTTTCCCCGATTTAATTGTTAATGGTAAATTATTATATTTTGCAAATGGAATTTGCATAAAGGTATCAACCCATAATTTAAGTTTATAATATTCACCCGAGCCCGGATCCATATAGGTAAGAGAATTAAGTTTTCTTAACGCAGACGATTTATATTGTACGGGAATATCCGACTCAATAATAGATAATCTGTAGGGTTTATCGGTTTTGGAATAATCTTGTATTTCTTTTAATTTTTTTAATATTTTTTCTTGTTTATCAAATGGTAAACCCTTAAAGAAATTAAAATCATTTTGAATATTTTTTTCTTTAAGTAATTTTTTAAAATCCTTTAGATTTTCATTTTTCAAATCTTTTTCACTTATTTTTTTTTCTGAATCTCTTTTTTTTTGCAATGATGTTGCCATTTGATTAAATTTTTCCAACAAAGCTTTATTTCCACCTTTTTTTTTCTCTTTAATTAATAATTTTACCTCGTTTAATGTTGTTTCTGCTTCATCAGTTGTATTTTTAATATATTTAGGTTTAATTTTATCCCAATTACCTTCATCTTTTAATTTAACTTTATAAGTTCCATTTTTATTAACCTTAACAATTGTTCCTTTCCACCATTCTTCCCAATCGGGCAATTTAACCTGAACAATATCCCCTCTTTTCCATTTATTTTTTTCGTCACCTTCTTCACTTTCTTCACTTTCTTCATCCTCGGCATCATATTCGCTTTCACTAGCGGATTCATCATCCACGGTTTGTCCACCAATAGTAAAAATTATATTAACTTTTCCCTCATTTTTTAACATTAATTCGTCATCAAAAATATCTTCTTCTTCATCATAGGATTCTTCATCGGATTCTTCTTTATCAGAAATATTTTTCTTCTTTTTTTTTCTCTTTTTTTTAACTGCTTCATCGGATTCTTCTTTATTTTTCTTTTTTTTCTTCTTTATTTTTTTAACTTTTTCTTTCATATATTTTGAAGGAAATATTTTACTAATAAATTTTTTATATTCATCCCTATCAAAATTCCCTTCATCCCCACTTTCTTCACTAGAAATATTTTCTTCTGGTTCATAATCACTGTCAGAATCATCAGAATTATTATTTAATTTATAATTTTTCTTTTTTCTTTTTCGTAAATTATATTTAATCTTTTTAGGAATTTTCTCGTCCATTACTTTAGTTATATATTTTATATTTATTATGATTTCAATTAATTTATAAAAAATTGAAACAATCTAAATATTATATTTATAATATAGATATATGACGAGCGTTAAAAATCCTTCAAAAATAATCGGAATTCAATTTAGTATTTTATCGCCCGAAGAAATAAGAAAGGGGTCGGTTACCGAAATAACAACTCGTGATACTTATATAAATAATAAACCTGTTATAAATGGTTTATTTGATCCACGTATGGGTGTTTTAGATCCAGGACTTATTTGTCCTACGGATGGTTTAGATTATATGAAAACCCCCGGATATTTTGGACATATAGAATTGGGTAAACCGGTATTTTATATTCAGTTTTTGAATACTGTAATAAAAATTCTTCGTTGCATTTGCATTAAATGTAGTAAACTTAGAATCTGCAAAGAAAAATATAGTTATTTATTAAAAAAAAAATATAAAAACCGATGGGATATGATATTTAAATTGGCTAGCAAAGTATGTCGTTGTGGAGAAGATACCGATTGTGGTTGTGGAACAAAACAACCAAATAAAATATATAAGGAGGGATTAGCAACTATTTGGGCCGAATGGGCTAATTTGGAAGGTGTTTTGGATGATGAAGGCAATAAAAAGGAAAAATTAACGATGAAACTTACCCCTGAGATAGTAATGAAAATTTTCCGTCGTATTTCTGATGAGGATGTTTCATTCATGGGCTTTAGTCCAATATGGTCGCGTCCGGAATGGATGATTTGTCAGGTTTTGGCTGTTCCTCCACCGGCTGTTCGTCCTTCAGTAAAACATGATGCTCAACAAAGAAGTGAGGATGATATTTCTCATATTATTGTGAATATAATAAAATCAAATAAAACTTTGCAGGAAAAAATAGAACAAAATGCCGCTGAAAAAATAATAGAAGATTGGACGACCGTATTGCAATATTACGTTGCAACAATGATAGATAACAAAATTCCGGGTTGTGCTCCTGTTGCACAGCGTTCGGGGCGAGCTTTAAAATCCATTAAGGAAAGATTGGTGGGTAAGGGGGGGCGGGTTCGTGGAAATTTGATGGGTAAGAGGGTTGATTTTTCAGCTCGTAGTGTAATTACACCGGATCCCCTTTTGAGTATAAGAGAATTGGGAGTTCCTTTAAAAATTGCAAAAAATATAACTTATCCTGTTACCGTAAATGAAAGAAATAATGCATTTCTTACAAAGTTAGTAAGAAATGGTCCTGATAAATGGCCAGGTGCAAAAATTTTACAAAGAAAGGCAGGTGAAAATATTTCTCTTCGTTTTGTGGATAGACAATCGGTTGAATTATACAACGGTGACATTGTTCATAGGCATATGATGAATGGAGATCCTGTGCTTTTTAATAGGCAACCTACATTACATAGAATGAGTATGATGGCACATTATACAAAAGTAATGATAAAAGGGGATACCTTTAGAATGAATGTTGCTGATACAAAGCCATATAATGCCGATTTTGATGGTGATGAAATGAATATGCATATGCCACAAAGTGATGAAGCGCGGGTTGAATTAATGGGATTGGCAGAAGTTGCCCGTCAGATTGTTTCTCCTGCGAATAATTCCTCTATAATAGGTATTTTTCAGGATTCATTATTGGGTGCAAATAGATTTTCAAGAAAAGGTATAAAATTTTCAAAGAGAGAAGCTATGAATTTATTAATGGGTGTTGAAAAAATTAATCCTAAGCTTTTCAAAAAAAAAAATATAACTAATTTTGAGATATTATCGCAAATTCTACCACCATTTTCCGTAAAATTTAAAAATAAATCGTATGATGATAAAGAAAATAAAAAAACAACAAATAATATTATTGAAATAAAAAATGGCAAATATATTCGTGGACAAATGGATAAATCTACATTTGGAGGGTCCAATGGGTTAATTCAAAATATATTTAATGATTTTGGATTTTTAAATTCATCTGAATTTATAGATAATATTCAAAATATAATAAACGAATATATGAAAACCTCCGCATATTCTGTTGGTATAAGTGATTTAATTGCAAATAATAAAACAAATGCTGCAATTATAAATGCAATCTTACGAAAGAAAAAAGAAGTTCAAAAACTTATCAATCAAACACATATTGGAATTTTTGAAAATAATACAGGAAAAACAAATCGTGATGAATTTGAAACAAAGGTTAATTCTGTTTTAAATAAAGCACAGGAAGAAGCAGGGAAAATTGGAAGAAAAAGTTTATCTAAAGATAATCGTTTTGTTACTATGGTTAATGCGGGTTCAAAAGGAAATAATATTAATATAGCACAAATGATTTCGTGTTTGGGACAACAAAATGTAGATGGAAAAAGAATTCCATATGGATTTGACGATCGTACTCTACCGCATTTTGATAAATTTGATGATTCTCCTGAAGCTCGTGGGTTTGTTGGAAGTTCTTTTATTCAAGGGTTAACGCCTGTTGAATTATATTTTCATGCCATGGGTGGGCGCGTTGGTCTTATTGATACCGCGGTAAAAACAAGCCAAACGGGTTATATTCAAAGGCGTTTGGTAAAGGGACTTGAGGATCTTCAGGTACGATATGATATGAGTGTTAGAAATAATAAAAATAAAATAATACAATTTAAATATGGGAATGACGCCATGGATACAATGAAGGTTGAAAATCAAATTCTTCCAATTACAAGGATGAGCATTGAAGAAATTTACGCCCATTATCAAATGTCAACAGACAATTTTGAAGAAGAAAAATATACTGTTAATTTCACAAAAAAAGCTCAACAACAAATAAGAAAAGAAAAAGATCAATTGATTGAAAAAACTGAATTTTATATAAATTATATGTTAAAAATGAGAAAATTAATAATGAAAAATATTTTTAAAGACGAAGATGACATTCGTGTTCATCTTCCGGTTAACTTTTCTAGAATAATAAATAATACCAAAAATCAATTTAACATACAAAGTGATTCATTGGTTAATATTACACCATTAGAATTATACCAAAAAATAGAAAATCTTTTGGAAAAATTAAATAAATATACTTATTCTAAGCCGAGTGAATTATTTAAAGTTATGTTGTTATATTATCTCTCGCCAAAGGAAATTCTTATGGTTCGGAGATTTAACCAAAAGGCTGTATCATTTATTTTAGAAATGATTATAACTACTTATAAAAAATCATTGGTTCATCCCGGTGAAATGGTCGGAATTGTTGCTGCTCAAAGTATTGGGGAACCTACAACGCAATTGACTTTAAATACTTTTCACTTTGCAGGTGTTTCAAGTAAGAGTAATGTTACGCGCGGAGTTCCAAGAATTGAAGAGATTCTGTCCTTATCTGAAAATCCAAAAGCTCCTTCATTAACTGTTTATTTAAAGAAAAATGAAGAAACCGATAAACAAAGGGCTAGAGAACTAATGCATTCTCTTGAATATACGGTGTTGCGCGATTTAACACATAGTATTGCTATTTATTTTGATCCTGATGATATGAATACATTAATAACAAAGGATCAAATTTTAATGGAAGAATATAAAGAATTTTCCAAAACAATAGAAGAATGTTCGGGAACCGGTGAAAAAACATCGGGGAAAAAGAAATCAAAATGGATTCTTAGATTGGAATTAAATAGAGAATCTATGTTAGATAAAAATATAACTATGGAGGATATATATTTTGCCTTAAAAAATACCTATAAAAAAAATTTGTCTTGTATATATTCTGATATGAATTCTGATAAACTTATTATGCGTATTCGTTTAGACAAATCATTAACAACTAAAAAAATTAAAATTTTAGATCAGGGTGATGAAATTTACCAATTAAAAAATATACAAGAAAATATTCTTAATAATACCATTTTAAGGGGAATAAAGGGTATTAAAAAGGTAATAATTAGAAAGGTTCCCAATCGTGTTGTTTATAAAAATGGAAATTATATATCAGAACCCGGTTGGATCCTTGATACCATTGGAACAAATCTTTTGGGCGTTTTAGGATTGGATAATATTGACATCACTAGAACATTTAGTAATAATATTAAAGAAATATATCGGACATTTGGTGTTGAGGCGGCTAGAACTTCAATATTTAATGAATTAACTGAAGTATTGGAATTTGATGGAACATATATTAATTATCATCATATTGGACTTTTATGTGATAGAATGACCAGTGGTAAAAAATTATGTTCTATATTTAGACATGGTATTAATAATGATGATATTGGTCCTATAGCCAAAGCAAGTTTTGAAGAAACTCCTGAAATGTTTTTAAGAGCAGCAAAACATGCAGAATTAGATGAAATGCGGGGAATTTCTGCAAATATAATGTGTGGTCAAAAGGGATATTATGGAACTTCATCCTTTGAAATTTTATTAAATATGAATAAAATTTATGAATTATCTGAAAACAAATCAACAAAAACTTCAGAAAAGATTGAATTAAAAATTGATAATCCAAATGATTATTGTTCTGCCCAAAATTTATCCATAAATAATACTACCGAAAATATAAAAGAAACAGATATGGGTGCGGTTGATGATGAATATGACCCCGGCTTCTAATACACAATGGTTGGTTGAAATTTTAATATAAAAAGATTTATTATAAATTTATAATGAAAACAAATTTATTTTTTTATATACTCAAAAAAATAAATAATTATGAAAAATTAAATAGTTATCTTGATGTTTTTAAAATTATTCCAAGATCAAAATTTGAAATATTGCAATTTTATATTATTAAAGGACTTCTTACCCATGAACAAAAGGAACATATCTGGGATCTTTTTAATAAAGCACAAAAAATATATCTTGGTTTTCAACAATTTGCCTTTTTATATAAATTTAAAAAGTCTTCATTTTTTGAAATGGAAAAGGATCTTTTATATAATTCTTTGGAAAAATATCCCGAAAATCAAAAAATTACAATTTTACACAAAAATAAAAAATATATTTTTCGTTTAACAGATTTAATGAAATGTTGGAAAAAAGCATTAACTCATAGTAATGAATTATTTCCTGAAATTTTAGATTTAAAAAATCCATATACTAATATTCCTTTTTTAAAACATAATTTATATAATATTTTTTTTAAAATATATTTTTCAAATTTTAAAATACCCTTTTTAATTCAAGAATTTTTTAATCTTAATTTTAATAAACGGAATTTTTCAACAAAATTTTCTATAATATTAAAAGATATTGCTATCATAAATTGTGTTGATGCTGCTGATATAGAAGAATTACGAGAAGATGTTCAAAGTATGTTTGAAAAATATTATCGGGGGGAAGAGCAATTAGATTTTTATTTAGATGAAAAAAGAACTAGAGAATTATTAAAAATTTTAAAAAATTATATTTATTTGTATTACATAGTACTATATACAAGAAATATAGAATTTAAAAAAATGTGTGAAAAAACTTTAAATAGGGAATTGAATTGTTTTATAAAGTATAATACAAGTTTTTTTAGAATATTTTTTGATGGAAATATTAGAAATGTTTCATACGGAAAAATTTTCAAAAATATTTTATTTAAAATTTTTGTTAGATAAAAAATATATTTATATATTATAATGCTTACAAGATTGAAAAGAAGAAGAAGAGCTTTAACATTATCTTTAGGAGGGAAAAGAATTGGATTTTCTTTACAAAAAAAAAATGACACAAAAAATGACACACAAAATGATATAATTAATCCTCAAATGCGAGGCGATAAAGGTCCGCCGGGCGATAAAGGTCCGCCGGGTGATAAAGGTCCGCCGGGTATCGAAGGTCGTGGAATAAAAGGTCCTAATGGTTTGGAAGGACCACGAGGTTTAAGGGGACCCCGCGGCGAAAAGGGTCCTGACGGTGAACAAGGCCCGCGTGGTGAACAAGGACCACGTGGTGAACAAGGACCTGAAGGGTGGAAAGGATGGAATGGTGATAAGGGTGCGCCCGGCGAGAAAGGAGCCGATGGTGAACAAGGACCACGTGGTGAACAAGGACCACGTGGTGAACAAGGACCTGAAGGGTGGAAAGGATGGAATGGTGATAAGGGTGCGCCCGGCGAGAAAGGAGCCGATGGTAAACAAGGACCTGACGGTAAACAAGGACCTGACGGTAAACAAGGACCTGATGGTGAGAGGGGTGCGCCCGGCGAGAAAGGGGCCGATGGTAAACAAGGACCTGATGGTGAAAGGGGTGCGCCCGGCCAGAAAGGACCTGACGGTAAACAAGGACCTGATGGTGAGAGGGGTGCGCCCGGCCAGAAAGGGGCCGATGGTAAACAAGGACCTGATGGTGAAAGGGGTGCGCCCGGCGAAAAAGGTGCCGATGGTAAACAAGGACCTGACGGTAAACAAGGACCTGACGGTAAACAAGGACCTGATGGTGAAAGGGGTGCGCCCGGCGA
>Ga0163179_10001848_pt1 | contig 14857 bp, 14 predicted proteins | sample AtlANTMetagenome_FD_109643 | JGI IMG/M metagenome (GOLD analysis project Ga0163179, IMG submission 109643) | Marine eukaryotic phytoplankton communities from the Atlantic Ocean - Atlantic ANT 2 Metagenome | ecosystem: Environmental > Aquatic > Marine > Oceanic | place: North Atlantic Ocean...
AGACCACTGCAAGGTAGCAACCAATAGGGTGACCAGCGTTGCAGAAACTGCAGAAATCACTCGTTTTTCGAGTGTCCATTGGCCCGCCAGCGACATGGAAATCCCTCATTCTTCTTCGGAGCGATTGTCCTCAATGATTCGTCCATCTTGCATCACCAAAATGCGTGAACATCGCGCAGCGATTTCTGGGTCATGGGTGACCAGCATCATGGTCACATTTCTCTCCGAATTCAATTTTAATAATAAATCAATGATCTCATCACTGGTTTTTGTATCAAGATTACCCGTAGCCTCATCGGCGAAAATAACTGCGGGATTGTGAACGAATGAGCGAGCGATGGTGACACGCTGTTGCTGTCCCCCTGACAATTCAGCAGGCAGATGTCCACCCCGATCTTGCAAACCAACAGCTTTCAGAGCATCTTGAGCACGCTTTCGAGATTCACTTGGAGATATGCCGGCCATCAGCAACGGCAATTCAACATTCTCGACAGCAGTCAACACAGGCAAGAGGTTGAACGATTGGAAGATGAAACCCAATTGAGAACCCCGCAGAGCAGTGAGGTCATAATCGGACAACTGAGACAATGGATTGCCCTGAATGAGTACTTCACCAGCTGAGATCTCGTCCAATCCAGACAAGCAATTGAGGAGAGTGGTTTTTCCACAGCCACTCTGACCCATCACAGCGACCATTTCACCAGGCTTGAGTTTAACACTGACCTTTCGCAAGGCCTCGACCCGATTTGTACCCGTTTCGTATACCTTCCACAACTCACGCGCTTCAAGTACTGTCGTCATAATACTCTCTGGGTAGAGCAAGGATATAACACTCCGTTTGTAGCGCACCGCTGATGAATCGCCATACTGTCCTGTTTTTCGGCCCATTGCGAGAACAATTTGGGGCAATTCAGGTGGAATTGGAAATGCCAAACGATAGTACTGTGCTCGATTTATGCGAACAACTGAAAATTGACCCGACAATCATCAAAGTTGCAGTCGATGGGGAAATAGTGCCAATATCAGTAAATTTGAGTAAGGATTCTGAAATCGCCCTTCTTCCACCGGTTTCAGGCGGTTAATCAAGCGCAATCTTGAATGGGGGAGTTCTCTCAGCGAGGTACGGTAAGCACATGGCATTCGGCACACAGGAACTCGTAATCGTACTCGTCGCATTCTTCATTCTCTTTGGTGCAGAGCGCTTGCCCAAACTCGCCCGCTCCATGGGTCAAGCCAAGGGAGAGTTCCACCAAGGCCTGGCAGATGTCAAAAAAGCCGGAGACATTACAGAGGAAGATTTGGATCGAGGCGGACGGACAGAAACCGTTGAATTGGCTGAAAATGCCGAGGATTCAAATGTCGACATTGAGGGCAAAACACCTGAAGAAGTCGAAGATGAAATGTCTGATTAATCAATTGGAAAATTAAATTTTCAATTAGATTTTTTCCTTTTCAGTTTCAGGAGAGAACCGCAGTCAGGACACAGTTCCCCCTGTGAGAAAGATGCCCCACACGCAGTACAGACCAGCGCATGAGTTCGGACTTCCTTCACACCAGATTGTATTACACCCCTCCAAGGATGATTCATAGATTCGCAAACATTCTGCATACGATAATCATCCGTTACCAAAGGATGACCTGTTGAAAGCGCCAAAGCGAGTACATCGAGATCCACCTTGGACAAGCCTGCGAAATCTCCAGTTTCTTGGCTAGCTTCGATGGCCATCTCAATCGCCGATGGTGTAGGGTCTACGAAACTGGGACCTTGTACTTCCACCAATAGGTGTCGAGCAGGAGAGAGACGTTCGACCTCTGATAGTTGACTGGTCGCACACAACCCATTGATTAGCATCTGGACTGGCCAGGATAGTAGAGCGGCTGTATCCAGGACCTCCATGTCGGCAAGGGAGGATAGGTGCGACATCAGCCTTCCGACCCAGCAACAATGGGAAAGGGTCATCCCTAGAATGGGTTGCTTAGCGGCCATGGGCTTGCTGCCGAGTAGTTTCTGGGAGACCTGGGATGCATACGTCCAATGGTCTCTGGACATCGGTTTACCTGGGCTTGGAATCTTGTCGTTCACCGAGGCATTCATCCAACCCATTCCTCCAGAAGCACTGACTTTGCCAATGCTAATTGATGCACAAGGTGACCCGTGGGCAATCTTCCTCATTTGGTCTGTGGTGACCCTCACCAGTGTTGCAGGTGCCTTACTTGGTTGGTGGCTTGGTAAAGTGCTTGGAAGAAGTGTTGCAGAACGATTTATTCCCCGGAAGCATATTGTTCGACTGGACAATTTGATTGATCGCTATGGGACTACTGGGATGTTCATCGCTGCAATTTCACCCATACCCTACAAGGTTCTCGCGTGGGTTGCAGGAATGGGGGAAATGGATCGGCGAGAATTCATCATTGCCGGACTGTGGGGACGTGGGTTACGATTTGGTGCACAAGCAATGGCCATTGGAGTATGGGGCGATGAACTCTTACATTCGCTACAAAACCCGTTGATTTGGATTGTGTTCACTGTAATTGCATTGTTGGTTTTCATTCCAGCGATTCACTGGTGGGATGGGCTTCTTGATGAGGAAGAATGACCGAACTCCTCATCAACAGGAATGTCAGCCGCGAGTTGTTGCTCGTGTGGTGTAGCCAGGCCCATCATGGTGGGTTTTCATCCCGCTGACCCGGATTCGAATTCCGGCACGAGCACTTTTCGACCCTCTTAGTTTGGGCAGTGTATGGCGGACTACTGTGAAGACATCATTTGCCATTGTGGATATCGTGGAAAAGCCGTTCCACGCAGGCAACACATGGAATGCCCACGTTGTGGACATGTCGTTGAAGCCTGTTGTGAAGGTGCACCTGTTTGGGAATAATTACTGGCGTTCACGGTACGATGCAAGTAGACCACTAAGGACCATCCCTAGCACAATGCCAACCCGCAAACCTTGGTCATAGGAGCCTTCACCTGCAAGATCGCGAAATGCGAGGGCGAATGCGAATGTAATGGGACCACCAAGGAAAATAAATCGTAAGAACCACTTGCGCAGCGTCGGTGCATCACCGATTGGCCGTAGAGTCACGGATCCCTTCTTCATCAGTAACTCCCAGTTCAATTCACGAGTTACACCCCGCAACCTTTCAATCACCATCGGCCGGATTTTCGGAATTGTCTTTGAATTCAGCCCACGACCAGTCACAATCCGCACACGGCCAATCCATTCTCTTGAGGCGATGATTTGATCGACAACAAATCGAGATTGCTTGACATCGAGATCATGTAAATCCACAGTCATGACACCCCGGTCCCGCCGCACATGCGTTGAAATCAACCAAGGTTGCTCCTTTGACCATGGCAATGATGAAGACGACTCTTCAACGGATTGAAGAAGAGCTTGGAGACGATCTAATGGATCAATTTCGACCGCTGCTTCAGCCATCTTTCGATTTCGCTCAACGAAGCGCACCGAGGTATAGCACAGGAATACAACCGTAGTCACTCCGCCTGCAATAGCGCCAGTTTCCAACGCACGATCCAAATTGGATACATCCATGCCATTGGCGAAGATATACATGAAGAATGACATGGTTCCAACCATCAAACCCAATACTCCAGACAGAGAGAACAAATCTCTGACTCGCAGTTCGGTCATGGCCCCCCCTCGTGGGCTTTGGCTATGAAAGAGGCGGCAAAGAGAATGACAGTAAACACATTACAGCATGTTCGATTCGGGGACACATGGAATCCCAGTTCCGCAATGGCTTAGGTGACAGAAGCCGGGAAAAGAAGGTCGGAAGATGGGTCTTTGGGATTGCAGCATTTTACTGTGTGTCTATGTTTCTTGTCCCCTTCCTAATGCCTGAAGGTAGTGTACCCGAACTCTCAGGACGAGCCAATACATTCGATTACTACAATGAGGACAGTTGGGGTAATCAAGAGCACCGAGAGGGGAGTAAGATTGGACATAATCAAAGCGCACATGGTGGCACATTTGCGTGGTCCGAATTGAATCCATACTATGCATTTGTCTACGCATTCGGCGACCTAAACTGTCATCAAAAGTTTGAGCGCTCATGGGCGATTAATGGGAACCAGATGCCCGTTTGTGCGCGGGATGTTGGCATTTTCTTTGGACTTGCATTGGGCGGATGGTGGTTCTCAAGGAAGGGATTGAATCGTTGGACTATCCGAGATACATTCCTTACGTTATTCCCCGATGATCGAATCACCCCATTGTATACCAATGATCGTCGATTGATGGCCATGTTCACAATTGGAATTCTATTTTGTCTCCCCGTCGTACTGGATGGTGGCATCCAGGCCATCTCCAATTATGAATCAGTAAATCCCCTACGTGTGATGACAGGGATTCCATTTGGATTCATCATTGGTTGGTATTTCAGTGCGAGTCTTTCGTCAAGACCTGATCGATTTGGCCTAGATGCGGGTTTGGTTCAACTTCCTGCTGGAGCCGTGTTGCGAACGCACGACAACACTGAAAGCGAATGATTAGACGACACCTTCTTGCCACCAGATAATCAGTTCCTCTTGATTTGAAGGCGGGGACAATTCAGCTTTACCCGACCCGAGGATTGACAATCGAGACAAGCATGATTCTGCGGCCTCAAGATTCGATGCGATAACCGCGCCAAGTGCATGTTTCCATGACGAATTGGGATGTGTTCGCTTCCATTCTGAAAGAGCTTCTTTGAAGGGCCATATGACAAGCCCGACCCGCCCAAATGCCTGCCAGTCAGGTCGCAACTCGGTACGAGACGCATCATGTCCAATCATGGGACGATGGATGCGCACCCAATCAGATTGTTCATCAAAAAATTTCACCATCCGATGTGTATGTCTCTCAGTGACCATTCGCACTGGACCCAACCAGTTTCGTAATTCAGAGATTTCCGTGGCAGGCAACAGCGACAGTGTGCCCAAAATCGACAGGACTGGATGACTCAGAGGGTCTTGGGGTACATCCATTCGAGGTGGCGCATCTTCACATCGCACCGCATCGAGATACAACTTTGAAGCGTCACGAACCACTTCCCACGGTTTTTCTCCTGCCAGCCAATCTCGATTGCTTCGCGCAGGTTTCGACGACAAAACATCAAGTGTAGTTTGCCCCTTTTGAGATGCCAAGGCTGATACCAGCATGTGCATTTCAACTTCTTCTGGGAAGACATTCAACGGCAATGGGCGTTCATGCAAAAATTTACGAATTTCAATTTGCAATTTGCGTCGGAAATCTTCCTTGGTTCCATCGTTAATGATTGGACCCACTACACGCCCACGGTTAAACGGAGCCGGAATCGGTACACCCCCACCTAGTAGGTCATGGTAACCTTGACGAATTTTGACTTGGAATTCATCGGTTTCAAAATACTCCGTATCATCTGTTCGTGAAGAAATGGAAAGCTTTAGTGTCCCATCAGATATACGATTCAGAGCCATTTCTGGATCACAATCTACCCAGATGCAGAGGTCCGGTATCATGGCAGCCGCATTCATATTAGCGACCTCTTCTACGCCAAGATCACCCACCACTCCCTGATACACCAAGGAAGAATGTACATTCCTTTCGCTGACCACTGCATGGCCTTGGCTTAAACGTGGCCGGATCCAAGTGTGTGAATGGTCCATTCTATCCGCTGCAAAGTAAACAGCTTCACGAACTGGACCCGCATCACCAGTTCGAACCGCTTCTACTGCCAACAGACCCAACTCAGCATCTCTCCTAGGCTCAGCGGTGACATCAATCCCCGAGAATGTGAATTCTTGATGCAATATTTCTGCAATCATTTGTGTTGCGAGACCCTTCCCTGAGCCATCGCCACCTTCCACGGTAATGAGGTACATCTTCGTCCCTCACTCATAGTCATCTGTATCTTCAAAATGACGTTTTGTCGCTGAGAGCATGCCCATACCAACAAGGATGAGAAGAGGGCCGATGAAAATTCCACCACGACTGAATAATGCAAGACCGCAAAGATACTGAGTTCTGCGATAGTGCTTACCCCTACGTGCTTCCGTGGCCCCTACAAATCCAAATAGTGCAGATACAATGGTCAAAGATGCCACGACAGAAGCCAAAAGAACTGCTGTTTCGAGATTGGTATCTTTCCGTAAATCCTCCTCAATTGGTTCCCCTTCCCCTGGTGTTAGAGTCAAGGAGAGAACTGCTTGATCTCCAGGGATAAACGTGGTACGAACGACTCTGTGACCCTCCTCACTGATCTTCAAAATGAATGAATCTTGAGGGACATTTTCCATCGAAAAACGGCCATCTCGATCGGTAAACGCACTGTGACTGGTCGGCTCATCATCCATATTTAGCAATAGAATTCTAACCCCTTCCACTGGGTCCCCTCCTGTGTAGTTTTCATCATCTAAAGCGGACAATAGCTGTCCATTGACGGTTGCCGTATTATCATCGGCAAACAATGGATTCTCCAGAACATCTTGAGGGTCGGCAGCAAAGAGCAGAATACCAAACCAGAGACCCAATAATGAGCCTGCGATAATCATCCCAATTGCCACATTTAGTGTCCACTCGAGCGCATCTTCAGTGGATTCCCTGTAGACAGCTGACTCCACTTCTTGATCCGTATCGATTCGAACGACCAAGTCATCTTCATCACTCATGGCAAGCCCCCCTCAGGAGGTGGGTGAACTCCACCGTCCTTCAATTTCATGGCCCACAGAGCAATGAGAAGGAACATCATTGAGGCTAAAACTACATTCGAAAATACAGAATCAATCTCAGTTACCATGGCTTCTTCAGGTTGTTCAACCAATTCAGGTTCAGGAATACGTTCAGGTTCATCGAAAGAGATGTTGTACATCTTCGACCAGTACTTTCCTGTAATCCAAAGAGAATTTGTGGAGGCGTCATGCGCGATGCCATTCAACACTTCGCCACCCTCTGTGTTCAAACCACTGGCGTTAATGTTCCAAACGACAACACCAGATGACAAATCAATGCCAACAATCTGTTCTGTTTGGTAGACATTTGCCAATAACAACCCGTCATACATTTCGAGTTCGTTCAATTGGCCGAGTGATTCATTGTTCAACGTGACATAGAGAGTTGATTCCACTTCGAATGTTGTAGCATTTCTAAATTGCAAAACATCTGAACCATCAGACATTATCAACTGATTACCATCGTATGCCAATCCCCATCCCTGTCCTTCATAGTTGTAGGTTTGTACCACTTCGAAAGTTTCCACATCATATCGATATGCAATACCTTGTTTCCATGTGAGTTGGAAAATTTGGTCATCGACAAATGTGATACCTTCACCAAATTCATCTTCACTCAAATTGACAGATCGGATTACTTCCCCTGTGGATAGATTCACTTCTCTGAGAGACGATTCCCCATAGACTCCTGTAGATTCAAACAGACGACCTTCGTAAAATTCCAACCCTTGGGTATAGGCTTGAGAATCGTGACTGACATTCTCGTTGACCACCACCACCAATGATTCGGCCCGGACAAAGGCTGATTCATCACCTTGTGCACCGATTACCGAAGAAAAATTGACAAGAAAAAGGGCACAACAAATCACCGCGAGAAGGTGTCGGCCCCTGAGCATGTGTGAACAATGCTCCACCTTGTGTTAAATACCTGCTCGGTCCAAGTCAACGCGGGAACACGTAGTGTTTCCGCGAGGTGTGCTAATGTCCGCTGGTAATCGAAGAGTGAGTCTGCTGTTGGTTTCATTGATGATTTTCGCCTCTTGGGTACCCTTGGCAACAGCAGATGATAACCCGTCTCAAGGAGGCGATTCACCTGTTGTCTATGCTTACGATCTCGATGGTTTTGTAGCCGAAGATAATGGAAGGCCGTATCTTTTCGCTGGCGAGGAGGACGAACTCATTTTCAGCGCAACACGCCACTTGAAGCAGGAGTGGGCAGCGGATGGATATCCTGGGTTGGTGATGCCATTCGAGGAATCCAACAGTGCAAGAACTTCGGGTAGAGCCTGTGAAAATGCATGGACAACTGGAGACACTGGCACCGTGCAGACAACTGGAGGTCAAATTCAGGTATCTGCCATGCATGTGACTGCAAATTCTGTGGTCCTGATTGAAAATGGACAGTCGGTATCCTCAACCACACTGAATAATATCGGTTCGACCTGGGAGACGACAATCTTCCCCACCAATACCAATTATTTCGGCAGTGCACCAGATGTAGACAACAATTGTCAGATTGAAATCGTGATTTACGCCATTGATGGAGGTGCAAATATTGGAGGATATTTCATGCCAGGGATGTCATCGGTCCGTGAAATCATCTACGTAGACATCGATGATCTCTCGTGGCGAAATACCATTTTGGCCCACGAATTTGAGCACTTGCTCCACAATGCACGCGACCCATTTGAATATGCGTGGATTGATGAAGGAAATGCAGACATGGCGGCTTTCCTTTGCTTTGGGGCCTCAAACACCATCATTGGTCATGCCAATCAGTGGACGACAAACGCAAGTGCATCCGTTCGCTGGTGGAACCAGCGATTGGCCGACTATGGTGCTGGATTCATGTTCATGCTATTTTTAGCGGACAATTTGGGTGGAGGTTCAGCGATTCGACAATTGGTCGGCGACTCACTGACTGGAGGTGCGGGAATCGTCGACCTAGCCCAAACCCTTGGCCCATCTGGAACACCGATTGGCACCACGATGTCAGATATTTTTGCGAATTTTACAGCATCTGTGACCATCGACCACGGCACACAGTCTGAATTCGGGCTTGACAATATCGACATGTACGAATCATGCGGTGGTAATCAGTTCTGTAGGCTGCAATTGTCCGGCTCCAACTTGAATTGGGGTAGTATGTGGCAATCGGGAACACTGGACATTGAAGGTTGGGGTGTGCATGCATTCCGCTTCAAAGACGGAACTGGTGCACCGTTGAATATCATGATTCAGCCAAGCGAACTGGGTTTTGCTGCAACTGCACTTTCTCATGATGCCGCAGCAGGAACGTGGTCCATGGAGCAATTGCGATTTGACCCCATGACCGGGATTGGCACTGCATTGATCCCAAGCTTCGGTAACGTAACAGACGACGTATATCTCATCGTCTGGTACGAAAGTGCCGTTGACGATTGTGATTACACTAGTCCCAATTGTAATTTCGCTGGTGGGACCGAATATCCGATTGCTACATTCGATGTCATGGCCGGATTGATTACCCAACCAGCGCAAATCTCAGTTGCACAAGAATTCACCACCGATCGAGACGAAGATGGTGATGTTGACACTGTCGAAGCTACGGTTGAAGTTACATCTTCAGCGTTCTACGAGGTATTGGATATTGAGGTCAGAGCATTTGAACAAAATACATTACACGACAGTTTGTCATTCTCTCTAGAAGCAGGGAACAGCGTCCCTGTGAACCAAACTGTCTGGTTCACACCCCCATGGGATGGAGATTGGTCACTCAGCTTCACCATGCGAAACCAAATCGGTGAAATCGTTGATGAAGCATTGACTCTGCCTCTGAATCTTACCAATATGGCCCCTGTTGCCGTTGGCGGTGCTGCTTCCAATGCAACACAAACATGGTTGCCACTCCAGTTCTTTGGAGCAGGGTACGATTTGTGGGGACTTGGTTTGACCAATGAGTCATTTACCCATAATGAAACACCTATTGGTTACAATTGGAATTTCGGCGATGGTTTGGCTGGTTCAGGGCTCAAAGACCCGTTACGATCATGGCAAAGCCCCGGCACGTACAATGTCACTCTAACTGTCATCGACCAAGGTAGTGCAGTCAGTACACCCCAACAGTGGGTCATCAGTGTCAACGATACTCAGCCACCGATTCCGAAGATTGATGTCGGGTCACCGCCATCTGCCATTACCGACCCCTACACGTTGTTGACATCTCAACGAGTACAATTCTCCGCTGCACGAAGCGAAGATAACGTGCCGCTGAATCAATTGACATTCACCTGGGACTTTGGGGACGGGACAATTGTTAGTGGACAGGGTTTGTATGAGGTGTCACACGAATGGGCAGTTGGTTCAGCCAACGGTACCGAGTACATCCTGACTCTGTTTGTTGACGATGGCACACATTTGACCAACATGACTGTGTCGATTTTGATTCAAAGCCGGATCCCTCGGCAGATTTGGAGTGAAGATTTGCAAACTACGACTTTGACTCCTTTGAGCCTCCCGACGGTTTTCACGGATGACGACGGAACCATCGTCGACACAGATTGGTGGTTTGATGAGAACGTCAACTTGGACGGTGGTATCGTCACACTATCCTCGCCATTCACTCAGAATTACAGTGACATTGCCAACCCCTTGGCTGCTTGGTCGACCCCGGGTTGGAAGAATATCACTGTATTTGCTACAGACGATGCGGGCAATGTGTCCGTGGCTACACTCCATGTAGAAGTGTTGAACCAACGCCCTGTTGCCATTTTCCCGCGCCCAACAGATGGTACAACGAATACGATGTACACATTCTTGTCGTCGTCCTTTGACCCAGATGGCAATTCAGGCAACATGACGCACAATTGGACCATCACTGGGATTGATCAAAATATGAGTAACAACCAAGTAAATCACATGTTTACTGAACCAGGCGTATACACAGTGACCTTGGTTGTCACCGATGAGAGAGGGTTAGAATCACTACCAAAAAGTTACACAGTTCACATTGAAAACCCCCTACCTAAGCCTGTTCTTTCTGTTCATGAGGCTTGGCTAAATGGATCTGCCATCACCGTCCCAGGACAGGATTTGTCAGTCTACAACTGGCGTACATCATTCACCGAGAGTGGCGACATTTTCGTCGCACCCGGGACTGTTTTGCGATTTTCTTCAGAGGGTTCACGTGACATGGACCTCGCATTCGATGGGATGCAAAATTCTGACCAAAATTCACCCGATTGGAATGGGATTGTTGAAACCACTTGGGATTGGGGAGATGCTTCACCCCCTTCCAACCAGATTGATGCTTGGCATATTTTCGAGCAAACTGGATATTACACTGTGACACTGACCGTCCGCGATGGATATGGGACAGGAGATAGCAATTCAACTACGATTGGCATTTGGGTATCCGGGGCCCCCACGATCATTACTGAGGCCTTGGTTGCGGAGAATTCGGCATTTAGTGGCGCACTCAATAGTCTGAGGGCTACAGCCACAGATTCAGACATGGATTCGGGAATGCTTGCTTGGCGTGATGATGACGTATTGGTAGACAGTGACAATGATGGAATTCCAAACAATGATCGAGATACTGAACTCAATACGCAACTCAGCTATGCTTGGGACCTAGATGATAGCATCGATGCAGATGAAAATGGAAACTTCAACGATGACTGGGTGATGGACGAAGAATTCCCTGGACGAATCGATGCACTATGGAACGAAACTGGAGAATATGTGGTTAGACTCAAGGTTTGTGACGACACATTGGTTTGTACGATTGAAACATTTGAGATTACAGTCAGAGATGCTGATTCAGAAGATGAGGCATTGGGTGACCTCTCTTGGAAAGATTTGCTACCCTCTGCCGATTCGGGAAGTTTGTACATCATCATCCTCATCGCACTCGTCTTGGCGCTAGGTTGGTTTGTTATGCGCGAACCTGAAGAAATTGAGGTTGAAGCCGATCAAGCCGCCAGTACATACGACGTGACTGAAGTACACACTGAAGGGGGCATCTTAGGCATGGACCAACACGCGCCACCACCCAAACCATCCCACTTGGCAAGGGATGACCGACGCAGCAAGGATTCAGGTTATGTGCGGCCTGTGACCAGCAGACGTCGGCGGTGAGTATGGTGACATCCTGGAGACACTTGGGTTCCATCTTGGTAATCTCCATTCTCATGGCACCTCTCCTGACTGCAATTGGATACGAGGTCGCCCCTGTTGCATCTGCACAGGTAAGTTGTAACCAGCTGTATGAAGATGGTGTGATTGACACGAATACTGTCGAAGAGTTTCAGATGATCGATGAAGGAACGTCCAACATGGATGATGACAAAAGGGGCGAAGAGGATGATTGGGGGTTGTTTAATTCACCAACAATTGGATTGGAGTGGGACGAGTTATGTCCATTGAGGAATTCATTTACCACATCATTTGAGCTGTATAATGACTCAGCAGTTGGTGTTCGAATCAATATGGTGACCGGTTGGAAATATACATTTTCAGTTGACTTACAACCGTTAAACGGGTCTGAGGAACGACCGGTTGCAGATGTGTATCTATTGCAGGAAAACGAATTCAAACCACAGGAATTTTGGGACTTCGGCATGTACTACACTTGGGATTATACATCTCGCCATACTGATGACGAGTGGAGAGATGATTTTGCCACATCATCACCCAACGCCCAGAATATGTTTTTGTGGGGTGCATTCAGAGATGTGCATTCGTATGAAAAATTGAATAAAGTCGATTTTTCAGTAGCATTAGATCATCCTGAAGAAAGTACTTGCTGGATATTTGATGACTGTGTGGGGACACCGGAAACCATGCTGTTGGTTGTCGACACATGGGACAATATTCGTGTATACGATGCTGCACCACCAGGGGTCAATTACAGTGTTGATTTGACAGTCGAAGTCGAAGAGCGATTGTCCTTGCCGAATTGGACCGTGAAATGCTTCTGCTGTGGAGGATTGATCAGTATTCTAGCGGCACCATTCATCGTTCACAAGCAGTATATGAAAGCAGGAAATGTATCCCTTGAGGTGGCTACTACAGATATGATGCCACATCTTGATACGGCAGCCGAGGAGCAAATAACTCCGCACGCTCCAGTTCAAGAATAGGTGTATTACTCGTACTCCAAAACACCCCAAGCGATTCGCAAGTCATTGATGTTGACTTGCCCACGCTTGACCAAACCATAGTCACGGTCGAGGGTAGTGTAGACCAATGCTTGCTTGAGCATTGGAGCATGAATGCGCGTCCAATCTCCACCAGGACCGTGGCCCATTAATGCCACTTGAACTTCAGAATCGGCAAGCAACTCTGCAGCCTCAAAAATGAACAAACTATTGGAGTGGACAACATTCATGTAGCAACATTTGATGATGTCACCTGCACTCGAATTATCATTGACAAAGTCGACGATTTCATCCGCTGAAGAAGCAGGATTTAGGTGACTTGAAGCGACTACTGAGGTAGTATCCCCACAGGAATCCATCAATGCCTTACGTGCTTTCTTATCGATTGCAATTTCCAAATCGATCCATGTAACACCGCTGTCAATTGCAGCCTGTAGAATACTGACTCTCGCATCTTCAGCACCATAGAAATGCCCCCCTTCATCCGAAGAACGGCATGTAAAAACGACTGGAATTTGTATGCCTTGTTTCAAATCCTCAATCGATTTTGCCACATCGATGTCCTCGATGGGGCGTTTCTCCATGATTGGTGGTTGCTTTTCTGTGGTCTCTTCTCCGTCAGCATTGGTCACCACAATAGGCTCAACTTCGATACGATTAACGTATAGATTGTCGAAGCGAACTTCGACCATATCTGCACCTGCTGCAGTGGCACGACTGGCATCACGAATCATGTCACCAACACTGTGTCCTCGCAGGGTTGCGCAGATCAACGACTCAGTCATCGAGGCGGCGATTCGCACCTCCGGTTTAATCGTATTGAGGGAGACCTTGGAAATAAGGTGACAAAAACAGGCCCGATTTTGTCAAATTTTGAGGTCAAAATCAAGGCTTTTTGTGTGTCCAAATATGCTACATAAACCGTGTTTCCCGGGCTACCAGAGCGAATCATTCAATAACCCCGATAACCCACGTTGAGACATGTGATGAGGACCCCCTATGGGGGTCCTCAGAATATGTGCCAAGGGGAGTTGGTGAATTGAGCGAGAGCGATTACAAAGCAGACAGTATCCAGGTCCTCGAAGGACTAGAAGCAGTTCGGAAACGACCAGGCATGTACTTGGGTGACCCTCACGATGGGTCTGCCTTGCACCACTGCATATGGGAAGTCGTCGACAATGCAGTTGACGAACACCTGGCTGGCCATTGTAACTCTATCGAAATTGTCTTGCAAACTGATGGGTCTGTGACCATTGTCGATCACGGCAGAGGGATTCCTGTTGGTATACACTCAGAATATGGGATTAGTGCGGCTGAAGTCATCATGACAAAACTCCATGCTGGCGGAAAGTTCGACAATTCATCATACAAGGTATCCGGCGGATTACACGGAGTAGGAGTATCTGCAGTGAATGCAGTATCTGAGTGGCTCAAAATGACCATCCAGCGAGATGGGAAAATGTATGAGCAGAATTACGTCCGCGGTGAACCACAGGATTCACTGACCGAAATCGGGGCAAGTGATTCCACGGGGACAGCGATTACATTCAAGCCCGACCTAGGCATATTCACAACCGTCACTGAATTTGATTATGATATCCTCAATACACGTTTGCGTGAAACAGCATTCCTCAATGCTGGATTGAAAATCACAATTGTTGATCAGCGAGGAGATACGCAGGAGATTGTTGAACACCAGTATGACGGTGGCATCTCGGAATTTGTAAAACAATTGAATGAGCGGAGGAACCCCATCCACCCAGATGTCGTCCACATCAAGGGCATGCGTGAAATTGAAGCTGGAGAAATCCATGTCGAATTGGCCATGCAATGGTCCGATGCCTACAATGAAGCCATCCAATGTTACACCAACATCATTCGTAACAGAGATGGAGGTACACATCTATCGGGTCTGCGAAGTGCCCTGACTGGAAGCGTCAACCGATACGCAAAGACGCGTAATCTGCTCAAAAACGTCGACAAGTTGTCTGGCGACGATGTACGA
>Ga0163179_10001851_pt1 | contig 14846 bp, 16 predicted proteins | sample AtlANTMetagenome_FD_109643 | JGI IMG/M metagenome (GOLD analysis project Ga0163179, IMG submission 109643) | Marine eukaryotic phytoplankton communities from the Atlantic Ocean - Atlantic ANT 2 Metagenome | ecosystem: Environmental > Aquatic > Marine > Oceanic | place: North Atlantic Ocean...
ATTTTCTTGTCAATTCAAGACTGCGCAGATGCTTTGCGTTACGTCATGATTGAGCGATCAGACCACCAACGCGAAACCGCATTTGCGCGAGTCACCGAAAGTTGCTTCATAGATCGAGAAGAAATTCCTGTAGCTGCACTGAAAGACCTTCCTGTAGGACCCTTTGTAGGAGTAGTTCTAGCCAACGAATTGCTGGATAACCTTCCACCGCGAGTTGTGCGAAAGGCCGCTGAAGGGTGGCTCGAACTCCACGTAGAAAACGGGAACGAAGCCTGGCAGCCTGCAGAAAATTCAGCTGCGACGATGGCAGCATCTCTTGCGCCTAAAGCGTCGCCGGGGACAACGCTTCCGTTACACGTGAAGGGTGCGGTATGGATAAATCGCGCTATGAAACTCCTGGAGCGAGGAAGGATCTTGGCGTTTGACTACGGAGTTGAGAACTCTGAGGCGCTGCTTGATCGACCCTTAGGGGAATGGTTACGAACCTATAGAGGACATCATCGAGCTGGCACGCCATACGCCGAGCCAGGGACTCGTGACATTACCTGCGACGTAGCGTTCGACCAATTACCAGGTTCGCCCCGTATTAGTCTCCAAGCGGACTGGCTTGTTTCACAAGGCATTGAATCGATGACGGAATGGGCGCGTGAACAGTGGAGAGATGCCGCTGCGTCCCCAGATTCGACGGCAGTGGCGGCGCGACAAGTTCTAGATGAAGCCGCTGCGCTTACGAGTCAAACGGGTCTCGGAGCATTTCTAGTGGCTGAGTGGCAAATCAGTGATTAATTAGATCTCACCCGAACCTAGGGGAACTAGGAGCTAGGCTCGCAAGCTGTCGAGTCGAAGTTAGGACGCCTTCCACAAAGGGGAGCAAGATGGCTGAACCAACGATCGAGGATTACTACGTAGAAGACCGCAGCTTTGCGCCTTCAGACGCTTTTCAGAGTAACGCGATAGTGACTGATAGAAGTCTGTATGAGGAAGCTGAAGCGGACAGACTTGGCTTTTGGGCTCGCCAGGCTAGAGAACTCGTCACCTGGTTTGAAGACTTTGACACAGTGCTTGAATGGGAACTCCCGTTTGCCAAATGGTTTCTAAATGGGAAGCTCAATGTTTCGTACAACTGTCTGGATCGACATGTAGAAGCCGGTCGAGCAGACAAGGTTGCCTTCTATTGGGAAGGCGAACCTGGAGACACCAGAACCATCACTTATGGGGACCTTCTCGAAGAAGTATCAAAATTCTCGAATGTCTTAAAATCTTTGGGAGTCGAAAAAGGTGATCGCGTATGTATCTACATGCCAATGATTCCCGAACTCCCAGTTGCAATGCTTGCGTGTGCAAGAATTGGTGCTCCTCACTCAATTGTCTTTGGCGGGTTTTCAGCGGACTCGCTGTCAGATCGGATTGATGACGCGAGCGCCAAACTTTTGATAACCGCTGACGGCGGCTATAGGCGCGGAGACACATTTCCACTTAAGGACACAGCAGACGCTTCTGTAGAAGCAACTAAAACGATCGAAAACGTTGTGGTGGTGAAACGCACAGGTCAAGAAGTCGTCTGGAACGAGGCAGTTGATAACTGGTACCACGAATTGATGGAAACAGCCTCATCCGACTGCCCAGCGGAGCAGCTCGATAGCGAAGATTTGCTGTATCTGCTGTACACCTCTGGAACAACAGCTAAACCCAAAGGAATTATGCACACCACGGGGGGCTATCTGACCCAAGTTGCATTCACCCACAAATATATTTTTGATCTCAACGCAGATTCCGACGTCTATTGGTGCGCTGCAGATATTGGATGGGTTACCGGTCACAGCTACATCGTTTATGGACCGTTAGCTAACGGGGCGACCTCAGTGATGTACGAAGGAACACCTGATACTCCGCGCCCAGAATTTCGCAAAGGCGAAAGAGGTGATTGGCCAAAGGATCGCTTGTGGGACATAGTCGAGCGATATGGGGTAACGCAGCTATACACAGCGCCAACCGCTATACGCACCTTTATGAAATGGGGAGCTCAGGAAATCGACGAGCACGATTTGTCCAGTTTGCGAGTTTTGGGGACTGTGGGGGAGCCAATAAACCCAGAAGCTTGGATGTGGTATCACACGCACATTGGGAATGAACGTTGCCCAATTGTGGATACATGGTGGCAAACCGAAACTGGCGGCCACATGATCACTCCTATGCCAGGCGTAACCACAACAAAGCCGGGATCAGCTACGCATGCTATTCCGGGCGTAGTAGTTGAGGTAGTAGATGACAGTGGAAATAAGGTAGAGAAAGGCGGCGGGTACCTAACGATTACGGAACCCTGGCCATCGATGCTCCGAGGTATCTGGGGCGACCCAGAGCGATACAAAGAGACCTATTGGTCAGAATATCCTGGCCGATATTTTGCGGGTGACGGTGCAAAGATTGACGACGATGGCTACTTATGGTTGTTGGGAAGAGTCGATGACGTGATGAACGTATCAGGGCACCGCATTTCAACAACCGAAGTTGAGTCGGCGTTAGTTGACCACTCCTCAGTGGCGGAGGCAGCAGTCGTTGGTGCCACCGATGAGACCACGGGCCAAGCAATAGTTGGATATTGCATTCTGAGAGGTGGGAATGACCCAAGCGACGAACTGCGAGAAGAAATAAGACAACACGTTTCGAAAAAACTTGGAGCTATCGCAAGACCTAAAGCGGTTGTTCTGGTTCCCGATCTGCCTAAAACTCGCTCAGGGAAAATAATGCGACGGCTCCTCCGCGATGTTGCTGAAGGCCGGCAACTCGGAGATACCACCACTCTTGCCGACGCAACTGTTGTCGATGAAATCAGAGATCGCGCTGAACAGGCGCCGCAGGAGGATTAACTCCTGCTGCCCGCATTATGAGGAAGATCCCTAGACATTGGCATTGGAGGCAAATAGCCGACCAACCAGGAGAGTGTGTCGTTGTCGATATTGACGGCGTGTTGGCTGATGCAGCACATCGCCAACACTATCTAGATCCCCCGTGGCGCGATTGGGATGGATTCTTCGCAGAGTGCGGCGGGGATGGTGTTTTTGAAGAGAACAAAGCACTGCTGGAACTGTTGGCCCTCGAATTGACAATCGTCCTTCTAACATCCAGGCCAACGTGGATTCAAAAGGCGACTCTTGATTGGTTACATCTGCACAAAATCCGTTACGACCTCCTGATCATGAGGCCACTTGGAGACTTCCAGCCATCGCCAGGTTTTAAACGTGAGGAGACCGAGACCCTCAGGCGTCAGGGCTACATTCCGATGTTGGCCATTGACGACGACATGAGAAACGTGCGTATGTACAAAAGTGAAGGCATACCCACAATATTTTTAGACAGCGGATATCACCCTCATTAAATGTGATCGGTCTGTGGGGAATGTGCCTCTAGAAGACGGTACGTTTAGGGATAAGCACCAACTCTGGAGGGAATCCGAATGAAAAATACCCTCAAAACCACGATGCTGCTTGCTGCAATGGGCGGGCTCATCATGTTTATTTCCAGCTTTTGGGGATCAGGCGGACTTACGATTGGTCTGTTTCTTGCATTGGCGCTAGTCGGTGGCAGTTACTGGATGAGCGACAAATTGGCTATCCGCTCAGCTCGAGCTGTCGAGGTAGAAGAAGACCAGCTCCCCGAATACTGGTCAATAATGAGAGAGCTATGTGATCTTTCTAACCAACCAATGCCCCGAATCTATGTAAGCCCCGATCCGCAGCCGAACGCTTTCGCAACAGGTCGAAACCCAAGCCACGCGGCGGTGTGCGTTACCGAGGGACTCATCCAGCATCTTTCGTGGGACCAAATACGAGGCGTCTTGGCGCATGAGATGGCGCACATAAAGAATCGCGACATCCTTATCGGTTCGGTCGCTGCCGCAATAGCGATGGCAATCAGCTTTGTCGCGAACATGGCCCAATTTGCGATGATTTTCGGAGGTGGCAATAGAGATCGGGACCGTAATCCGCTCGTTGACATACTCCTGATCATTATCGCCCCGATAGCTGCGGCTCTTATTCAAATGGCGATCAGCCGAAGTCGAGAATTTCAAGCAGATAGAACCGCTGCGCGAATGATCGGTGACGGTGAACCTCTTGCCGCTGCATTAGAGAAGCTAGATGTTGCCAGCCGCTCGATTCCAAGTTTGGCAAATGCGAATCAAGCACAAATGTATATAGCGAATCCCTTGGCTGGCCGTCAGATGGCCTTTCGCAACCTTTTCACGACGCACCCTCCTATGGAAAAAAGAATTGCCCGATTGCGTGATGAAAGTTGGCGCGAGGGTATTTAGGTCAGTCTCGGAAGTTTTCAAATTGCAGCGGCAACTCGAAATCTGCTTCCTTCATTTTTGTGATTACTGTCTGCAGATCATCGCGTTTTTTGGAAATTACACGAACTTGGTCACCCTGGGTTTGAGATTGAACACCTTTAATTCCTAGACCCTTAATGAACTTATTTAATTCCTTTGCTTTTTCGCTGTTAATCCCAGCCTGAAGCGCTGCCAGTTGGCGAACAGTCGCTCCTGATGCCTCTTCGACATCCCCATAACTAAGTGTCTTTAGGCTGACCTTTCTTCTGACCAATTTCTCTTCGAGTACCTGTCGCAGAGCGTTAAGCCGGTCTTCGCTACTACTCGCCAGAGAAATTTCGACCTCTGAGAGAGTTATTTGGGACCCGCTATCTTTGAAATCGTAACGAGTGGACACTTCCCGTGCTGCCTGGTCCACAGCATTGCGAACTTCCTGCATATCTAATTGAGAAACAACGTCAAAAGAACCCATGAAATGCAATATAGCGAGCGGTTAGCAAACTCGTCATTGCTTAAACCGGTCATCTTCTTTGGGGCAATGGAACCAAACCGATAACGTAACCGCCGTTGGGTCGGTGCCCGAGCGGCCAAAGGGAACGGGCTGTAAACCCGTCGGTTCACACCTACGGAGGTTCGAATCCTCCCCGGCCCACCACGAACGGCGAGCAAAAGCTCGCCGTTCGTCGCGCCTGGTATGTGGTGGATGCGCCTCCAAGAGCTAACACGCCGCATGAACGAGCGGCTCGCTATTGACAAGTCATCGCTCGCCAAACCAGAAGAAGAGGCGCCCTATCGCGCTCATGAGCTAACTTCCGAGGATGGCTGATTCTTGTTACGCAGAACGTGACGGTCACATATTCACTGTCACAATTAACCGACCCGAGCGAATGAACGCGCTGCACCCACCTGCTAACGCAGAGATGGCAGAACTATTCGATGAATTTCAAAATGACCCCGAGCTATGGGTAGCCATAGTTACAGGCGAGGGTGATCGGGCTTTTAGCGCAGGCAATGACTTGCGGTACCAGGCCGAAGGTGGAGATCGCTCCGCTATGCCAGCTAGTGGCTTTGGCGGATTAACATCTCGATGGGATCTTGATAAACCTGTTATTGCAGCCGTCAACGGAGTCGCTATGGGCGGTGGCTTCGAAATCGCCCTTGCTTGCGACATGATTATCGCCAGTGAAAATGCACGGATGGCGTTGCCCGAACCCAAAGTTGGCTTGGCTGCTTTAGCTGCCGGAGTCCATCGTCTTCCTCGGCAGATTGGGCTGAAACGCGCTATGGGGATGATGTTGACTGGCCGCCATGTCTTGGCTCAGGAAGGTTATGAGCTGGGCTTCGTAACAGCTGTGACACCAGAGGGAGAAGCTCTTAGCGAAGCTCGCCGCTGGGCAGAAATGATTCTCGAATGTTCTCCGATGTCGATTAGGGCAACAAAACAGGCCGCCATGCAAGGGTTAGACCAGGCTGGTGTGCGAGCTGCCCACGAAGGTAAATACGAGGCTGTAAAGGCGATGAGTAAGAGTGAAGATTACGTCGAAGGACCAGTTGCGTTTTCTGAGAAACGTCCTCCGCAATGGAAAGGTCGTTAGAGGTCATTTGATGGAGCCAATAAGTAATGGCTAACGCTGAGAGAACCGCCGCAATCGCAGCGGCGATGTCAGACATTAGAGATATTGATGCTAAAGGGATTGACCGTGACTCCGTTGAGTTGATTCGGCATCGTCTCGTTGAATTGGCGAAACAAAAAAAACTGTTCCCGTGGAGTGACTTCCCATCTGACGAAACAAGAGACGGCAGTACCCTTTATTTATTGTCCCAAGATGAAGATCATCGGTTCGCGCTGTATGTGCAGTCAGTCGCCGACACAACTCAAGCTCCACCACACGACCACTTAACTTGGGCGTGCATTGTGGGTTTAGAAGGTCAGGAAACTAATCGCCGATATGCAACGGTTGCTGGACAAGGGCCACCCAAAGTCCTAGAAGAAATGGTGGTTGAGCACGGGACAGGTATCGCCTTCCTAGCTGATGATGTCCATTCCATCCATGTGCAGGGCGGGTCACTAAATTTCCACTGCTATGGACATGATCTGCTCGATCTTCCGCCACGTAACTATTGGAGCGAATCTGACAGAGAATGGCGAACTATGAAAATCCGGTATCCAATCGTTGATGCTCGCGCGTGATGGACAGCATTTCGGTTAGCAGCCTGGTCGATGCAATCAGGAGCCCTGAAGAGTTAGCGATCGTCGATCCCCGAGATCACGAAAGATATCGCGAAGGTCATCTTTTGTGGGCGGCCAGCCTACGCCTCGAAGATGTCCCGGACGCCATGGAAGTTCTTTTACCTCGACGCTCAGTTCCAATAGTTATTGCTGGTGATGAGGAAGAGGAGCCCAAGTCGCTCCAAAATATTCTTGAGACACATGGATGGACAAACGTAAAAGTCTTAGAGGGTGGGATTAATTCTTGGACAGGAGCAGGGCACGAACTTTATTCAGGCGTAAATGTTCCATCGAAGCTGTTTGGTGAGCTAGTCGAACGCCACTACGCAACACCACATGTCGCAGCGGATCAATTAAACGAATGGATTACCGAAGGCCGCCCTCTAGTCATTTTGGACTCGAGAACCGAGCGCGAATTTAACCGAATGAGCATCCCCAAAGGACGCTCTTGTCCGGGAGGAGAACTGGTATACAGAGTCTTCGATTTACTTGACCCGGGCGTTACTGTTGTCGTCAATTGCGCAGGCCGAACTCGAAGCATCCTTGGTGCAGAATCCCTGGTGCGTGCTGGAATTCCTAACCCTGTAGTGGCATTAGAGAACGGGACCATGGGTTGGGAGCTCGCTGGCTTAGCTTTAGAGCACGGCAATATCGACACGGCGTCCGTTCCGAGCGAGACAGGCCAACAAAAAGCGGTGGCAGCCGCACTACAAGTTTCCGGGCGTTTCGATATCAGACGAATAAACGAAGCGACCATGAATCAATGGAAATCTGATGCCTCACGGACCTTGTACCAATTTGACGTGCGAACTCCAGCTGAATACGACGCCGGTCACCTCCCTGGTTTCAGAAATGCTCCAGGAGGTCAGCTTGTCCAAGCTACCGATGAGTACGCAATCACCCGAGGCTCTCGAATAGTCCTGACGGATAACGACTTCACAAGAGCCACAATGACTGCTTCCTGGTTGACCGAAATGGGATGGGAAACCTATGTGCTTCAAGATGGGCTAGATGATGGCAACTCGATTGAATATGGGAGCAACGAGTTGAAGCTCAGTCCGCCACAGGTCGTATTACCGTACGACCCGGGGGATGCAGAAGTAGCGCTAGAAGCAATGCAAGAGTATCTCGACTGGGAAGTGGCGTTAGTTGCGCAGTACGACCGGGACCCGCTGGCACGATTTACTCGCGCCAGTTGGGCGTGAAGGGTTTAAAGATCCGAATATTTCGCGATGATATCTCCGAAGCGGAGCGCATCTTCAGGTGAATCAATCAGCGTAGGCATTCCCGCCATAGCAGTCACCGGCACTACTAACCGATCAACACCTCGCGCTTTCATCTTTGGGATGTCATCGGGGTTCTCCGGGACTGGCATTGTGATTTCTAGGGCTTGAGGATCTCTTCCACATTCCTCAGCGGTTCTGCGAGCGAGATCAATGCGCTCTTGAGGAGTATCGCGAGCTGGGAAGTAGCCATCACCAAGTCGACCAGCTCGACGGGCCGCATAATCAGTATCTCCGCCCACAATTATTGGTACTGAGCCAGCAACGGGTCTCGGTAGGCAGTAAGTATCAGCGAACTGAACAAATTCACCGTCGAACGAGGCGCAGTCATTTGCCCACAGCTCTCGCATCGCTGCGACGTACTCATCTGTTCTTGGTCCTCGTCGTTCAAATGGAGCACCAATTGCATCAAATTCTTCTTTGAGCCATCCAACACCTATGCCGAGAAGCACCCTTCCGCCAGACATGTAATCCAATGTCGCCACCTGAGCTGCGCAAACCACAGGAGAATGCTGGGGCAAAATCAAAATAGCAGTGCCGAACTTAATTTTTTTTGTGGCCCCCGCCATGTGTGCCATCCAGATAAGGGGATCCGGCAGAATCAAATCTTCCGCACCCCCAGCGATTTTGCCGGATTCGCTATAAGGGTAAACAGACTCGTACCCGGATGGGATAACAGTGTGTTCGACAGTCCAGGCGGACTCGAATCCAGCTTCTTCGCCAGCTTGTACAAGCTCAACAGCAAGCGATGTGTCTGCCGCATATTTGTCAGTATTGCAATATCTAAGACCAAACTTCATGATGTCCCCCATAACGTACCCCCCTAATCTACGTCTATAAGCCTTAAATTTTCAGGAGTCCAATGTCCTACTTGCCGAATGTTTCAGACATCTTTGATGCTTCGCGATGGCGCGAACTGGAAAGATTCGATTTCAAAGACATCACGTACCATCGAGCAGTAGATCAAGGAACTGTTCGAATTGCGTTCGATCGTCCCGACATTCGAAATGCTTTTAGACCCAACACAGTCGATGAGCTTTACACCGCTCTAGATCATGCGCGCATGAGTACTGACGTAGGAGTGGTCTTACTTACAGGAAACGGACCCTCTACCAAAGATGGTGGGTGGTCTTTTTGTTCCGGAGGGGACCAAAGAATTCGAGGAAAAGATGGATATAAGTACGCGGGCGGAGAGACAAGCGAAACAATCGATCCAGCACAGGTAGGAAGACTTCATATTCTTGAGTGTCAACGTCTCATCCGAATGATGCCGAAGGTAGTGATGTGCGTCGTCCCTGGCTGGGCGGCGGGCGGCGGGCATAGCCTTCACGTGACGGCTGACCTGACTCTTGCTAGTCGAGAGCATGCGCGTTTTAAACAAACCGATACCGATGTAGCAAGTTTTGATGGAGGGTTTGGTTCGGCATATCTTGCAAAACAAGTTGGTCAGAAAAGAGCGCGCGAAATCTTTTTTCTAGGACGCACTTACGAAGCCGAGGAAAGATTTTTGATGGGTGATGTTAACGCAGTTGTAGAACACGCCGAATTAGAAACTGTGGCATTGGAATGGGCCAAAGAAATCAACTCTAAATCGCCCACCGCTCAACGGATGGCAAAGTTCGCACTCAACCTCACCGATGACGGTTTAATAGGGCAACAAGTTTTCGCAGGCGAAGCGACTCGATTGGCATACGGAACCGATGAGGCGATAGAAGGGCGAGATGCGTTTTTGGAAAAGCGTGAACAAGACTTCACACAATTCCCGTGGCATTTCTAACAATCGTGAGTTCATCCTCTAGGAGTGAGTCGCTGCATCAGGGTTACGTCTAGCCATTGACCAAACTTACGCCCGACTTCTTTTTCCACCCCCACGAGTTCGAAACCATGTTTCTTGTGGAGAGAGATTGAAGGAGAGTTTTCTCCGGCTATTCGAGCAAAAATTGAATGAAACCCGTGCTCATCTGCAAGCCGCGTTAATTCTGCTAGTAACAAATTTCCAACCCCATGACCCTGATGGCTTTGATGGACGTAGATCGAATCCTCAACACTTGTTCCATAGGCGGGTCTATCTCTGTATTTCGAGAGACAGGCCCAGCCGACTACGGCATCATCTGTGTCAATGGCGACAACGCAAGGCAAGGCACCCGACCGATCGCGAAGCCATTCCCGCTGCTCTTCAAGAGATTTTGGGACCAAATCGAAGGTCGCCACGCTAGAAAGAACTTCATGGTTATAGATCTCTGCGATTTCTGGGGCATCAGAAAGTTTGGCCAAACGGACTTTCATATATACAAAGGTACCGTTCAAGGGGTTGTGGATCATCGGTGTTGATCCGTAAGCTTCGAAGCCTGCGCGGGTTCGCCCGTTCATGGTTGCCGCGATAGCTCAGTTGGTAGAGCGCCTCCATGGTAAGGAGGAGGTCCCGGGTTCGAATCCCGGTCGTGGCTCGCTCGAAAGAGCATGGCGGGATAGCTCAGTTGGTCAGAGCGCACGGCTCATAATCGTGAGGTCCCGGGTTCGAACCCCGGTCCCGCTACAAAGTTAGGATTGAAGGCCACACCCAAGATCCATGACGTGGTGGCATTTTCCCCAAACTCCAACCAATAACTATTCAGGCTTGCCAACAGGCCATGTAAATGACGAGTAGCGTCGGTCTATGCCAACACCGCAAATTCGTGCTGACGTCGCAGCTGCCCGGGGAGGCGATGATGATGCATTTGAACGTCTTGTTGAGGCAACATATAACGAAATATTCACCCTGGCTGCGCGTCTAACCCAAAACCACGATGACGCGTTAGACGTTGTGCAAGAAGCTTACCTGCGGGCATATCGCGGCCTGATTGACTTTCGCGGCGAAGCAAGATTCACCACTTGGATGCATCGAATTACTGTTAACTGTGCGAGTACCTTATTAAGCCGTCGAGGTCGTTATCGGTGTGACCAAATCGAACAAGACGTCATTGAACTAAACGGTGAATATCACCCTGAACGGCGACTGGATGCCTCGGAAATCAGCTTCGAGGTACAAAGCGCGTTAGATGACCTTCCAACCAATTTGCGAGTCGTTGTTGTGCTTAAGGACGTCTTCGATCTAGCCCATACCGAAATAGCTAACCAATTGGGAATTTCAGCTACTGCAGTGAAAGTGCGGCTCCATCGGGGCCGAAAGCGGATGCGTCTATCGGTGCAGGCCAGTCGCGAGACTCGGGAATCTATTGCTTCATCTAGCGCGTCGTATCAGGTTCGCCATGCGATGTGAATCGCGACAACGCCAAATCAGAGCCATGGCTAGAGGCGAAATCATTGGATCCTCAAAACTTCGAGAGCATGTTCGCGGCTGCCTTCGATGTCAGGCTGAAATGTCTCGCGAACGGCGCATACAGCGCGAACTTCTAGCGTTACGCGATGAATTACCTATTCCAGGGGGATTAGCTACTCGCATTCTGGAGTCGGTTAATTCTTTGGACAGAGAGTCTCTTATCGTCCGGAAGCAACGATCGAAAATCGCTGGCTTGTGCGCTTTGGGAGTTGCGCTTGCTGTTGGATTGACTTCCAGACCTGGACGTCGTCGGGTAAGCCAGGCAAGCTAAGGAACAGCTGAATATGCTTTAGGAAAGGAAACTCATAAGCTCGCTGCTATCGTTTTTCACTGCCTCATTGTAAGGATGTTTCTTTCCGCTGAGGGCAGTAGCTCAATTTGGTAGAGCACCGGTCTCCAAAACCGAAGGTTGTGGGTTCAAGTCCCTCCTGCCCTGCTCCGCTGTTGCCCTCAACAGTTCATTTATTCACCTCCGACCACGGACCAAACACATGGCTATGAATCGACAAACACGAAGGCATCTGCAGAAGCAGGGCGAAATGAGCGCAGACGGTGCCCCTATTGCCAATCGTGACCGTCGCGGTGCGGCAGCGGGAGCATCTCCGGATACTGAACGCGCAGGTCCGCGCCAGTTCGTAAGTGAAGTCAAAGGTGAGTTACGCAAAGTGGTGTGGCCTACCAAGGACGAAATTGTCAACTATTCCGTAGTCGTCTTCGTCACCATTGTGGTCTTGACTGCAATGATCGCAGGCCTGGACTACCTAACCGGCGAAGGGGTATTGCGCCTCTTCGATGTGAACTAATGACCGACACTGATTCCTCAAACACAGATCCAATGGCCGCCGCCAGGCGCTTATTGGGCGCAGAAACTTCTGCTGATATCGAAACTGCAGCTGAAACAGATGGTGGCGTCGTTGAGACCGACCAGTCAGAGGTCGCTGCCGTTGACACCGAAATAATTGACGAGGATGAACTTCTCGAGGAGACCACAAAAGAAGTTTCTGCATACGACAGACCTGGAAAGTGGTTCGTTGTTCACACTCAGTCAGGCTATGAAAAAAAGGTGAAACAAAACCTTGAAGCCCGAGTTCAGTCTTTCGATATGGAAGACAAAATTTATGAAGTCGTGGTGCCGATGGAGGATGTCACCGAGTTTCGCAATGGCCAGCGGGTCGTCGTGCAGAAAAAGATGTTCCCCGGCTATTTGTTGATTCGATCTCGCCGAAACGACGATGTGCATCACATGATCCGGAACACGCCTGGCGTGACTGGGTTCGCGGGACCTGGTGGGAAACCATCGCCACTTCGCCGAAAAGAAGTAGACAATTTCTTAGCAATCAAAAAAGATGGCGAAGAGCCGCAACGAAAGATCAAACCTCGTTTGCTATATGAACTCAACGAGAGTGTGCGAATTAAAGAGGGCCCGTTCGCTGATTTCCAAGGCGAAATAGTGGAAATAAATGAAGAGCAACTGAAGGTAAAGGTTCTCGTAAATATTTTTGGTCGTGAAACACCCGTAGAACTAGATTTCGCTCAAGTCGCAAAAATTTGAGCTTGCGCTGGTTGTCTTCTTGAAGTCAACCCGAAACAATGACATGTCTCGCTTTTGCTAAAGCAAGAGCCCCATCAATTATGGAGAACGCTAATGGCGAAAAAGAAAGTCGCCGCAATGGTCAAGATTCAGATACCAGCCGGACAAGCAAGCCCCGCGCCGCCAGTCGGTACGGCGCTTGGTCCTCATGGCGTTCAAATTATGGACTTTTGTAAGGCCTATAACGCTCAAACTGAGGATCAGCGAGGTTCTATTGTTCCTGTTGAAATCACGATCTTTGAAGATCGATCATTTTCATTCATAACAAAGACATCGCCAACCTCTGTCTTGATTCGAGAAGCTGCCCGTCTTGATAAGGCAGCTCATGAACCTGGGCGAGAAGATGCTGTTGGCTCGATTTCCCAAGCACAATTAGAAGAAATAGCCAATATCAAGATGCCTGACTTGAACGCTAATGATTTGGAAGCAGCCAAACTTCAAGTTGCGGGTACAGCTCGCTCAATGGGAATTGAAGTTCAAGGTTCTTAATTTATAAACGCTCGTCGGGAGGACCTCGCCCGATGATTGCGTTCGAAGAGGGAGCTGAAAGGCGACATTAATGAGTGGTAAAAAATATTCCGACGCTAGCGAACGCTTTGACAGGCAAAAGTTCCATGAACCTGTTGAGGCGATTGGTTTGGTCAAAGAGTTAGCTTCGGCGAACTTCGACGAGGCGGTCGACATTGCGGTTGGACTGGGAGTAGACCCGCGTAAAGCGGATCAAATGGTTAGAGGCACCGTTGCCTTACCGTCCGGAACTGGTGGGGATGTTCGTGTCGCAGTCTTCGCTCAAGGAGATTTGGCTGCTGAGGCTACTGAAGCCGGAGCTGATGTTGTCGGAGCTGAGGATCTGGCGAAACGTATTGAAGACGGATTTACCGAATTTGACCTTGCTATAGCTACGCCCGACATGATGCCGTTAGTTGGCAAGCTTGGTCGTGTGCTCGGGCCACGTGGTCTGATGCCTAATCCAAAGTCCGGCACTGTAACAAATGAGATTGCCAAAGCTGTGGGTGAATTCAAAGGCGGGAAAGTCGAATATCGCACTGATAAATATGGCAATGTGCAACTTGCCATTGGCAAAACTAGTTTCGAGCCGTCTGACCTTGTAGCTAATTTTTCGGCTGTTATGGACGAAATTGAGCGGGCGCGACCGGCTTCAACTAAGGGTCGGTATATCAAAAAAGTCACTCTTTCATCGACGATGGGTCCTGGTATCAAGGTTGACCCAAGCAGACTTGGTGACTGAATAAATTTAAATCATAAGTGCCGGTCAGTTTGCAATCGTCTATCGCGCCCCTAGCCTGATCAGACAATTGAATTCTGCTCGCCGTAGACCTCTGGTGGCCCTAGGCCCCAAATTGTTGTGGGAAACCATTACAAGCCCGAATAGGTGAATTCTGAATCCCCGTCGAACTATTTCGGCCACGGTTTCGGTGTTCGCTTTGCGAGCACCGACTACCCGAAGGGGGTGAGACATGAGTCAAGAAAATCGAGAAGCGAAATCCGCTGTTATTGAAGACGTACGCGAACGATTCAACGAAGCTGAGGCGGTTTTAATTACCGAGTATCGAGGTCTTGATGTCGGCCAAATGGCTGACCTGCGTGGCGCTTTGCGCGAGGCCGAAACTGTTTACAAGATCTATAAAAACACTTTGGTACGTAGAGCGCTTGATGAAGGAACTCCTGAAGGTTTAGTCGACATGCTTGTTGGCCCAACCGCTCTGGCATTCGTAGAAAAAGACCCCGGCGCTGCGGCCAAGGCTCTAAAACAGTTCTCTGCTGCCAACGAAGCCCTGATCATTAAAGGGGGTCTCTTAAATGGCGACCTTCTTGATGAAGCGCAGGTTCGTGAACTTGCTGATTTGCCGTCTCGCGACGAACTCTTGTCTTCAATCGCTGGTGGATTGGCAGCCCCGCTCCAGCAAATCGCATCGATGATGAACAACTTGCTCTCTGAAATGGCTAATTTGCTTCAGGCGTTGGCAGATAAGGGTGATGCGCCTGCAGCTGAAGAACCTGCAGCTGAAGAACCTGCAGCTGAAGAGGCTGAAGAACCTGCAGCTGAAGAGGCTGAAGAACCTGCAGCTGAAGAG
>Ga0163179_10001852_pt1 | contig 14844 bp, 11 predicted proteins | sample AtlANTMetagenome_FD_109643 | JGI IMG/M metagenome (GOLD analysis project Ga0163179, IMG submission 109643) | Marine eukaryotic phytoplankton communities from the Atlantic Ocean - Atlantic ANT 2 Metagenome | ecosystem: Environmental > Aquatic > Marine > Oceanic | place: North Atlantic Ocean...
GATGCTTCGTGCCCGCCACCAGCGCTAGGATCGGGGTGTGCGATCGGATCTTCGTTCGCGTCGGCGCGAGTGATGACCTTGCGGGTGGCCGGTCTACGTTCATGGTCGAGATGTCGGAGACCGCGAATATCTTACACAACGCTACGCGCCGGTCACTCGTCCTTCTGGATGAGATTGGGCGGGGCACGAGCACGTACGACGGCCTCTCCATTGCTTGGGCTGTCGCCGAGAGCTTGCATGATCGTATCGGGTGCCGAACCCTTTTCGCGACGCACTACCATGAGCTGGTTGGTTTCGCGCGCTCGGCGGTAGCAGCGGTCAATATGAGCGTCGCTGTTAGTGAACTCGGCGAAAAAATTATCTTTTTGCGCCGTCTGATTGAGGGCGCCAGTAGTCGTTCGTACGGCATACAGTGCGCGCGTTTAGCCGGAATGCCGCTTGCGACGGTAGAACGCGCCAAACGCTTGCTTACGGAATTAGAGCGCCAGCGACCTCGTGACGAGCAGCAGCTTTCGCTTTTTGATGTGGCCATAGAGGACGAGGAATCGGTCGAACTGCCTCTGTCTGGACACGGGGAGCCCACTGAGGATCCTGTGCGTCGGGCCTTGGCGGATGTAGAACCCGACGCCTTAAGTCCGAGAGAAGCGCATGCATTGCTTTACGAGTTGAAAGCGCACTTGGACTCTCGATAGCATCTCCGTATGAGGTTTCTCCGGGTGAAGACGCGTGTATTTTTTTTGGTCGTCGCAATCTCCCTTGTCGGGGGACTGTTCGCTGGCGATGTACGTGCGGCCACCCTGGACCAGATGCGTCTATTTGTCGGTGAACAGCACGCCCGAGTGATGCTGGTGCTAGACTCTCCCGCTTCCGAAATTCAAACGCGCAGCACGCCACGGATTGGGTCAATCGCAGCGCGGGGATCCGTGACGCTCGAGGACATGAGCGCCAGCGAAAGCTTTATTGAAGGCTTTATGAGTCGCGACGGCGTCCGCGAATTTCCTGTGGGGCAAGGCGGGCTGCAGCGTATTTTGCTGACGCCCGGTGAGACGGATCTGAAGATCACCGTGGAACTCGACGCACCGCGAGATCTAAAGGTCACGAGGGTAGGGGACCAGGTACTTTTGGTTGACCTCATCGTTCCGGGTGCCGAGCAGGACCGCTCGCTGCCGACCGCGGAAGTGCTCGAGGCCTGGGTAGAAGGCGTCTCGCTGGGTGATGTGCGTAAGTCCACTCCTGGACGTCGCCCCTTGATCGTAGTCGACGCGGGCCATGGCGGCATAGACCCCGGTGCTGTCGGCGTTACAGGTACGAGAGAGTCCGAGGTCAATCTGGCCCTTGCGTTACGCGTCGCGCGTCAATTGGAGCAGCAGCTTGACGTCGATGTGGCGTTGACGCGGGACACAAACCGGACGGTGTCGTTGCAGGAGAGAGCCAGCTTCGCGAACGCGCGTGACGCCGATCTTTTCATCTCAATTCACGCCAACGCGTCACCATTCCAGAGGGTTTGGGGCATCGAGACATACCATCTGGATGAAGCGCGAGATGCGGACGCCAAACGTTTAGCTGCGCGCGAAAATACAGCTGGCGGCGCTGAAGACACGTCGACGCAAATAGAACATCAACTGCTTGTGTCTGGAACCCGAACGCTGTCTAAACGCCTGGCAGATGAAATCCAAACCAACACTATCGCGCGTCTTACCGAAGTTTATGGTACCGAGCTGGTGAACGATCTTGGAACGAAAACAGCACGCTTTTATGTGTTGGCGTCCACGCGTATGCCCGCCATTTTGTTCGAGTCGTCGTTTTTGTCGAATCCGAGTGACGAAATGCGTCTGAGAAGCCCTGCCTTTCAGACCGTTGTGGCATCCGCAATCGTCGAAGCAGTGGGGCGCTATCTCGAAGAAATGGGCTCATAGCCTATGTCTGAACCCGTGCTGCCCAACGGACTCGAGCACGCGTTGGAGGGCTTTTTGGCACACCTACGCGTCGAGCGAGGCCTATCCAGAAACACGGTAGAGAATTACTACCGCGACCTAAGACGACTGTGCGAGTGGGCCTCAGAGGCACACGCCATCGGCACCCCTGGGGACATCACGCGCGAGTTGCTCGGCGCCTATATGGGCGAGTTGGTCGATGCCGGACTCGCTTCGGCTTCCGTCGCACGTCATCGCGTTTCCATGCGGCAGTGGTTCAAATTCCTAAACGCCGAGGGCGTCATCGACGAAAATCCGTCGGTCCTTATCGAAGGCCCGCGAATAGGTCGGCGACTGCCGACCGTGCTGACTTTGGACGAGGTGAGCCAGCTTCTGGGTGCTCCGGATCCGGCCACCGATATCGGTGCCCGTGACGGGGCAATGCTTGAACTTCTTTATGCCACGGGCCTCCGCGTATCGGAGCTCGTCAATCTACCGCGTTCGGCTCTGTACCTGGACCAAGGGTATCTACGGGTGCGCGGTAAAGGCGGAAAAGAGCGCCTAGTACCCATAGGTGAGCGCGCGACGCAGCGTGTTCGAGCATACATCGATGGCGCGCGTCGAAATGTGGACACAAGTGGTCGAACTGCTGCGCTTTTCTTGGCCCGTCATGGTCGGGCGATGTCACGGCAGGGATTTTGGAAGCGCCTAAAACACTACGCACGAGCGATAGGTATTCGCCGCGAAATCTCGCCACATAAGCTGCGCCACAGCTTTGCGACGCACCTGTTGGAGCATGGCGCCGATTTACGAGCGGTTCAAGCCATGCTTGGGCACGCGGACATTTCGACGACACAGATCTACACCCATGTCGCGAGAGAGCGACTCAAGGGAATCCACCAGACCGCGCATCCACGCGGAGATTGAACCCGAGCGGATGGGTAAGGCGACACCGAGCCGACGGATTTTCTATCTCGAGATGCGTTAGTTAACATAATATACATTATCGGAAGTTTGTGTGTGTGGGTTTGTGAGTGTGGTCTGCAATTCGCGCGTCCTGAATCGTCGTGTTCTTGCTGGTTGGGCGAAGGAAAAACGACATGTTTCTGTGCAATCGTGTGATGTGTCTTGCCGATAGTGTTGTGTTCGGTGAATCTTGAACGAGATGATTGGCGGTAATTCACGAGATGGTTTGCGCGTTGGCGGTGTGGCGGCTTTGGTTGTCGCGGTAGGTTGTGCGCCCCTTGGTTCGGGATTTGAAATCCAGATTGGCGACTTGGCGTTGGAGGCCTACGAGGTCGTCGACCTGGGTTCGGTGCCGTATGGGTATTCACAAGAGGCGTTGCTAAGAATCGGAAACGTGGGCAGCGGCGTGCTTGTGGGCACCGCGGGCTTTGCGTCTTCGTCCGGTCCGCATTCGTTCTCTGTGAGTCCTAGTGCTTTCGTTCTCGACGTCGACGAGCGGCTCGACTTGGTGATCACCTTTCACGCGGTCGATTTCGGTGAATACGGCGATTTGCTGTATTTGGAGCATGACGGGGTTGGTGGCACTGTCGCGCTTGAGGTGGTCGCTTCGGGTGATGACGACTCGGACGACGACGGATACACGCACGAGGATAGCGGCGGAGACGATTGCAATGACCGGAACGCTTATGTGCATCCGGGTGCCGAAGAGATTTGGTACGACGGGATCGACCAAGATTGCGACGACGGTAGTGATTTCGACGCTGATTTAGATGGGTATGATCGGTCGATCTACGGCGGAACGGACTGCGATGATACCGATGCCAGCGTACATCCGGGCGCTAAAGACGTTCCCGAAGACGGTGTGGATCAAGATTGCGACGGCGAGAAATGAGCCGCCTGGAGCGCCTTACCGTTATTCGGATTCTTTCTCGACGACGGACAGCAGCGCGTACAGATTTCCAGCGTTCGTCACGGTAAGCACTTGGGCGCCATCCACAGTCGGTGCCACAGATATACCGTCCACAGTGAAGCCGGCATCGAATGACCACGTGGATGCTCCGGAGTCTGGGTCGATGAGCCAGAGCCCGCCTTCGGTGGAACCGATCAAAAGGCCGGCGTCGACTTCTACCGGCCGCGTGAGCGCGCCCGTTGTTTCGCTGTCCCAGGTCCAGACGACCGCGCCTGTGAGGCGGTTGATGGCGCGAAGTTTGCCATCAGATCCGCCAACGAAGAGCGTGTCGTCGAGCACCGTCGCGCCGGATGAGGTGCCGAAGTCAAGACGCCACCGTACGCTGCGGGTTTCGACATCTAACGCCACAAAGGGGCTGGAAAATCCGCCCGCGTAGACGGTTCTCCCCTCTCCCGCCGGCGTGGCGATCACGTCTGGATAGCGGCCTTCACCGATCTTCTTTTGCCATAGGAGTTCTCCAGATGTGGCGTCGATCGCCACAAGGCGCCCGTCGGAGAACCCTGCGATAACGCGCCCAGAGAGCAGCGTGGGCGACGGCGCGCCGTAGAGTTCGAGTTCGGAGGGCCGCAAGGCGTCTGGAGCGTGTTGGTAGCTCCATTGAACTTCGCCACTGATCCGGTCTAAAGCGACGATCGTATTGTCGATCGTCGAGATATATACCGTGGTCCCGTCTACAGCGGGTGTCGAGACGATTGGCGCGCCGGTGAAGTGGCTCCAGATGGGCTCTCCGCCTTCTAGAGGGTACCGCCACACATATCCAGCGCTGTCGGTGAAGATGACGGTCTGGTCTTCCAGAATCGGTTGGTCATGCACCGCACCTCTGGCCGGGTACTTGCCACGTACAGACCCGTCGCGTCGCTCTAACTGGAAGAGGGCGTCGCTCCCTGCGCTGCCAACCCACAGATATCTCCCGCGTACCGCAGGTCGCGCGAGCTCTGATCGGCTGTTTGCCGGTAAGGCAGCGCCGGGCAGCAGGCGCGACCAGATGAGCACGGGCGGTGTCGCGACCGAACCCGGAAATTCGGAGCCCTGAAAAGACGCATCTAGCGCGCTGGTTGGCGCCTTCCACAAGCATCCAGCCGTGAGAAGGCCGAGACCACAAGCGAAAGGCAGCGTTAGGCGGCGCAGTGAAAAGAGCATCACGGCTATTCGGCGGCCGGTGTTTCGGTGCCGGTCGTTTCAGGAGCCGTCACTTCTTCCGCGGCCTGTTGCGGGGCCGAAAGTCGGTCGACTTCATCGAGTCTGGGGCTCTTCGGGAAACGGGCTCGGAACTCCTGCGCAGCGCGTTCGACTTCGGCCGTGTTGCCCGATTCTCCCGCGACGTGCAGGATATCGAGGAGCGCGGCTTCTGCCGGAAAGTCGTCAAGTTGCTTGGTCAGTTCCTGGTAAACAGCGAGCGCTTTATCTGTTTCACCCGCGTCCACGAGCAAGGTCGCATAGCGATTGCCTGCTGCGTATCCCAGCATGCCTGGAGCGCCGTCGGCGTGTGCTGCGGCCAGTGCTTCTTGGGCCTTGGCGTTGTCGTCCAAACGGAGCCAGACGTCGGCGGCTTTCATGCGTGCCATGGTGCCGGCAGATTCACCATGCTTTTCTGCGACAGCGAGGTAGTTTTCGGCGGATGCGCGGAGTTTTGCGGCTTGTTCCGGATCTGACAGATCATCTCCGGTTTCGAGCCCGAGCTGCGCGAGCGGTGAAAGTTCGGGAACTTCCATATCCACGCGGTACACGGCAGCTGACGCGTTTTCGGCCTTTGTCTTCAGATGATTTTCCCAGAGTCCATATGACAGTGCCACGGCGAGTACTCCGCCGATAGCAAGCAATGACTCTTTCCAGTAGCCCAACACGAAGTTGGATACTTTCATCTGAATCCGAAACGCGAGTTCGGGCTCTTGCTGGAACGGAATCGGAGCCGCTGGATCGGGTTGTGCGCTCGTTTCAGGCGCTTTCGGCGGGGTTTTTTTATTGCGCTTTGCCACGGAAGCTCTCCGGGGGGTCGATGATCGGAACACCGCCACCTAACCGAACGGTGCTCGTCGCACACCCTGAGGCTTCATCGTGATGTAGGTGACATTCTCTTGACTCAACAACAGTCGCCAGATCGCCGCTTCTCAGGTTGGCTGGACCTGAACACCGGAGATCCTTCAATGCGTAAAGCCCCCGTACTTCGCTCTCTCTCCCCTCTCCTCTTCGTTACGTTGTTGTCCGCTTGCGGCGCTAAAGACGCGGAAAACGTAGATACGGCGGAGCCACCTGACACGGCCGACACTGGCGATCAGATAGACACGTCGGACACCGCCGACGTCATCGATACGGCGGATACGGGAGCGCCCGCCCCGGAAGATTTGGATGCTGATGGATATGACGCGTCGGTAGATTGCGACGATGAAAACCCAGATGTGCATCCCGGTGCTGTCGAGTTGTGCGATGGGATCGATAACAACTGTGATGAGGTCACCGATCCCGACGACAGTTGGTGGGACGAGGGATTCGCCTATCGGGTTCCCGTGTCCATCGATGTGCCGAAGAATCAGGTCGCCTCCACGCCTGTCGCGTTGGACGTAGACTTCGGCGCCGTCCTCGACGCGCTCGGGGAAACCCGTGTTTTTGACCCTGATGGTCTTCGTGTGGTCATTCAGGATTGCGCAATGGGCCTTCCAGAGGTGCCAAGTCAGTTTCTTGACGGGTGGGCTGGTGTGTTTGAGAAGCAGCTCTCGCACCAGCAGCCCTTGGATGATGAAGCCGGCGTGGTTGCCTTTGTGTACGACGAGGATGGAGACCTGAGTACTCCAGAGACTCCCCCGGCCGGTGGGGTTGTGCGCGCCGCCTTGTACCTCGGTTTTGACCAGGCGCCTCCGAGCTATGAGACCTCCTTGGTGGCCACCGAAACCCGACTCGCAAACAGCAGAACCGCTGCAGAATTTGACGCGGCTAGAGGCGGATTGCTTTCGAGCCTTTCTTTGGACGGAAGTGTTTCCCTGGCGAGTCAGGCCGACGCGGAGTTTGGTAATGGTCCATATCTAGGAAACTGGAACGCTTTGCCTGCATCTGATTCGGGGACCGTCACGGTATTGGAGAGCGGGCCTGTCTTCGCGGCAGTTGAGGCATTTGGCAGCCGGTCAAACGACGCCGGAGCTTATGACTATAGCTATGTGTACTGGATGTTCGCCGGCCGTTCAGAGGTGTGGTCGAAGGCTCATGAGGTCACTACGGCCAATGCCACGATCGACCACGCCATGGATTTCACCAACGGGATTCGCCGCGAGGAAGCGCGCCATAACGCGCTCGTGCGGGGAGAGACTCTCCCTGGTGACGATGTCGGCGCGCCCTGGGCTGATGTCACTTTGGATGGTTTAGGCGTGGCGTTTGGCTTTGTTCGCGCGCCCTCGTATCTCACCATGCATGCTTGGGACGCCGAGACGACGGGGCGGCTTTACCATGTGGTCGCAGCCAACGATTATGCGCCTTTTGGTCTCGGAACCCCTGTCGTGATCCCGTCGGGGTCGTCCTTCATTGACCATTGTGTGCAGTTGTTATTGCCGCATGCCAGCGCCTTTGAGGACGCCCAAGACGAGCTCTTCGGCTTGATGGCTGGCGTTTCCTCGGCTCTCGATGAAGCGGAGACGCTCCCGTAGGCTTGGCCATCAGTTGTCCACTACCTAACCCCCATCGAAATACCTGATTACGTTGGTTTCGATGGGGGTTTCTCTTGAGGTTTGTACCGGTATATGCGACCGCGCTTACGCTTTGTTCGGCTTGTGCGGATTGGCCCCGCCACGAACATATCGATGAGGCCCAAGACGCCTTAGAGAGCGGTGTCGAGCCCGGTAAGGGAGTCGATGTGCACTGGCAGGTGCTTCAAGAGTCGACTGAAGACAACGACGCCTTCGCTCCAGAAGGGGCCTACCAATTGGAGAAAGGTATGGGCTACGTCGTCCTCGGTCGGCTGACAGACGCCGGTTGGGATGCTGACGAGCCATCGTACGGCATATCTGGAGACACGGGGTGTGGTGGTGCGGATCTTGTCCCGCCAGAGGGGGTCGTTGGAAACTACACCGGCGATCTCGACTGGTTTGAGGTTCAGCCGACTACCGGAGCCACCCTCTGCGGACGTTTGGAATTGAAAGGCGAGGGTTCACAGGCCGACCTGTTGGCGTACGCCATGGATGACTGCTCATCGGCGCTGTCAGACGAAGAGACCGGTGCCTTTTTAGGGTTCAATTCGAGTGGGCGCGTTGCAAAGTGGTCTACGAATGTCGCGGCGGGCCAACGGTACGGCATGCTCACGGCTGGCGTTGAGTTGGATAGCTTGGGCGGGAAGGTTTTGGAGAACTATGTGTTATCGGTAGCCCTGGTGGCTCCATCTGAAGAAGGTCAGCCAGGGTTGTGCCCCGTCCCCGACGTAGAGAGTGTGACGCCGTGAATGTTTTTGGGAGGTTTGAGCCGTGGGGCCGTTTTGTGGGGCTCCTGGTGCTTTGTTTTTGTGGGATGTCGACAGCGCAAGCGGATGAGTACCGACGATTCGTATTGGATGATGGTCGCCGCTATTTGGGTAAAGTGCTCGAGTCTGCGGGTTTGGAACTGACCATTGAGATCCCGCAGGGGCAGGTTGTCGTAGATCTGACACACGTGATTGACATGCAGCCCGTTCGGCAGTTGGATTACGACAATCAAGGAGATTGGAGGGTGCTGCTCGCGCCCGTCACCGCTGCCGATTCCTTGCAAAATGAGACGGGTCGTCTCGAGACCGTGATTGAAGAGTTGCTGGATGGTTTCTCTGGCCTCTCGGCCTTTTATGGCGCAGAACTCTCCGGTCGCATCAGCGCCTCCGCGCGATCAGATCTGGATAACTGTGCGTTCGACCTCAGTTGCATTCGGCCCGCCGCTGCTGAAGGAGCGGTTCAGTACGCTATCGCTGCGCGGTTAGATCTGGGGGGCAGCACACAAGCCCGGACACTCTCCTTGTTTCGTGTCACCGTAGGCGATGAATCCGATGAAGAGCCGGAGATCGTATTGGCCAACTGGAATGGCGCCGCGGAATCGAATACGGCGCGCGCTGCTATTCTCCAGGCCATCTACGTGACCTTAGGGCTTGTGCCAGATCAGGACAAAATAGCCGCTGTGAAAGGTGTTGAGCGGCAAGAAGCCACGCCTCCTGTGCCGCCCAGTGTCACAGCCACCGTCGCAGAGCCAGCAAACGTCGCACCGTCATCTGGGTCCCCGGCGGACGAAACTCCCCCCATTGCAGATCCGGCCGAGAGCACTGTCCCCTCCCCGGTCGCCGTCTTCGCGCCTACGGCACCGCCTCCTGCGGGCCTCGCGGATAGGACATTCATGCCCTACGTACCCATCCCGGGTTTTCCTGCGCTTATTAGCGGCGACTTGACCGGCGTTTTATTGAGCTGGGGCGTGGTTGTTCCAGCCACCGCCGTTTGGGTGTTCTGGGAGGGGTCTGCATCGTTTAGTCGCGCGGATCACGCAACCCTAGGATTGGTGGGGTACTACGTGGCCACGACCGCTGTAAATCTAACGGTGGGCAGTGGGCAGTCGGCCCCAACGGTGGGGGTCGCGCCTACCGATGAGGGCTGGGTCGCTGGAATCACCTGGCGGCGCTGATCAGCCGCCTGGCATGTCGAGTGCGATAGGCTTCGCGCGCCCTTTTTCGTCGATTTCAACCTCGCGTTGGAGGATGAAGGAGCCGTCGGGGGTCGTGACGCGGAAGCTATGTAAGCCTTCAGTGAGCGAGATGAACGCTGGCGCTGCGTGTTCTTTCGGATCGTCATCAACGATGATTTTACTGCCTACGGGAGCAGTCACTGTGACGCGAGCGACCCGTTCTCGTCGTTTCAATTCGATCGGAACGTGGACCCCTTCTTCGGTGCCCACGATGACAACGCGAGATTCAGTTTTGTACCCATCGAGTTCTACCCTGACGGTGTACTGTCCGAAGTCGAGGCGTGTGGTGTAACCGGTGCGCCCTACGACCTTCCCATCGATGAAAACCCGGGCGTTTTGAGGGATAGATTCGATGTGCAGCTTGCCTTTCTGTACCGCGCTTTCCTCGGCGCCCCAAAGATCGACGGCGCCGTCATCGGCGTTGTCCATCACTGCGAAGGACGAATCGTCAGAAGACGTTGGTGGAAGCGGAGGCGGTTCAGGCGGCTGATCAGCACCGACTTCGTCTTCAGTATCTTCCGCGTCTTCCGCCTCGTCGTCGGCGTCCTCGCCTTCCGCATCTTCGTCGTCGGCGTCCTCGCCTTCCGCGTTGTCGGCGTCTTCACCTTCCGCGTTATCGGCGTCTTCACCTTCCGCGTTGTCGGCGTCTTCGCCTTCCGCGTTGTCGGCGTCTTCACCTTCCGCGTTGTCGGCGTCTTCGCCTTCCGCGTTGTCGGCTTCAGCGGGCATTTCCGTGGGATCAGGTGTAGGCGGTGCCTGTTCTATGATGGGCGTGTTTATGGTCGTGTTGGTTGCCACAACGGCTGGATCAGTCGATGTGGTTTCGCTCCCAGGCATCGCCTTGAAGCCAATCCATACGCACAACAGCGCCAGCGCGCCCATCGTGAGAAATAACCCTTTCGGTTGAGTCGGAGGTCCACCCACGGGTGCGGATGGGGTATCAGCGCCGTCCTCACCGAACTGGACGTCTTCACCAAGCGCAGATTCGAAATCTACGGGCGCGTTTTCTCCGTCCAGATCGTCGGTGGTCATTCCTGCGAAAGGGTCCCACTCAGAAGCCTCTTCGCCGACGTTTGGTTCGGCGTCTGCGGGGAATGGGTCATCTTCTGGTGTGAAGCCCGGTAAGTCTCCCGTCGCTTCAATTTCAACAGGCGTTGGCGTGTTCAGTGGGGTCGGAGTCGCTTGTTGATCCGATACCGGCGGTGTCACTGCAGGAGGAGGCGCTTGAGGTGCGCCCAACGGTGGAGCTGGGGCGTCCGTGAGCAGAGCCGAAGGTTCCGGCGCCTCTAAGCCGAGGTCAGCGAACGCAGAGGTGCGTCGAGCTGGTCGAGCTCGAGGGCTTGGCGTCGGCGGCTTTACGACGGGTTCAGGCGCGCTGGGCTTGACTGGTGCGTCTTTCTGTTGCGGCGTAGCGGCTGGAGTAGAAGCGGTTGCGGCGCTGTCTTCGGCGGCTTCTTCGTTATCGACAGACCAGTTTTCTGGTTCACATACGACAGGGCCGAGTGGAGTTCCGTCACGGAAACAGAACTCAACGCGGTCGTCGTAGCGGGTCTGGCAGACTTTGCAGATCTTCATTTTTTGACGTCGGCTCGGCCATTAGGATGGGCGAAATATAGAGCACGTGGCGGATCGGAGCAATGCATCCGGTCATAAACGCGTGACGTGTCAATGGATAGCTGGTTGCGAGGTTTTATCGTCGTGGAGCACAGCGCTGATCTGTGGTTCATTTTCAGCAATAGATACCAACGCGCCATTTTCATCACGCTTGTGGGCATCTAGCTTCAACACTTGGCAGGCGTCGTGCTCTAAATCGAGCAATCGAATGATCTCTGCCATTTTTAGCAGTCTGTTGTCGACGCGTTGCGTTTGTAGCTCGAGCACAGCGTTTTCTGCGGTAGAATTTTCTTGATCGAGATGCATATGAACCAACATCGGCCGCACGTCGATTGTGCGCCATTTCTTTTTGGTCCGTCGATCTATTTCGAGGGTTGGCTGGCTCATCAGCGCGTCTACGCGCGTTTTCATTACCGCTGGAGGCAGCGGCGTCGTGATGCGGTAGGCGCCGCCTTCGACGATCGACATCAGCGCTGGAGTGCGTACCGGCACCTCTTTGCTGCTGAAGACGTGAAATCCGACGGGGACCGTCTGGCGTAGAGCCTCGGCGAACTGGATAACGTCGACCGGTTCTGTCAGTTCGACGTCCATGTAGTCGCCAACCGAAGATTCTCCGACGGGGAACGCGGTGTTGAATGTCAGTTTCGGGTGTGCGTGAAAGCCCTGGCTATAAGCCATCGGTGCTTTGATTCTCCGCAACGCGCGTAGCCAGGCGGTCATGGTCTCGAGGTGTGACAAGAAGCGGGCGCCACCTGCTCGACCGATACGGAGCCGAACCCTTGCGTGTGCAACGGGGCTCGGGGGCTCGGGAAGAGGTTCGTAGGTTTTGTCTGTCTCTTCCTTACGCGCTTCGATGTTGTCGCGAAGCATGTGCGCACACAGGTCGCGTTCCACATCGATCACGCCGCATTTGTGGCAGCGCTTGGCACGACAGTCCTCTGCGTGCTTGAGGAGCATGGCCTGTTCGTAATCCCAACGAAACCAGGTCTTGGGAATCATCACGTCCAGATGATCCCAAGGGAGGCGCTCATCCAGCTCTCGTTCACGTAGTTCGCGTGCTGCGTCGAAACCGGTGTCTTCGATAGCTTGACGCCATAGATCAACTCTTCGGTACTCGCCCCACGCGTCGAAACGACAGCCGAGTTCGAACGCGCGTTGGATGATGTCGGCTGCGCGACGATCTGACCGACTGATCAAGCCTTCTAGCCAGGTCTCATGCGGCTCGTGTCGTCCGAACTTGATCCCTTGATGAGACCGGATCAAGCTCAGCAAGAGTCGCTGTCGCCTGTGTGTCTCTTCCGCGTCGATTTGGGGAGCCCACTGGAATGGCGTGAAGGGTTTGGGGACGAAGGTGCTGACCCCTAGGTGTACACGCGCCTTGGGGTTTCGTTTTCGGCCGACCTCTAATGTTCGGATCGCAAGATTTGCGATCGCTTCGATATCTTCATCGCGCTCTGTCGGGAGTCCGATCATGAAGTACAGCTTTACGTGCGTCCAGCCTTTCGCGAACGCTTGATCAGCCATCTCAAGTAGACCCTCATCCGGGATCCATTTGTTGATTAAGGCGCGAAGTCGTGGGCTCGCTGCCTCGGGCGCAAAGGTAAGGCCTGACCTTCGCACGTCAGCTACACGGTCTGCCAAATCCACGCTGAAACTGTCGAGCCGGAGAGAGGGCAATGAGACCGAGACCCGCTCATCGACGGCCTTGCGCGCAACGCTATCTACCATGCTCTTGACCCGAGAATAGTCGCAGGTCGAAAGCGACACCAAAGAAACCTCTTCGTAGCCTGTGTTGTCGAGCGTTTCGTCCATCAAGGTATTGATTTTGTCGATGCTCCGTTCCCGGACTGGCCGTGTGGTCATCCCGGCTTGGCAGAATCGACAGCCTTGCGTGCAGCCGCGCAGTACCTCGAGGCCTACTCTGTCGTGTACTTGTTGGGTGTAAGGCACGATGTAGTCGGTTGGGAAGCGCGCCTTTTCTAGGTTCGCCGTGACCCGTTTGAGGACCTTTGGCCCGTTCTTGGGTGGCAAGATCGCCCCTTCGTCGTCCGTTTGCATCGGGTATTGTGCAGGGACATAGACACCACCGATCTTGGACAGGGCTTCTAAGCGCTCGGTGCGCGTACAGTGCTTTGTCGCGCGCAGGCACTCCGCGATCTCGATTACGATATCTTCCCCGTCTCCGATGACGAAGAAGTCCATGAACGGAGCCAGTGGTTCCGGATTGAATACCGCGGGTCCGCCGGCAAACGTGAGGGGGTCGGATTCCTTGCGGTCCTCCGTGCGAAGTGCCATCCCAGTCATATCGATGATGTTTAGGATGTTCGTGAACGTCAGTTCGCTTTGCAGGGTGAATCCGATGCCGTCAAAGACGTCCAACGTGTCCTGACTCTCCAGCGCGAAGAGCTTGAGATCGCGTTTGCGCAGCTCTGCTTCCATGTCTTGCCCTGGTGCGTAAGACCGTTCGGCCCAGCACCATGGGAGATCGTTCAAGATGGACTGCAGGATAAGAATACCTAAATTGCCGAGGCCCAAATCGTAGAGATCTGGGAAGACCAGCGCGAGTCGGACATCGACCTGCTCGTCGTCCTTATGTACGCTGTTTACTTCCGTCCCGAGATAGCGGCTAGGCTTTTGGACGTGCGGCAGAATCTCGTTTTCGAGGATGTCGCGGAGGTTCATGGTGTCCCTTTGGGCGGATGGCGAGGGGGCTTGCGCCGCCCCTATATGCTGGATCTTTGGGCCAACGTAAAGTGAGATCGACATGTAGTGCTGGTTTTTGGCACGTTTTCGGCGAGTTTTATGAGTTGGCGTGATATTCAAGAGCCATGGACGCAGACCTTATTCAACGTTTCGATGACGCTCAACGCCGGGCGATTGCCTTGCTTGGCGAGGTCGTGTCCGAGCTTCGCGAAGGGCAAACCGAAACCGATATAGCCCAACTCGCTGAAGAACGGTTGCAGCGTCACGGGTTCACCACGTGGTTTCACCCGCCTGAAGTCCACATTGGTGCCCGTACTGGAAAATCAGGTTTGATGAACGCCTTGTCGAGCAGTGCAGGATTACGTCCAGATGATCTGGTTGAGATTGATTTTGGTCCGGCGACGGAAGATGCGTTTGGAGACATTGGCGGAACGTTTCGTTTAAATGGTACCGAGCCCAAACTGGTCCAGGTGGCCCGTGAGTGTGCGCGAGCCGTTTGTGGCTACGCAAACCGCTGGAAAACCACGGGCGAGTTGTACGTTTATGCGCAGGCCTGGGCGGTGAATCACAGGTTGACGCTGGCGAGTAAGCGTTCCATAGGCCACGCCGTGCTGCCTCGAGAGGGGTTGCTAAACAAGGGCTGGCCGCGTTCGGCGCATTACGCCACCTTGCTTCGGCGGAATCAGATTCATTTCTTGAACCCGGTCCGCTTGGATGGGCTCTATGCCGTCCGCCCCAAGCTGACGGATGGGTCTTTGGGCGCGAGCTTCGAAGAGATGATTGTGGTGAGTGGCGACGATCGACGTGTGCTTGGGCGCGATTCTATTGAACAGGTCGGTTTGTTCTAAGAAGTTGTCGCTGGACTGATTTGTGCCAGCTTTTCTCGCCATGCTTCCGGATCGGAAACCGAGTCCACTGCCAGTTCGTAGAGGCAATGGCCTTCGCTGGTCGTTCGTCGCAATACCCGCGTGCCCAAGTTGAGCGCAGGCTGTGTAGCCGCGCCGA